>Ga0326728_10012074_pt1 | contig 19394 bp, 17 predicted proteins | sample MB3enrmetagenome_FD_207602 | JGI IMG/M metagenome (GOLD analysis project Ga0326728, IMG submission 207602) | Lab enriched peat soil microbial communities from McLean, Ithaca, NY, United States - MB31MN | ecosystem: Environmental > Terrestrial > Soil > Wetlands > Peat | place: USA: New York... | reverse complement strand
GGCGAGATCGCGCCGGCGCTGGAGGCGCTCGACGCGGTCGCCGACGGGCGCGCCGACTGCGCTCATACGGCGCTCTCGTATTACTGGAACAAGGACCCGAGCTTCGTCTTCGCCTCGTCGACGCCGTTTGGCATGAACGCGCGCCAGCATGCGGCTTGGCTGCAGGAAGGGGGCGGCGGCGCGCTGATCGACGACTTCCTCGCCGAGCGCAAGCTCGTCGCGCTGCCGGCCGGCAACACCGGCGGGCAGATGGCGGGCTGGTTCCGCAAGGAGATTCGAACGCCCGCCGACTTCAACGGCCTCAAGCTGCGCATCGGCGGTTTCGCCGGCAAGATCTTCCAGACGCTCGGCGCGCAGCCGGTGGCGACGCCGAAAGACGGCGTCTACGCCGCGCTCGAATCGGGCGCGCTCGACGGTTTCGAATGGGTCGGCCCCTACGACGACGAGAAGTTCGGCGACAAGCCCGACGGGACGAAGCTGCCGATCTCGAAAGTCGCGCCCAACTACTATTACCCCGGCTGGTGGAAGGGCGGCATGCAGCTGCATCTCGCCGTCGCCAAGGACAAGTTCGACGCGCTGCCGAAATCCTATCAGGCGGCGCTGCGCGCGGCGGCGGCGGCGGCCAACGCTTCGATGCTGGCGAAGTACGACGCCGCCAATCCCGGCGCGCTGAAGCGCCTGGTCGTCGCCGGCGCGCAATTGCGGCTGTTCCCGCAGGACGCCCTCGAAGCCTGCTACAAGACCGCCAACGATCTCTACGCGCAATTGTCGAACGACGATCCGCGCTTCAAGAAGATCGCCGATTCCTACATGGCGTTCCGCGCCGACGAGTATTTGTGGTGGCAGGTCGCCGAATATTCCTTCGACAATTTCATGATCCGCGAGCGGCGCAGCAAGTCGTAACCGCGCTCCCTGTTCCTTCTCCCCGTTCACGGGGAGAAGGTTAGGATGAGGGGCGAGGCGATTGGCCGCGCTTGCGCGAGCGCTCACCCGGCCCCTCACCCTCGCCCTCTCCCCGCGAGCGGGGAGAGGGGATGTCCTGCGCCGCTCACGCCTCCTTCGAGCGTATCGCCCCTCGCCCGTCTCACGCCGCGACGGCGCTGTCTTCGTAGTCGGCGGCGGCGGTTTCGTCGGCCGCCGGGGTGCGGATGACGAGCGACAGCACGGCCGCCACGACGATGTTGACGATGACCGCGGTGAGGCCGTTGTAGGCGGCGAAATGCAGGCCGAGGTCGACGTGGCCGATGAGCGGGACGTCCCAGGCGAGCGCGTGCACCGGCGTCCAGGCGGTCGCCGTCCATGACAGCGACGTGCCGACGATCATGCCGGCCGCCCAGCCGATCAGCAGCGCCCAGCCGCTGAACCAGCGGGTGTAGAGGCCGAAGATGATCGCCGGGAAGATCTGCACCATCCACACGCCGCCGAGCAGCTGCAGGTCGAGCGCGAACTGGGTCGGCATGAGGAAGATCACGGCCAGCGCGCCGACCTTGACGACCAGCGACGCGAGCTTCGCCAGCACCGATTCCTCGCGCGGCGTCATCGCCGGATGGATGAACGGCTTCCAGATGTTGCGGGTGAAAGTGTTGGCGGCGCCGATCGACATCACCGCCGCCGGCACCAGCGCGCCGAGCGCGATCGCGGCGAAGCAGAAGCCGGCGAACCAGTCGGGGAACGCCCACAGCACCAGTTGCGGCACCGCGTCCTGCGGCGAGGAGACCTTGACGCCGGCGGCGATCGCCATCACGCCGAGCAGCGCGATCAGCCCGAGCACGAACGAGTAGGCGGGCAGCGTCATGGTGTTGAAGCGGATCGCTTGGCTGCTCGAGGACGCGAGCGCGCCGGTCATCGCGTGCGGATACATGAACAGCGCCATCGCCGAGCCGATCGCCAGGGTGATGTAGGGGCCGAACTGCCCGGGCGTCAGCGTCACGCCGGCGGCGAGCTTGGCGTCGGCCGCGACCTTGGCGGCGTAAGCGGCGTCGGCGGCGGCGAAGATCTTGGCGAAACCGCCGAGCTCGATCGGAATGACGACCACCGCGGCGATGATGAAGACATAGATCATCGCGTCCTTGACGAAGGCGATCATCGCCGGCGCGCGCAGGCCGCTCTTGTAGGTGTAGAGCGCGAGGATGACGAAGGCGATGGTGATCGGCGCGTGCTGCATCCAGCCGGCGCCGGAGAATCCGAGCGCCAGGATCACCTTTTCCATGCCGACGAGCTGCAGCGCGATATAGGGCATGGTGGCGAGAATGCCCGTCGCCGCCACCGCGAGCTCGAGCCAGCCGTTGCCGTAGCGGCCGAGCACGAAGTCGCCGGCGGTGATGTAGCCGTGCTTGTCCGACACCGCCCACAGACGCGGCATCGTCATGTAGAGGAACGGATAGATGATGATCGTGTAGGGGACGGCGAAGAAGCCGTAGGCGCCGATGGCGAACACGACGGCGGGAATGGCGATGACGGTGTAGGCGGTGTAGAGGTCGCCGCCGAGCAGGAACCAGGTGATCCACGGGCCGAAGCGCCGGCCGCCGAGGCCCCATTCATGGATGTGGTCGAGATCGGCCGCCTTCCACCGCGAAGCGACGAAGCCGAGCACGGTGACGAAGGCGAAGAAGACGACGAACACGCTCGTCGCGACGACGTTGAGATGGTCGAACATCGCTCACGCCTTCCGCAGTCGGTCGGCGGCGTAGATCGTCAACGCCGAGACGAGGATCAGCAGGAGCTGGAACCAGTAGAAGAAGGGGACGCCGAACAGCGTCGGTTCGACCACGTTGTAGAGCGGCGCCCACAGGGCGATCACGCAGGGAGTCCACAGCAGCAGATGTCTCATCGCTTCCCCCCTCGCCGGCGCGGCTCCCGCCGCCGCGTCCGTCCCGGCGAAGCGTCGTGATTAGCGACTTTCCGCGCGGGGGTCGAGGGGCGGGGGACCACCGACCGGGTTGACTTGGCCGCCGCTCCGCCCGCACTTTCGGGCGGGGAGAATGGGGAGGCGAAGCCGTGCGATTTTCGACGATGGTTCTTCTGCTGGCGGCCGCCGCCGCTCCGACCGCCGCGCGCGCCGCGGGCGAAAACTCCCCCGCGGACGTGGCAGCAGCGATCTACCGCATCTACGCCGGTCCGAAGGGCGACTATCAGAGCGGCAATCTCGACGACAAGCGCGTCGAAGCCTATCTCAGCAAGTCGCTGCGCGCCGCGCTCAGGGCGATGGACGCGCGATCGAGGAAGCTCAACGAGCCGATCCTCGATTTCGATCCGGTCACCGATTCGCAGGACCCGCAGGTCGAAAAGCTCACGATCGCCGCCGAGGGCGACGCGACGGCGGTCGCGACCTTCTTCAGCGGCGACGTCAAGCATGTCATCCGCTACAGCTTCGTGCGCGAGGACGGCGCGTGGAAGGTCGACGACATTTCCGGCGGCGCCGGCGACGAGACGTTCGACCTGCGCGATATCATCAAGCCGGCGAAGAAATAGCGCACACGGAGACCGGCGCTGCGCCGTCTGCGCCTACGCTTATGTGTCACCCGCTCGAAAGCGGGGGTCCAGAGCCGTTCGAGAGCGCAGCGGCCGACGGACTGGATCCCCGCTTGCGAGCGTGTGAGGGAAATCGCCTTTAGCGGCGCACGGCTATTACGGGAGATGGTTTGGCGAGGATTGGACGGCCGGCGAACGAGGGTGGGCTTTAGGATGGGGAACTGAACGACGCGAGGCGCTATGGGCGCCGTCGCTCCTCACCCGATCGTCAGCGCCTGCTCACGCGGTGCAGCCGGCTTTGACGCGCAACCGCTGGATCGTCACGAAGTTGTGGGCGAGCGCGTGCCATAGGGCGATGGCTTTGGCCTTGAACAGACCGCGGACCGGCATGAAGCCGAAGCCATGGTTCTTCAGGTTGCCGTTGATCCGCTCGATGGACTTGCGCAGGCTGAAGACCGCCTGACCTTCCGGCGTCGCCATCCGGCGGCGCCACTCTTTGACGCTTTCGGGCTCGCGCGCTCGCAGCTTGGCCCGTCTTTTGAGCGTTTCCGGTTTGACGTCCTCGCGTTCGGTCGGCGGCGGCGCGAAGACTGTCACCGGCCCGGCCTTATGCGCGGCGAGAACCGCGATGTCTTCGGCGGGGGCGTAATGGGTGTCGACCAGAAGCTTTTGCGGCGCCCGGCCATAGCGCTCGACGATCTCGTCAACCATCGGCGCGGCCAGCCCCGCGTCGTTGCGCCGGTCCGTCATCGCCACCGCGAGGATGACGCCCTCTCTCGGCGCGACCACAATCTGCGCGTTGTAAGCGGGACGGCGAGCGCCGTCGGCAAACCGCATGACGCGCGCCTCGGGATCGCTCAGCGAGGCTTTCGGCTCGGCCTTCTTCTCTTCGTCTTTCTTATGGGTCTTGGCCCGCTCCGCTTTCTCCGCGCGAAGCTTGTCGAGCGCCTTGCGCGCGCGCTCGGCGCGCGCCTTGACTTCCAGCGCCGCCCGCTGCCGCGCCGCCTGCTTGCGGCGCGAAGAGGCCGCCGGATCGGTCTCGATTTCCGCCTTCAGCGCCGCCAAGCGCCGTTCGACCGTCGCCTCGATCCGCGTGAGCTTGTCCGCCGTCTTGAACGAGTCCCGGCTCGCCTGCGCCCGCACCTTGGTTCCGTCAACCGCCACCTCGGCGAGCGAGACCACCCCTTCGGCAATCAGCGCCGTCACGCCGTCCGTCAGCAGCCGGTCGAGAACCGCAACATGCGCGACGCGGAAATCGGCGAGCCCGTGATGGTTCAGCGGGACCCCGCCCGCGATCCAGCGATAGACGAGGTCGCGTTGGCAAAGCCGCGCAAGCGCCCGCGCCGACCCCACCCCCTCGATCGTCGCGTAAAGCCACAGCGCCAACAATACCGCAGGATCGGGCGGCGGCCGACCCGGCGCGCCCTCACGCGACCCGATCGCCGCATAAAGCTCGCCGAGGTCCAGGCTCTCGACGAAGCCCACAACAATCCGGGCGCGATGATCGTCCGGCAGAAATCCCTCCAGATCGATGAAGTCCCAACGCGTCTGAACCCGGTCCGCTCCAATGAACCGCGCCTCGTTCGCCATCGAATCACCTCGCCCCGGCGACAAAGTGAATCACGGCTCCACCTCCACGCCAATTGCTTCACACGCTCGAAAGCGGGAATGACAACGAGGAGCATCGTCGCGCCGTGCGGCGGCCGGACCCGTGCGCCATTCTCCTCCACGCCTCAGCAGCAGCGGAACTGCCCCTTGCCGCCGGCGTAGCGGGCCTGCTGGCGTTCGCGAAAGAACTCCTCGTAGCTCATCACCGGCAAGTCGGGATGCGTCCTGCGGCGGTGCTCGACATAAGTCTGATAGTCGGGAATGCCGACCATCAGGCGCGCCGTCTGGGTGAAGCAGGCGCAGAGGACGTCGAGCCTCGACATCACACGCTCCCGGCCGCCGCGGCGCCGCCGATTTCGATCGCGGTGCTCTTGGGCGAGGCTTTCGCCTTGACGATCTCGACGACCGCGTAGACCACCACGATGACGACGATCGCGACCGCGAGCGCGGCGAGGCCCGCGTCGAGATAGTCGTTGAAGATCACCCGGCCCATCTGGTCGAGCGTCGTCGCCGGCGCGAGCGGGGTTCCCGTGGCCGCCGCGGCGGCGAACTTGGCCGCGTGGCTGAGGAAGCCGACCGCCGGATCGGGCGAGAAGACCTTCTCCAATCCCGCGGTGAGCGTGCAGATCAACAGCCAGAGGGCCGGAACGGCGGTGACGAAGGCGAAGCGATCGCGCTTCATCTTGAACAGGATCACCGTGCAGAGCGTGAGCGCGATGCCCGCCAGCATCTGGTTGGTGGCGCCGAACAGCGGCCACATCGTCCAGATGCCGCCGTAGGGATCGACGACGCCGGCGTAGAGCAGATAGCCCCACATCGCGCAGGCGAGGGCCGAGCCGATCAGGTTGTTCGCCCAGGATTCGGTCGCCTTGAACGCCGGGATCGCGGCGCCGACGTAATCCTGGATCATGAAGCGCATCACCCGCGTGCCGGCGTCGACGGTGGTGAGAATGAACAGCGCCTCGAACAAGATGATGAAGTGGTACCAGAGGCCCATCAGCGCGCCGCCGCCGAGGAAGCTCGACAGGATGGTCGCCATGCCGACGGCCAGCGTCGGCGCGCCGCCGGTGCGCGACAGGATGCTCTTTTCGCCGACGCTCTGCGCCATCTGCGTCAACATGTCGGGCGTCACCGTGAAGCCCCACGACGAGATGACCTGAGCGGCGTGGTCGGCGGTGGCGCCGATCACGCCGGCCGAGCTGTTCATGGCGAAATAGACGCCGGGATGCAGCACCGAGGCGCCGATCATCGCCATGATCGCGACGAACGACTCCATCAGCATGCCGCCATAGCCGATGAAGGGAATCTGGCCCTCGTTCTCGATCATCTTCGGCGTCGTGCCGGAGGCGATCAGCGCGTGCCAGCCGGAAACCGATCCGCAGGCGATGGTGATGAACAGGAATGGGAACAGGCTGCCGGCCCACACCGGCCCGCTGCCGTCGACGAACTTGGTGATCGCAGGCATCTGCAGGTCGGGGTGCACGACGATCACGCCGATCGCCAGCAGAACGATGGTGCCGATCTTGAGGAAGGTCGACAGATAGTCGCGCGGCGCGAGCAGCAGCCACACCGGCAGCACCGAGGCGACGAAGCCGTAGCCGATGACGAGGAGCGCGAGCGTCGTTCCCGGCAGGTCGAAGACAGCGGCGAGCGCCGGGGTCTCGGACACGGTTCGGCCGAAGATCAGCGCGGCGAGCAGCAGGACCGCGCCGAGAATGGACATTTCGCCGATCCGGCCGGGGCGGATGAAGCGGCAGTAGACGCCCATCAGCAGCGCGATCGGTATCGTGCAGAAGACGGTGAACGAGCCCCACGGGCTGCCCGTCAGCGCCTTGACCACGACGAGGGCGAGCACCGCCAGGACGATGAGGCAGATGAGCAGCACGCCGAAGCCGGCGATCGCGCCGGCGACGGGCCCCATCTCGGAGCGCACCATGTCGCCGAGCGACCTGCCGTCGCGCCGGGTCGAGAAGAACAGGACGACCATGTCCTGCACGGCGCCGGCGAACACGACGCCGGCGAGGATCCACAGCGTGCCCGGCAGATAGCCCATCTGCGCGGCGAGCACCGGCCCGACCAGCGGTCCGGCGCCGGCGATGGCGGCGAAATGGTGCCCGAACAGGACGTAGCGGTTGGTGGGGACGTAATCGAGCCCGTCGTTGTGGCGATAGGCCGGCGTCGGCCGCGCCGGATCGGCGCCGAGCACGGTCTTGGCGATGAACAGCGCATAAAAGCGATAGGCGATGAAGTAGATGCAAACCGCGGCGACGACCAGCCAGGCGGCGTTGACGGGTTCGCCGCGCGACAGCGCGATGACGCCGAAGGCGATTGCCCCGACCACGGCTATGACGGTCGAGATCAGCTTGTCGCGCAGCGTCATGTTTCCTCCCTCCGCTTCGAATCCGTTTTCCGGCGTCCCGCCCTGTCGGGCCACAGCGAAGCTTCACGGTACGGATTTGCCGCTAGACATAGCACGGCGACCGCAAGAACGGCCAGGCGAACTCCGTGACGCTGGCGCGCGCTCGACGCCGGCGCGAGGCGCACACCGGCCGCAGCGCGCCAGAGCAAGTTGTCCTCAGATCGATACGGTTCCGACCGTCATCGCTTCGCTGTCGCTGGCGATGACGACCGAGAGAATTCGAGTTGAATGCGTCATGCCCTGGCGCGGCCGGCTGACTTTACTCGAGCGCGAACGAGGCGCGGCCGCTAGTGGTGCGCGTTTCGACCATCGTCTTGGTCTTGGCGGCGGAGACGAGGTCGGGCGGGATGAGAAACAGGACCGGCACGCCGTCGATGATCTCCACTGTGTCGGTCGGCAACTCCCCGTAACGAAAACCTGCCAAGTCGATCCCCGGACCCTCGTCGAAGGTTTCTGAATTGGCCGTCCATCGCATGGATCGCGCGCGACACCACTGAAAGCCGGCGATCCACCGCGCCTTCGGGTCGTATTTGCCGAGGTCGACGACGAACTGCCTGGCGACCGCCAAGGCCTTCGGCGAGAGCGTGATGACGCCCTTCGGGACGAAGAGTTCAGGAGGGAACTCGTAATGATTGACCTTCGGCGGAGGCTGCACTTTGAGCTCCTTTGAAACGAATTCAATTCAAGAAATTCGGCCGCAAGCGCGGAGGACAGCCGCCGCCGCCGGGAAATTCCTTGTGAAAAGCGCCGCCGCCAAAGCAAACATAGAAACAAGACGACCATGTGTTTCCGAGCTGGTCGGTCACTATCCCAATCCCTTCGGCGATGCAGATCGGGATGACTTCCGTCTTTTGACCGTCGTCCGACGCGTCCGCCGGCGCCGCGCTCGGATTCGACGCCGAAGGCGCTTCCGCCTCGCCTTTGGGCGCGAACCAGCCAGGATTGGGCGGGACGCCGACGCGCGGATGCGCGTCCGGATTCCAGTCCTTCAAAAGGCCGCTTTCGCCGAGCCGCTTTTCCAGCTCGGCGCGTCGAGCCGCGTCCGCGTTGGGCGGCGGCGGGTCGGGCAGGCGCAAAAGCAGCGTCGCGATCTGAGCGCGCGCGAGTTGGCCCTTCGTGAGCGCGTCGGCGACGACGCCAAGACCGCCGAGCTTGCCCGCGGCGCCGATCGGGCGGCCGTAGACGCGGGAAAGATCGTCTTCGATTTCGGCCGGCGGCGGCAGTCGCCAGCGCGGCGCGCCCGCCTCGAGGCCGGTGCGGCGCAGCAGCGGAATCCCTCCGACCCGCGGCCCGACCGCGTCGCATTCCACGGCGCCCGCCGCGAGGCGATAAACTGCCCCCTCGCCAAATGTCATTCGACGCATGTCGTGCTCTCGGTTCGTTTTTGATCGACCAAGAGCATGAACAAAACAAGAACATTTGTCAAGGAATCATGTGAATCCGCCGCGCCCTTTGCGCGGTCAGGCGGCCTGGGTCGCCGCCGCCGGCTCGCTCTCTCGCGTCGCGCCTTCCTTCGCCGCCGCGCGCCGCGCCAGCAGGCCGGGGACCAGCGCCTCGGCGGCCCAAGCGCCGGAGATCACGACCGCCTCGACGCCCGGGCCGTGCGTCGCGCCGCCGGCGACGACGAGGTTGCGGATCGGGCTCTTGGCGCCGCGCATGCGGCCTGAGCGCGCGACGCCGTAGATCGCGCCGTCGCTGGAAAGGTCGTAGCGCGCGTAGGTGACCGGGCTCGCCTCCGAGCGATGGACGATGTGCGAGGTCAGGCCGGGCAGCGCGGTCTCGGCGGCGGCGATCATCGCGTCGGCGAGCGCGCGCTTCCTCGCCTCGTATTCGGGCGAGGCGCGCAGCGCCTTCCAGTCGTCGCCGCCCGAGGCGGGGAACCAGGCGCGCGCCTCGTCGTTGGTCATCAGTTTGATGATCCCGACGGTCGAATGGCCGGCCGGCGCGGCGCTCGGATCGACCTGGGTCAGCACTTCGACGCCGACGCGGCGGTCGATCAGGTGCAGCGCCGGCCGGCAGTCGGGGACAGTGTCGACGCCGAGGTGGACCATGAACGCCGAGGGGCCCGGCGCGGCGGCGGCGAGGCGGTCGGCGAAGCGCGCCGGCAGCGCGTCGCGGCCGACCAGCTCGAGGAAGGTGCGGCGGACGTCGGCGTTGCTGACGACCGCGGTCGCGGCGATGCGCCGGCCGTCGGCGACCGCGACGCCGACCGCGCGGCCGTTGTCGATGAGGATGCGGTCGACCCGCGTCTTGAGCGCGACCGTTCCGCCGCGCGCCTCGATCGCTTCGACCAGCGCTTGCGCGAAACGCTGCGAGCCGCCGGCCGGATAGAAGCCGCCGTCGAAATAATAGCCGAACAGCGGGACCATGTCGGCGCAGGAGAGCGGCTCGCTTCCGTCGCTGACGTAGCCGGCCAGCGCATTGAGCGCGCACTTCGCCTCGGCGCCCGCGACGTGGCGCGCGACGAGCTCGTCGAACGGCCGATCCATCCATTGGACGGCGAGCGGATGGTTGCGGGCGAAGGCGATGAGCGCGTCGGCGCTGCGCGGCAGACCGGGGATTCCGCCGTTGTCGGCGCCCGTCGCGCGCATGCCGTCGGAAATCGCCTTGATCTCCTCGAACAGCGCGGCCAGGCCCGCCGCGTCGGCGGGAAAAATGCGGCCGAGCTCGGCGCAATAGGCGCGCCAGTCGCGCGGCGGATCGATGACGCGGTCGGCGAAGCGGTAGGAATGATCGAGCCGGCGCCAGTCGAGCCGATCGGCGACGCCGAGGCGGGCAAGGATCGCGCCGACCGGGCCGCCCGGATGGACGCCGGAGAAATCATGCGGGCCGGCGTCGAAGCGATAGACGCAGGGGCGGCCTTCGCGCCGCGCCTTGCGCAGGAACGTGTGGCAATAGCCGCCGGGAACGACATGGGCCTCGTAGACGGCGACCTTGAGGCCGGCGTCGGCGATGAGCGCCGCCGCGGTCAGGCCGCCGATCCCGGCGCCCACCACGGCGACGTCGACCGCGTCGTCGCCGCTTGCGGCGCCGAAGCGCGGCGCCGGCCAGCGGTAGGCCGAGGCGGCGGCGATCCGGCGCTCGAGGACGAGGCGGATCAGCGCCGTCGGGCCGAAGATCGACGCGAGCGCGCCGAGGACGAAGATCGCGGTCGTCGCCAGCCCGCCCGCCTTGAGGGCGAGGACCAGCGCGTCGAGCAGGAACAACGCCGCCCACAGCCCGGAGATCATCATGTTGACGACGAAGAACAGCGGGCTCGCCGATTCGGCGGAGAAGGCGGCGCGCGAATAGTCGGACGTCCATGGACGCCGGATGACGACGCTGGCGAGCGCGGTCAGACCGAGCCCGGCGAACGACAGCCACAAGGCCGCGCCGGCGAAGAAGGCGGGCGCGGTAACCGCGATCGCCGCCATGACGAGGAACGCCGCCAGCGCGCCGATCTCGAGGACGAACGCCTCGCGCCGCGTCCAGCGCCAGGCGGTCATCGCCAGCGAGACGGCGAGGCCGGCGGCGAGCGCCGCGCCGGGCGAGACCAAGCCCAGCAGCAGCCAGAAGGCGATCAGCGGGGCGAGGCCGAGATGGACGACGATCAGGGTCTTCATGGCGGCTTGCTCCGGGCGTTGGCGGGCAGGGGCTATGTTTACAGTGTAAACTATGCGATGATGTTATCAATGTCAACTTCGAATCGCTCCTCCTATCACCACGGCGCGCTGCGCCCCGCCTTGATCGCCGCGGCGCGCGCTCTGCTCGACGAGGGCGGCCCCGACGCGGTGGGATTGCGCGAAGCGGCGCGCCGGGTCGGCGTCTCGCCGACCGCGACCTACCGCCATTTCCAGGACAAGGAGGCGCTGCTGGCCGCGCTCGCGGTCGAGGGCTTCCACGAATTCGGCGCGGCGCTCGCCGCCGCCGAGCGCGCGCCCCAGCCGCTGTCGGCGATGGGCGCGGCCTATGTCGATTTCGCCCTTTCCAAGCCGGGCATGTTCCGGCTGATGTTCTCGCCGCTGTTGGCGGCGCGGCGCGACGACAAGGAACTGCACGCCGCCGCCGAGGCGGCGTTTGCGATGCTCACCCGCGGCGTCGGCGCGCGCGTCGACGCGCCGGCCGAGGCGCAGATTCCGGCGGCGGCGATCGCCGCCTGGTCGCTGGTTCACGGCTTCTCCCATCTCGTTCTCGACGGCGTACTGCCGCGCGAGGCCGCCGCCGCGTTCAAGCGGGCGGTCCTCGGCCGGGCGAACGAGGCGCCCGATCTGGGTTTCCTGATCCCCCGCTGAGCCGCCAGCCCTCTTTTTTCTTCGCCGCAAACGGCCTAGAAGGCTCGCCTCGCCCCGGGCGCGCCGCCGCGCCCGCTGACGCTGAGGGCGCAGGAGCGATTCATGGCCAAGCCGCGCACGATGTACGACAAGATCTGGGACGACCACGTCGTCGAGACCGGCGCCGACGGGACGTCGCTCCTCTACATCGACCGCCACCTCGTCCACGAAGTGACGAGCCCGCAGGCGTTCGAAGGTCTGCGCATGAGCGGCCGCAAAGTGCGCGCGCCGGAGAAGACGCTCGCCGTCGTCGACCACAACATCCAGACGACCGACCGCAGCCAGGGCATCGCCGATCCGGAGAGCCGCCTGCAGGTCGAGCAGCTCGCCGCGAACGCGCGCGAATTCGGCATCGAGTATTACGACGAGTTCGACCGCCGTCAGGGCGTCGTCCACATCATCGGGCCGGAGCAGGGCTTCACCCTGCCGGGGACGACGATCATCTGCGGCGACAGCCACACCTCGACCCACGGCGCCTTCGGCGCCTTCGCCCTCGGCGTCGGCACATCCGAGGTCGAGCACGTGCTGGCGACGCAGACGCTGATCCAGTCGAAGGCGAAGAACATGAAGGTCGTCGTCGACGGCCGCCTTGCCGACGGCGTCGCCGCCAAAGACATCATCCTCGCCATTATCGGCCAGATCGGCACGGCGGGCGGCACCGGCCATGTCATCGAATACGCGGGCGAGGCGATCCGCGCGTTGTCGATGGAAGGCCGAATGACGGTCTGCAACATGTCGATCGAGGGCGGCGCCCGCGCCGGCATGGTCGCGCCCGACGACAAGACCTATGCCTACTTGAAGGACCGGCCGAAGTCGCCCAAGGGCGCGCTGTGGGATCAGGCGCGGCGCTATTGGGAGACGCTCGTCTCCGACGACGGCGCGCATTTCGACGAGGTCGTGCGGCTCGACGCCGCCAACCTGCCGCCGATCGTGACGTGGGGCACCAGCCCGCAGGACGTCGCGACGATCGGCGGGTTCGTGCCGCGCGTCGAGGACGGCGCGACCGAGGCCAAACGCGCCTCGATCAAGCGCGCGCTCGACTACATGGGCCTGAAGGGCGGCGAGAAGATCGCCGACATCGCGCTCGACCGCGTCTTCATCGGCTCGTGCACCAACGGCCGCATCGAGGATCTGCGCGCCGCGGCGAAGATCGTCGACGGCCACAAGGTCGCCGAGCGCGTCAACGCGATGGTCGTGCCGGGCTCGGGCCTGGTGAAAGCGCAGGCCGAGGCGGAGGGGCTCGACAAGATCTTCAAGGCCGCCGGGTTCGAATGGCGCGAGCCGGGCTGCTCGATGTGCCTGGCGATGAACCCCGACAAGCTGCTGCCGGGCGAGCGCTGCGCCTCGACCTCGAACCGCAACTTCGAGGGCCGCCAGGGCTACAAGGGCCGCACCCACCTCGTCTCGCCGGCGATGGCGGCGGCGGCGGCGATCGCCGGGCGGTTCGTCGACGTGCGGGAGTGGCGGTGATTCCCTTCTCCCGCTTGCGGGAGAAGGTGGCGCGAAGCGCCGGATGAAGGCCGGCGCCGCTTGCCCTCACCCCGGCCCTCTCCCGCAGAGCGGGAGAGGGGGATTCGGCCGGCCGCGCTTACAGTTGGGGCCTCGCTCATGAAAGTCGGCGATCTCCTCATCGACGAAAGCGAGATTGTCGAGACTTTCGTCCGCGCTTCCGGCCCCGGCGGGCAGAACGTCAACAAGGTGGCGAGCGCGGTCGAACTGCGCTTCGACGCGCGCCGCTCGCCCAGCCTGCCCAACGACGTCGCGATCAAGCTGATCAAGCTCGCCGGCGCGCGCGCGACCCAGGACGGCGTGATCGTCATTTTCGCCCAGCGTTTCTCCAGCCAGCCGCGCAACCGCGAGGACGCGCGCGCGCGCCTCGCCGCGCTGATCGCTCAGGCGCAGCAGCGCGAAAAACTGCGCCGCGCGACCAAGCCGAGCAAGGCCGCCAAGGCCAAGCGCGTCGACGAAAAGACGCATCGCGGCGCGATCAAGGCGCTCAGGGGCAAGGCGGGGACGGATTAGGCGCGCGCCTGTTCAGCCTGGGTTCGGCGCGAGAAAGATCAGTTCGACCGGCCATGTGGCGCCGCTGAAGCCGAAGGCGGCTGGGACGGTGACCGATAGACGCGGCGCGCCGGCGGCGGCTGGGAAACTGTCGAAAATGGCTTGCTCGCCGGGGATATGGGTGAGAATGGCGACGCCGCCGCTCTTTCGACATCGCTCGATGCGGCTCGGCGTCGACCAGAACCCCTGGATGAAGTCCACGTAATGGGGACGGCTGCGAGTCCACAGAACCGACGAAGCGGCGAGCGCGTGTTCGGCGATGACGATGCATTCGAGCGGCTCGCTCGTATGCGCCTGCCAGAAGTCCTCGACGGCCGCGCCAAGTCTTCTGGTGTCCGCGGCGTAACTCGCCATTGGCTCGCCACTCGAGGCGGTGACGGCGTCGGCGATGAAGAGATAGGCGAGAAAACCGCTCATCGCGACGGCCGAGAGCAGCACGATGGTCTTGGCTATACCGCGCTCGCGGTCGCCGCCGAGCGGAAAGAGCAACGTCAATCCCACCGCGCTCGACGGGGTCATCGGCGTCGTCCAAAGGGGCTTGGCGACCTGAAGGGTCGCGACGATCCCGACCAGCATGACGAGAAATGGGCCAAAAGCGAGAACCGCTGCGATCGCCCCGCGCTCACTACGCCAGGCCGGCCGCTTCGCCGCGCCGCAACGGGCGTTCGCCGCAAATAGGAGGATGGCGGGAACGGCGAAGAGGACGAGCAGGCCGACGAGCAGATTGCCGACGCTGGCGGCGAGACGGCCCGTCTCGGTGATCTTGTGCCTGCCGAGCGCATGGAAAATGCTGGGCGCGCTGTTTTGGGCGAGCCAGACGATATGCGGAGCGATGATGGCGCCGGCGATGAGAATCGCGACGTACGTCGCAGGCCGCCGAAACGCCGCGCGGAACCGCGGCACGATCAACGCCAGCCCGAACAGGCAGATGACGATGAACGCCATCTCGTATTTGACGAGCAGACCCAGTCCGGTCGCGACGGCGAAGAGCGCGGCGTCCCGCCATTTTCCGCCTTCCAGATAAGCAAGCCCATAGAACAGCGCCGCCGCCCAGAATGGCGCGAGGAACGAATTGTGGTTGACTTGCACGCCATACACGGTTGCGGCTGGCGAGATCAGGGTGAGCATCACCGCCATCGCCGCCGAACTGGGGCTGGCGTAGAGACACACCGCCCGCCAGACGTAGGCCGCGGCAATGACCATGCCGATTTGGCTGATGAGCAGCAGCGTGAAAATCGGCGCGTGGCCGATTCGAAGAGCGAGGCCAAGGATCCACGACAAGAGCGGCGGGTGCTCGGCATAGCCCAGGGCGAAGTCGCTGCCCCAGAAGGCGGCTTCGAGCGTGTCCGAGTGCATGTTGCCGATCACCAGCGCAGGAACGATCGACCAGATCGACGCATGGGCGAGCGCCGCGACGGCGGTATACGGCCTATCTGCTCCGGCGATGGCCAAATCGCCGGGTTTCATTCGCGCGCTCGTTTGCATGAAAAGGCTCCAGCCGCGAACAGCGGTCGGGAATTGTTCGGCCTGTTCGGGCCGTCTTCGGCTCGAGCGAGTCGAGCATAAGACGGCCGGGCAAGAAAGCCGAGCAATCACGAGGACGCGCGCGAGCGGCGCGAAGCGCCTTGTTCAGGCGGGCCCACGGCGATCGAAAGAGACGTGGTCAGCGCCCGCGCCCAGGCGCCGCGCGACCATCCCTTTCAACCGCATGGCGGAGTTGGGCGAGCACGGCCGCATCCTCGCCAGCACCGCGATTGTGTATTGCAAAACGCGCTACATGTGGTTAGGTTCAAACGCAACCGAGCGCCCCGCCATGAACCGACCCACGCGCCGCAAAGACTATCCGCTCTCCATGCGGTTGCCCGAGGCCGACGTCGCCGTCATCGACCGCGCGGCGGCGTTGCGCGGACGCTCGCGCACCGATTTCGTCCGCGAAGCTGCGGTGCGCGCGGCCGAGGCGACGCTGTTGGAAAATGGGCCGGTGCGCATGAGCGAGGAAGGGTTCGCCGAGTTCCTGGCGGCGATCGCCGCGCCCGCCGAGGCCGCGCCGGAAATGGTCGCGGCGTTGAAGCGCCCGGCGCCGTGGGATTCCACGCCGGCGAAACGCTGACCAACCGCGATGCTGTCGGCGCCCGAACCGATCGCCGCGCATCACCTGACCGACGCCTTCTCCTGCGGCAAGCCGGCGCTCGACGCCTGGCTGAAGACGCGGGCGCTCGCCAATCAGCGCAACGGGTTCGCCGTCGTGATGGTCGCGCACGAGGCGAACGTGGCGGCCGGATTCTACGCGCTGGCGCCGACGGCGATCTTGCCCGCGTCGATGTCGCGTTCGTTGCGCACGGGTCAGCCGCCCAATCCCGTGCCTTGTCTTTTGCTCGGCCAGCTCGCGGTCGATCGGCGGTGGGCGGGATGCGGACTGGGGACGGCGTTGCTCGCCCACGCGCTACGCCGCTGCGTCCGCGCCGCCGAACTCGTCGGCGGGCGAGCGTTGGTCGTGAAGGCGATCGACGACGAAGCCGCCGGCTTCTGGCGCCGGCGCGGCTTCCGCCCCAGCCGCGACGACGACAAGCTGCTGTTTCGATCGATGGCCGATATTGCGGCGGCGCTGCGGATGGCGGGGACGGGCTGAAGCGCCTCGGCGGCCTTTAGACGCGGTCGGCGACCGCGTCCTGATCGTCGAGGGTGGCGACGCAGGAAGAGGGCGCGGTCGGCGACTGCGCCTACAACGCTCCCAGCTTCTTGAGCCACGCCTTCGCCTGCTTGCGCACGTTGGCCGGCGCCGTGCCGCCGTAGGACGTGCGGCTCTTGACCGAGCGCTCGACCCCGAGCACCGCGAACACGTCGGCGGTGACGCGCGGCTCGACGCTGCGCATCTCTTCGAGCTTCAGCTTCTCCAGCGCGACGCCGCGTGCGGCGGCGAGCGCGACGATGCGGCCGGTGGCGTGGTGGGCCTCGCGGAACGGCAGCTTCAATTCGCGCACCAGCCAGTCGGCGAGGTCGGTCGCGGTCGCGTAGCCGGCGCCCGCCGCCGTCTTCATTGTCTTGGCGTCGGGCGTCAGGTCGCCGATCATGCCGGCCATCGCCGCGAGCGCGAGCGACAAGGTCTCGAGCGCGTCGAACACGCCTTCCTTGTCCTCCTGCATGTCCTTCGAATAGGCGAGCGGCAGGCCCTTCATCACGGTGAGCAGCCCGATCAGCGCGCCGAACACCCGGCCGGTCTTGCCGCGCGCGAGCTCGGCGGCGTCGGGGTTGCGCTTCTGCGGCATGATCGACGAGCCGGTGGTGAACGCGTCGGAGAGCTTGACGAAGCCGAACTGCGGCGTCGTCCACAGCACGATCTCTTCGGCGAGGCGCGACAGGTGCGTCGCCGCAATCGCCGCCGCGGCGAGCGCCTCGAGCGCGAAGTCGCGGTCGGCGACGCTGTCGAGCGAATTGGCGGTCGGCCGGTCGAAGCCGAGCGCCTTCGCCGTCATGAAGCGGTCGATCGGGAACGACGTGCCGGCGAGCGCCGCCGCGCCGAGCGGGCATTCGTTAAGGCGCTTGCGCGCGTCGGCGAACCGCCCGCGGTCGCGCGCCAGCATCTCGACATAGGCGAGCAGATGGTGGCCGAAGGTGACCGGCTGCGCCGATTGCAAATGGGTGAAACCGGGCATCACCATGTCCGCGCATTCGAGCGCGCGCGTCGCCAGCGTCCGTTGCAGCTCGGCGATCTGGCCGTCGAGCGCGTCGATCGTGTCGCGCACCCACAGCTTGAAGTCGACGGCGACCTGGTCGTTGCGCGAGCGCGCGGTGTGCAGTCGGCCCGCCGCCGGGCCGATCAGCTCGGCGAGGCGGCTCTCGACATTCATGTGAATGTCCTCGAGCGCGCGCGAGTAGACGAACGTCCCCGCCTCGATTTCGCCCTTGACTTGGCTCAAGCCGGCGGCGATGGCGTCGGCGTCGGCCTTGGCGACGACGCCCTGGGCGGCGAGCATCGCGACATGGGCGAGCGAGCCGGCGATGTCCTGGGCGGCGAGCTTGCGGTCGAAGTCGATGGAGGCGTTGATCTCCTCCATGATCCCGGCCGGGCCGCTGGCGAAACGCCCGCCCCACATGGTGTTGCTCATACGAGAGGCCTCGGAACGATGGACGAGAACGCGGCGCGGGCCCGTCGATGGCGGCTTTGGGGCGGCGCCGGCGCGCTGGCCGCCGTGGCGGCGGTCGCGGTCCTATACGAGACGGAAGCGCCGGTCGGCAAGGCCGAGGCCCTCTGCCCTGCGGCCGCGGCGGCCCGCAGCGCCGCGCTCGCGCCGCTCGCTCACGGCGACATCGCCGCGCTCGCCGTCGATCGCGCGCCCAAGCTCGCGCCCGAAATCAGCTTCGAGGGGCCGGGGGGCGCCAAGCTGAGCCTCGCCGATTTCCGCGGCAAGGCGCTGCTGCTCAACCTGTGGGCGACCTGGTGCGTGCCCTGCCGGGCGGAAATGCCGGCCCTCGACCGGTTGCAGCAGAGCGCCGGCTCGGCCGATTTCCAGGTGGTGGCGGTCAACGTCGACAACGCGCGGCTCGATCGCCCCGCCGCGTTCCTCGATCAGATCGGCGTCAAGGCGTTGACCCGCTACGCCGATCCGAGCGGCGATTCGTTCGAGACCTTGCGCCTGGCCGGCAAGGCGCTCGGCCTGCCGACCTCGCTTTTGCTCGATAAGGACGGCTGCGAGCTTGGAATCGTCGCCGGCCCGGTCGACTGGGACGCCGCCGACGCACGCGAAGCGATCAAGGCGCTGAAGGGGGGGTGATCTCTCCCCTCTCCCCCTGCGGGAGAGGGGTCGGGGGTGAGGGGTCGGCGCGTAAGCGCCTTGTCGACGAGACGCGCCTTGCGGCGCGACCCCTCATCCGGCGGCTTCGCCGCGCCACCTTCCCCCGCAAGGGGGGAAGGGGGTTCTCAGGTCTGCGGCTGCGGCGCAAGGCCGGGGGCGTCGGGGCCGAAGCTGCGCGGCTTGCCGGTCGCCGGCACGGCGGCGCGGGGCGGCGGCGGCTCCTTGTTGTCGGCCGAGTCGCGCACCGGACGCACGCCCTTGAGCAGGCCGATGATCTCGTCGCCGGTGAGCGTCTCGAATTCCATCAGGCCGTTGGCGAGCGTATCGAGGTCGGCGCGCCGTTCGGTGAGGATGCGGGTCGCGGTCTCGTGCGCTTCGTGCACCAACCGGCGCACTTCCTCGTCGATCGTCTTCGCCGTCTCCTCGGAGAGGCTCTGCTGTCGGCCGAGCGAGTAGCCGAGGAACACCTCGTCCTGATTTTCGGCGTAGGCCACCGTGCCGAGCTTGTCGGAAAAGCCGAGCCGGGTCACCATCGCGCGCGCGATCTTGGTCACCTGCTGGATGTCGCCGGCGGCGCCGGAGGTCACTTTGTCCTTGCCGAAGATCAGCTCCTCGGCGGAGCGGCCGCCCATCGACATCGCCAGCAGGGCAATGAGCTGCTCGTAGCTCTGCGAGATCTGGTCGCGCTCGGGCAGCGACTGCACCATACCGAGCGCCCGGCCGCGCGGGATG
>Ga0326728_10012070_pt1 | contig 19397 bp, 16 predicted proteins | sample MB3enrmetagenome_FD_207602 | JGI IMG/M metagenome (GOLD analysis project Ga0326728, IMG submission 207602) | Lab enriched peat soil microbial communities from McLean, Ithaca, NY, United States - MB31MN | ecosystem: Environmental > Terrestrial > Soil > Wetlands > Peat | place: USA: New York... | reverse complement strand
CGTGCTCGGCGCCATGATCGCCTTGGCCCAGCTGGGGCCCCGGCACCCCGTGATCGGGCTGATACCTGCAGTCGAAAACCTGCCCAGTGGAAAGGCGACCAAGCCTGGCGATGTCGTCAAATCTTTTCATGGGAAAACCGTAGAGATCATCAACACAGACGCCGAAGGGCGACTAATCCTGGCCGATGCCCTGGCCTATGCCCGGACCCTGGGAGCAACGAATCTCATCGATGTCGCAACCCTGACCGGCGCATGCATTATTGCGCTGGGCCACGTGAATGCCGGTGTGATGGGAACCGACCAGAAAATGATCGATCGGCTTCGCAGCAACTGCAGAATCACGGGAGAGGGGCTTTGGCAGCTTCCTTTGGACGAGGAATACCGGAAGGCGATACGAAGCGAAATCGCAGACATCAAGAACGTGGGAGACCGCACCGCAGGCGCGATTACCGCCGGAAAATTCCTGCAGGAATTTGTCGAGGACACACCCTGGGTCCACCTGGATATTGCCGGGATGGACCTTGACCATGACGGGCACCCGTATGCGTGCAAGGGCGCCACGGGTTTTGGAATCCGGACCCTGGTGCATCTGTTGGAATAGACCGTGTCGGTCGGATCCCCGGCGGACTCCGAAATTCCTGTGGTCCCAAATCAGGCATTGGGAATCAATCTTAGCGCCCAGTGGATCGCCGAGTTCATGCTGTCGTGACGTGCAATCCCTTTTCCAGCAATTTCGTATGCGGTGCCGTGATCGACGGAGGTGCGGACGAACGGGAGGCCCAGCGTCACGTTCACCGATTCGCCGAATCCCACAAGCTTGATCGGAGCCAGACCTTGATCGTGGTACATGGCCAGCACGACATCGAACTCGCCGTTGTAGGCTCTCCAAAACAGGGTATCGGCTGGCAGCGGCCCCTCGATTCTTGAATCGGGGAAGGCGCTGCGAGCCCGGTCAACGGCAGGTGCGATCCGTTCGACATCTTCACGGCCCATGATTCCCGACTCGCCGGCGTGAGGATTGAGTCCGGCAACCGCCACCTTGGCGCAAGGCAATCCCAGTCTCCGAAATTCCGTCAGCAGGATGCGCAGCTTGCGATAAACCAACTCGGCCGTGAGCGACTTTACAACCTCGCCCAACGGAAGATGTATGGTTGCGAGGACAACCTTGAGGCGCTCCGTCAGAAATGCCATGGCGAATTCCGAAACGCCTGAAAGATGAGCCAAAAATTCAGTGTGACCGGGGAAAGGGTATCCCGCTTCCTGAAAATATTTTTTATTCAGCGGGGCCGTCACCATGGCGTCGAGCCATCCGCGGCTGCAAGCCGAAGCGCATTCGATAATGTTGCGGGCCGCGGCTTCGCCGGTTGCTTCCGACCCGATGCCGGCCTCCGCGCTCGCCGCGGGAACGTCCAGGATACACCGCTCCGGCAAATCTCTTCTTCCGGACAAGGCCTCGACCGTGATTTTCCTGAACTCGAAGGGGAGGTCCGATTGGGCCGCTCTCGACCGCAAAAGCTCCCAGCTTCCAAACAGCACCAGACGGCAGGTACCGGAAAATGAGGGTTCCCGCGCTGCGCGCAGCGAGATTTCCGGGCCTATACCAGCCGGGTCTCCCGTCGTAATGCCGATGTGAGGAAGGGTGGTCTGAGGTACTGGCAAGTGCGGCACCGCCACAAGTCACGAGGGATTGGCAGATGCGACCGTGAGGTTTCCCTGCGTTTCGCGCATCCCTAGATCAAACTTTCAAGAAACTGCTACTCCAAATCCACCTCATCGGGTTCCTGGTCCTCGTTCTGCTTGTACATGTACTTGATCACATGCTTCAGGATCAGAAGGTTCGGTCCATCATTCCGATGCACCTTGATGCAGTTTTTGTCATACCACTCAATCACTCCCCGAATCTCCTCGCCGTCTGTGAGCTTGACGATCATGGGGGTCTTCGCAGCCATCTGCTTGATGTAATAGTAATTCTCTGCGTTCGTTACTTCAGGTGGTACGCGTTTCCGAGGCACTGACCCGTAGCGGGGCATCTGGTCTTTAATCTCGGATAAGCTCGGACGAATAAGTTTCCGGTTAACCATTTAAACGTCCTCCCGGGGAGGTTGCAAATATAGGGCGATAGCGATCTTCCGCGAGCAATACATTACATTTTTGTACGAAAGCGTGCGATCGAAAAGCCGATTTAAAATCAATTGTATTCTTCGAATCTATCTTTGACAAGTGAAAAGTAATCCGCTAAATTTAGCGTATAATGGACTTACAAAGAAGACTTTATCGTATTTTCGCCGTTGCTCAACTTTTCCCGATCCTGTTGTCCGGCCCGGCGGCTGGCGCACAGTCCAGTTCCGCAAGGCCGCCCGCACTCATTCGGGATACCGGCGTGGCGGACGCAGGAGACAGTGCGGATAAACCGGCCGTCAAAACACCGGATTCAAGCCTGTCTGAACGGAACATAAAAGTCGGCGACTTTTACTACAAAAGGAAGAACTATGCGGCGGCGATAGCCAGATATCTCGAAGCCGTCGAATATCAGCCGGATTCCGCCCGCGCTTATGATGGGCTCGCCCGGGCTTATGAGAAAAATGAAGAGCCGGCCAAGGCGATTGCGGCTTACAAGCAGTTTCTCGAAAAAAACCCGGGATCGCCCAAATCGCCAGAGTTCCGCGAAAAGCTCGCCAAGCTCGAAAAAACTTCGCACTAGCTTCAACGAATCAAAGCAGGCAAGCCACGAAATTCACGAAAGGCGTTGCTACGGTTTTTCAGCGGCTGAACCCATCTGAACCTGCAGAAACATCGACTCGAGAGCGAGCTGGCGATTCACGTTAAACTGCAGGTCGCGATTCAGCTTTCCGACGGCATGAATAACCCGGACCAGCTTTGAATGCGGAACCGCCTGTGCCAATTCCGCCAATTTTTCGGATAAATCGCGCTGGTCCACACGCTCCTCGGACACTCCAGCGTAATAGACATCCTGGAGAAGTGCCGACACCGATGCCAGCCACAGCCGGAAAAAATCCTTGTCCTTCGCAACCTGCGCGGCGGCGCTGCTGATCTCGCTAAACCGGCCCCGTGTCAAGAGCGGAGCGATGAATTCGAGCGCCTGTTTGCGGATGTCGCGGTATTCGTTCGTGTCGAAAGAAAGGGCGGCGGCCAGGCTTCCCCCGCTGAGCGCTGCGGCGAGATGTGCCTCCCCGGCCGCTCTTCCCTCGCTCTCAATGAGGTGCTGTTCAATCCGCTTTTGCGGGATCTCGCCAAACTGCAACATGCGTGATCGCGAACGAATGGTTTCCAGCAGCATGTACGGGTTGGTGGTTATCAGGATAATCACCGTGCGGCTCGGAGGTTCTTCCAGAGTTTTGAGCAGGCTGTTGTGCGCTTCAAGGCGCATCTGCTCCGCAGGATCAAGGATGACCACGCGATAACGGGCCTCACCCGGTTGAAAAGCGATTTCGCCGATCAGTTCCCGGACCTGATCGATAGAAATCGTGGTCTTCTCCGGCTCGATGAGCCGAATATCCGGATGGCGCTTTGTCCGGATTCGGCAGCTGGGGCATGTGCCGCAAAACCCTTCCTTCAGAGTTCGGCATTCCAGGTACCTGCTCTCGAGCACAGCGAAAATCCTCTTGCAGGCCGGGCATTGGCCGCAAGCACACTCACGGGCCGGGGAAAGGCAATTCAGATATTGTGCGACCAGCAGGGCGAGCGTGCATTTTCCGATTCCCGACGGGCCGGCAAAAATCATCGCGTGGGGAAGTCGGTCCTGCCCGATGGCGCGCCTCAGTATCTCCACTGCGCGCGCATTGCCGATGAAACTGTTAAACCCTGTCGGGATGTTCATTCCGGTTCACGTGTCAAGCTATGAGACCCATTCATTCATCAGGCGGCTGATCCGAGCGGCAACCTCATCCGGCGTTCCCGCGGCCGGGACGACGCTGATTCGCTGTGGCGATTGAGCGGCGAGTTGCAGATATGCGGCCCGGACTTTTCTGTGGAATTCCAGATCCTCCGCTTCGAACCTTCCCTCTGCTCGAGCGGTTGCGGAAGCCAGGTTGCGTGCACGGGCCCGCGAAAGCCCTTCTTCAGGTTCCAGATCCAGCAGGATCGTTTTGTCCGGTTCGATGATTTCCAGCAGCCCGCTCAATCTCTCGATCTCCGACCCGGGAATCCCACGCGCGGCCCCCTGGTAGGCCCGAGTGGCGTCCTGATACCGGTCCGAAAGAACCACAAATCCTTTTTTCAACCCAGGCTCGATCACTTCTTTGACGTGCTCCCGCCTGTCGGCCATGTACAGCAGCAGCTCACTCCACGGATCGATCTGGTATCCATGGGTGCCGAGCAGGACTCCACGAAGGGCGAGCCCAAAATCGGTTCCTCCAGGCTCCCGCGTGAGCATAGAGCGGATGCCTTTCTTCATCAGATAGGCTTGCGCACGGAGAATCTGCAGACTTTTGCCCGAACCCTCGATTCCCTCAAACGTAATAAACACCGGGATCCTTGCCAGCTTCGAAGAAGTTACTTAGAATGGCTCTGAGATCGGCTCTCGCTTGTCAGAGCCGCTCTCAGAGTAGCAAAGCAAGACTGGCAACTCAACGCGAATCGTTTGAAAAACACATGGATGGACCGGCCCACGGCCCTGAAGAAGCGCCCATGAATTTCATTGCCCGGAACGTCCAGTTTGTCAGAGAGAGAATGGCGAAAGCCGCTGCCATGAGTGGACGTTCGCCCGGCGATGTTTCTCTCGTCGCCATTAGTAAAACGTTTCCCGTCGAGTTCATTGTCCAGGCTTCGGAAGCCGGAGTGTGCAAATTCGGGGAGAACCGTGTCCAGGAGGCGGAAACCAAAATACCTCAACTTGCCGAGAAACAGGACTTTGAATGGCACCTGGTCGGTCATCTTCAGACCAACAAGGCGAAGCGCGCCGCGGAACTGTTCGACATGGTCCATTCGATTGACAGCGCAAAACTCGCCCTCAAGCTCAACCAGGCGAGCCTGGAATTGGGGAAAGTCCTTCCGGTTCTGCTACAGGTCGACCTTGGCGAGGAAGAGACCAAATTCGGCGCCGAACCAGACCGAATACGGGAGGTCGTCGAGGCGCTGTCGGGTTGCAGGGCGCTCAGACTCAACGGGTTGATGACAATTCCCCCTTATTTTGAAGATCCCGACCACGTCCGCCCCTTTTTCGCCAGGCTGAGAGAGCTCGGGGAGAAGCTGGAATCGCAACAGCCGGGTTGTCTCGGTCTGAGACATCTTTCGATGGGCATGAGCCACGATTTCGAGCAGGCAATCCGGGAAGGGGCCACGATCGTACGCATCGGAACCGCGATATTCGGGTTACGCTGATGGATGCCGTGGACCTGCGGGTACGTGAAACTGCCGACGGGCTGGAGATTCGACTGCATGTCCAGCCAAGAGCGAAGCGCTGCGAGCTATCAGGCGTCTATAATGGAGCGCTGAAGCTAAAGGTCACAGCCCCCCCGGTTGACGACGCGGCGAATCGCGCAATCCTGGATTTCTTTTCCACGCTGTTCGGCCTTCCCAAATCCGGCATTCGCATAACATCCGGACTCAAATCAAGGGATAAAACCCTACAAGTAAAGGGCTTGTCGCTCCGCAGTTTTCTGAACCGCATGTCAAACGCCTAATGGAACCGCCTTGACAGATCTGGTACAATGGTGAATAAAAGGTGAATGTGGAAAACCTGTGAATATCCCAGTGGACCGATCACAATAAGCTATTCATAAACAAGGATTTGTCATGCAAGCGAACACCATCGTCTCTGCCTGTGGAAAACTTCCCGGAACGACTTCTGTCGTGGTCGCGGAAAACGCAAGAGAAGTGCTCAACGCGAGATACCTTCAAAAAGACGAGCATGGAACAGCAAGGGAATCGCCGGAGGAAATGTTCCGCCGCGTGGCGCGGGCAATTGCCGGAGTCGACGCTGCGTATGAAGGGCTCCATGCGTCCCGGGAAGCGGAGGAGGAATTTTACCGGACGATGACCCGCCTGGAATTCCTTCCCAATTCCCCGACTCTCATGAATGCCGGCCGTGCGCTTGGGCAACTTTCCGCCTGCTTCGCTCTCCCGATCGAAGACTCTTTGGAGTCCATATTTGAAATGGTGAAGAACACAGCTTTGATCCACAAAAGCGGAGGAGGAACGGGATTCTCCTTTTCGCGCATTCGTCCGAAGGGAACCGGAGTGCGAAGCACTCAAGGCGTTTCCAGCGGACCGGTCTCGTTCATGCGTGTCTTTGACGCAGCCACGGATGCCGTCAAACAGGGCGGGGTGCGCAGGGGGGCGAACATGGCAGTCCTGCGGATTGATCACCCTGACATACTCGAGTTCGTGCGGGCGAAGTCCAGCGGAATCGATTTGAGGAATTTCAATGTTTCGGTTGCGGTGGATAACGTGTTCCTGCGGGCGCTCGCGGAGGGGGCGGAGTACACAACAGTGGATCCGTTCACCGGGAAACCCTCGGTCCCTTACAATGCTGCCGAGGTGTTCCGCATCATTTGTGAAAGCGCCTGGGAATGCGGCGATCCGGGACTCTTGTTTCTCGATCGCATCAACAGCGACAATCCGACTCCGGATCTTGGGCAGTTCGAGACCACGAATCCCTGCGGAGAACTGCCGCTCCTTCCGTATGAATCCTGCAATCTCGGTTCCATAAACCTCTCGAAAATGACTCGCCGCGCAGGCGAAGCGTGTTCTGTGGATTATGACCTTCTGGCCGGGACAGTGCGGATCGCGGTGCATTTCCTGGACAACGTCATTGACGCCAATCGATATCCGCTTCAGCAGATAGCGGCGATCACACAGGGGAACCGGAAAATAGGCCTGGGAGTCATGGGCTGGGCAGACATGTTGATTAAACTCGGCATCCCTTATGACTCACAGCCGGCGCTTGCCCTGGCTGAAGACGTGATGAGCTTTATTCATCGAGCAGCCCGCGAAGTCTCTTTCGACCTGGCGCGCCGGCGCGGACCCTATCCCAATTTTCAAGCGAGCCGCGAGGCTTGCCGGTCCGGTTGGCCTTTGCAGAGAAACGCGACAGTCACGACGGTTGCGCCCACCGGGACCCTATCGATCATCGCCGGCTGCTCGAGCGGCATCGAACCGCTTTTCGCGCTCAGCTACGTCCGCAGGCACGTACTCGACGGGAAAGAGCTGCCGGAAGAGATCTACTCCGGACTGATGGAGGAATTGTCGGAGAAGGGTCTTCAAAAGCCCTCAATTCAGGATGAGATCCGAAAGAGCGGCTCAATAAAAGGGATTCGAGAGATACCCGAAGATGTGCGGAGAATCTACAGGACGGCACTGGAAATTGCCCCGGAATGGCACGTCCGGCTGCAGGCTGCGTTCCAGAAACATTCCGATAACGGGGTCTCGAAGACGGTGAATCTGCCGTTTGAAGCAACGCCCGACGATGTGGCCTCGGCCTATCGCCTGGCTGGCGAGCTCGGGTGCAAAGGGATCACTGTTTACAGGGACCGTTGCCGCAGCAGCCAGGTGCTGAACATTGGTTGTATTGCCTGCGCGTAGGGGCGGGAGCGGCCTGTCCCTATTACGGAGGGAAATTCCCGCGGGCTAGTCCGGGAGGAGACGGACGACGACGGTCGTGATATTGTCCGGACCGCCGCGGGCGTTAGCCGTGTCGATCAGAATGTCACATAAATATTGCGGGTCAGCGTTGCCGTTCAGAAGTGTCTGCGACAAATCTCCGTCCGAAAGCACATCGGTCAATCCATCCGAACAGAGCAGGAAAAGATCCCCCCCGCGAACGAAACCGGTCTGTACATCGGCTTCGACCTGGGGCTGAGTGCCGATGGAGCGGGTGATCAGGTTTTTGCGCGGGTTTCGGGAGATTTCATCTTTGGTGATCACACCGCTCTTATACAGCGGCCAAACCAGGGAATGGTCCTGGGTCAGCTGAATGAGATCGCGGTCGCGCAGCAGATAGGCGCGTGAATCTCCAACCTGGGCAATGGCGTAGCTGTCATCAGAGACTGTCAGCAAGGTTAGTGTGCTGCCCATTCCCCGGTAATCGGGTCGCAATTTCTGGGTCTCATGGACGCTCGCGTTGGCTTGTTCTACTGCAAACCGCAGCAGGTCTTCCGTAGCACCGGGCGCCGTCGAGCCGGCAGACAGCACCTCCTCGATCTTCTCGGCTGTCATCCGGCTGGCAATCTCGCCGGCAGCATGTCCGCCCATGCCGTCCGCCACGAGAAAAATCCTTTTCCCCAAGTTGGCGACAAAGGAGTCTTCGTTGGAAGTCCGTACTCTTCCCTGGTCGGTACGGGCGCCACATTCGATGCGCAATCAATCACTCCGGGGTTAGACAAACCTGCAGTCGCGTCCTTCCAGGCAATCGAGAGTTTCGGAAGGGCACACACTTATAATACGCTTCTTCACAGTAGATCTAAATTAAGAAGTTTTAAAGGCTTTTCCCAGGGCCCGGTGTCCGGGTCCGGAGCGCAATCGATCCATGATTTGGCGCGGCGATTTCCGACCGCGAACCGCAGAGACGCTTAGCGCCCCGCCAGGGCCAACCGGGTTTGTGGTATCATATTTCTTTTATTATTAGCCGAGGACATCCATGAAAAACTGGGAATCCCGATTTCGGATCCTCTGTCTGATGATTTTCATTTTCTCCGCCGCGCTGTCGAGCCTTGCCGGCGTATCCCGCTCAATCCAGGACCAATACAAGAAGAGCTATGAAAACAAGGCCATGGTCTTGAAGATCCCGATCTATGCGGAAAAACAGATGATTTACATCAGCGGTCAGACTTTCCGTGTTGACCGGGGCTCCGGAACACCGAGGTACAAGGTTGGAGATCAGGTCCGGGTGCTCCTGGTTGAATTCGGAGGCGATGAAATCAAACTGAGATTGGGGAACATCGCCGCCCCCGGCTTTGTTGAACTGGAATTTAAGTTTGACAGCGGCCTGCAGGAGAGTTTTCCGAACAAAGACGTATTCGACCGTGCGCTGCAGGCCGCCTTGACCGAGGGATTGAAATATACCGAAATCGACGAGGCAAAAGACAGCTTTGTGACCGAGCAGTTCGAGCGCGCTGTGCAGGAAATCGCCGGCTCGGCGTCGATCAGCCGCGAATCGGTGCTGAAGAATATCGCCCCGCACGTACCGGCTTACCAGGACGCCGAGCGCGAAATCGAAAACCTGAAGAACAGAGTCCAGGAGGTGTCCGGACAGCTTTCCCAGTCTCAATCCGAGAGCCGGAAGCTCGAGTCCGAGTCAAAAGCCCAGCAGGCCGAGCTGTCGCGCCTGAAGAATGCCAATGCCGGCCTGCAGGAAAAACTCGAGAGCTACACCTCGCAGCTTTCAAAGCTGGGGGATGAGGTGCGGGACGCAAAGGGGAGCGCCCAGGGGTATCAGAAAGAACTGGCCAATATCGAGCGCTCACTGAACATCCGCGTCGATGCAGGCCGCGACCTGACGGGGCAGATCACGGAGCTCGGCCAAGCCATGAAGAAGTTGCAGAAGGACAATGAGACCATAACGAACCAGGTCGGCTCTTTGCGAACGAATCTGGAGGCCCAACAGACGGCGAACTCGCGCCTCGTTGGTGAAAATGAAGAGATCAAGTCCCGCGCCCGCAGCCTTCAGAGCACACTGGCGGTGCTCACCTCGAAAGAAGACTCCCTGGGCAGGCAATATCTCAACCTGAAGAATGAGAAGGAAAAGCTCGATGATTTTGCTCAAGCCGTCCGCGCGTTGCGCACGCGGGTAGTCGAGGAATCGACCTCCGGCGGCATGCATCAGGGCAAGGCGAATGTCTATTTGAAAGACCTGCTGCTCGGTTCGCTGGCCTGGAGCATTCCGGCCGGCCTCAATCACGAACAATCCCGAAGTTGTGACGCGAGCTTTTCGACCGAATCGATTAACTACGTGCAGGTGACGCCGGAGGAGAGACACATCCTCCGCTCGTTGGGTGAGAAATTTAAAATCCGTGTCGATCTGACTTCGGGCTCTGATTCCATGACGGTCACCCCCGACCAGAATAAACCTGTTCGTGAGATTGGTGAGCGGGATCATTCCTCGTGGCGATGGAACATCAGCAACCGGGGGGCACAGGATGCCCGGGTTGTTTTGACGGCCCGACTGATCAATAAGGATTCAAACGAGATCTCCCTGATTCAGCAGGAGAGCACTGTAGCCACCTCCAACCTGGTGCGCCAGGTCCGGGGATATCTGCAGCCAATTCCACTTGTCGTCGGTATTCTGATCGGTTTCCTGCTGTTTGGTATTGCCGGAGTATTCCGACGACCGAAAGCCCGGGTTGACTACCGCAAAAGCTCTCAGCCGTATTCTCCCGCCTACGTGGAGAAGAAGAAATTATAGTCTTGGATTCTTCGAGTGTTAGTCAGGTCGGGTGCCGGTTTGGATCAGGCGGGCTGCTGAATTCCAGGCTCGTATGCGCTCCGCATCTCCGGCGTTGAGGAAATGGAAGTTGTACCGCTTGTTGTTGCGTGTCCTGATCGATAGCTCGCTTCCTTTGAGGTCGAACGTGCGCAGGCCGCTGTAAGATTCGTAGAAGCTGTGGTCCGTTTCTGCCGTTCTGAACTCAATCCCGTCCTCGGTGAATTCAATCGTTCCCCTGCAGCTTGAAAAGGTGTGTTTGTGCTCGACCGCAAACGGCGTCTTCAATACGGATTGCGCTTCCGCCCGGTCCTGGATATCCTGAATCATCGCCTGAAGCCGCTCAGGGCTGTATTTTTCCGCTCCGCCCAGCTCCTTCGCTTTCCGAAGATGCTCCTCCGCCTGCTTGAAGTTGTTTCGATGATAGTCATAGAGCATTCCCAGGTTCAGATGAGCCAGCACATTATTGGGATTGAGGGAAATGCATTTTTCAAAATTGAGAATGGCCGAATCCAGCTGTTTTTGGTCCTGGTAACCCGCCCCGATATAGAAGTATGCCTCGTCGCTGCTTGGCTCGAATTTCAGATATTCCTGCCACTCCGAAATTGATTTCTGGTAGGAGCCCGACCGATAGGAAGCGAGGGCGGACTGCCGGAGCATTGAAATTTTTTGGCGCGTCTGCTGCTCTTCGTTGACACGCTGCAGCCGCTGCTGATCCAGCTGAGCCATTTCCGCAATCTTGCCTTCGATCATCGCCAGACGGCTTTTGCTGTAATTGTCCTCGGGAAAATACTGCAGCATGAGCCGGAAATCATTTCGAGCGCCCTGCCAGTCTGTTGCGACTACCTTGCTGTCTCCGCGCGTCTGCAGCCGCTCCTTCAATTGCGCGAGGGACTCCCGCACGTAGCTGTTGTTTTTATCCAGCCGCTGAATGCTTCGGATGGCATCGAGCGCATTGTCCTTCTCCGGCGGCACCAGGCTGCCGATTTTCATTGCCGCATCCGCTTTTGCTTTCCAGTCCTGGATTTGCTTCTCCCGATCCTTCACGCTCGCATCGAGTTTCGCCGCAACATCCGCGAGCCGTTCCCCGACGGAGATATCGTTCGGAGACAACAGGGCTAGATTCTTGTATTGCTTCTCCGCTTCCAACCAGTCCTCGCGGGCATAGGCCAATTCCGCAAGACGGCGCATGGTTTCGCCCAGTTTGCTCTTCACCTCGAGGGCATAGCCGTTCGCCGGGTCGATCGCCAGGATTTTATCGGCGAAGTAGAGCACGTTGTAATCGTCCGGGGGAGGGAGGAGTATGTTTTCTTTTTGAGCATTGTCCAGTTTTTTGCGCCAGCCTTCGACTTCAGCCAGCTGCTCGTTGCTTAACTGGGGCACGATCGGCTCGAGGTTCCAATGCAGGTTCTCGGTGGCATACGGCATGATCGTAACCTGCTGGGCTGAATCTTTATATCCCTCTTTGGTCCCCTTGAGCTGATGTCCACCGCTGCGCAGGTCCGAAAGGGTAATGGGAGACGCTCCCCGCAGCTTGCCGTCGAGGAAAATAAATGCACCGGGAGGGGTGGTCTTGATCGTCAGACTGCCGTATTTCGGTTTCCAGTACTGGTAAAAGAAAGCGGCCGTGAACGCCATGACCGAACACATCACCAGCACTGCAAACCCGAGCATGAGGGACCTTATTTTGATTTGCGCCGGCCGGTGGGGGCGTTGGAAGTTTTCCCGGTCGCCCATGGGAGAACCGTCTGTTGGGCAGAACTGGAACGAATCCGGGAAGGAATGACTGCATTGTGGACACTGTTTCATCGGATTAGCACGATAGCATAGAGTGCGCAGATCAACAACGTCAGCCCTCGCCCGAACAATGACGGAATACGCGGACAGGCTGCGTGCTTCCCCGTTTCCAACCGGCTCGGTTTGCCAGGATATTTTTTTGAATCAGGGAATTACGCAGCCTGTCCCCGCATTCCACGTCATTTTTTACGGGAGGCTGAATCGGGCACGAGACAGAAACTCGCCGCCCCCCGCACGGCCCATCACCTTTCCTTCGCGCGCGATCACTCTCCCGCGCTGGAGCACCAGCCACGTCGCACCGCGCACCTTCATGCCTTCGTATGGAGTGTAATCCGAGCGCGACAAGCCGGCGGACTTTGAAATCAAGTGTTCAGCTTTCGGGTCAAAAATGACCATGTCGGCGTCGCTCCCTACGGCCAGCGTTCCCTTGCGCGGGAACAGGCCGAATATTTTGGCCGGAGTCGTGCACGCCAGGTCCACAAGCCGGTTTGCCGAGATCTTGCCGCCATGAACCCCAGCGGAGCAGAGAAGGGAGAGGCGCTCCTGGATCCCTGGAAATCCTCGCGGAGCCTGAGTGAAGTTCTCTTTGCCGAGGTTTTTCTGGCCCGCGTAATTGAAGGCACGGTGGTCGCTCGCAACCACATGAACATCGCCGCTTCCAATCGCCTTCCAAAGGACATCCGCTTGCCATGCAGGCCTTAGAGGGGGAGTGCAGTAGTACTTGATCCCTTCGGACTCCTCATAGCGCTCGCTCGCCAGAACAAGGTATTGCGGACAGGTCTCCGCATAAACCACCTGTCCCCGGTCTCGAGCCGCCTTGACCTTTTCGACGGCATGAGCAGAGGAAAGACTGGTGAGATAAATCGGCGCCCTTGCCATTTCCGCCAGGCTGATGGCGCGCGCGGTCGCCTGAGCTTCCACTTCGGGCGGGCGGGCGGCTGTGATGTATTTCGGCAAAGTCTTCCCTTCCGCCACAAGCCGGCCCAGGAAGAGATCGATGATCTCGCCGTTTTCAGCATGCAGACAAGCGAGCGCTCCGGCACCGGTGACGCATTGCAAAAATTCGAACAACTGTGAATCGTTGATGTGCCGCTCGCCGTTGCCGTCCAGCCGGACATGGAAACTGCTTACGCCTGACTCCACGATGCCTGGGATCTCACTTAGAATGCTCTGGTTCACTTCACAAATGGCCAGATGCAGCCCGTAATCCACGATGGCGCGGGGACCCGCTTTGGTTTTCCATTCCTCGAGAGTCTGGGCCAGGGTTGTGCCTGGAACCTGCTCGGCATAGTCAATCACGGTTGTGGTCCCACCGGCCGCCGCCGCCGCCGTTCCCGTTTCGAAATCGTCGACAGTGGTCATGCCATCGCACTGCGCGTCCATGTGGGTGTGAACGTCGATCCCACCCGGCAACACCCATTTATCCGCCGCATCGATGATCTCGCTGGCAATTTTCGAGATTTCTCTGCCAATTTCGGAAATGATGCCGTTCTTGACCAGAAGATCGGCCTTGTACAGGTCGGTGGCTGTTATAATGGTGCCATTCTTTATCAAAGTCGTCATAAGCTCTCCAGCGTTAATCCCAGAGGGTGTTACGTAGCTCGATTGCGATTTACTCCTTAGGGTCGCAGTGGAATGGCTGCGGAATTCCTTCGCGATGCAAAGCCTGGCTGAAGGATATCCTCGTTGAGGATTGCAGATGGCGGGTTAAAAACCCGGCCTCCAAGCCGCAATCCACCATTAATCCATGAATTTGCCGGTCCTTAGATCCTGCCAAACTCAACCCGGTAAGTGGCTTTGTTTGCCTGCGGCACAGCCAGGAACTTCCGTCCCCTCACGTCATTGCCCGATTGGAGACACGCTCCGGCTCGTTGACGCCGGGCTGATTTCCAGATCCCAACAACCCAGTCCGCAACTCATCGCCTGCATCGAGACTCCGCCTCGTGGCAGAGATCCCCACTCCTATATAATTCCTCCACTCCGGCGGGGCGCTTCCGCCCGCATCTCTTATTGGCCGCAAGCGAAACTGGCCAACGATATGCCGTCGAAATCAACTCTAATTTCGCGGGGAGGGTTGCACGCATCGACCCGCAGTTCCTTCGGTTTTGCAGAGGAAAAGGATTGTTCGCGATAGCACGCTCCCGAATGAACCGAAGGCGGGAATTCCGGCAACTCCTTGATGCGGTTTATCATTGAACCGCATTACCCTTTGCTCGCGATACGAACGACGGGGCTGATTATATCAGATCGGCGTCTCTCGCGTACCTACTCCGGCGAATAAAAATTCGACACCGGTTGGCCTCTATCCTGCATCCTGCATCATGCCCGTTTTCACTTAATGCTTGTGAATTGCTGAACCAGCGCGGAAAATTGTTATTCCAATGGAACCGCACCTTATCGAGATAAAAGAGTTGAAAAAGGCTTTCCAGGGAAATCCTGTGTTGCGGGGGATAGATCTCTGCATCGATGCCGGCCGGCTGACCGCGCTGATCGGCCCGTCCGGATGCGGCAAGTCGACCTTGCTTCGATGTTTGAACGGAATCGAGACCTTCGACGAGGGCAGAATCTCTATTGCCGGCATCAGTTTGGAAAGGCATGGCTCCAGAGCTCCGCGAGAGCACCGGCGTTCCACATACCAGCTTCGCAGGACGGTGGGAATCGTTTTCCAATCCTTCAACCTATTTCCACACATGTCCACATTGGACAACGTTGCCTGTCCCCCCATGATCGTGACGCGAGTTCCCAAACATGAAGCTCGCCTCGAAGCGCTCGAGTTGCTTGACAAAGTCGGATTGAGGGACAAGGCCGCCCTGTTCCCCGCGCAGCTATCCGGAGGTCAACAGCAGCGCGCGGCGATCGCCCGGGCGCTGGCTATGAAACCTAAAGTACTGCTTTATGACGAGCCGACCTCCGCACTGGACCCCTCGCTCGTGGATGAGGTGCTCGAAGTAATGAAGGAGCTCGATTCCGAAGGGATTACCCAGCTTGTTGTCACGCATGAGATGCGTTTCGCAAGGGATGCAGCGGACAAGATCGTTTTTATGTCGGGTGGCCTGATCGTTGAGGAAGGTCCGGCAGAAAAGATATTCTCCGATCCTTCGGACAACCGGACGCGTCAGTTCCTGCGTCGTTATCTTTGAGTTTATCGAATGCCTTTGACCACAAAATACGCAAGGTTACCTTCATCTCTTCTCGTGTTCTGTGTGTGTTTGGCGGTTCTTTGCATCTGGACCCGATCTGCGCCTGCGCAGGCGCCATCGGCAGACCCCATCACCTGGGGCGCGGATGCGGAAGGGGGCGCCCCTTACGAGTTCCAGGATCCGAGGGATCCGAGCCGGATCATCGGATTCGAGGTGGACATGGTCAATGCGATCGGCAGGATTCTGGGCCGTCCGACCAGATTTGTCCAGAATCAGTGGGACGGGCTGATTCCCGGGCTCGAGCGCGGCAACTACCTCATGGTGGTTTCTGGGCTTGAAATCACGCCCGACCGCTCGCGCATTATCAGCTTCAGCCGCCCCTATTACATCACCTATGAACAACTGGTCGTCCGAGAGAGAGAAAAACGCATTCGAACACTCGACGACTGCGGCGGAAAGAAAGTCGGCACTCTCAAAGCCAGCCTGGCTCAGCGGATGCTGGATGAGCGAAAAGACCTGCAGGTCCTCAGTTATGACGGCCAGATCAACGCGTATGAAGATCTCCTCAATGGCCGGCTCGATGCCGTTTTGATGGATTACATCATCGGTCTTTACAATGTCGCTTCTCTCCCCGGGCTCAAAACGACGGGCCCTCCTTTGGGACACCTTGAATACGGGATTGGCCTTCGCAAGGAAGATACCGAGCTGATGGGGCAGATCAACGCAGCGCTTTCGCAAATGATCGCCTCGGGCGAACTGAAGCGGATTCTCGAAAACTGGAATCTCTGGACACCCATGTGCGCCGGGATTCTGGGCAAGGAAGGTCCGTCGGATCAGCAGCCTCATGCTTACCACGCCTACCTGGAAAGCACGGCCCAAAAAGGTTCCGAATGGGAGAAGGTGCGTCAATATGCCGGGTATCTGCCGCTCCTGGCAAAGGGAGCACTAGTAACGCTGGAATTATCGAGCATGGCGATGATCCTGGCAGTCTTCGCGGGTTTGAATATCGCCCTGGCAAGACTTTACGCTCCGAGATTAGTGCGTGTTGCCGCCGTCACCTATATCGAACTGATCCGCGGCACTCCCCTTCTGATCCAGCTTTTTCTTATCTTCTATGGATTGCCCCACATCGGGATTCGGTTCTCCCCGATGCTGGCGGCCGTCATAGGCCTCGCGCTGAACTACAGCGCCTACGAGGCGGAGAATTACCGGGCAGGCATCCAGTCCATTCCCAAAACACAGATGGAGGCCGCCCTGTCTCTCGGGATGACTCAAATGCAAGGTTTGCGACACGTGATCCTCCCGCAGGCTGTGCGCCTGGTTATCCCGCCGGTAACCAACGATTTCATCGCACTTCTTAAAGACTCTTCGCTCGTCTCCGTTATCACCATGGTTGAACTGACGAAGGCTTACAGCCAGCTGGCAAGCATTCATTACGACTATCTCGGAATCGGTCTTTTGGCGGCCGCCATGTATTTCCTGATAGGGCTTCCTTTTGTCCGCCTCGCACGCCTGGCCGAACGGCACTTTACGCCGGGTCAGCAGGGATTTATCATCGGAAGCAAGCAAAAGCAGGCAGCCGGCTAGGGTTTTCCCCGGGAGCGCCGGCGGGATGCCGGCCAGCAAAACCGTTCACGAGGGGGGGCGATCGAAGACCATTGCCCGCTTTCCGCAGACGCTCCGGTGAGGGAAGATCGGAATGGTTTATAATTCAGGAAACCGGGAGACTCTTATGGCAAACCATCCAGGGATTCGGGCGCCTCGAGGCCCTTCGCTCCGCTGCAAAGGCTGGCAGCAGGAGGCTGCGTTGCGAATGCTTATGAACAATCTCGATGAAGAGGTTGCGGAACGCCCGGACGAGTTGGTCGTGTATGGAGGAAGCGGCAAGGCCGCGCGCAACTGGGATTGTTACGATGCAATCGTCCGCTCACTTCAAAGTCTCGAAAATGATCAGACCCTCCTGATTCAATCGGGAAAGCCTGTCGGCGTCTTTCGCACTCACGAGTATTCACCCAGAGTCCTGATCGCCAACTCAAACCTGGTGGGGCATTGGGCCGACTGGGAAGAGTTCCGGCGCCTCGAAGCGCTGGGTTTGATGATGTACGGGCAAATGACAGCGGGGAGTTGGATCTATATAGGCAGCCAGGGAATCATCCAGGGGACTTACGAGACCTTTTCTGCCGCGGCGCGACGCCATTTCGGGGGAAGTCTCAAGGGAAAAATCCTGGTCTCCGGCGGGCTCGGCGGGATGGGGGGTGCTCAGCCGCTGGCCGCGACAATGGCCGGTGCAACATTTCTGGGCATTGAAGTGGACCCCCGACGAATCCAGAAACGGATTCAAACGGGATACTGCGACAGAATGAGTTTCAATCTCGATGAGGCGCTCGCACTTGTGGACAGCGCTGCGAAGAAAGGCGAGGCGCTTTCGCTTGGCCTCGTCGGGAATTGCGCCGAAGTGCTGCCGGAACTGCTGCGGCTGGGGTTCACACCGGACATTTTGACTGACCAGACAAGCGCTCATGACCCGCTGAACGGATACATCCCTGCCGGAGTTTCGCTGGCCGAAGCCGCCGAACTGCGAAGGGCAAATCCTCGAGAATACCTGCGGCGCAGCATGGAATCGATCGCCATCCACGTGCGATCCATGCTGGAGCTGCAATCGCGCGGCGCCGTCACGTTCGATTATGGGAACAACATTCGCGGACAGGCGCTCAAAGCCGGGGTGACCAATGCACTGGATTTCCCGGGCTTTGTGCCCGCTTACATCCGCCCGCTCTTTTGTGAAGGGCGTGGACCCTTCCGTTGGGTCGCCCTTTCCGGGGATCCGGCCGATATCGCGTTGACAGACAACCTGGTGCTCGACATGTTTTCCGGAAATGAAGGGCTGTGCCGATGGATCCGGATGGCCAGGGAGAAAATACAATTCCAGGGATTGCCGGCGCGCATCTGCTGGCTGGGATACGGCGAGCGCGCAGAATTCGGCTTGCGCCTGAACGACCTGGTTGCCCGCGGGAAGCTGCGGGCTCCGATTGTTATCGGCCGCGACCACCTGGACTGCGGCTCCGTAGCTTCCCCTTATCGCGAGACGGAAGGCATGAAGGACACCTCGGATGCTGTCGCCGACTGGCCGGTCCTGAACGCCCTGCTCAATACCGCAAGCGGAGCCTCCTGGGTGTCTTTTCACCACGGAGGCGGGGTCGGGATCGGATACTCTCTTCATGCGGGACAGGTTACCGTAGCGGACGGTAGCGAAGAGATGAGCCGCAGAATCGAGAGGGTACTGAATAATGATCCCGGGATCGGTGTGGCGCGCCACGCGGACGCCGGGTACCTCGAAGCAAGAGATTTCGCGCGCCGCAGAGGAATCGAAATCCCGATGTAGGTTCAAGAATCGTGGGGGGCGGCGCTCCGGCTCTGCCCCCCCAGGAAGAATGGATGCGAATCCCTTCGCTAGAATTGCCCAATGAGATACTCCCGCAATGAGGTTCGACGTATTCTGCTGGCGCTCAGGGCCGAGATGCTTCTGTACCTGCAGGTCAGCGAAGCAGAAACCCGGTTTTGCGGGCGATGTCTTCTCCCCATCCCCGAGGGTGAATACGATTCCTACGATTTCTGCCCGTGGTGTGCGAAATCGCAGGGAGGGATTGAGCCCAGACTCGATGAATCGCGCAAAATTATCGAGAAGGAGATGGAGGGCTGGACTGAAATCCAGTGCGGCGAATGCGGCTGCGAGTACGAGCAGCCTGCCCGCTACCCCTACCGATTCTGCGCCGTGTGCGGCGCCCGGTTCGCCAGGGAAGACGAAGTGGTCATCGAACTTCCCTGGCTCGTCTCATGAATCCGGCAGGAATCATTGAACAGTCAGGTACAGGCGGTTCGAGGCCCCGCCCATGTCAGGATTGATCAGCACGATCGGGAATAGTCCGGCCTGAAGGAGGTATGCCGGAACCTGCACAGTCACCTGAGTGCTGCTCACGAATGTTGCCGGGAGCAGCGTCGTGTAGAACTGAACCTGCGCACCAGGCAGGAAGTTGACCCCCGTGATCGTCAGGGTAAAACCGGGTCCTCCCGCTGCAACGGAA
>Ga0326728_10012067_pt1 | contig 19410 bp, 15 predicted proteins | sample MB3enrmetagenome_FD_207602 | JGI IMG/M metagenome (GOLD analysis project Ga0326728, IMG submission 207602) | Lab enriched peat soil microbial communities from McLean, Ithaca, NY, United States - MB31MN | ecosystem: Environmental > Terrestrial > Soil > Wetlands > Peat | place: USA: New York... | reverse complement strand
ACAGACGCGCCCGCTGAAAAGGTCCGCGCCGAATCGCTGGAGGTGCTGCGCAAGCTCATCGCACGCGGTTTCCTGATCGAGGCATAGGGCCGTTGCCAAGTCGCGCACATTCCGCTTCATTCAAAGCCGCTTTACGTTTTCTGGGCCAGTGGGTTCGTTGTATGTTATTGACATCTGAAAGCGGCGAACTGTGCAGCCGCCTATGGACTGTGTTACTGGTCCACGTAGGGGCATAAGACGACTTGCGGGGTGCGGTTTTTTAAGGGAGACCGCACTTGAGAGCATCGGATCACCCTGCACTACTCTCTAATCTGGCATGGGCGCACACGCGCTCGAGGATCAACACATGGCGAAACTCATCGGAAATCTCCGCATCTCCGCCGTCCCAGGTTCGGAGGGTAAAAAACCTCATTATGCGGTCGAGTTCCTCCCCTATACCGGGCGTCTAAAGACACAACCCGCCACCGCACAGAGCTTTGACGACCTGGTCGCGCTGCTCACCGAATTGAGAATCGAAGAAGACGAAGCGAACCGCTACGCCGGACAGATTCGCGTGCAGGGGACAATTCTCGTCCCCAACTTCGAGCGCACTGACAGCTTCCTCAAAGAGCAGAAGCTGCTGGGCTAGTGTTTGTTGAATATCACAACCGGCAGAACCAGAACGGCAACCAACAAAACGGCAATGAAGGCTAGCAGGATGGGAATCATTGGCTCCATCCCCCTCTTCTTTTGTGCCGGAACCGATGCAGGTTTTGGGGCGGCCGGAACCTGCGGGGGCGCGACGGCTGCAGCCGGCTGAGGAACGAATGCCGGCTCCTGCCAGGCGGGAATGGGCGCGGCGGGCGGCTGGGGTTGCGGCAGTCGCGGCGCAGCTATCGATCCTGCCACAAGCATTGGCGCAGCAGCCGGATCTGAGGATGAAACGGTGGGGACTGTGCGGCCGGTTGTGGCTGTAGTTGCGCGGCGGCCGAACTGATTGCTCCCAGACCGGAAATAATCCGCGAAAACTCACCCGGCACCTGCGAAGGCAGAGCTGCAACAGGCTCGGGACGCTGGGCCGGCGGCGGCGCGGAAGAAAGCGCCTTGAGCACACGCGTAACCCCGCCAGTTTCGAGGGGCCCGGCTGCTGCTTGATGCGGAATAGGAGTTGACCTGGCGGCGGGAGATGGAGTTGCTGCCGGCTCGGACCGATAGGGTATCGGCTGCGAGCGTAACGGCTCTTGCGTAGGCGAAGACAGCGCCCGATTCTACCTGGACTCCCTCAACGCCTGGTCCTGGGGCTTTCGCGAGATTCAGATCGATACCAAGGCCCTGTCGGAGGGCAGGCTGGCAATAACCCGCGCCTCCGGAATCTTCCCCGATGCGCTGCCTTTGGACATTCCAGCCTCGGAGTATCCGCCGCCGGCCAGGAACCTCGACGAACTGCTTCTGGGACGGCAGGCAAAACTGCATCTTTTTCCTGGCCATCTCGGCCGACATCCGCGACGCAGAGCTGATCGAGCGCACCCCGCAACTGCTCAAGGCCTGCTCCGCAACCCAGCTCGAGACCCTCATCCGCAACGCCCTGGCGGGATTGCGCCTGACCTACGTGGCCACGCCGCCCCGTTCGATCCCGGTCAAGCTGCGCCACAAGTACTTCTCCATCGAACAGGCCGGCCCGGTTTGGGAGTCGGTGCAGCGCGCCCGCAACTTCGCCGTCTACGCTCCGGCCGATCTCCTCAACCCTCAGATGGAACTGATCATCCTGCTGGCGCAGCCAGCCTGACACTCGCCCCGCTCGCGTCCGGGCAAGATCAAAGGCGGCCGGCTAGCCCTGCCTTTTTGCTTTGCCGGCGCCGCGGCCGCCCAGCAGCCCTTCCAGCTCTTCCTTGAACTCGCGCACGTCTTTGAAGTCCCGGTAGACGGAGGCAAAGCGGATGTAAGCCACCGTGTCGAGGCTCTTCAGATGCTCCATGATGAGCTCGCCGATCTCGCTGGTGGTGCGCTCGCGCTCCGGCGCATCCACCAGAAAGCTCTCCGCGGCGTCCACGATGGCCTCGAGCTTGCTGGCTGGCACGGGACGCTTCTCGCAGGCGCGCAGCAGGCCGCTCAGCACCTTCTGGCGGTCGAAACGCTCGCGCCGGCTGTCCTTCTTGACCACCATGTAGGGGATCTCGTCGATGCGCTCGTAAGTGGTGAAGCGGCGATTGCAGCGCTCGCACTCCCGCCGGCGGCGAATCGAGTCGGCCTCCTTGCTCTCGCGCGAGTCGACGACACGGTCCTGCCCGAAGCCGCAATAAGGACATTTCATGGTGTGAATTCTAGCGGATTCAGCTTGGGGCTGTTTCTCTGCGGCCCCGTCGCGTGGGGCCGGCCTCTTCTCTCCGCTGCGGATTCCGCCTTCTCTTGCCGGGGAGCCGCTCGCCTTTTGCCCAAAAAACGGAGATTTATCATTTCGTGCGAAACCCGCTTCTTTTGCCATTCCGGCGGCATCTCATGGTTTAGGCGAGAATCCCCTGCATGCCTCGCGCCAACTAGCCAAAAAAAGGACAATCCCGCGCGGACGCGTTATATCGGGATAGACCAGTCCCTAGAGGGCGGATTGGATCCCGGCTGTACAAAGGCGCCCGTTCGCGGCCATTTCCCCTGGGCCTGCGCCTCGTGCCGGGACTTCTCGGTGATTCAAGTAAAAAGCAAAGTACCGCAGCCAGTCGGAATGAGGGCAAGCGGATCGTCTTCCTTCTGAGCCGGTAAGAAGGAGCTGAATACATTGGCAACGAAAATTGCGGATCTATTTGTGGAAGTTCTGGCTGCCGCTGGTGTGGGACGCATCTATGGGGTGGCGGGCGATTCTCTCAACGGAATTGGGGATTCAGTCAGGGGGCGCAGCGGCATCCAATGGGTTGGGTTGCGGGATGAAGAGACCGCAGCCTTCGCCGCAGGTGCTGAAGCGGCGCTGACGGGCAAGCTAGCGGTATGCGCCGGACGTTGCGGAGCAGGCAATCTCCATCTCATCAACGGGCTCTACGATTGCCATCGCAGCCGTGTGCCGGTGTTGGCCATTGCTGCCCAGATCCCGTCTCCGGAGATTGGCAGCGGGTACTTTCAGGAACCACATCCTGAGCGTTTATTCAAGGAGTGCAGCCATTACTGCGAACTGATTTCGCATCCCTCGCAGATGCCGCGCGCACTTGAGGTTGCAATTCAAACGGCCATGTCGAGGCGCGGCGTTGCCGCAGTCGTAATACCCGGCAATATTGCTCTCTCCGATGCCGCGGATTCAGGCAAGCGGGTTATTTCAAGCTACGCGCGGCCTGAAGTTGTTCCGCACTGGTCAGAGCTCGATGACCTGGCCGCGCAGCTGAATCGCTCACAAAGGGTGACCATCCTGGCCGGGGCAGGCTGTGCGGGCGCTCACGACGAGCTGGTGGAGCTGGCCAGCAAGCTGCAGGCGCCTATCGTGCCAACCTTGCGGGGAAAGGAGTTCCTCGAGTACGACAATCCATATTTCGTAGGCATGACCGGCCTGCTCGGGCTCTCCTCCGGTTATTGCGCCGTGATGGACTGCGACACCCTGCTCATCCTGGGTGCGGACTTTCCCTATCGACAGTTCTATCCGCAGAAGGCGCGCATCCTGCAGGTCGATATCCGGGTGGAGCAACTGGGACGCCGTTGTTATATCGACCTGGGAGTCGTGGGGGGAGTCGCGGAAACCGTGCGCGCCTTGCTCGGGAGGCTGGAACCGAAGCACCGGCGAACCCATCTGGAAATATCGCTCGACCATTATAGCCAGGCGCGCAAGGAACTGGACGACCTGGCAATCGCAAACGGAGAGCAGCCCATTCGGCCGCAATACGTCGCCAGGAAACTTGATGAAGTGGCGGCCGACGATGCCATCTTTACCGTGGATGTGGGAACACCCGTGATTTGGGCGGCCCGCTACCTGACGATGAACGGCCGCAGACGCCTGCTGGGTTCGTTTAATCACGGATCGATTGCCAACGGTCTGCCGCAGGCCATTGGCGCACAGATTGCCTGCCCCGGCCGCCAGGTGGTCACACTTTGCGGCGATAGGGGTATCCCATTGCTCATGGGGGACCTTCTGTCGCTCAGGCATCTGGATCTTCCCGTGAAGATGGTCGTCTTCAACAACGGATCGCTTGGCTTTGTTGAGCCCAGGGTGAACGCCGCAGGTCTCGCCACCCCTGCCGTTGAGCCAGTCAGCCTGGATTTCGCGAAGATTGCGGAAGGAGTAGGGATTCTCGGCTTGCGCGTGGAAGATTCGGAGATGGTCGGGCCGGCACTCGAGCAAGCATTCGCGCATGAGGGATCCGCGCTGATAGATTTCGCGGTGGACCGGCAGGAGCTTGCCATGCCCTTGGCTCTCAGGCTGGACGAGGTTGCCGATTTCAATCTCTACATGATCCAGGCGATTCTGAACGGGCCTGGAAGCGAAATCGCCGAGCTTGCCCAAACCAACTTGGTTCGGTAGGGAATGAGACTCGCCATTTGAGCGGTATGCCTCAGGAAACTGGGACTAGGAGGGTCTTGCTGGCTAGCGTCGTAAGGCCATCGAGCGTGCTTAGAAAGGCGGAAGCGGCGAGAGGCTCATCGGCCATATGCCAGAGCAGCTCGGCGTTGTTCCAGGCGGCTTCGCGGGCAGCGGCCACGCACCAGGCGGCGAGATTGTCGTCCAGTGGTGAGACTGGCGGCAGCGCATCGCCGAGTAGGCGGACGTGCAACGTGTTCTTGGCGGCGTCGATGATGCTGTCGAGCGTGGTATTGAGCGCCGTGAAGTCGTCGTATTGAACCGTGCCATGTTGCGGAGAGGCGGCCGTGGCCCGGCAAGTGGCGGCAATGGCCTGCGGAAGGTCGTGATCGATGTGGGCGTTCATGCCGGCCAGGGCGAATTGAATGCGCGCGATGGGAGACTGATCGCGCCGGTCGAAGAGAGCCTGCCAGCAGCCCGGAGCAGAGCCGCCGGAAAGGGCGGATTGGACGGCGGCGAAGTAGAAGCGGGCAAAGCGAACGTCGAGCGCGGCCATCCAGGCGGGGTTGGCAAAGCCGCCTGAATCTACGCGGGCTTCGACGGCCTGAGTCACCTGAAGATAGAGCCAGTTGAACCATTTGAGCCCGTCACCATCGATGCAGGTGGATTCCATGGCCTGAAGAATCTGGACCACATCTGGGATGGATTGCGGGTTGCTTTGCACCGCGGCCAGCAGCGCGGGGTCGTAAGGAAACATGGTGGGCCATGATAACCTGGCGCCTTGAGGGTTGGAAAGCGGGTCGCATTGCCAGATGCCATGGCTCTACAGGATCGGTGTGGGCAAATCCAGCATTCCTTGCGATGAGTTCCGCGGTTCTCATCGACTCGCTGCCATGCGGGGAATATAATCGGGCGTTCCAAAGAATTCTCCAACTTCGAGATGCTGCTCGGAAAGGAGCCCCGGCCGCAGGTGGAAGGAACGCCGTTCTCCCTGGTCAAGTGGTATATGGATTGCGTCACCGATCTGGGCGACGCCGCGATCCTCTATTGCGCCCATCTGCGCTGGCGCGGCCTTCCCGTAACCTATAGCAGCTTTCTCTCCGTCGATGGGCGGCTGGTGAAATCGCATTCTTCCATGGCTCGCTACCAGCTCTCCTCCGCGGACGGCCAGATCCTTGTCGATCTTCCGCGGCTGGGAGTTTCTGGCAGATGGGAGGCTTCCGCGGCGCCGTTCCAGCGCACCGTTTACGAGGAGGTCTCAGGCGCCGTGCAGTGGAACTGCTTACAGCCGAGAGCTTCCGTGCATCTTCGCATCGGAGATCGCGAACTCACTGGCCTGGGTTATGCCGAGTGCCTCACCGTGACGCTGCCTCCGTGGCAGTTGCCGATGCGCCAGTTGCGCTGGGGGCGTTTCGTCTCGCCCGAGGACTCGCTGGCCTGGATCGACTGGCAAGGTTCTTATTCGACCAACTTTGCGGTTCACAACGGCATTTCATGCGAAACTCTGTCGGTCTCAGATTCTGAGGTCGCAATGCGCCACGCCACTCTGCGCATGGAAGAGAGCTTCCCTCTGCGCGCCGGACGGCTGGGCTCTACAATCCTGCCAGCGGCACCGGCGCTGGGCAAGTTGCTTCCGCGCTCCCTAGCCAACATAGAGGAGCATAAGTGGCGCAGCCGGGGAATCCTGAACGCGGAGAGTGACTCCAGCAAAGGCTGGGTCATTCATGAGGTCGTCCATTGGAAGGCTTGACTCGCTCCTATCTGCCCAAGGTGCTTTACGGGGCGCTTTTCGTCACCGTTCTTCCGCTGGCCCTGGCGCTGTGGGCACATGGCGCAAGAGGCGCCGTCCATCTTGCGGCGCTGCATTCCATCGACTGGGGATTAGCCCTGCTGGCGCTGGGAGCAATCTTTATGGCGGCGGGAATGTTGTCGCTCTGGCTCCGGGGCGGCGGCTTGCCGATGAACGCGTTTCCTCCGCCGCGCTTTGTCGCGACCGGCGTCTACGGCCTGGTTCCGCATCCCATCTATGGCGGCTTCACGATAGCCTGCGCGGGCATGGCCATACTCACCGGTTCAGCCAGTGGATTGTGGCTCGTCACGCCCAGCGTGGCGCTGGCCGCCGCGGCTCTGGTTCTGGGCTACGAACTGCCCGACCTGCGCAATCGCTTCGGAGCGCCGGCCTTCTCTCCCTGGCTGCCTCAGGACCGGCCCCAGGCCCCGTCTCTTCCAGAGCGGCTGCGCATTTACCCGGTCGTCCTGCTGCCGTGGCTGGCTCTTTTTGAACTGATCGGGGCTCTTGGCCGCGCTCCCGAGGCGGTAACGACCTACCTGCCGTTCGAAAGCCGTTTGCCGGTGATCGAGCAGACGGAGATCCTCTATGCTAGCACCTACCTGGCAGTGCTCATTGCGCCGCTGCTGGCTGCCTCAGGCCACGCTCTCCGGCGCTTTGCCGAACGCGGCCTCCGGGCAATGGCGCTTATCTTTCCGCTCTATCTTCTGCTGCCGTTCTATGTGCCGCCGCGTCCCTTCCACGCGGCCGGACCGCTGGGCCAATTGCTCCTGTGGGAGAGAACGCCTTATTCGGGGATTGGCGCATTTCCCTCCTTCCATGTGGTTTGGGTCTTGATTGCCGCTTCCGCATTGGGCGAGGGCGGACGCGCAAAGAAACTCCTCTGGTGGACGTGGGCAGCGCTGGTTGCTCTGAGTTGCGTTACTACCGGGATGCATTCGATAGCCGATGTTCTTGCCGGAGTTCTGGCCTATGTGTTTGTGGTTTACATGCGCGATTTCTGGATAGCCATTCTGCGGCTTGCTGAGCGGATTGCCAACTCGTGGCGGGAGTGGCGGATTGGGCCGATGCGCATCATCAACCATGGCGCGTATGCGGCGGTAGGGGTGGTGATCGGCATTGGGCTGATCGATACGCTGCTAGGGCCGGGACACGTGGGCCTCGCGGTCAGCATCTTCCTTTGCTCAACGGTGGGCGCGGCGCTCTGGGCTCAGTGGGTGGAGGGTTCCCCGGCGCTGCTGCGCCCAATGGGCTTTTACGGCGGCATGTTGGGAGCCCTCGTTGGAGCCTTGCCGGCATTCGCGCTGCATATCGAATTGTGGGTTGCGCTCGCGGCCATCTGCATGGCTGCGCCATGGATACAGGCCGCGGGCCGCCTGCGCTGCCTGGTCCAGGGCTGCTGCCATGGGCGCGCCAGCGGAACGGCGCCGGGAATTCGCTACACCCATCCCCGTTCGCGCGTCAGGCGCCTGACGCAGCTTGCCGGAGTCAGCGTTTTTGCCACTCCCGTGTATTCGATTCTGTGCAATGCGGTGGTTGGTCTGGCGCTCTTGCGGCTCCTTCAGCTGCAATCCTCCTGCACCCTGATTTGCGGGATTTACCTGCTCTTGTCGGGTTGCGGGCGCTTTGTCGAGGAGGCCTATCGCGGCGAACCGCAGACCTTGACTGTTTGGGGGCTGCACCTTTATCAGTGGATCGCCATTCTGACCGTGGTGGCCGGAGCCGCCTTGACCACCGTGACCAGCTCGCCCATGCCGCCGATCTCTCCGCTGCGCCTCAGCTCGCTTCTTCTGGCAATCGGATGCGGCGCTGTGGCCTGGTTCGTCACCGGCGTCGATTTTCCCGAATCGTCGCGGCGGTTTGCGCGGCTGACGTGATTGCCGCAGATTCAGCTCATAAACTCGGCAATCGCGGCGACTACCGTCTGCTGCTCGTCTTCGCGCAATTCAGGAAAGATGGGCAAGGCCAGGACCTCCTTGGCAGCGCGCTCGGCCTCCGGGAAGCTGCCTTCGACGTAGCCCTGGCCCTTGAGGGCCTCCTGCATGTGGAGCGGGACGGGATAGTAAATCTCCGAGCCGATTTGGCGGATGGCGAGGAAGTCGCGCAGGGCATCGCGGCGGGGGGTGCGGATCACATACTGGTGCCAGACATGGCGGCTGCCGGGCGCCTCATGAGGCAGGACGACGCCGTGAACCGGATAAGGACCGGCCTCGGCCAGTCCGGCGGCGTGAAACAACGCATGATAGCGTTTGGCGACCGCGCGCCGGGCTTGATTCCAGCCGTCGATGTACTTGAGCTTGACATTCAGGATGGCGCCCTGGAGGCCGTCCATGCGGGCGTTCCAGCCCATCTCGTCGTGGTGGTAGCGGCGGCGCATTCCATGCTGGCGCAGCATCCTGACCCGCTCGGCCACATCTTCTGAGTTGGTTGTCACCATGCCGGCGTCGCCCGCCGCGCTCAGATTCTTGGTGGGATAGAAACTGAAGGCGGCGGCGGCGCCAAGGGCTCCAGCCTTCACGCCTTTCCATTCAGCGCCCCACGCCTGGGCGGCGTCTTCGATGAGCTTTAGGCCGCGATCTTCTCCAATGCAAGAAAGTGAGGTCCAGCCGGCGCACTGGCCGAAAAGGTGCACAGGCAGGATAGCGCGAACCGCAGCGCCGCGCGGGCCATCGAGAACACACTCGACAACGACGGGGTCCAGGTTGAAGGTGGTGGGCTCAATGTCGGCGAGGACGGGTGTAGCGCCGGCTCGCAGGATCGCGCTGACCGAGGCGAAGAAGCTGAACGGAGTAGTAACGACGGCATCGCCGGGCCCGATTCCAGCCCCTGCCAGCGCCAGCCACAGGGCGTCGGTGCCCGACGAGCAGCCCACCGCGTGGGCTACGCCCAGTTGCCCGGCGGCGGCGCGCTCAAAGGCGGCCACCGGCTCGCCCAGGATGAAATGCTGCTTCTCGAGGACAGCTTCGACCGCGTCCAGCAGCTCCCGATGGAGCGGGCGGTACTGGCGCTTCAAGTCCAGCATGGGAACGGACTGGACCGGTTGGGCAGCAGCGCCGGACGTAGCGGCAGCGTCTTTCACCCTGTCATTTTATCAGTCGCTGGCGGTTCCCCTGCCAGCCGCGGCGGGCTCCCACACCAGCCTCCCACCCTTGCGGGAAGAATCTGCCGCGGCGGACGCCACAAGGATGGGGCGACCCGGTTGGTGCAGCAACAAGCAGCCGGAGACCAGGGGAACATCCATGAAAAAGGAGTCTTGGAATCAGTTACGGTATTTTCAGCAAGGGCATCGCGTTTTGATGATCGTGCGGAGTGTGCGTTCGCTCTGTGCCCAGCTTGCGGGAACTCGCTCGGAACCCTTTAGAGTAAAGTAATTCCGCTCGAATGCTTCGCTGCGAGTCTTGCGGAGTTGAAATGGTTGGTAAATCGCTGTAAAGTTATCCCATTGCGGGATTAAGCGGCTTTGGGACTTCCGCAGCCGTACCCGCCGTTTTGCTTTTTCACGCACGCGCAGTCGCATCCAAACCCTCAAGAGGAAAGCAGGAGATCGGCACATGGAGAACAAGCCGGCACAAAACATTCAGGACACATTTCTGAATACGGTTCGCAAGGACAAGACCCCGATTACGATTTATCTGGTTAGCGGCGTCAAGCTCACCGGAAAAATTCGGTCCTTCGACAAGTATTCGGTGCTGCTGGAGAACAACAGCCAGGAGCAATTGATCTTCAAGCATGCCATTTCAACCGTGGTGAGCAACCGCAGCGTGATGCACACGGAGCATCGTCCGATCAGTGTGCAGGCGGGCATTGGGCCGTCCCCGGTGACCCCGGCATTTGGTTCGCCAGTGGCCGCGGAGCTGCGATAGCACACGGGGGGCGGACACAGTTGGCCTCGCAGGAAGGCAAGACGGGCGGCTCTGCCCGATCTCTGGAGCGAGCGGTTCTGGTGGGTGTTGACATGGCGCGGGCAGAGCCGGGAGGCCGTGTGCGCGCCAACCGCGCGGGCGTGACTCAAGCGCGGCTGGGGGTGGTGTGCCCGGACACTTCGGTTGGGAACTCCGCCTTGTTCGAAGCCGTCCGGGCAGAGGGGACTGGGCTGGAGTTGGCCCCGCCGGAAGAGCCGCTCCGATCGATTGCCAGCACTTCACTGGCGTCGGGGCGCGCGGCTTCAGGCCTGGACGCTGAAGAATCCCTGATCGAGTTTCGCGAGCTGGTTTCAAGCGCCGGCGCTGCGGTGGTTGCCGAGTTGATGCAACGCCGTTCGCGCCTCGATCCGGCCACGCTGATCGGCGCGGGCAAGGTGGAGGAAATCGCCGGGGTAGCCGCTTCCACCGAGGCCGATTTGGCCCTCTTCGACCACGACCTGACGCCCACCCAACTGCGCAACCTCGAGGCTGCGCTGCCCTGCCGGGTGCTGGACCGCACGCAGTTGATTCTGGACATCTTTGCCCGCCACGCCCGCACCAGCGAGGGCCAGTTGCAGGTGGAATTGGCGCAGCTTCAGTACCTGCTGCCCAGGCTCACCGGCAGGGGCAAGTCGATGTCCCAGTTGGGCGGCGGCATCGGCACTCGTGGTCCTGGCGAGACCAAGCTGGAGACCGACCGGCGGCGCATTCAGGACCGCATCGACCACTTGAAAGGCGAATTGGAGTCGGTTCGCCGGGTGCGCAAGCAGCAGAGGCAGCGGCGGGAGGCGGTTCCGGTGCCCACGGTGGCCCTGGTGGGTTATACGAATGCCGGCAAGAGCACGCTCTTCAACTGCCTTACCGGCGCCGGAGTGCTGCAATCGCCCAAGATGTTTGCCACGCTCGATCCCAAGCTGCGCGTCCTCTCGCTGCCCAGCCGGCGCAAAGTTCTGCTATCCGACACGGTGGGCTTCATCCGCAACCTGCCGCACACCCTGGTCTCCAGCTTCCGCGCCACGCTGGAAGAGGTGGCGCAGGCCGAGGTGCTGCTGCACGTCCGCGACGCCGCCTCCACCTACGGAGAGGAGCAAAAGGCGCAGGTGGAGAAGGTTCTGGGCGAACTCGATTCTTTGAGCAAGCCGCGCATCGAGGTGCTGAACAAGATCGACCTACTCGAAGAACACGAGCGGGAGGGCCTGCTGGCGCGCTCCAGGGCGGGCGGCGAGGTCGCGGTTTCAGCTCGTGCCTGCGAGGGCATGGATGCGCTGCTCAAGGCCATCGACCGGGCTTTGCACTCCGACCCAACCATCGAAGCGGAGCTCAGGGTTCCACAACAGGAGGGTGCTGTGCTGGCGGCCATCGAGGCGGGGATGGTGATTCACAAGCGGGAGTACGAGGGCAACCTGGTACGCCTGACGGTAAGCGGACCGGCCTCGCTCCTGGGCCGCCTGCGCAAGTACCGGCTGCGCGAAGATTGATCGATCTCTCAGAGCATTTTCAAGGATGGTGTAAGGATATGGGTGCCCCACCCTCGCCGCGTCGTTGTCTGTGCGGCTAGGGTGGGATAGCCGGCTGCCCCAGGTCCCTCGCATTTGGGGACCTGGGAAAGCACGAAATCATCAAGGCACGGTACTAGGCGTGCGTCGTATCCGGATTGTCGAAACGGGTGTACTTGCCAATCCAGTGCAGATATACGGTGTCGGTGGGGCCGTTGCGCTGCTTGGCAATGATGATCTCCGATTTGGCCTTGTCGGCTTCGCTCATCTCCTCGTCGCGGTTGTAATAGGACTCGCGGTGGATAAAGGCCACCACATCGGCGTCCTGCTCGATGGAGCCTGACTCGCGCAGGTCGCTGAGCATGGGGCGCTTGTCGTCCTTGCGCTGCACGCCGGCGCGAGAGAGCTGCGACAGGGCCACTACCGGAACATTCAGCTCCTTGGCCAGAGCCTTCAACCCGCGGGAGATGGCCGAGACCTCCTGGGTGCGATTCTCGTAGTTCCTTTTTCCGGAGGACGGAACCGTAGCCGACATCAGTTGGAGATAGTCCACTACCACCAGGTCCAGGCCCTTTTGGTTCTGCTTGAGCCGCCGCGCCTTGGCGCGCATCTCGGCCAGCGAGATGGCGGCCGTGTCGTCGATAAAGATCTGCGCATCCACCAGTTGCCCCAGCGCAATCTGCAACTTGGCGTGATCTTCCCGTCCGATCATTCCCTTCTGAATCAGTTGCTGGTCCACCCAGGCCTGGGAAGCCAGCATGCGGCGCAGCAGCGACTCTTTGCTCATCTCCAGGCTGAAGACGGCCACGATGGCCTTGTGGTTGACGGCGGCGTTCTGGGCAATGTTAATGGCAAAGGCCGTCTTGCCCATCGAGGGGCGGGCCGCTATGATGATCAGCTCGCCCTTTTGCAAGCCGCTGGTCAGGCGGTCGAATTGCGTGTAGTCCGTGGCCAGGCCGGTTACCTCCCGGCTCTCCTTGTACAGGTTGTCGATGTTGCCGAAGGAGCCAGCGACGATCTCATCGACCGACTGGAAGCCGCGGAAGTTCCCCTTCTCCGTGATCTCCATGAGCTGGGTTTCGGCGGCGCCCAGAACGTCGAGGGCGGATTCGGCCTGGTCCGCGGCGCGGGCGATGGCCATCGAGCAGATGCCCATCAGCTTGCGCAGCAGGCTCTTGTCCTTGACGATGCGGATGTACTCCTCGATAACCGGGCGGCGCGGCAAACCCTCTGTAAGCGAGGCCAGGTAAGCTACGCCGCCGACGGATTCGATCTCCTTGGAGCGCGCCAGTTCGTTGGCCAGGGTGACGATATCGACGGCGTGCTGCGAGTCCATCAACTCACTCATGCGCAGGAAGATGCGGCGATGGGAGTCGAGAGAAAAGTCATCGGGCGTAAGCTGTTCGGCGGCTTCAGCGTGCGCGGCGTTGTCCAGCAGGATAGCGCCCAGGATGGTCTTTTCGGCGTCGATGTTCGCGGGTAGCCCGGCTTCAAGAGCGAGATCGGGGATGGTGGCCATATCTGACGAGTCTAGGGCCATGGCCGGCTGAGCGCTGTTGTGAAGATAGATACATAATCGTGGAAAACGGGACCGGAGACCGAATGGGCAAGGCGGCGCAGCCGGCCCGTTCCCGCCGCCCATAGCTCCAGACGGTACACTGGATCAAGGAACCTTCCCACCTGGACTTGCCCCGTGCAGCCGCTCCTCGCCAACCTGAATCCCGCCCAGCGCGTCGCCGTCGAGGCCACCGAAGGCCCATTGCTGATTCTGGCTGGTGCCGGCTCGGGCAAGACCCGCGTCATCACCAGCCGCATCGCCTGGCTGATTCAAGAAAAAGGCGTCGCGCCCGACTCCATCCTGGCCGTAACCTTCACCAACAAGGCGGCCAGCGAGATGGGCGAGCGCGTCGATCGCCTGCTCGACCACTCCTCGCTGGCGAAGCCGCTCATTTGCACCTTCCACTCTCTTTGCGTGCGCCTGCTGAGGCGCGACATCGAGGCCCTCAAGGAAAGCGGCCTTACCCGCGCCTTTGCCATCTACGACGAAAATGACCAGCAGGCCATCGTCAAGCAGGTGATGCGGCGCATGGGGCTTGACACCAAGCAGCTTACGCCGCGCGCTGTTCTGGGCCGCATCTCCTGGGCCAAGAACCACATGATCGATCCGCAAGAGTACTACCTCAGTTCCAAGGATCCGAACGGCGAACGGATCGCCCACATCTACCAGGGCTACCGGGCTGAGCTGCGCAAGAACAACGCCCTGGACTTCGACGACCTGCTGCTGGAGGCCGTCCAGTTGCTCAAGGGTTTCGGCGAGGTCCGGGAGCACTACCAGCGCCGCTACCGCTATCTGCTTGTCGACGAGTACCAGGACACCAACCGTCCCCAGTACGAGCTGATGAAGCTGCTGGCCGGCGAGGGGAGGAACGTGTGCGCCGTCGGCGACGAGGACCAGAGCATTTACTCCTGGCGAGGCGCCGACATTCGCAACATTCTCGAATTCGAAAAGGATTTCCCCAACGCCCGCATCGTCAGGCTGGAGCAGAACTACCGCTCTACGCAGATCATTCTGGAGGCCGCTGGAGCCGTGGTCGCCAACAATATCCGCCGCAAGGGCAAGAAGCTGTGGACCGACCGCCAGGGCGGAAGCCCGATCGGCTTCTACGAGGCCCCCGACGGCGAGAACGAGGCCCTGTTCATCGCCGACCGCATCCAGAAGTTTCTGCGCGAGGCCGGCGCCAGCGATTCCGCGAGCGAAGCACACTGCGCTGTCCTCTATCGCACCAACGCGCAGTCACGGCTGGTGGAGGAGGCTCTGCGCCGCTTCAACATTCCCTACACCATGGTCGGCGGCTTCAGCTTTTACGAGCGCGCCGAGATCAAGGATCTGCTCGCCTACCTGCGCCTCGTCCGCAACCCGCACGATTCCATGGCGCTACAACGCGTGATCAACACCCCGGTGCGCGGAATCGGCAAAACCACCCTCGAAACTCTGGAGCGGCTGGCTCTTGAGACCGGCGCCTCCACCTGGGACGCCCTCGGCGCTGCGATCGCCGATCGGCTGGTCCCCAATCGCGCCTCGATGGCTATCGAGTCCTTCCGCCAGCTTATTGTCGACGCCCAGGCCATGATGGACCCCGACTTTGCGGGCAAGCTCTCAGTGGGCGCGGCCGAGAGCGCGGAATCCGAGGAGGCCGACACCGGCTTTGGCTTCGGGGCAACTTCGGCCGATTCAGCCAGCGCGGAGTCCGCCGCTGGATTCGACTTCGGCGGCGGCGAAAACCAGATCCCGCTGCTTGACGCCAGCAGCTTTTCGCAGTTTGCCGCCCAGCCAAAACGCCCCTTCCTTGTCATGCCCAAGCGAACGCCCGAGAGCGCGACCCCGCCGAATCCTGATTTTGATTCGGATGCGGAAGAAGTTGCCGAAGACGAAGACGGGCGTGGGAGGGCGTTCCGGGCTCCCGGCGACGCCGCCTCCCTGCCCGAACTGATAAGGTTCATTATCGACCGCACCGGCTACATCAAGGCGCTCGAAACCGAAGGATCGCCGGAGTCCTTCAGCCGCATTGAAAACCTGAAGGAATTGGCTAACGCCGCCCACGACGCCGAAGCCCGCGGAGAGACTCTGGCTGAGTTCCTGGACCACGCGGCGCTGGCCTCCGACACCGACCAGTTCGATCCCGAAGCTCGCGTCACGCTGATGACGCTGCACGCGGCCAAAGGCCTGGAGTTTCCCCTCGTCTTTCTCGCCGGCCTTGAGGAGGGGCTTTTCCCTCACTCCCGCACCCTCAACAATCCCGACGAGCTCGAAGAGGAGCGCCGGCTCTGCTACGTGGGCATGACGCGCGCCATGAACTCGCTCATCCTCACCCGCGCGCACTACCGCCGCCGCTACGGCAACGACGCCCCGGAGATGAGCATCCCATCGCGCTTCCTTGAAGAGGTGCCCAGCCTGTTGATTGAGAACCTAGGCAGCCGGCCCCAGCCGACCGCCTGGTCCACCCCCGGCTACCCCAACACCTATGGCCGCAAGCCGGGCCACGCCGGCGACTTTGCCGACAAGCACTACAACTACGAAGACGAAAGCCAGGAGACGCAGAGACTCGGCGCTAATTACCGAACCAACACAAGGAGTAAAAGCGCGGAAGCGCCGGCTGCGCCGGAAGCACCGAATTCCATCGACAATATCGCCCGCTTCTTTGGAGGCACGGCCGGGAGCGGCAAAGCAGGCATGGGCAAGCCCGGTTCCCTGCCCCGTCCTGCCTTTCCCCGGCCAATAAACGTAGAGATCGGCAAGCCGACGGGCGCCGCCGGCCTGAAGAAAGGCGAGCGCGTCCGCCACGGCAAATACGGTGAAGGCACCATTCTCATGCGCGAGGGCGACGGCGAAGACGCCAAGCTAACCGTCTATTTCAACCAGCACGGAACAAAGAAACTGATGGAGAAGTTCGCCAATTTGCAGAAGATTTGAAGTCTTCGTCCTTTTTAGAAACTGCCTTCAGGCTATAGATTGCGCCACGGCAATTGGGGCAGCATGCTCCTCGGCTTCAAGCCTGCTGCCCACCTCGGCGGCGGCCTGCGCCAGCACCCGGTGGTGGATGGTAAACAGGGCCAACTCCAGGCGGTCGCTGACTCCGGTCTTGTCGTAGATCGACCGCAGGTAGTTCTTGATCACCTGTTCGGTGGTTTTGAGGCGGGTGGCGATCTCGCGATTCTTGCAGCCCTGAACGATGAGGGCCACAATGCGCATCTCCTTGGGGGTAAGCCGGTCACGAACGCGCGTGCCCACCATATCCTCTTCGGGCGAGTCGGGCTGCATCAACTGAGGGGGCAGCCACGTATCCCCGGCTGCCACGCGGCGCACACACTCCACCAACGCGGGTCCGGTGACGCTGCGAAAGACCACGCCGCGAAAGCCCTGGTGCAAGTAAGCGCCGGCGTCCTCTGTGTTCTCGGCGATCACAATACCCCGGCTGCTGGCGTTCTCCAGCAGAGCGCGCAGGCGGAGCAGATCCGGCCGAAGAGAGGCGGCAAACAACACGATCGAGCCGGGGAAGGTGGTGATCGCATGGTGCATGCGATCCAGATCCGTGCACTGCGCAATGATGCGCAGATCGTCGTCCATAGCCAGCACCTTGGCGGTGCCCGCGCGAAAAATCGCCTGCGAATCGGCCAGGATGATCTTGTTCATACAGTGCGCCTCATCTGACGTGCAACCCTCTTGGACCTGCATGCAGCCGGACCACTCTTCATCTTCGGTGAAACCGGAAGCCGCGACCCGAACTCCGCCGTCTGTTTCCGCCTCTTGCGGAATCATCGGCAAGACCGCATAGAATCCTTGGACTGTCCGCATTTGCGACACTGCGAATTGGCCAGGATTCCTCTCGCAACCGGTACAGAATGGAAAATCTTTGTGCTTGAAACGTTTCCTTCCAATGAGATTACAGCCTGCGAACCCCGACGGTCACGAAGAATCGTGGGCGAAAACACAAAATCTGTTGTCCATTTGGGGGCAGGGAGGCCCTTCGACCGGCTGCCGCAGCCGCGGCGCGCGCCTGATGCGGCTTGTGCCCGGAAGGGAGCTCCCGCACCCGTTCCCGATGGATCCTCCCGCGCGCATTCCGCGCGCGCCGGCTGTATTTTGAGCAGGATGCCTTGCGCCGTCCGGACTCGTTTCCATTGGCGAATTCCAATCCCATTTTCGACAAAGCAGAACCATGAAGTTGGTCCGCGCTTTGCCGATGGAAGAAGCTGAGAGCTTTGGATGACCGATCGCATGGAACTGCTGGAAGCCGCGCTGAACTCCCATCCGGAAGGTTTAGTGCTTCTGGACGAGGAGGACAATATCGTCTTCTGGAGCCGCGCCGCGGAGGCCATCACCGGCCACGCTGGATTGGATCTGGTGGGACGGCCCGTGCCTGAGAAGCTGAAGCCTCTGCTGGAGCGGTGCGCTCCGCCCATGGATGCGGAGCCCGATTTCGATCCCAGATCGGTGCGCGGATACCCGGTTCAAGCGCGCCACAAGCTGGGCCACGACGTGCCGGCAATGGCGCGGATTCTGGCGCTGCGCGACGGAATGGGCGGGCGCATCGGCACGGCGATCGTCTTCCATCCCACCGAAAGCCTGGACGCGCTTCCACACGGAGAAAGCAGCGAAGACGATGGCGTGAAGGTGAGCCAGACAGACCTCAAGGAACGGCTGGAGGCGGAGTTTGAGGACTTCGCGCGCGGCGGCGAGACCTTCGGCGTGCTTTGGATCACGGTAGATCAGGCGCATGACCTGCGCAAGACCCACGGCGCCAACGCCTGCGACACAATGATCCAAAAGGTGGCGCAAGCAGTGGCCAAAGGGTTGCGGCCAGCCGAGAAACTGGGGCGCTGGGGCGACGATGAGTTTCTGGTCGTCTCGCACGAGCGCACGCCGGAGATGCTGGCAGCTCACGCCCAGGCGCTGGCCGGGCTGGCCCGGACGGCGGACTTTCGCTGGTGGGGCGACCGGGTATCGATCACGGTGAGCATCGGCACGGCCCAGGCGGACCAGGCCGGAACTCTGGCGGATCTGCTGGGAAGGGCGAAAGCCGCCATGTTCTCCAGCTTTCATGCGGGAGGAAACCAGATCACATCCGCGCCGGGGGGGCAACCATGTTTGCCATCGTAGGCATCGTCCTGGTTTTTGCTTCGATCATCGCCGGATTCCTGATGGAGAAGGGCCATATCCTGGTGCTCCTGCAGCCGGCTGAATTGCTCATCATTGCCGGGGCGGCCACGGGCACGCTGCTGGTGGCCAATCCGCTGCACATTATTAAGGGAGTGGCCAACGGACTGGTGGGCGTTCTGAAAGGATCGCCCTTTGGCAAAGATCGTTATTTAAGCACGCTGAAAATGATGTACCAGTTTCTGAACAAGGTGCGCAAGGAGGGGCTGCTGAGCGTCGAGATGGACGTGGAGAAGCCGGAGGAGAGCTCCATCTTCAAGAACTATCCCGAGTTCCTAGGCGACCATCATGCCAGGGACTTTGTGTGCGACACGCTGCGCACGGCCATTACCGGAGGCGTGGAGCCGTTCGACATGGACCAGATGATGGAGTTGGACATGGAAGTTCACCACAACGGCGCCATGCAGCCCGTGAACGCGCTGACCACGGTGGCGGACGCGCTTCCTGGGCTGGGGATTGTGGCCGCGGTGCTGGGCGTAGTGATCACCATGGGTTCGCTGGGCGGTCCGCCCGAGGAGATCGGCGAAAAGGTGGCCGCCGCGCTGGTGGGCACGTTCCTGGGAATCCTGCTCTGCTACGGCGTGGCCGGTCCCTTGAGCTCCAACATGGGCAAAACCGCCGATGAGCACAACGAATACCTGCACGTGCTTCGGGTGCTGATCCTGTCCTTTCTGAAGGGCTCGGCGCCCATGATCGCCATCGAAATGGGGCGGCGCGCGATTCCCGCACACGTACGGCCCAACTTCGACGAGATGGAAAAGAATTGCAAGGGCCATGTTGCCGGCATTGAAGCAATTGCGGCCTAAAACCTGTGAAACGCCTTGTTGAGGAGTTTGGCGTCATGGCGTACAAGAGCCAACCGATCATCGTCATCAAGAAGAAGAGCGGACACGGCGGTCATCACGGCGGCGCGTGGAAGGTGGCCTATGCCGACTTTGTCACTGCCATGATGTCGCTGTTCATTGTGCTTTGGCTGATGGGCTCGAGCGACAAGGTCAAGAAGGCCGTATCCGGCTACTTCAACGATCCCAAGGGAACCG
>Ga0326728_10012066_pt1 | contig 19410 bp, 15 predicted proteins | sample MB3enrmetagenome_FD_207602 | JGI IMG/M metagenome (GOLD analysis project Ga0326728, IMG submission 207602) | Lab enriched peat soil microbial communities from McLean, Ithaca, NY, United States - MB31MN | ecosystem: Environmental > Terrestrial > Soil > Wetlands > Peat | place: USA: New York... | reverse complement strand
TTTTATCCTTAACCACAACTGGTCCTGCGCTTACTGCAGCAGCAGTCACGGACATTAAAAAACAAAATGCTAGCAAAATACCAAGTGTCTTTTTTATTTGTTTTAACATTTCATTATCTCCTTCTTTTCATTTTCTTCTTATTTTTTTAATCCACGCTTCATCAGCAAATGCATAGCTTAACCATCATATAGTCAACAAGTTCAAAAACCAAAATTTGTAATAAAAATATAACTATAAATAGCACAGTCTATGCATTTTAGAAGAAACTAGATTTTATATTGGACTGCGCGACTATTACTTTTTAACTGTTATAAAATATACAGAATGATTAATTACTATATATTTTTGAATATACTCTAGAAATTATACTTCATATGGTTTTCCAATATTTGCACATGATTTAACTTTTAATTAGTCATCATTGTCACAAGCGCTATCGTCGTTACAGTGACAGTGTGAGCACCCACAAGTATGGGAATGGGAACATCCACAAGTGTGAGAATGTGAGCTATCATAACTGCTGCAGCTATTACAACTATTATGTTCATGCGAATTGCATGATGCACTTGCTGCTCCTGCAGTTAATGATACTACAAAAAGAACTGCTAGCAAAATAGTCAATACGTTTTTTGCTTTACTAAATGACTGTTTCAACATTAGTTTCACTCCTTTGTTATTAAAATGAATAGTACTTTAGGGGTGTTTGTTTGTCGATTCAAATCCTTTTTTCATGGTAAATGAACGAACTTGGTTCAAATATGCAAATTTAACTTTTTGGAATAATCTGATTGGCTATTTGCTATTTGACTGTTAAAAAGTTAATTAGGTTTCATAAAACCTTACTTATTTATCGTTAAAAATTTGCCAAGTTCAGGAATAAATTACTGTATAAGTCCCAAAATGAATTCAAGTTGTTCTATCCAAGTGTCAAATGATACTGAAATATACTAAATAATCGACATAAAAAAGCCACAGTTAACGAAAAATCATCAAACAAAATAGCTGCGGCCAAATATTTCATGGAAACCATCCTGCTCTCTTTTATGGTCTTTATCTTGATCAAGCTCCTACCGCGGTTTCTTCCATGGTCATCAAGGCCACCACACCATCTACCAAACATCCGGTCTAAACGCCATTCTTTTTCGAAAACCTAATTAATTTAGCGACTATATGGTCGATTTTTAGGTGGCCAGCGTAGCTCCATTGTCATCAAATTAGAACATTACGTTGACCATTATCAAGAACATTCAGCAACGATTGATGTCACAGATGAAGAGACTACACCAAAATCATTACAGGAGCTCAAAAAGGCATAAATAGGCACAAAAGTTTGGCAGAACTCATAAAAAATTTACCCAATGGATTGCAATGCCTCAGGCTTTATACTATTTCTTGGAAAATAATTTTGGTTGAGTTTTCAACCACACTTTGATTCATTCATATCCTCTTCCACAGCTTTCAAAACATCAGCGTTTGAAGTTGTCTGAATTAAAAAGAACTGCTTGCTCACAGACGCAGTTTTTCTGGCTGCGGTTTCCATACAGAGCATGAGAATTTTTACTACATCCTGAAAAGTGTTTTTTTAGTCCAGTTGTCCTTGAAGCATTTATTGGCTACCTGTTTGGTAAAGTCATTTCCAAGAACTATTAAGTTACTTCCTTTCGCATGTGAGATTAAGGTTATCTCGGAATCCCTGAGCTCAGCAATCGCATAGTTTCCAGCTGAGGCGTACAGCCTTCTTTTTTTGACGACCCCACATTCAACTAAGGATACTTCCCCTATCAAAATGCCATTTCTCTCCGAGATTTTGCTTTTGCAGTCCGTGACAATTATGCCGACTCCGGAGTCACTGGCTTTTTTTGCGAGCTCATCATCTGTGACTATTGCCCCATTGTAAAGCTCTTTTTCGAGATTCTCCCTACCCGGCTTATTTCCTTCAAATGTTATTTCACGCAGGTCTCCGGTCATTACTGCACCGGTTTTCCCGATAAAAGCGATTACAAGGGTCATTCTTCAGGTTCCGATAAGTTTTGATATTTCTTTTTATATTCCATTTCAGATCTTAAATTCCAGGCAAGATTTTATCATGCTATAATCCGTACATCTTACATAAATCAGAATATAGAGATTAAGTACTTCGCTAAAAATCTTTCCTTTATATTTTTCCCTATTCATTTATCCCAGAAACTCTACTACTAGCCTATCACTGGCCTATTCCGTATTATATTTACGGGCTATAAGCGCTAGGATACCTATATTCTAACCATGATAACCGAGACAACATTTAGTATCTAGTTTTAAACATAAAAACAAATTAGACTGGAAAACTGGCTTGCCAATTATTATCTTTGTATGAGTTTTTCTATACTCGTAAGCTTGTGAGTTGGAGTAATAGTGTAAAAAATGGTAAAGGAAAGTTGACATGGAGAAATAAATCGGTTTTATATTGAAACCTATGCATCAATGAAAAATAAGAAACAGGATATTTGTCAGTAAAACTATTGACTTTTCATTAATTTCAACGAAGGACAAAATGATAAGTACTTGGAAGACTCAAAAAAGAAAAAGGGCAATATAGATTACCTTAAGGAATATCATTATTGCCCTGGAGATTGGTGACCAACACATTTAATTTATGCATGGAGTTTGCATCTATCAACATGAAGTTAACAACGATAAAATATTGTTTGTGTATTTAGTGAGATGATCAATCCGATGCTTTAAAACTTCTTTTTCCCTAACTGTTTAACTCGTTCTGCCAGCAGACTGAGCAATTTTTGTTTTTCATTGGGAAGAAAAAGATACAAACTCAACCATATTTTACAGAACTTTCGGTACACTGCCAGATCTATATAATTATATTTTTCTGATTTTTCTATTTATGATGGTTGTTTGGGCTAATTAGTTCCAAATGTTCCATGAGCTCCAGATGTTCTACGAGTCCCATAAGCTCCAGGAGTTCCATAAGCTCCATAAGTAATAAATTCGCAATGTTTTCTTATTACTGATGGGCTTTAGGAAATTTATAGATTTTGTTGCAAAAACTGCGCATCAATGAGATGATAAAAACATAACTTTGTTAACATAATAATTGACTCTGCATCCTGTTTTTTTGCAGTGAAAGAAAAAGAATACATAGACAATCAGATTTTACAAAACTTGTGGCACAATACAGTCTAAATTAATGAAGTTAAGGATCTTACTCTTATTTTAATGAAGTGCCCTACATGACTTTTTTTGTACAATTTAAAAGTGAGATTACATAAACAGTAAGACCCATATCTACATTTTAGTTACTTTTAATTTTTGCAGTTTTTGTCATTATTACCATTAACAGCCCCATACCCATTGTTGTTGGTGAGGGCTCCATACCCAGTCACAGTTAGGGTAGTAATGGCCATGGTAGTAGTGGGCACGTGGACGGTGATGAATATCTATTCTCACTACAGCTGTGTGCCCTGTTCTTACATGCTTCGTTGCGTGACCTGTTCGTACATGCTTCGTTGTGTGACCTTTTCTTACTTGCTTCGCTGCACTTACTGTCGCAGCTGTAATTGATACTACAAAAAGGACTATCAGTAAAATAGCGAGTACCTTTTTCATTCTAATAGATGATTGTTTCAGCATTTAGTTCACTCCTTTATGACTAAAATTAATAATTATACTGGAATTTGTTCTTGTTAACTATTCAAGCTACAAAGAATTAGTTGGTTGATATCTATTCTATTGCATCAACTGATTTTGATGAACTACATTATTTTTACTGAGTTTGTTAATTATTTTAAATTAATTATAAAAAAATAGTTTCGGAATAAAAATTCTTTCCCCAAAAAATATTTTAGCATTTGACAACAATTTAATATTAATACTGCTTTATTAATAGTTTCTGAATAAAGCTTATTTCAGCATGAGACACTTTAAAAATCATCTGCAATTTGATATTCATTATATTTTTTAATTATTGTAAAAGATAGGATGCCGAACCAATAGTTTTGCTGACAAAGTTTTCGTTTTTGTTGTTTTCACTTATGCATATGTTCTATAGCAAAAAACATTTGCAAATATGGGAAAAGTTTCTTAATTATAAGTTAAAAAACATATTTGGTAATTTATAGTAATTACTCTTTCTCTATATTTTATAACACTTGGAGAGTAATAGCATTATAATCCAATAAGGAAATGTATTTTCCTACATATCTATAAATTTTATTATTTATATTTAAATATACTCTTAAAAACCCTAGTTTTAGAACAAGTTGACTATGTGATGTTTCCGCGGTATTCCTGTCGATGAAACGTGGATTAAAACGAATAAATAGGAAATAAAAAGAAGGAGATAAAAAGATGTTAAAACAAATGAAAAAGACACTTGGTATTTTGCTAGTAGTTTGTTTTTTAATGTCCGTAACCGCTGCAGCAGCAAGCGCACATGGCGGCGGCTGGGGCAGATGGGGTGGTTACCCTTGGATGGGTTATAGTTATCCCTACTTAGGCAACCCTTACGCAGCTCCATATATAGCCACGGTACCAGTTTCAGCTCCTACAGTCCAAGAAGCCTTTGCACCTATAGTTACTTGCTGGCCAGCTCAAGCTTCAGCTGTAGCAGTAAGCGCAGGATCTACTATAGTTAAGGAGAAGAAAAAAGCCACTTCTAAAGCAGTAAGTACAAGACTCACTATGGTTAAGGAGAAGAAAAAAGCCATTTCTAAAGCAGTAAGTACAAAATCCACTATGGTAAAGGAGAAGAAAAAGGCCACATCTGACGCAGTAAGCGCACATGGTGACTGTGGATGCGACTGTGACGGTGGATCTTTCATAGATACTTTCATAGATATTTTCATACACTGCTTACCTTGCAACGAAAATTTCACATCAGAAAATTTCACATCAGAAAATTTCACATCAGAAAATTTCACATTATAAAGTTAGCAGCCTGATTGAAAAGTGATTAAGCGTTCTAGTTTTTTTAATTATTAATCACTTTTTTAAAATTTTTCCCCATTTATACTTACATTTATTGTTTTTGGTTACTATCTATTGTCTGTATTATTTGGGAATGCAATTATCAAAGTTTCTAGATGAAACTTTAATCAAAAAAAATCTTTAGTTTTATTCTAACTTCAGCTCCACTGATAAGTTTCATGTAGCAATATATTTCCTTTGATATCCATTAACATTGTCTGGTTTAACCCAATTTCCCACAATCACCCTTATTCTTTGAAAAATCAATATAATTAGTGACTCTAAAATCTATTTTGTGGGAGCTAGCAGACTTATCTCCCTAATGCCATCGAATGAAAACCTTACCCTGAGCCTATCTAGTAGCCTATTTCTTGTTTATATTTACAACTATCAAATAGAGTAAGTTTTATACTTTCTATGTATTATCGGATAAATATTAGGCACTATGCAGCTGAAATTGATAAAAATGCATAGATTTTCACACAAAAACTGTGCATCAATTAAAATAAGATAGAGTTATGTTCCTTCTTATTGTAAGGTCTTGAATTATCAGTAAATTTTATTTTCATTACATATAGATCTAATCTTATAGTGAAATAAAATGTAGCCATCAATTCAAGCAGTTTATTAGGAGTTTATCAATTCTGCCTTGAAAAATGGCCATGATGCCGTTTCATTTCGTACTAAATAATACCTAGACTCATGACTGTTTATTCGATCTGTCAGTAATGGGGGTGGTGATGATGGTGGTGATGGTGATGCCAATGATGCCATTAATCGTAGTAACCCCCGTCCCCATACCCATAGTCAACAAATGCCGGAGCCACTTCGACAGGTTGCATGATAACGGTTGTTCTTCTACAACAGGTTGCATGATAACGGGTTGTTCTTCTACAAAAGATTGCACAAGAACAGGTTGGTTTCCTACAACAGGTTGTACGAAAACAGGTTGTTCTGCTACAAAGTAAGCGCTTACTGCCGTAGCTGTTAATGATGCTACAAAAAAACTACCATTAAGATACCCAGTATCTTTTTTGTTCTGTTAAATATTTGTTTTCTCATTAATACTAACATCATTTTTATTTTTACAACTAGATAAAGTTGTAATTATATCCCTTGTTTATAAACTGTTTTATATATATAATACTGTTCTTTCAAGTTAACTATATGAAACTAATTTCTGGATAGAATTTACTTTCCAATAAAATATTAATGAAGATTTTACGTTGAGAACATAGATAGGTTTTATATTAAAACTTCTACATCAATGGAAAAATAAGAAACCAAATATTTGTCAGTAAAACTATTGACTTTTTATTAATTTCAACGAAGGACAAAATAATAAGCACTACGGAAAACTCAAAAAAGAAATAGGACAATATCGATTACCTTAAGGAATATCATTATTACCCTGAAAATTAGATGACCAACCATTTTAAATTATGCATGGAGATTACATCTATCAACATAAATTAACAACAATAAAATATTGTTTGTGTAGTTAGTGGGATGATCAACCCGTTACTTTAAAGCTTATTTTTCCCTTACTGTTTAATTCGTTCTTCTAACTGACTGAGAAATTCCTTTTTACACGTATGAACTGATTTTTGTCTAATTTTTACGATTATAATTCAAGATTCCCACTGCTTCAGATGTGGGTGCTGTACCTTATAATCATAATAAAATAGACATCAAATGGATTTATTGATTTTACCTATATATGTTTCTAATACTTTTTTTGCATTTATTGGAATTTCCTATATATATGTGAAATAATCGAGTTTACAGACACATAGATAAAAATTTGGTTCTTCGCTATTTTGTTTAGATTAAAATTAATTATCCAGTCAAAAAGTTCGACACTAGTTAGATTATGACGACTTCACAAATAATAAAAAATAATTCTTAATATTTATCTGTTTTTTGATTGCAAAAAATTTTATGCAAGATTATTTTTTGTTTAGAAACTATTTTTCGTATAATTAATTTAAAATAACTTCGAGATAATCATATATTGTATCACTGGTATCGCAGAACGAACAGATCAATAAAAGTGAAAAGTCACAGCTACAGTAGGACTAAAAAGAGGAGTAGAATAGCTTGGAAGAAGTTGGTCTTATTTCGAATTAAATATACTACTGATAGTATATATTCGAAGTGACTGTATCAGGGTAGACAGTAGAGACAACTCTTCCAAGCTGTCATCAATCTTTTTTAATGTGCTTGATTTGACAGAATGCATAATTCTATGTAAAATTTGCTATTACCTTTAATCTTCTTTTTTGATTACTGTTCCATTATTACATACTTGTTTCCTGTTATCCAGTCTTCATTTATATCAATGATTATTGAGACTCCTTATCAAATACTGGTTTCTAGTTAGGGGACACCCTAACCACTCAGATAAACTAAGCGAATGGCTCGAAGACTTCCGCTCCTTAGAGTGGGGTGGCTGCAAACAATTTGATTTTTGCAATTTTACCCCTTCTTTTTATTTTTTTCAAAATTTTACGGGATTTGATAGGAGGGAAAAACTCAAAATACTGTGGGAAAAATAAAAGTGCAGGCAGATAAATATTTATAACAAGTATCAGTAGGTTATATTGAGGTAAAAAAAGTAAGAAAACTTAAGTGGGGGAAAAATATGAAAATTAGAGTAGTTAGTTCCAGAGAAGAAATTTTTTCTCTCAATTCCAATGAACGTGTTGTTCACATGGCTTTCAGGCCTTCGAATCAGGATATTTTAGCACTTGTAGAAACCTGTCCGAAAATTGAGGTAATTCAGTTACCCAAGTCTTACAGATGCACGGTATCAAAATCCATTGAGATGTTCCTTGAAATGCAGAGAATCCAGCTTATCGAAGGAGATGTTTGGGGCCACAGGAAGGATATTAACGAATATTACAGTATCCCTTTATCAGTAATTGAGAAAATAAGGGAGCTAAAATCAGAAGGCACACCTGCTGAGAGAATTGAAGAAAAGATATCAAGGGAAAGCAAACTCAAACCTGGGATGGTTGCTTATATCATGATCAAAGTAGCTTTTACCTGATAGACATCAGGCCAAAACTTGCACTCAAATTCGTTGAGTGCAAGCGAATTGTACTTTAATTCTAGATGGTTGGATCTTGATAAACCCTAAATTCAGTCATATGCTTATAAAAGATATGTAAATGACTCTTGAAAATCAAAGGTTTATCGAAATCTTCTAAAGTATTTACTAAATAAATTGTCATTTTCTAATTTTTTCCTTTATGGAATGGGAATCAAGCTATTGAGTAATTAATAGATGTTGACACCGAAAAATGAATTTTCGTTTGAAGTAAAATTCATTATTTTTTCAATGAAATATTTTTCTACAGAAATATTTTTTTGATCTGATAATTTCTCTTGCTATTCTGTTCACTACATCATATTTCTAGGAAAAAAAATTATATTCCGCTGTAGATGTGAGAAGGAAATGTGATAAATCAAAGTAATTGTGAGGATAATAAAAGATAGCGTGCCGATTTTTCTGCAAAATCATAAATCTTAATAATTTATGGGGAAGAAAATCTCACATTAAGAGAACCAAATTATATCTATTATGTATAAATTTTACATGCTATTTAAGGCAAATTTGCGACCCTGAAGAATTTCCACATATAGGTACATCCAAAAATGTAGGATTTTTTCGAATCTTGATCCCCTTGTAAAGGTTAAGAATATCGTAAATGTTGTCTACTGTTCGGAATCAATCGTCTGAATGCACGACAAACTTCTCGAACAGGGCTTAATTTTGCTTTTTTTAGAATAAGCTTGATATTATCATTGTTTGTTGCTTCCAATATCTTTTGTCGTTAGTTTTTCAATAAACAGTGTAATATACCACTTCTTGATCCTATCATAGGAACTTGTATTATACTTGAGCTACTGTTTCTGCAACTTGCTTCTAGGTGTATTTTTTAGGTTGATTAGGTATTGGTTAGTTCCAAGAGCACCTTGGATACCTTCTTCAAAGTGTCTTTTTTATTATCAAAACAGAATTCATACAAAAACCTGATGTTTTCTTTATCTTTTTGCTCCATTTTGCTGGTTTTCCAGTAGTAAGATACTTATTCTTGTTAGTCCTCTTGATTTTTTTGTCGCTTTTCGCAAAGTCCATATGAAAATTTATTTCATCATCTTCAAGTTTTGTCTCTGAAATGAAGATGGGAAAGGATTCAGAGATTATTTTGAGAAATAATTAAATTGTTGAGACAACAGGCTTAAAGTTTCTTAACGTGTCGAATATCCACAGCAACTCCTCTATTAGACTTTACCATTTCATTTCCACTCATAAGTGCCCTACCTACGCAAAGTGCTCGATCTCCAAGAACAATCACTTCATCATTAGGTCTTATTTGCGGATCCGCTTTCAGTATTCCTGGAGCAAGAATGGAATTGGATGGAATAAAATCATCAATATTTACCATGTATTTCCCATTTTTTGACATAAGTTCCCCTCCATCAAGCGAAAGAGCAATCATGCCATACTGTGGAACTAAAGTTGCAAATTGTTTTTTCCCGACAAAGAGCTGATACTTTGGGAAATAACCTTTGACTACAATCTTTTCTTTTTTTTCATAGAAGAGAAGTCTGCTAGCTTCTCCGAACTGATAAGTTGCAATTGCCTTCATAATATTCTTCTTTTTCTCTTCTGCATTCAAGCTTTTCTTGCTAAAATCTTCGGCTGTGCAAAAGGATTCAACAACATTTTTTAGATTTGAAAGAGCTTCTATCGAAACAAGGTTTTCTTTAGCTGTGTAGATGATTTCAATTTCAAGTTTATTTGCTACTCTCTCACAAATTTCTTTATATGGCCCTTCTACATGTGCTATCACTTTCTTATAACTATATTTTGAGAGATAAGCTTCAAGGCAGCCGGAAACCCAACTTTTTTCTTCTTCGTCCCAATGCCCCGTAATCGCAGTATCGTAATGAGCTGCAGGGTATGTTAGTTCTAGTTCTCTTGGCACTACTCCAAGGGGTGAGGTTAATATTACTTCATGAATAAACTTGCGATATTTTCCAAGGGTCAAAATGAATTTCTGATGGGATTGAGAAGTTGAATAGGGTTTTTTGGCCGCACATGGGAGTATCAGGAGGATATCAAGATCTGGAGGCTTATATCTTTCATGTACACGTCTTGCAAACCGTGTCACTTCTATTCGAGATAGCGATTCCGAAGTATCTGCAAGGAGCTGGTTTTGCCGGAAAGCAGGAACTTTTTCCTCAAGATAAGAATATTCGAAATCTCCAAGGCGTAGCAGGGCTGTGAGCCAGGGTCTGACCCTGCACTGGCCTTCAACATATTCCCGAAGTGTCCCTGCCCGTATCCTTTCACGAATAAGGGAAAGCTCTGACTCAAGGGCATTTCTATTGTGGGCTATTAGGAATTTTGCTCTATCGTTTTTCGGAAAATTTCTTAGCTCTGTGGGCCTTGTGTTAGCACATACCCTGCATCTGCAGGGAAATTCTGTCAGGGTTTCAAGATGAAATTTGCCTGCATTTATGAGATAAATGTCTGAATAGGCTGCAATTACTGCCCGGGTATCGTCCAGAATATCGATTCCAAAATAGGTCAGCATTGCTGCATTTTCAGGAAGCGCTAGGTTTGGAGCATATAATGCCGTATCTGGGGGAATGCGGTCTTTCAGCTTAAAAAGGGTTTCGAGAAACTTTCGAGCATTGTTTTCAAAGGTTCCTGCACCTTCCATTATGTAAAGGTCACTTTTCAGAATATCTCCTTCTGTTCTGAGAAGGGAACCTCTGGGGCCTTCCGTTTTTTTCCCACAATCAATGGTTAATGTTCTAATTTTTCCCCTTGATTCAGCTAAGATAGAAGGGGAGTAAACCTGATGCGGCTGGATTATAAGAGTTCCATATTTTGTTTTTTCCTGGATTTGTTTTACGCGTTCTTCAAGCTTTACATCGGATTCAACACCCCAAAAGCTACCTACATCGACAACAGCGCCAGGATTTTTAATGTTTCCGAGCTCTGAAGTACTTATAATGCAGGGAGTACGAAGTTCTGGTACTAGCAGAAGTTTCCCGATTCTGGCTGCTCCATCTCTTTTTTCTATCTCAAAGTACTGTGTCATGTTTGTCCTCTTATGTCTATTATGATGTAAAGGTTTATCCTCCTCTAATTCTAAAATTTTTTTCATGTAGTGGAATTTTGTTTCAAATTTGAAAGCTTTCTTGAGTATTTTTCTTTCTCAAAATCATTTAAGTTCCTCTATTCGCACTATTGATACATGATAGCTCACAATGCAAGTTGAATACACTGTGTTAAATACTGTACTGTCAGAAACTATGTTCGCGATCTGGAAGTGGTTCTTGTGGATGGAACAATTATCCACGCAGTCTCAATAATGCTGAAGTCTGCTGCAGGTTATGGTCTAACGCATTTTATTATAGAGTCTGAAGTATTTTTGGAATTGTCACAAAAGCTGCCTGAAAATCGCTTTTCGCCCTAAAAATCGCAAACTGGTTATCTCCCCTCCGTTGAAATTGCAAAAATTATAGGACAGGTAGTGTTAAAAGACTTTTTCAAATGGGGTTCTTCTCTCAGCCTGCGAAGTCCTGGACGGAGTTTCCCTGCAGGTTCTCAAAAACTGCGACCAAAGATTGTGCTTTCTTCAGAAGAAGATATTCTTCTCTTCGAGTTGGAAGACCCTGAAAATTCAGTACTTGAAGCTACAGAGCAACTAATACAGGTACGTTTTTCTCTTGCTCCAAAAATCCATCATTACTTTCCTAAATTTAGACTGGTTTGAAATCCAAAATTAGAACCCACTTCTTGCTCAAAATACAGATTAAGTAAATGTTCAAAAAAGAGTAAGGTGGATAAAACTTTCATTTATTTGAGCTTTTTATTCAAAAAATTTCATAGTTGTTTTTAGAAATGGTTTCGGATTGATGAGATTAGGAAATACTGCCTGAGAAATAATTTTTATTTTTTCGGATCTCACAATAGTAGTTCGCTATAATACCAACCTACATTCCGCAGTGTATACAGATGTATAATTTGTTTACCTATTTGTCCACTATTTTCATTGAAAGTTGAATTAATTTTGAAGCTACTGTAATATTGAGAAAATGGATGATATTTTTGTGTGCATCTATGAAAGTAGATGCCAACAGAATGTTTTTATTTTCGAAAAACTACTTTTGTTTACTGAGTTCTAAGTCGGGTATAAATTTTAGATGTAAGTTAGGAGAAGCGAATTGTGAGTTGTAAACCTATTACTTTTTGTAACTTTTCGCCTGATACTTTCAAGTGCATGAAGAAAAAGCTTCAGGATGCAGACATCCATATACCCCCTGGAAATAAAGGGGAGCTTTCATGGGCTGGAATTGTGGTAGATTTTGAATGGGATGGGAAGTGTAATTTTACCATCAAAATCACGGAAAAACCCCTTTTCATCAGTTGTGATGTCGCAGCCTATAAAATAAAAAAATTCGTGATAGAATGCCATGGTTCATAAGGAAAAATTTGAGATTAAGAGCATGAGTGGTAGGAAACTGGATACTGAAGGTTGTCAGGGCATTAAGCTTAATAATGTGACTCTGGAGGTATTTTCCTGTATGAAGAAGAAACTTAGGAGCTACGGGATCGTAGTTTTATTTGGAAATCTCGTAGTGTTTAAAGGGGATGGAATAGTTGCTCACTTTAGCTGGGATGGAGAGGCAAATCTGGTGATCGAGATCAAAGAACGTTCTCTTAATACTTACTGTGGGCAGGTCGGCAGAAAATTGAGGTCTTTAGTGCGTGAATGTCAGGGGTTGTGACAGAAAATCAGACTCTCAAATCACGAACATATATATTTTGTGGCACATATTTCAAAATCTAATCGTGCTTTTCTAAGAATTTGAGCTATTATAAGTGTTTTATTTATTTTTTCTTCTTATCAAACAGTTGTGGGTATTTCCCACAAGATCAAATCTTCCTGCTTTTTCCAGAGCTTCATACACAAGTTCGTAGTTTTCATGACTCCTGTAGTGCATAAGGGCCCGCTGCATTACTTTTTCTTTTTTGTCTCTCGCAACGTACATTTTTCTGCCTGTGAACGGGTCAAGCCCTGTATAATACATGCAGGTAGCTACGGTCATAGGGGTTGGGGTAAAATCCTGTACATTTTCTGTATAGCCTCCATGGTCTCGCACATATTCTGCCATTTCGATCATATCTTCAAGGGTACAGCTCGGATGTCCTGACATCAGGTAATTTACTATATACTGTTCTTTGCTGTATTTTCTATTGAGGACAGCAAATTTATCGACAAATTTTTCGTATGTTTCTCTACCTGGTTTGCGCATCGAACTCGTGACCCGCTTTGAGAAATGTTCCGGTGCGATTCGAAGTTGCCCGCTTATATGGTAAGCGCACAGTTCTTCAAGATATTCTTCATCCTCAAGAGCCAAGTCGTAGCGCACTCCGTAACCTGTAAAGACCTTCTTGACTCCTGGGAGTCCGCGTATACGGCGCATGAGTTCTAGTAACTTTTTGTGGCTAGTATCCAGAGCAGGGCATATGTGGGGGTAAAGGCAAGATTTGTCAAGGCAAGCTCCTTTTTTCATCCAGACTTTGCACTCCATTCCATACATATTAGCACTTGGACCTCCAACTCCAGTTATAACTCCTTTGAAGTCTGGTTTTTCTGTAAGTTTTTTCGCCTCATGCAGGATGGACTCGGTGCTGCGGCTTGAAATCATGCGTCCCTGGTGCTGGGTAATGGCGCAGAATGCACAGCCTCCAAAGCAGCCCCTATGCGTTGTAAGGGATAACTTTATCATTTCAAGGGCAGGGATAGGTTCAGTGTAGAATGGATGAGCTTCGCCAGTAAATGGTAGTTCATATACCTGGTCCATTTCAGTGTCTGTCAGAGGTCTCATAGGCCTATTCTGAACGATAATGGTTTTTGGGTGAGGCTGGAAAACGCCTTTTCCAATAAAAGGATTCTGTTCCAGGAATTGCATACGAAAAGCCTTTGCAAAGGCTACTTTGTCCTGAGAAACTTCGGAAAAGGAGGGTATTTCTATATAATCTTTGTAAAATTCTGCTGCTTTCTCATATGCCTCTCCATCTTTATCTCCAAATACTACAGATTGTTTTTTTTCCGCCCTGTTTACTCTTTCTTTAAGCTCTTTCCAGGTTTTAACTTCCATCTTCCAGACCGTGCCTGGGATATTTCTGATCTCCTTGATATCTTCCCCTGCCTGTAACCGTCTTGCAAGCTCTACAATCTGCAGCTCGCCCATACCGTAAACAATTAAATCTGCAGGTGCATCAGCCAGAATTGATTGCCTGACTTTATTTGAAAGGTAATCGTAATGTGAAAAACGTCGCAGGGAAGCCTCAATTCCTCCCATTATAATCGGTATCTTAGGAAAAGCTTCTTTTATCCTGTTAGAGTAAATAATCACTGCACGATTTGGGCGAAGTCCTGTTTTGCCTCCAGGGGAATAAGCATCCTTATTCCGCGGTTTTAGACCTGGGGTCAGATTGCTGATCATGGAATCTGTGTTTCCAGCGCTTATGGAAAAGAAAAGCTTTGGTATTCCAAGTTTCTTGAAATCCTCCAAGTTATCCCATCTTGGCTGAGCAATGATTCCGACTCGGAAACCAGCGTCTTCAAGAACCCTTCCAATAATTGCGGTTCCAAAACTAGAATGATCAACATAGGCATCTCCAGTGACAAGGATAATGTCAAGTTCTTTCCAGCCGCGGGTTTTTACTTCTTCAGAGCTCATTGGAAGAAATTTTGATGTAGGGGTACGTGAATGAATATATTTTTCTGACTTTTTTTCTTTTTTTTCCTTTTGTTTAGTTTTATTTTCGGATTCTTTCTCAGGTTTTTTTTCTATTTTTTCTGAAAATTTGATTTTCAGCATTTCTGATTTTATTCTTGGCTTCGATCCTGATTTTAAGTCTTCTTTTATTTCTACTTTTATGTGGACAAATAAGCCGATTTCTCTGCATAATCTTACTTTATCCGATTTTTCCATAACATATTTTTTATTCCCTTTCGGAAATGGTATGTTTGTCGGCATAATCTGTTTCCAAGCTCCTCATTTTCTTCGATTCCCAGACACACAGATGCTAGAGTTATTTCCATACTTAAGCTTTTTTAGTGTCGTGGCAATTTAATTATATAACCTAATAATTAGATAGCTTCTTATCAGCATACAAAAATTCAAGATTTTATTTAGATAATTAATGATTAAATTGTTTGGACACTAGGTTTCTCTGGATTTTCTTTATGCTTTCATCATCATTTTTAGCATAGTGTATGAGGCCATAATTTGGTTGTTCCCTTCTTTGTCTGTAGGAGCTCCATGTCCAGAATATAGGTTCTTCACATCTAGTTTTATGAGTTTTTCAACTGATCCCAGCATCTTATCAGGTTCTGAGCCTTCAAAGTCCATCCTTCCGAACCCTCCACTGGTAAATACAGTGTCCCCAGAAAAGAGACTTTTTGAAATAGGTTCATAGAGGCAGATGCTCCCTTTTGAATGACCAGGTGTGTGAATCACTTCTAGGTATTCCCCATTTCCTATTTCAATTTTGTCTCCTTCTTTATACGTAATTGTGGGTTTGACAGCAGGTGCGCGGTCTCCGAAAAGCATAGATACACTCAAATATTCATCGTTTACGCCTTCCAGGTCGTCTTCGTGCACTCCGACTTTTGCACCGCTCTTTTCTGCAATTGCTGCTGCTGCTGCTGTATGGTCATAATGGCAGTGAGTCAGGATAATGAGTTCCAAATCTGTAAGCTTGATATATTTTTCCAGTTGTTTAATGATCAGGTCACTGTTCATTCCTGCATCGATCATAACTTTTCCATTTACTAGGTAGACACTGGAATCGTAGGCTGTGGGGCAAATGTAGTGGACTTCTATCTTTTTTCCTCCTTTATTTTTATTTTACTCCATTCTTTTTCATATCTTTACTACTTTTTTCTTACATTTTTTTGCATCATTCACCATAAGTTTTTTACTTTTAATGCGTAAGTCTAAATTTCTACATTAAAACCCTGTGCGCATTTTCAGTCTATAATTTTGTGATCTCTATAGTTCCCATATCCTTAATTTGCGCTACTATATGAATTGAATCAATTGTAAATATATATTATTTCTGCCTTTGCGTGATGAAAAATAGAGATTGTTGATTTCAAGAAGGAGGTTTTCAAGTGGCACTTCTAATGCAAGAAGTAGATGATGTTCAAAAAAATATATAAGATTTGTCGGAAAAATGTGATGTCTTATATCCACTATTACTTACATTGTCTTAATAGAGCAGCTGTGGCAATGATAAATAACTATATCCACAGACCTAAAAAGTTTCAAAATTTAAGCTTCAGCCAACGGAATGTGTATCTATAAGAAGATTTCTAATTTATTTTTGAATGTCTACCACTTTTGTGAACTAATTTGTCTGCGTCCCAATCTCATCATTTTTTTGCATTTCTGGAAATTTAGGCCTGCTTCTCCGATGCTTACTGTATTTCCTTAGTTAGCTTCAATTTGGGCAAGAATCGGTTTCATTTCTTCACATTAGCCTTTCATGCTTATATAAAGAATTAGGTTAAATGTGAAATAAATTGGTTCCTAATCTTTCTCAAGTCAAAAGTTCATGCAGTTGCCCGTCAGGAAAATTTTTGAATTGATTTTTTCTACAATTTCCATTTCCCTGGCTCAAAAATGATCTCTTCTCGATTGCGGTTGAATTTAAGAAAATCAAGGTTACAATGAGAATCACTATATTTGATAAGGCATGGATCTTTCTTTATTCCATCTCGATTTATTTCACTTTTTACAAAGAATTTTGGAATACAAACCTGAAAAAGAATAGGTATAGTCCGTATCCATTTTTTTGTCTTTTGACTGTTCTTTGAACTATACTTCAATCTAAACTCTGAGCTAAAGTTTTCTAGCCTTTTAGTCGATTTTGGAAATTTTAGCTTTCTCTTTATCTTTGTAGAGCAAATTCATTGCATTCACGAGGGCTTCTACAGAAGCCATAACTATATCTGGATTTGCAGATCTCGCAGTTACAATTCTTCCTTTTTCGTTTTCAAGGCCTATATATACTTCTGCAAGGGCATCTGCTCCTCCAGTGATGGCATCGATTCTGAACTCCTGAAGTTTGAAGTGGTTATTCTCTCCCACGATATCTCTTACTGCATTGAGGGCGGCATCTACAGGGCCAACTCCGACTCTTGCAGCAATGACTTCTTTGCCATATATGTCTGCTTTGACAACGGCGGTGGGCGTAAGGATATTTCCTGTCATCACGGATACTTCTTTAAGCTTGATAAGTTCTTCTTTGGAGCTTGCTTTCCCGAGTATCGCAGAAGCAACAGCATAAAGGTCAACATCTGTGATCTGTTTGCCCTTATTTGCAATCTCTTTGATCCTGTACACTATTTCATCGAGTTGTTTATCATTAGTTATTATTCCTGCAGATTCCAGGGACTGTTTAACTGCATGTTTGCCTGTGTGTTTTCCAAGAACAATACGTCTTCTGTGACCTACCATTTCCGGAGTCATTATTCCAGGCTCGAAGGTATCGGATTTCTCTAGCACTCCCTGGCTATGGATCCCCGACTCGTGGGAAAAAGCATTTTGGCCTACCACAGGAGCGTTTGGAGGAAGCCTGATTCCAGTATAGTTTTCAACCATTTTTGAAGTTTCCACAAGGTATTCGGTCTTAATGTTCGTTTTTATCCCATAAATTGCCTTAAGACTCATAACTGTTTGTGGAAGGTCGGCATTTCCTGCCCTCTCGCCGATGCCATTTATAGTGACCTGGACCTGGGATGCTCCGGCTTCGACAGCCATGAGGCTGTTTGCCACAGCAAGCCCAAAATCGTTATGGCAATGAACATCTATAGGAATTGTTATTTCAGATGCAATGTCTTTTATCTGCCTGTACATTGCGGATGGAACCATAATACCAACCGTATCTGGCACGTTGATTATATCGCATCCTACTTCTTGGACCGCCTTGAAGACATCTATGAGATACTCAGGATCAGTCCTAGTTGCGTCCATCGCAGAAAACATGCACTTCAGGCCATGGTCTTTGATATACTGGGCAGCTTCCACAGCCAGTTGAATTACTTCTTCCTGGCTTTTTTTGATAGTATATGTCCTTTGAACATCTGAGGTAGGGACGAAAGTATGCACAAGACCAACGTCGCTTTCAAAACATGCATTTATATCGTTCTTCAATACACGAGCAAGTCCACAGACGACAGCATCCAGCCCGGCATTAGAGATTGATTTTATGGATTCCTTGTCGCTTTCTGAAGAGACGGGGAATCCAGCTTCTATTATATCTACCCCGAGTTTGTCAAGTTGATAGGCAATTTCCAGCTTCTGAGCAGAATTCAGGGATACTCCAGGAGTTTGTTCTCCGTCGCGCAGTGTTGTGTCAAAAACAGTTACCGTTTTATTCTGCAGGGATTCGATGTAAAAATCGATCCCTTCTTTCAGTTCTTACATTCATGGTAATCACTTACATTGATGTACATTCCTGGTATATAAATATCATGTGTGTGTGAATTTTTTGATAAATCCATTTTTTGCTCTTTATTGAGGAATTTTCATAGGTGAACTCCCAGTGGCCCATGCTCAAAAGTGAATAGATGTAGCAGGCTCTCCATCAGTAAATCTGCTTCGCCAGATAGTTTTCGACACCCTTCTGTTTGATCTGATCGAGTTGAGCCTCGATCCAGTTGATGTGTTCCTTCTCTTCCTTCAGGATCGATTCGAGAAATACTTTGGTGTTATTATCCCCTACCTCAGCTGGTACATTGATGCGATTGTGTAACTTTCAATAGCCAACTATTCAAATGTATAATTATATTAGCGTTTATTTAGCACGTGTCCGTCTATTATTATTGGGCTCAGTTTGCTGATTATTGGCTCCCCTTCGAGAAAAAGGATCCGTGCGATCAGCTTCTCAGTGTACCTCATCTCGTTGGAGGCTCGCTTCTGGATCATTTCTTCCAGTTGCTTATAATTCCAGTTTTCGCACAATTCGGCATGGATAATTTACTGATTGATAGCTGTCAATTCATCGGTGAACGAGCGTTTAGATGTTCAATGATCTTCTCGTTTCCTCTCATAACTAAATTTCCTATTGCAGCGAAAAGTATCAATTTGCTCTCGAAGATTATTCGATTTGTATTTTTTTGCTGGCTCTTTCAGCGTTATTTTTGGAAGTTTTATAGTTAGGACACCATTTTCAATTTATACAGTACTACCCTCCTCTTTAACGCTGGTAGGCAAGCGGACAGCTCGGTAAAAGTGAGTATATTCTCTTTCCTTACGAATATATCCTTCTTCTTCGGTTTCTTTTTCCTTTCCGGTATTTGCACTTATCTCAAGCATGTCTTCTTTAAGGTTTATCTCAA
>Ga0326728_10012063_pt1 | contig 19417 bp, 18 predicted proteins | sample MB3enrmetagenome_FD_207602 | JGI IMG/M metagenome (GOLD analysis project Ga0326728, IMG submission 207602) | Lab enriched peat soil microbial communities from McLean, Ithaca, NY, United States - MB31MN | ecosystem: Environmental > Terrestrial > Soil > Wetlands > Peat | place: USA: New York... | reverse complement strand
GCGATGGTCGGCTCGTCGATGACGATCAGCGGCAGCGGCGCGGGGTTTTCGACGCTGGTGATGGTTTCTCCGATGGTGATGCCTTCCACGCCGGCCACGGCCACAATGTCGCCCATGGTCGTCTCGGTGGTCTCGATGCGCTTGAGCCCGCTGAATGTGAAGAGCTTGGTGATCTTTGTCTTGTTCAGCGAGCCGTCGCGGCGCGAGATGTTCACGTCGTCGCCCACGTGCAACGTACCCTGAAAGACGCGGCAGATGGCGATGCGCCCGAAGTAATCGGAGTAATCCAGATTCGTCACCAGAATCTGCAGCACGCCTTCGGGATCGCCGGTGGCTTCGGGAATCGTGTCCACAATGGCCTGGAACAGTGGTTGCAAATCCGTGCCCGGCTTCGCCAGGTCGGTGGTTGCCGTGCCCGCTTTCGCGACCGCGTAGAGCACGGGAAAATCGAGTTGCGATTCCTCGGCGTCGAGGTCGATGAAAAGATCGTAGATCTCGTTCAGCACCTCCTGCGGCCGCGCGTCGGGGCGATCGATCTTGTTGATGACGACGATAGGAAGCAGCTTGGCCTCGAGCGCCTTCGAGAGCACGTAGCGCGTCTGCGGCAGCGGACCTTCAGCCGCATCCACCAGCAGCATCACGCCGTCGACCATCTCCAGCGCGCGCTCCACTTCGCCGCCGAAATCGGCGTGGCCCGGCGTGTCCACAATGTTGATCTTGCCGCCGCCGAAGTTGATGGCCGTGTTTTTGGCGAGAATCGTGATGCCGCGTTCGCGCTCCAGTTCGTTCGAGTCCATCACCCGCTCGGCCACCTGCTCGTTGGCGCGAAACGTTCCCGCCTGGCGCAGCATGGCGTCGACGAGGGTGGTCTTTCCATGGTCCACGTGCGCGATGATGGCGATATTGCGTATCGTCTGGCTCAAAACTTCAGGTTTTCCTTCTTGATCGGATTTGGCCGCGCGGGCCCTCGGATCGGTGAGGGGAGTCAAGATGCAGCCGCACAGCGCGGCTGCTCCTATTTTATCAGTCATCGACTCTTTGCGTATTGGCGCGTCGAGTATTCACACTGCTGCATCTCGGCGCCGCTTTCATAGTCTTCGCTTGAAGGGTTACACTTTGGGAGTTTATGAAAATCGCCGTTCACCATCACCCGCAAACTTCGTTTCGCTGCCGCCTTGCCCGCCAGGCCCGCGTCTTCACCGTTTTGCTCGCCGTTTGCGCGCTCTGTTGGCTGCTCGCGCCGCAACCGGCACGCGCGCAGGCCGCGCCTTCCGCCGCACATCTGCTGATCTACTCCATCGATGTCGAAGGCGGCCAATCCACTCTCCTCGTCGGCCCTTCGGGCTCTTCCCTTTTGGTTGACGCTGGTTGGCCGGGAAATAACGGCCGCGATGCCGAGCGCATTCTCGCCGCCATGCACGACGCCGGCATCAAGCGCATCGATCATGTGCTCATCACGCACTATCACGTCGACCACGCGGGCGGCGTGCCGGAACTGGTGGCGCATGTTGAAGTGGGCGAGTTTCTCGACCACGGCGAGAATCGCGAAGACTCGGACGACACGCGCCATAACTACGCAGCCTATCTGCGCGCCATCGCGGGCCATCGCCGCCGCATCGTGCATCCCGGCGACACCATCGCCATCGACGGCCTGAGCGTCGTCGTCCTCACCGCCGATGGCGAGCACATCGCCGCGGTTCCCGGCATCGCGCCGGCGCCCAATCCCTGGTGCGCCACGGAGCACGCGTGGCCCGACGATGCCACGGAGAACGCGCGCTCGGCGGGCATTCTCGTCACCTTCGGCAGCTTCAAGTTTCTCGATCTCGGCGACCTCACAGGCCAGAAGGAAGTGGCGCTCGTCTGCCCCAGCAATCCCATCGGAACCGTCGATCTCTATCTCGTCACGCATCACGGCATGGATTGGTCGAACTCACGCGCCATCGTGAACGCCATACATCCCCGCGCGGCCATTATGAACAACGGCGCGCACAAGGCCGGCAAGCCCGCGGCCTGGCAGATCGTGCACGACAGTCCCGGCCTCATCGATCTGTGGCAACTGCACACGGCCGAGGACGCCGACGCCGCGCACAACAGCCCCGAGGCGCTGATTGCCAATCCCAAGGGCGACGGAGACGGGCACGCGTTGAAGGTGGTCGCACTGACTGACGGTGATTTTTCCGTGACCAACACGCGCACCGGGCAGACGCGAAACTATCCGCGCAAATAGCGCGAATTGATTTTCCACTGGTTTGCAATCATTTAACCAGCGTTCACATTTGAGTCGCGATCCGCCCGCTACGATAGACATGGACCAGCCCCGGCAGCGCGCATGAAGTGCGCCCCGCCGGCATCCCATGCCTATGACGCAGGCCGCATCACTTCAGATAAGCGCGCACCAGGTCGATCAGGTCTTCGGCCAAGTCGGGGGCGATCTGCTCCTTGGCGCCGTCCACCAGATGGAAGCGGATGTGCGTCTCCAGCACCTCGGCCATCAGGCTGTTGACGCCGCCGCGCACCGCGGCCAGCAGCATCAATTGATCTCCGCAGTCCTCGTTGCCCGAGAGCGTGCGCTCCACCGCGTCCATTTGGCCGCGCAGTTTCTTTACGCGTTGCAGCAGCTTTACCTTTTCCCTATCCAGATGCGGCATGGCTTGACCTCCTGGCTTGACAATACCCACCTGGGGTATGGTATCAACCCAGTAGGGGTATAGTTCCTTCCCCACTATTCTATGCCCATCCGCCACCCCAATCCGCTATCGATTGCACTGCCCGGCCTGGTTTGTGCCGTCTGGCTCACGGCCGCCATCGGTGCCGCGCAGGCTCCCGGCGACTTGCCGTCCGCGCCCCAGCCGCAGCGTGTGGCGCCGAGCGGCGCAGGGGAGCGGGCTCTGCGTGTGTCCATGGCGTCTTTGACCGGATCCATCCGTTTTGAATTGGCAGGGACCGAGCGGGCCACGGAGGCCAGCGCAGGAAGCGCGGGACCGACCGCACCACCTGCAGCTCAAACGCTCACCATGTTTCCGCACTCGGTCACGGCCCCTTACTGGGTCTCCGGCCAGGCCAACAGCATTTTGCAAATGCACGGGCACTTTCATTCGCCTTACCAGGGAACGAACAGCTTGATTGATGATGTTGAGGAAAAGGCCTCTGAGGTGACGACGCTCTATCTGGGTTATCAGCTGCGACCCAACTCTCGCTACAACACCGACCTGATCGTCGACTTTGAAAATGCCGGCGGGCGCGGCATCTCCCAGGCGCTGGGACTGGCCGGCGAGACAAACCTCGATGTAGTTCGCAACCCCACCTTGAGCATTGTTCCCTATCTTTCGCACGGCGAGATTCATCAGATCATCGGCCTGAGCGGCGAGATGACCGATCAGGACCGCGGGCCATTCGCGCTCGCGACTAAAGTACCTGTGCGCCGCTTCGAGATTCGCATTGGCAAGATGAGCCTGCCCGACACACTTGACATCAATTCCGTCGGGTCGGACAGCCATTTGCAGTTCACCAACTGGACCATCGACAACAACGGCGCTTGGGACTACGCCGCCGACACGCGCGGCTATACGGTAGGCGGCATCCTGGAATACGACGACCGCGTCTGGTCGGCGCGATACGCCATCGCGGCTATGCCGACGATTGCCAACGCGGTCACGCTGGACTGGGCCCTCAGCCGCGCCAATAGCCAGAACTGGGAGTTCGAACTGCGCAAAGGTCTCTTCGCGCCTCTGCTGAATTCAAAGCGCGAAGGCGCGGTGCGTGTGCTGTGCTATATGAATCACGCGCACATGGGCGACTACCGCGAGTCGGTGCAGCAGTATCTCGCCGGCAAGGTGAGCACGCCCGACATCACACAGAGCGAACGCAACGGCGCGGTGAAATATGGCTTCGGACTGAATACCGAGCAGGAGGTCACCGACAGCCTGCGCCTCTTTGCGCGCTTCGGCTGGAACGAGGATCAGCGCGAGTCGTTCGTTTACACCGAAGTCGGGCAGACGGTTCTCTTCGGCGGCGATTACGCCGGCCGCGACTGGCATCGGTCGAACGACAAATTCGGCGTGGCTTTTGTTTCCAATGCCATCAAGCGCGACCACCAGAATTATCTTCACTACGGCGGGCTGGGCTTTCTGCTGGGCGACGGGAACCTGACTTATGGGCGCGAAGATATTGCGGAGTGGTATTACAACGCCCACATCTGGCGCGGGCTCTACGGCATGTTAGGCGGTACGCAAATCGCCCATCCCGGCTATAACATCGACCGTGGGCCGGTCTATGTGACGACGGTGCGCGCGCACATCGACTTCTAATGTGGGCCGGGTGCACAGGGAATAATGAACAGGGAGCCAAAAGGCTAGGGGTTAAAGCGGATTAGGAAACAGTGTCGGGTTTCGTGAAAGGGCACGACTTCAGTCGTGCCGCAAACGCCGCAAAAGGAGTGAGGGCTTTAGCCCCTGAGGGATGTTTCCCCGACCTATGCGCCTTCCTCACCCTATTTTCTAACTCGCTCAAGAAATCAGGAGCCTGAAGCTCACTTCCCCGGTTGCGTCTGTTGCCCCTGCGGTTGCGCGGGAAGCGAGTAAATCACCTCGCCGGGCCTGGCGTAATGCAACTTTTCCCGCGCCTCGCGCTCAATCTCTTCCGGATCCGACTGCAACCGCTGGATCTGCTGGCGCATCGCGGCGTTCTCCTGCTGCAGGTTCTTGATCTCCTGTTGCAGGGCGCGGTCTTCGGCGCGCTTCTGCTGCCAAACCGAGATGCCGTGCTTGCCGTAGATCACGTGCCAGGTTACCAGCAGCGCCAGTCCCACGGCGACCACGGTTCCCGCCGGCCGCCACAGCCGTTGCGCCCAGCCAAGGGTGCGCTTGCCGAGCGGCACGGACGCGCGCTCGGGAGCTTTAGTCTCTGTCTGTGCCTTTTCTTCCGGCATTGAACCTCAATCCTCGATTCGCACCCAGGGGAGCCGCCGCCCCGTCGCGGATGAAGCGAGCAGCGCGACTTTGCGCTTCCGCCTAGCTCTGCTAACCCCGCTAGCCCCGCTAACTCCGCTAACTCCGCTCGTTCTAGTTCAGAACAAACTTCTCGGCCGCCGCGCGCAGGGCTTGCATCTCGTGCTCATTGCGCGCCTCGGTATAGGCCCGCACCACCGGTTCGGTGCCCGAAAGCCGGTAACACACCCACGAGCCATCGTCCAGAATCAGCTTCAGCCCGTCGGTCCGCACCACGCTTGCAACCTTGCGCCCGCCCAGTTCGATGGGATCGGCCTTCAACTTCTCAGTGAACGCGGCTTTCTGCTCCGCGGTCAAGTGGAAGTTCTCTCGAACTGGGTAGAAGGAACCAACCTTGGCAAAAAGCGCCTGCAATTGCGCACTCAGGCTGGCGCCGCGCGTGGCCACCATCTCCGCCATCAGTAGGCCCGCAAGCACGCCGTCCTTCTCCGGCACGTGGCCGCGGATGGTCAGCCCGGCCGACTCCTCGCCGCCGATGGCGATCTTGTCCTGAATAATCAGCTCGCCGATGTACTTGAACCCCACCGGCGTCTCGTAGAGCGGCACCTTGTGATAATCGGCAAGAGCGTTGATCAGATTGGTGGTGGCCACGCTCTTGGCCACGCCTTTCTTCCAGCCGCGCGTCTCCACCAGGTAGTCGAAGAGCAACGCGATCACGTAGTTGGGCTGGATAAAGGTTCCGTCGGCGTCCACGATGCCGAAGCGATCGGCATCGCCGTCGGTGGCGATCGCCAGCGATGCGCCGATCTCTTTCATTTTTTTCTTTGCGTCGCCCAGCAGTTCGTCGGACGGCTCCGGCGCGTGCCCACCGAAGAGCACGTCGCGGTAGTCGTGCACGCACTCGACCGCGACGCCGGCCTCGCGCAGCAGATCGGAGGCATAGCCGCGCCCCGCGCCCCAGAACGGGTCGTAGACCACCTTGATGCCCGACTTGGCGATGGCCTTCAAATCGACCAGTTCCGCCAGACGCTTCAGGAACGCCGGCTTCACGTCAACGGTCTCAAATTCTCCGGCAAAGGGGCTGGGAACGCCGCCGCCACCGCTCGCGATCTTCTCCGCCGCCGCTTCGATTTGTTTCGTCGCCTCGGGCAGCGCCGGGGCGCCGTCGGGCGTCGAGTACTTGATGCCGTTGTACTCCGGCGGATTGTGCGACGCGGTGAAGTTGATGGCCCCCGAAGTCTTGAGCGTGCGAACCGCATGTGCGATGGCCGGCGTGGGCGCAGCCTCGGGAATCACAATCGGCGTGACGCCCGCCGCGGCCAGCACGCGCGCCGCCTCCGCCACAAAGCTCTCGCCAAGGAAGCGCGGATCCCGCCCGACGAGTACGCGGTGCGGCGTCGGCAGGGTCTTCACATATTCCGCAATGCCGCCCACCGCCAGCCGGATATTGGCTACCGTAAACTCGTCCGCAACAATCGCCCGCCAGCCCGAAGTGCCAAATTTGATCGCTGTGCTCAAACCATCCTCCACGCGCGGCTGCCTAGTAGGCCGCAAGGTCCATACTGCAACATGCGGGTGAGGGAGGCAAGCCGTGCTTACCGCCTATTCACAGCTCCGTAATACAAATGCTGGATTAGCCTTTTCCCGTTGCGGTCTGGATGGCAACGAGCTAGAATTTCTGCCAAACAAAGGAGAGTGCAATGACCGAACAGATCACGGAATTGCCCGGGTCCAAATCTGAGCTATCATAAGGCTCTGGAGAGTCGCAATGGCCACAAGTTCCTATGAACACGCCCTGAAGATGGCCGTCTCGCTCAGCCGCGAGGAACAGTTGCTCCTGATTCAGGAGCTCGAGGCACACGCCCCGCGGAATCCGCCCTCGGAACGCGCTCGCAGCATTCTCGAACTTTGCGGCTTGGGAAAGGAAATCTGGGAAGGGATTGACGCTCAGGAATACGTTAATCGCGAGCGCGCCTCATGGAATGGATAGAGAGGCTGAAAGGGGCGACCGTTGGCCTCGACACCGCGCCGCTCATTTATTTCATCGAGAGGCATCCGAAATACCTACCTCTAGTCCGCCCGTTCTTTGAGGCCATGCAAAGCGGTGAAATTCGTGTCGTCACATCGACGCTGACCCTAACCGAAGTTCTTATTCATCCCTACCGACGCGGGGATCGTGCCTTAGCGGGCGAGTACTCCGACATCCTGCTCAATGCGCCCAATCTGACAATGCTCCCGGTTTCGCCGGAGATCGCCGATCATGCGGCCCGCCTCCGCGCGGCTCACGGGATGAAAACTCCTGATTCGATCCAACTCGCGGCGGCGCTGGCTGCAAATGCGACCGCATTCCTCACCAACGACACCGCGATCGAGACGATCCACGGGCTGGAGATCCTCGTTCTCGATAAACTCATGACGACGCCCACGCCCTGACCAAAGGGCGTTACTGCTTGTTCGCATCCACGTCATAAAGATCCGTCGCCGCCCGGAACCGATCCTTCGTGAGCGGCGTCTGCATCCACCGCCTTGCTGTTCCCTGCCGGGCTCGTATAATTCTCGCGTACATTCTTACCAGCCAGGGGGCCTCTTATGTCTTCTCGTACTGCACTCCGTTCCATCTGCTTGTTTGCCATCATTGGTTGCGTTGCTTGCACCATCGCCATCGTTGCCTTCGCTCAAACCGCGCCAGCTCCGCCAGCCCCGGCGGGAACAGCTCCCGGCCAATCTTCTGCGCCCGCTATTGCGCCTGGGGGCACGCCCACCTTTCGCGTCACCGCCCGCGAGGTTCTGCTCGACGTGCTGGTCATCGACAAAAACGGGCAGCCCGTCACCGGGCTCAAGGCCTCCGACTTCAATGTGACGGAAGAAGGAGAAGCCCAGGTCATCCGGCGAGTCAGCGAGCACAACGCGATGGATGAAGCCACGATGAGCAAGCTCGCGTCGGCGCCGGAACTGCCGCCCAACACCTTCACCAACTACACGCCGGTGCGCAATACCAACGCCTCCATTGTTCTGCTGCTCGACGCCATGGATTCGCCTGTGGAAGCGCAGATAGCCATGCGCGAGCAACTTATCAGTTTCCTTAAACACATGCAGCCCGGCCCGCCCGTGGCCATCTTCCAGCTCGATACCGAGATGCGCCTGATCCAGGGATTCACCTCGGACCCAAAGGTTCTACTTGCCGCCGCCCAGAGCAAGCGCGATATGCCGTCCCTGGCCAAGCCCACGGCTGCGCCGCGCTCCTACGCGGGCGACTCGCTATACCGCCGCACCCTAATGGAGAATTTGCGCGGTGGAATGCAGATGTTAGGGCGCTATCTGGCCGGGTATCCGGGACGCAAGAGTCTCATCTGGTTTACCGGCCGAGTGCCGATGACAAGGACGGGCATGGGTTTCGGTAACCCGTTCCACGATGGAATGACGGTGACAGACAGCGAGGACGAAGCGCACGCACTCACCGACGTGCTCACCGTGAGCCGCATCGCCGTCTACCCGGTGGACACGCGCGGCCTGGCGATTCGTACCGTAGGCTACGCGGACCACGCGGATATGGACCTGGTCGCCACGGAGACCGGCGGCAAGGCCTATTACAACACCAACGATTTCACGCGCGTGATCGAAGATGTAATCCGCACCAGCTCCAGCTACTACACCATCGCCTACGCCACCACCAACACTAAATGGAATGGGGAGCTGCGGCGTATCAAGGTCACGGTCGACCAGCCCGATCTCGAGCTGCGGCATAAGGAGGGCTATATCGCCTCGAGCCTCGACAAGCGGGAGCAGAACGGGATTGCGGCGATAGAGAAGCGCAAGGCCGAGGAGGCGGAACAGCAGGAAAGCGGCGGGCCGGAAAGCGGCCAGCCGTCAGCCGGCGCTCAAGACGACAACACAACGGCAAATAACGCGCAACTGGGCGCTACCATTCACCACTCGAAAGCCGGCTTCGGGGCAGCCATGGGCCTGGGCGGCATTCCGCCCACCGAAATGGTCTTTTCCGCCCGGCTTGAGCCGGATCCCAACATCGCGAAGATCGACAAGAATGCGGCCATGCCGCAGGGCAACTTCCTCACTCCGGAGTGGCAGCACAAGCCTTTCCGCAACTACACCGTCTTCTACAGCGCCGACCTGCACCGGGTGCGTTTTTCTCGAACCCCCGACGGCATGCGCCACGCCTCCATCGAGTTTGCCGCGGTTGTCTACACGGGCGACGGCGAAACGGTGAATTCGATCCTTGAGACGGATACCCTCGACCTGACCACAGACCAATACCGTGAGCTGCTCGTCAGCGGCCTCCAGAGGAAAAAGCAAATCGCCATTCCGGCGAAAGGCAACTTCTTTTTGCGCCTCGGCGTGCACAACAAGGAGGGCGATCAGATGGGCGCGCTCGAGATTCCGGTCGATCGGATCAATCTGAACCTCGCCTCTGCAAGATAGGCCAGCATGCCGGCGCCATCGCCGCAGGACCTTGCGACTGCGCAAAAGCTCATCGCCGACCTCGACAAGCCGCGCAAACTGTAGTGGCCGGCATATACAATCACCGGCTTCGAGGACGGAAAACGCGCCGGATCGGAACATGATAATCCTCGTGGTCGCCGAACTGGTTCACTGAGCCGGAACCGCGCAGCCTCGCCGAACCGGACGGAGGAGCCTCCTTGCGCCCCGACCGGTACGGCGCCTTGCACCGGAAGTTGTCCCGTCCGTCACTCCCAATAATGCCTCTTGCTCCACAAACCAGATATGGGCTTACAGTGTTTTTGAGCCTCGTTTCTATTTGATGCTCATCCTGGGGAGGGGCCTCATGCTCGAATCCACTTCATCCGCTCGCATTGTGATAACCACCGTCGTCAGCCCCGAGGAAGCCGCGCGTCTTGGCCGCACGCTGGTCGAGGAGCGGCTGGCCGCCTGCGCCACCATTCTGCCCGTCGTCAATTCCATCTACCACTGGAAGGATCAGATCGAGTCCTCGGCCGAATGCATGCTGCTGCTCAAAACCGTCACCGCCCGGCTGACGGCTCTCGAAGCCCGCCTCAACGAGCTTCACAGCTACCAGACGCCTGAGTTTCTAGTGCTTGCCGTCGAAGCCGGCAGCCATGCCTATCTTGCGTGGCTCGATCGAAGCCTGCGCGAGCCGGAAATCAAATTCGCGTAAACCGCACCGCGATCCGCAAAACCCTCCGGAGCGGGCGCTCTCTGGTATCCTTGGGGATAGTTTGCCTCATGCGTTGGCTTCTAATTGTCCTTCTCGTTTCGCTTTTGGCGCTGCTCGTTGCGGCCGCGGGGGTGGCTTATCACATTTGGAGACAGCGCACCCGGCATGGTGACGAATCGCCTGCGGCTGCTGAGCCGGCCGCGGAGTCTGAGCTGGAAGTAAAGCGCTGATTGGCCGGCCGGGCCAGGCAACGGAAGATCGGGCCGGCGCCTCCCATCCATGAAAGCCGCAACCGCATCCAATCAGAAAGCGATCGAAATCCGATTCGCTGAAAGGAACTCCCCCCATCGTGAGCACTGAAATGCCTGAGACTGCAAGCCGAGCCGCCAGTCCCGCCGTCAGGGAAATCTCCATCGCGCACAGTCCCGATTCCGACGACGCCTTCATGTTTTACGGCCTGGCGACCAACAAAATCCGCGTGCCCGGCTATCGCTTCACGCATACACTTTGCGATATCGAAACCCTCAACCGCCGTGCCCGCGAAGAGGCTTTCTACGACGTTAGCGCCATCAGCTTTCACGCCTATCCTTACGTGCAGCAGAACTACACGCTCATGGGCTGCGGCGGCAGCGTGGGCGAGGGCTACGGGCCCATGGTCGTCTCCAGCCGCAAAATGGAAGCCGCCGACCTCGGCCGCATCCGCGTGGCCGTCCCCGGCACGCTCACCACGGCCTATCTCGCGCTCAAGCTTTTCAACCCGGCCATCGTAACCGAAGTCGTCCCCTTCGATCGCATCATCGCCGAGATTCTGGCCGGAAAATACGATGCCGGGCTCATCATCCACGAGGGGCAGCTCACCTATTCGACCAGCGGGCTCTTCAAGGTCGTCGATCTCGGCGCCTGGTGGCGCGAAACCACCGGCCTTGTGCTGCCGCTGGGCGGCAATGCCATCCGCCGCTCGCTCGGCGCTGAAGTGCACAAGATCGTCTCCAAGGCGCTGCGCGATTCCATCAACTTTGCCCTCGATAACCGCGAGCAGGCCCTGGAATACGCGATGCAATTTGCGCGCGACCTCGATGCCCGGCTGGCCAGCAACTTCGTGAACATGTATGTGAACGAGCGCACTCTCGACTACGGCCCCGACGGCCGCGAAGCCATCCACAAGCTGCTGGAACTGGGCCACGAGCGTGGCCTGATCTCGATCGCGCCGCAAGTGGACTTCGTGGATTAACGAACTTGGAACGCCGGCCTCCTGACCGGGGCCCCCAGCGAGCGATTTTTGCTCGTTGGGGTGGCTGGCCGGGGCCCCCAGCGAGCGATTTTTGCTCGTTGGGGTGGCTGGCCGGGGCCCCCAGCGAGCGATTTTTGCTCGTTGGGGTGGCTGACCGGGGCCCCCAGCGAGCGATTTTTGCTCGTTGGGGTGGTTGGCCGGCTGTCGTGCGGGCGTCCCCGCCCGCACCAGTCCACGAACCAAATGATGCGGAAGGAACGCCGGGGCACATTCCCGCGTCCCCGTGGGCACACGTTACCTTTAGTTAGCAAAATCCACCCGAAAGTCATTACGAGTGCCTAATAATCTTTCCGTCCGATTCTAAATTTTTTCTAATCTGCGTCGATACATCCAGCAGGAGACGCCTCTGGATGCCCGCTCTCGCTCAGCTCGCCTTTCTGCTCGCATCGTCGGACACGGATCTGCTCGCCGCCGTTGAGCCCGCGCTCCTGGCCGTCGGCGCGCATGTCCGTGTTGTTCTCTCCGCGGAGGCTGCGCTCGCTTCCATCTCCAGCCCTCGCCCTCCCGATCTGATTCTGCTCGATGTCGAGTTGTCCGGCATGCCCACGGGCCAGTTGCTGGCCGCTCTCCGCGCCGACTCCGAAAGCCCGCGGCTGCCTATCGTTCTCATTGCCGGCACGGTCGCGCAGGAATGGGTCGATCGCCTTGCCGAGGGCGCCGTCGACGACCTCATCCTGCGTTCTGCGGAGCCCGTCTACTGGCAGTTGCGCCTGGACCTGGTGCTGCGCAACCAGCGCATGGCCCACGAGCTTGAATCTTTGCGCGACGCCGCCCTGCGCCATGCCCAATTCGACCGCCTCACCGGCGTCTACAATCGCGAAACCCTGCTCTCCGTGCTCTTCCGCGAAACCGACCGCGCGCAGCGCTGCCAGACCTGCATGTGCCTGGTGCTCTTCGATATCGACGACTTCGGCCACTGGAACTCTCGGCTCGGCGCCGATGCCTGCGACGATCTGCTTTGCCAGGTGGCCACACGCACCGCCGCCCTGCTGCGCAGCTACGATGTCCTGGGCCGGCCGGGGATGGATGCATTCCTCGTCGCGTTGCCCTCGTGCTCACCAACCAACGCCATGACCCTCGCCGAGCGCCTGCGCATGGAAGTCTTTTCCACGCCCTTCCATGTCTCCGGCGAAGCTGTCCGCCTCTCCGCGTGCTTCGGCATCGGCGTCAGCCACGGCCGCTCGCCGGTGGTGGTGCTGCGCGAAGCCGAGAAAGCCCTCGAGTTTGCCAAAGCCGCCGGCCCCGAGTCGATCCAGTGTTTCGGCAGCCAGCCCCAAACCACGCCATCGCCCGTCACATTCCTTTCCGCTTCTTCCGGCGACGAGTTGCTCGCCTGGTAACCCAAAGACCGTGCAAGCAAGCCCCGGCTCCCGTTCTCGCGGGATCCGCGGCGGAGACGATTCGCGAACTTGCAATGGCCTGAAACTGGTTGCATGAATCCCGTTTTGAAAGGGCACGGCTTTAGCCGTGCCATGAAAGGCGCATAAACAGCGGGGTTTTAACCCCTGAGGGATGTTTTTCCAATCCGCCCCGATGAGTTGTGCAACTCGTTCTAGGCTCTGCGACTCGTTTACGCAGTTTCAGGCTGCAAAAACTCCTGAAAGACTTCGTTCGAGAGCAGCCGTCCCCGCGCAGTCAATCGCGCTCGCGCGCCGTCGAAGACGAGAAGCTCATCTTTCGCGAGCCGCTCGACGGTTTCGAGCGCCGGCTCAACCAGCTCTTCGCCAAACTCCGCGCGCAGTGCAGCCACGTCCACTCCGGCGTTCGTCCGCAGTCCCAGAAACCACGCTTCCTCGTGCTGCCGCGCGGGACTGAGCCATTCCTCTTCCATCGTCCCCGTTCCGTCCAGATACGCCGCCAAATCGTCCGTGGTCGTCGCGCGGAGCACTGAATGTCGGGCGGGATCGCACTGGAGCATTAACGAAGCATCCAGTCCCACGCCCAGATAGGGACGCCGCTGCCAATATCGCAAATTGTGCCGCGATTCGAGTCCAAGACGAGAGAAATTGGAGATCTCGTATTGCCGCAACCCCGCCGCGTCCAGCCGCTCGATGGCCCGTTCGTACATCTGCGCAATGGCATCTTCGTTTGGCACCAGTCCCGCGCGATACCGCGCCCCGCCTTTGAGCATCTCGCGTCCCAGCCGTGAGTCCTCGTCCACCTCCAGCATGTACACGCTGGCGTGCGGGACTCCCGACGCGACGAGCGCCGCGAGCGACTCCTCCCACGAAGCCAACGTTTGCCCGGCCAATCCCGCAATCAGATCCACGCTCAGGTTGGCGATGCCGGCCGCGCGCAGGCGATTGAGATCCGCTTCAACCACCGCGCGGCTGTGCCGCCGCCCGCTCCCGTGTGCTTCGCTATCGACAAACGACTGCACGCCCAGGCTCACGCGATTCACGCCCGCGGCCGTCATGGCGTCGAGCGTTGCGTCCGCGAGTTGTCCCGGCGCGCACTCCATGGTGATCTCGGCATCCGCATCGAGATCGAACTCCGCGCGCACGGCCGCAAAGATCCGCGCCAAAAGCTCGGCAGCCAGCAACGACGGCGTTCCCCCGCCCAGGTACACCGTATCCACGCGCCGCGGGAGCTCCGCTCCTATCCTCTCGGACCAGGCTCCCGCTCCAGCTATGTCCGCAATCACGCGCTCCACATAGCGCGCATGATCCGAAGCCGGAAACACGCCCGAAGCGAAGTTGCAATACGTGCACTTCGACCGGCAAAAAGGAACGGAAACGTAAATCCCCAACGCGTTGCCGGCGGAGTGCTTCATGAAAAGATTGTTGCACGCGCCTCACCCGTGCCCCATCCTTTCGCCGTTCTTTGGCGAAAGGGTGGGAGAGCACAAACCTCAACCCGCCTCTTGCAACTCACCACGAACAATGGGTGCCCCACGTCCGGGGCCCCCACGGACAGGTCTTGGTCCGTGGGGTGGAGGTCCCGATTTTGGGACGTGGGAAAGCACGAACCTCAATTCCCCCTGTTCAACCCAGCACACACATCCCGTGCCCCATCCTTTCGCCGTTCTTTGGCGAAAGGACGGGATCACACCTCACACCAGCCACAACCTCGGCTTACGCTCATGAAATGATGGAAGGAAGGAGATCCCGCTTGAAAGCCTGGCCAGCCGTGGCAATCTGTGTCATTCAGGGCATTTTCTTTCTCGCGCATTGGTTCGTTTTCTTCACCTGGATCGCCTTCTGGCCCGGCCTCGCGCTTGCCACGGCCGCCGCATTGCACGCGGCCATGCTCGTCTTAGCCTTCAGCTTCGTCGCCGCCTCGCTCCTCGCCTTCCGTTTTTCTGGTGCCGCCGTCTCGTTCGTTTACTGGCTTGCAGCCGTTTGGAGCGGATTCCTCAACTTCTTCTTCTGGACCTCGTTCCTTTGCTGGATCGCCTGGTTTGTGCTGCGGCTCACGCATCTTTCGGTCCATCCCGCCGCCGTCCGCCCGCTTCTCGCCGGCGTTCTCTACGCGATCGCGGCGCTCGCCGCTCTTTACGGACTCATCAATGCGCGCATCCTTCGCATGCGCCGCTTTACCGTCGAGCTTCCCAACCTTCCCGCGTCGTGGAAGGGCCGCCGCGCGGTCCTCTTGAGCGATCTGCACCTCGGACCCATCAATGGCGTGCGCTTCTGCCGCCGCCTGGTTGCCAAAGCCGCGAAACTCGCGCCCGACATTGTCTTTCTTCCCGGCGACCTCTTCGACGGCACAAGAGGCGACCTCGATCACCTCGTGGCGCCGCTTAAAAAACTCACGCCGCCACTCGGCATGTACTTTTCTACCGGCAACCACGAGGAGTTCACCGACCCGGCGCATTACATCGCGGCCGTCGCGCGCGCCGGCATCCATGTCCTCGGCAACGAGCTCGTCACCGTCGACGGCGTGCAGGTGGCGGGCGTCTTCTATCACAGCAGCTCCTCGCCGCTGCGCATGAAGACCGCGCTCGACGGCATGAAGCTTGACCCCGCGCGCCCGTCCATCCTGCTGAACCACGCGCCCACCCGCCTGCCCACCGTGGAGCAGGCCGGCTTTAATCTCCAGCTTTCGGGCCATACCCACGGCGGCCAGTTCCTGCCCTTCACATGGATCACGAGAAGCATCTACGGCCGCTTCACCAGTGGGTTGCACCGCTTCGGCGCGCTCCAGGTTTCGACGTCCACCGGCGCCGGAACCTGGGGTCCGCCCATGCGCGTCGGCACCCGTCCTGAGATGGTGCTTCTCACTTTTGAATAATCGGATTCGTGTTTCGGATTCGTGTTAAGGCATTTCTCCTTCAGATGTAGCCCTCGCATCGACGTTTTAGGTTGCGTTTTCTTAAGGAAAACGCAACTTGAAGGGCGTACTTTCGGTGTGCAGCAGGCGGAGAAATGCTGTAGAATGTAGCTACGTTGCTACATTGGAGGTGCGCCGTGGCCATTACGACACTTTCCAGCCGGGAATTCAATCAGAACACAAGCCGGGCAAAAAGAGCTGCCCGAAAGGGTCCTGTCTTTATTACCGATCGCGGACGGCCGGCGCATGTGTTTTTGACCATAGAGGAGTACCGGGCAATCTCCGGCGGAAAGAAGAAAATGACCCTCGCAGAGGCTCTTGCCATGCCCAACGCGGACCAGGTGGATTTTGAACCACCGCGTCTTGGCGGCAAAATCTTTCGTCCAGCGGATTTCTCGTAATGTATTTGCTCGATACCAACGTTGTTTCCGAGTTGCGCAAAGTGGAAGTCGGGACCGCCGATCCTGGCGTGAAGGCATGGTCGGAGACTTTAAACGCAGAAACTGCGTTCCTCTCGGTCATCACCGTTCTCGAACTGGAGCAGGGCACTCTCTTGATGGAGCGCCGCGATGCGCGGCAGGGAAGGATGCTTCGTGCATGGCTGGGAGATCGTGTTCTCCCGCGATTCGAGGGACGAATCCTTTCAGTTGACCTGCTGGTGGCGCAACGATGTGCCGCCTTGCACGTCCCTGACCCACTGGACGATCGCGACTCCCTCATCGCCGCCGCCGCTCTGGTCCACGGCATGACCGTGGTCACGCGCAATGTCTCCCATTTCCAGCGCACCGGCGTTTCCCTTTTCAATCCCTGGGGCTCATAGTTCTTTCACCGCTGAAGAGGAACTCTCCCGTGCCCCATCCATTCGCCCGATTTGTGGGCGAATGGGTGGGACAGCACGAACTCCACAGGCGCAAATCCATGCGCTCGGAAACCCGGCCACCCCGCACAATTACGCTGATGCAATCGCGCTTTCGCTATCATGGAGATGAAATCCCGGCAAGCTCTCTTCGAGGAGAAACCGCATTGAGTTCCGAATCCCCCGCTTCGGCCCGTTCCGGCGCCCCTGTCGTTCGCACCAGCCTTCACGGACTCGATCTGCTCATGAATCCGCGCCTCAACAAGGGCACGGCATTCACTGAGGCCGAGCGCGATACCTTCGCCTTGCACGGCCTGTTGCCGCCGCACATCGGGACCCTCGAAGATCAACGTGCCCGCCGCAAGCGCGTGCTCGACTCGCGGCCCACCGCCTTCGGCAAATACTCGAACATGCGCGACCTGCAGGACAACGATGAGACGCTCTTCTATTCGCTCATCGCCGAGCACACCGAGGAGCTATTGCCCATCGTCTACACGCCGGCCGTCGGCGAAGGCTGCCAGCGCTTCTCCGAGATCTGGCGCAAGCCGCGCGGCCTCTTTTTGAGCTACCCGGACAAGGACCGCATCGCGCAGATCCTTTCGAGTCCCCGCTACGACGAAGTGCGTTGCATTGTCGTCAGCGACGGCGAACGCATCCTCGGCCTCGGCGATCAGGGCGCGGGCGGCATGGGCATTCCTATCGGCAAGATGGCGCTCTACACCGCGCTCGGCGGCATTCCGCCCGAGCAATGCCTCCCCGTGCTGCTCGACGTGGGCACCGACAACGCGGCCCTGCTCCACGATCCCATCTACATCGGCTGGCAGCACCAGCGCATCCGCGGCCAGGAGTACGACGACTTCGTCGAGACCTTCGTGACCGCCGTCGAGCGGCGCTGGCCCCACATTCTTTTGCAATGGGAGGATTTCGCCGGCTCCAACGCGGCTCGCCTTCTCGCGCGTTATCGCGACCGCCTGTGCACCTTCAACGACGACATTCAAGGCACCGCGGCCGTCACCACCGCCACCCTGCTCGCCGCCGTCAACGCCACCGGAATCCCGCTCCGCGAACAGACCATTGCCATGTTCGGCTCGGGATCGGCCGGCATTGGCATCGCCGATCTGCTCGTCTCTGCTATGAAAGAAGAAGGCCTGAGCGAGGCGCAGGCGCGCGCCCGCATTTACGCCTTCAACCGTTACGGCCTGCTCGTCGAAGGCGGAAAGGGGATTCGCCCCGAACAGCAGCCGCTGGCCCGCAAGCGCGCGGACGTGGCCGGCTGGAAGCTATCGCCGGCAAGCGCGGAAACCGGCGCCATCTCGCTCCTCGATGTTGTATCGAATGCCGGCATCACGGTCCTGGCCGGCGTCAGCGCCCAGCCCGGCGCATTTACTGAAGAGATCGTCCGCGAGATGGCTCGCCACACTCCGCATCCGGTCATCTTTCCGTTGTCGAATCCCACCTCGCAATCCGAAGCCGCGCCCGCCGACCTGCTGCGCTGGACCGATGGCCGCGCGCTGGTCGGCACCGGCAGCCCTTTCCCTCCGGTCGAAGTCAACGGCAAACTCATCCGCATCGCCCAGGTCAACAACTCCTATATCTTTCCCGGCCTTGCTCTCGGCATTCTCGTCTCCCGCGCCAGGCGCGTTACCGGCAACATGATCATGGCCGCCGCCAAAGCGCTGGCCGCATTGTCGCCGGCCCGCGCAGACAAGACTGCGCCGCTCTTGCCGCCCATCGCCGACGCGCGCAAAACCAGCCTGGCGGTTGCCGAAGCCGTAGGCCGTCAAGCCATCGCCGACGGAGTAGCCGAACCCGACCTCGCCGCCGATCTAACCGAACAGCTCCGCGCGTATGTGTGGGAGCCGGAATATGTTCCGTATCAACGCATTTCTTGATTCCTGAGCGCGGCAAATCTTCTGCAATTTGTGGAGGATCCGGCCAACCTGCCTGCAAAGGGCAGGACTGCTCGCGAGCCATAGTCAGAGCGGATTCCTGGAATGTGGTAGTATTTATTACTACTGAGGTGCTCCTCATGCCTACCACTGAAAAGCTGAGCATCGCGCTCCCTGCGGAGATGGCGGCAATAGTCCGCCGCGCTGTCGATGCGGGAGAGTATTCCTCCAACAGCGAGGTCGTACGCGACGCCCTCCGCGAATGGACGCACAAGCGCAACCTGCGCGAGCAAAGCCTCAAGAATCTTCGCAAACAGTGGCTGGAAGCAGTGGCCGACGATTCGGAAGGGCTCGAACCGGACGCGGTTTTCAACCGGCTGGAAAGCAATTATAACGGCCTTGCCAAGGCAGCGGAACGATAATGCGCCTGCGGTTATCGCCCTGCGTGCCCGGCGACCTGGAGGAGATCGCGGAATACATCGCGCAGGACAGTCCCCGCCACGCGGCGCGCATGCTTCGTTTGCTTCGCGCGCGGATAAAGGAAATTGCCAGGAACCCGAGGATTTATCGCTTGCGGCCAGAAATTGGCGCGGAAGCGCGCCTGGCGACCCTGGGTAATTATGTGATCCTCTTCCGCATCCGCCAGAACACAGTTCGAATCGAGCGGGTGGTGCACGGCAGTCGGAATCTGCTGCCAATGTTGGAGGAAGCCGAATACTAAAGATATTTAGATCCACCTTCTATGAGGGTTGGTTTTGAGTCGATTAGGGTTTCGCCTTGATCCATTGCACCCAATAGAGGACTTGGCCACATCTCAAAAGCGAGATGCGGGGCACCCCGTCGACTCATCGGCCCAGGAAGTTATGAGTGATTCTCTTCCGCTCCCGCCGCACCACAAGCACCACGATGGTCGTGCAGAGCAGGAACGCGCGCAGAGGATAGAGCATGGCTACGTAATCGTGCCTGCCGGTGACGTCGATGGCCACTCCGATAAGCGCAGCAACAGCGTTG
>Ga0326728_10012061_pt1 | contig 19419 bp, 17 predicted proteins | sample MB3enrmetagenome_FD_207602 | JGI IMG/M metagenome (GOLD analysis project Ga0326728, IMG submission 207602) | Lab enriched peat soil microbial communities from McLean, Ithaca, NY, United States - MB31MN | ecosystem: Environmental > Terrestrial > Soil > Wetlands > Peat | place: USA: New York... | reverse complement strand
ACGACAAGGCGCTTGAAACCCTGCGCAAAGTGGTGCAGTCGGATGTCGAGAACGCTCCGGCGAGGGTCCGCCTGGCGGAGTTTTACGAGGAGATAGGACGCAAGGATGAAGCCACGCAAGTTTACCTTGAAGCCGTGCAACTTGCGTTTCGCCGGAGCGACCTGGCTGCTGCCCAGGCCATTTTGAAGAAGGTACGGGAATTAGATCCGGACAACCCCCAGATACATTTGCTCAGGGCCCGCGAAGCATTGGCGAGCATGCACCCGGAGGAAGTCGAAACGATCCTGAGCGCCATTCCGGAATTGCAGGACGATCCTACCGGGCGGTCACTCCTGATTGAATCATATCTTTCGACTCAACAACTGGAGAAAGCGGAGAAGCTGGTGCCGGACCTCTTTCGCGCCAACCCGACAGACTTCTCGCCGGTTGCTTCCTTCGTGTCGGCGTGCGTGCAGGTGGATGAATTCGACACGGCTTTCAGGGCCTTATGCGGGCCGGCAGATGAGCTTATTAAGCAAGGGAACACAAGCTCTTTGATGCAGTCGTTGCGCCTGATCTGGAGCAAGGCTCCCCAGCACCTCCCTACCCTCGAGCTGATTTATCGGATTTGCGATGGGCGGGAGGAGGACGCGCTTACGGAAATCCTGGAAGCACTGGGCCAGGCCTATGTGCAGTGCGGGCAATTCGAGAAGGCCGAGCAGGCTTTCCAGAGGCTCGTGAGTCGCGAACCTGCGAACCAACGTTACAAGGTCCTGCTGAACCGGGTCCTCAAGAAGGTGGGCAAGGAAATCGGCGAAGCGTTCGTTGCAGATCTGCCGTCCTCCGCAATCGACCTTACTCAAAAAGAGGGATTAGCCGCTCCGGCGGCCTCTGCGTTGGCTGATGCCGAGCGAGAAGCGATGGTGAAGCGGGCGCTTGACAACAGCGAGCTTCTCGAGCGTTACCATTTGGTGGCAAAAGCGGTCGCGGAGCTCGACAGGGTTCTGGAGATTTATCCTGACGAGCCCGAAATCCACAGACGCCTGGTCGGGATGTGCTGGAAGGTCATGTCTGAACGGGCTGCGCAGGCAGCCCAGGCACTGGTGAGGATTTATACGCAACAGGGTGATACAGAGGGTGCCAAGCGATATGCGCAAATGGCTGGCGGGCAAGGGGCTCCTGCCATGCCGCCCGCAAGAATCCCTTCTGATTTTTCAGTGGCTCCGGAGGTGGAGTCGCCAAGCGCCGCTGCTGTAGGAACACCGTTAGGCCCCTCAATCCCGCCCGTCCGCGAAGCTCCGCCCCCGGCTCCTCTCCAGTTGCCGATCGACCTTTCGAGGCAGGCATCACCCGCACCCCCGCCTGGCTTGACCTCCAAAATCCGTGAGATTGACCTTTCGAAGGATTGGGAATCTTTCCAAGCACAGGGTCCCTCATTCAATTATGAGGACAGCCGCATTGAGGTCAGCTTCTATCTCGAGAATGGCTTTCTTGAGGAAGCGATAAAGGCAGTCAAGGAGTTGGAGAGAACGCGGCCAGGCGAGCCAAGGATCGCCGAACTCCGGGCTCTCGTAGAGGCACATGCGGGTCCCATGGCGGCCGAAGTCCCTCCGAAGCAGCCCGCAGGGACCATTGCGGGGGCAAAGACCAACCTGCTCGGCGACTTAGCGGACGCGTTTGGGTCCGCGATGGGAGAGTGGGCGGATTCTCCACCTGGGCCCCCTTCGGCGCCGGCTTCGCCGCTCAGCGGGTGGCTCGAGGAAATAGGTGACCCTTTCGCCATGGGACCTGACGAGGAGGACGATCCGGAAACCCATTACAACTTGGGAGTGGCCTTTCGGGAGATGAACCTCCTCGACGAGGCCATTGGCGAATTTCAAAAAGTGGTGAAAGGGGCGGGAAAGAGAGCTCACCCGCCAAACTACTTGCAGGCGTGCAGCTTGCTGGCGGTTTGCTTCATGGACAAAGGCATGGCTCCCCTTGCCGTCAAGTGGTACTGTCGGGCGCTGGAAACCCCCGGCCTTGACGAAGAGGCCTTGCTGGCTCTCCAGTATGACCTTGGAGTCGCCTATGAGCAGGCGGGTGATGGGCGCCGTGCGTTGGAGAAGTTCACCGAGGTTTACGGCCAGAACATCGATTTTCGCGATGTCGCCGAGAAGATTCGCCTGTTTCAGCAGAAGGGCTCATAAGGCTCACGTTGCGTGTCATTCCGAGCGAAGCGAGGAATCTCGCTCCGCGTTCGGCCCAGACAAAAGACCAGAGCGAGATTCCTCGCTGCGCTCGGAATGACAGCGTTCAACCGAGGTTAGGATCCCTGACCCGACATGCGCAGATTACTGACCATAATATATATCGTATTATGTTCGGAACTGGGGATCTTCCTCTTCATCCTCCCCTGGGCATCATTCTGGGGGAAGAACTATTTCACTGATCACTATCCACTGATTTCAGCCATCTCGCGGAACTATTTCCTGCGCGGAGCGGTTTCGGGCCTCGGCCTGGCTGACATCTGGCTTGCGGTTTATGAGATATGGCGGTTCCTCTACCGTTCCCGAACTTCTGATTTGCACTCAACTAAATGAAAGATTTTCTACTCTGCTACATAACAGACCGGCGACAGTTGAGGTCAGGGTCTCTCGCGGCTGTTATCCGAGAAACGGTACGGGCGGGGGTAGACATTGTGCAGATTCGCGAGAAAGACCTCACGAGTCGGGAGTTGATTACCCTTGTGGAAGAGGCTTTGAGCGCAACAAGAGAGCCGGGGATGGGAAGCGCACGCGTGGTCGTGAACGACCGCGTGGACGTGGCTTTGGCTGGGGCAGCAGATGGAGCGCATCTGGCGGCTCACTCTATGCCCGTGCAAGTCGTGCGCCGGTTTGTGCCACGCGCTTTTCTTATCGGGGTCTCCTGCCATTCTCTGGGTGAGGCCATAGCAGCCGAATCAGGCGGGGCGGACTACCTTGTGCTGGGACCGGTCTTTGAAACGCCTTCCAAGCTTGGGTACGGTCCGCCACTGGGTTTGGAGAAGCTGCGGGACATAACCTCGCGAATAAGAATACCGGTCCTTGCTTTGGGGGGAATTACCGTGGAGCGCGTCCGGCCTTGCCTCGAAGCGGGGGCTTCCGGCGTTGCCGGAATCCGTATCTTCCAGGATTGCGAGTCCGTCCAAGAGCGGGCGCGCGAGTTGCGCGCGCAAAGCTAGTCGAGGAATCTAGAAGTCGAGAAGTCTAAAGTCGATAGTCGAGGGTCAAGGAGTTTTTTGAGCTCTCGACTCCTCCACCTTCGGTTCCCCGACCCTCAACTCTTTGACTCCTCAACTTCTCCACTTCTCGCCTAAGGTCATTCTTCCCCCATCCACGCTCCAATAGGCTTGAGCCGTTCAACATTGTCGCATACAGCTTTGATCGCTGCCGTGATCGGCACTGCCAGGATTAGCCCAAACCCACCCCACAACCAGGCCCAGAACATCATGCCGATGGTGACCGCCAGCGCATTCAGGTTCAAACGGTGTCCCACAAGTTTCGGGGTCAATAAATTGGCCGCAAGGAAATGCACGGCGGTGATCGTGGCGGCAAGAATGAGAAAAGGGTTAACCGAGTCGTATTGCAGGAGCGCGACCATCAAAGGGGGGACGAGCGCCAGTGCCACTCCGATGTAAGGAATGAGGCTAAAAAACGCCGCGAGGAGCCCCAACACGAGGGCGTATTGAAGGTGGAGGATGGCAAAGACCAGGCAGATGGGAAGCGCCGAGATCAGAGCCACCAGCAGGTTCCCAAGCGCGAACTGCCGGAGCATGCTGCCGATATTGTGAATAACGCCCTCTGCCTGGTGGCGCTTCTCGCGGGGAAAGAGGTTCAAGGTGGCCGCCCACATTCGGTCCTTGGAGTTCAGCATGAAAAAAACCAGGAAGGGGATGAACATGACCGTGATCATGAAAGCATAAACCGAGCCGATGCCGCGCAGCAGAAACTGCGCCCAGGGAGAATCCTGCTGGAGCCGGACGGTGGGCAGGTTGTCGGCGCTGGAGGGAATGATGGTACGCGTACTCTGTTGAAAGTTCTGGGCGGTCACCTGCAGGTGGGCGATGATTTGCTTGAGCTTGAGCGCCATCTTGGGGGCGTTGTTCATGAAATCCAAGGCTCGGTCGTAAATCGCATAGACCACCAGGTAACCGACCGTCAGCATGAGCAGCACCATGATCAACGAACTTAACCAGCGCGGCAGACGCAGCCGTTCCAGGAACCCCGCGCCCGGCGCGAGCACCGCGGCGATCAGAATGGAGAAAATCAAGGTGATGATAATCGAGCTGGCGTAGTAGATGCATACGAAAAGCACAGCGATGGCGATGATCTTGGTACTGATGATCGCGCCGGAACTCTCGCGCGTAATCTCAGGCTTGGTCTCAGGCATGAAAGGTGCTCCCACCCCGCGATTCTAGCCTGTCAGACGGCGAAATACCAGCATTGCACTCTAGCCACAGGGTCGCGTCAAAGTCCCCGAAAGGTGACGTCCCAAAGCGGCTCCGCCGCCTGCTGTGCGGAAAGGCTTCGCCTTTCCGAGGGTCTCCGCCCTGACCAACCCCCTCGGCTCGGCTGGAAGGCTCAGCCTTCCAGCCGAGCCGAGGGGAACGAGGGAGGCTGTCTGCGCCGGAAAGCCAGAGGCTTTCCGCACAGCAGGCGGCGGAGCCGCTTTTTCCGCGACCTTGACGCGGCCCTGGCTCCGGCAAAGAGAAAGGTTACATCTCCGGTTAGCCGACTACACGCTCAAGTGGCTCGTAAACACTGCGGCGCCTATCGCGAATCTCCCCTGCCTCGCGGTGCGCTTTTCTCTGCTGTCGGATTCCGGTAAACTCAATGTGCCCCGTGTGACCGACAGACGAAGAGGTATTGCAAATGAACTACTGCCGTCTTGCTGGCCCTTTGATCGCAGCCGCCACGTTCTTCACCTCCGCGTTGTTTGGATTCGCGCAAGGAGGGTCTTCGGCTTGGCACGATCCTTCACCGCACACTGTGCAATTCGTAACCGTGGAGGATGGCGTCCAACTGGAGGTCCTTGATTGGCGCGGATCTGGAAGGAATATCGTGTTGCTTGCTGGATCTGGAAATACGGCCCACGTATTCGATGATTTCGCCCCGAAACTAACCGGCAACAACCACGTCTATGGCATCACTCGGCGGGGATTCGGCGCGTCGAGCCACCCGGAGGCGGGTTACACCGATCAGCGTCTGGCGGATGATGTTCTTCGAGTTCTAGATTCCCTCAACATCCGTACTCCGATTCTGGTTGGTCACTCCATGGCGGGATCGGAAATGACGACGCTTGGGAGCCAACACTCAGACCGCTTGGCAGGGCTTGTCTATCTCGATGCTGGCGACGATCCAGGCGACTTTTCAGGAGAGAATCCGGCCTACCTCGCCCTCTTCGAGAAATTGCGTCCCTTCATGCGCCCCGCTCCGCCGACTGATGCGGACAGGAAATCCTTCGAGGCAATGCGCGACAGACAGATGCGAATTATGAGGTTCGCGTTTCCAGAAGCTGAGTTGCGCAACCAGTTCGATTCCAATCCGGATGGATCGGTAGGTCCGAATCGGACTCCCAATTCAGTCAGGAAGGCGATCGGCGAAGGCTCCAAGAAACGAGATTATTCCAACATACGCGTGCCGATACTGTATCTTCCAGCGGCTCCACCCCCCGCACGTGGCTGGTCGCAATACTATTGTTTTGAACCGCAGAACGCCGAACAACGAAGAGCACTTCAGCGGATTTACGATGCGGACCGCGTCTACCTCAACCGGTACGAGAGGAATATGCGAACGGCAAAAGGAGGTGTGCGCATCGTGGAATTGCGCGGAGCCGACCACTATGTGTATTTCACAAATGAACGCGAGGTTTTGCGCGAGCTCCGTAAGTTTGAGGCGGATTTGCGCTGATTGTGATTCGCTGGAGGCATAGCTCCCACCCCTGATCGGCTAGTGTAGAGCCAATTAAGCCACATGGCCGTGTAACGGCCTATTCGTTGAAGTGCAACATCCTGACCTTCGGAAATCTCTTTCTGGGACGTTGAAGTTAAGGTCAGGCTTGCCGATTTTCGCCCGGATGAGGGGTAATTGATCCCCCCGCACAGGGATTCTGCCTTAAGTTAGCGCTCATGGGGCACCGCCTCCGGAAAAATGGCAGGTCAAAACCACGCTTCGCGCTTTTCAGGGGAGAGACAAGGAGCCAAGAGATATTCGACCCCGTAGAGGTCGAACATCGACGGGCCATGCTTCCCGTGGGTTTCACCTACGGCTAATGACCTTCGGCCCCTTCGGGGCCGGCCCGCCGACGGGACTTTGACGCGACCCTGCCAGGGAATGCGTTTTATCTTGACAGGCCATGAACCGCTGCGGTATAAAATGTATGATTATGCATTGAATGCATAAATATTCTATTCCCTGAGTGTGGGGTTCGGAAGACGTTGGGCACGACGACAAAACCTGAAATTACCGGCCGCTCATTGCCGGCGGCGAAGCCCCTGCCGGTCGTCCGCGCCGCGGTGTTGGGCGCCAGCGGTTACGTAGGGCGGGAGCTGCTGACGCTCCTGGCGCGACATCCTAAGGCCAGCGTGGTGCGGCTGATCTCATCGGATTTCGACGGGAAAAGTCCCTTCCCCATCGAGCAGGCCCACCCAACGCTGCGCGGACGGTTCTCAATTCTCTGCCTACCCCTTAACCTGGAGGGTTTGGCTGGCTCGGAGGTGCTGGAGACTGTGGCTGCCGCGGAGGTGGACGTCGTGTTTCTCGCCACGCCGCACGAGACTTCGCACGAAATCGTCCCGAGGCTGCTGGACTCGGGGCTGCGCGTCATCGACTTAAGCGGGGCTTTCCGGCTCAAGGATACTGGCGTGTTCCGGCGCTGGTACGGCTTTGAGCACCGCGCCTTGGAGACTCTTGCTGACGCGGTCTATGGCCTGCCGGAGCTCGACCACGGGGCCATTGCGCAGTCCAAGTTGGTCTCCAATCCTGGCTGTTACGCGACCTCCGTGATTCTTGCCCTGGCCCCCCTCCTGCGCTCCGGGTGGGTGGACGTCTCTGCCGGCATCATTTCTGATTCGAAATCAGGTGCCAGTGGCGCCGGCCGGACGCCCAGCGGAAAACTTCACTTCCCGGAGGTCAACGAGAATTGCCGGGCTTACGGCGTTTTCAGTCATCGCCACGTCCCGGAGATGCTTCAGGCGCTGGACCTCGGGGAGAAGGATTTCATCTTCGTCCCTCATTTGTTGCCTATCACGCGCGGCATTCTCAGCACGGTTTACGTCCGCCTCAACGCGCCGCGGACCCTCGATCAGGTGGTTTCCCTTTTCAGGCGGTTTTACGAGCCTTCTCCCCTGGTCCGCGTTTATGAAGGTGGATCGCTGCCCGAAATCCTGGCGGTAGCCAACACGCAGTTTGCGGACCTTGGGTTCGCGCTCGACGAGGCTACCCGACGCCTGATTGTGGTCTCCGCCTTGGACAACCTCGGCAAGGGCGCGGCGGGCCAGGCGGTCCAGAATATGAATCTCATGTTCGGATTCCCGCAGGAACTCGGGCTGGTATGAAGCCAGAGCTGTCCCAATTGGCGTAGCGCGGCCGTCTCGCCCGCTGTGGCGCGGGCATCCTGCCCGCCTGTTCTTGCGGGAGCGGGACGCTCCCGGCACAGCGGGCGAGACGCCCGCGCTACAAATGGCACTTTATGAAGGTAGTGGTAAAAATCGGTGGACAGGTGGCGGAGGATCCAAAGGGACGGAGGAGGCTGGCCCGGCAAATTGTGGAACTGCGGCGCGCCGGCCACGCCTTGGTGGTGGTCCACGGCGGCGGGAAAACGCTCACCCGGACCCTGGACCGTCTGGGCATCGCCACGGAATTCCACCAGGGGCTGCGTGTGACGGACGCTGCCACGCGCGATGTCGCTCTGATGGTTCTTGCGGGCATCGTGAACAAGCAGTGGGTGGCAGAGTTCGCAGCGCTCGGCCAGCCGGCGCTGGGCATCTGTGGCGGCGACGCGGGGCTGGTCTACGCCAAGAAAATATCTTCGGGGTCCAACGGCCAGAAGAAAGACTTGGGTTACGTCGGGCGGCCCCACAAGATCCGCACCAGCGTCCTCGAGATGGCCTTGCGGGAAGGCCTTGTCCCAGTGGTGGCCAGCCTGGGGCTCGGGTCGCGGGGAGAATTCCTGAACATCAACGCCGATGACTTGGCGGCGGCCCTCGCCGTGGCTCTTCAGGCGGACCGGCTCCTCTACCTCACCGTATCGGGTGGAGTCTGGGACGCGGAGCGGCGCTTACTGCCGCTGGTGAAATTGGGTGAGATTTCCAGCCTGATCAGGAAAGGCATCGTGCGTGACGGGATGATTCCAAAACTCCTTTCGTGCGCACGCCTCCTCCGCCAGAAGGTTGGAGAAGTTGACATCCTCTCCGCGGAGGGGCCCCATGCGCTGCTCCGAGCCCTTGAGAATGGGCAGCATGGTGGGACCAGGATTGTGAAAAACGCGTGAAATTCGACGAGATTGCACAGCTTGAGAAACAGTTCTTGATCCCCACCTACGACCGTTTGCCGATCTTGGCGGTGCGGGGCGAGGGCTGCTATCTCTACGACGATCGAGGCAGGAAGTATCTCGATTTCCTGGGCGGGCTGGCCGTGAATGACCTTGGCTATGCGCACCCGGAAGTCCTCGCCGTTCTCCGGGACGAAGCCGAGACGCTCCTGCACGTTTCCAATTTGCTTTACCACCCTTATCAAGCGCCACTCGCGAAGAAACTCACTTCCCTGGCGGGGCTCGATCGGGCCTTTTTCGCCAACTCCGGCACGGAAGCCATTGAAGGGACGCTGAAGCTGGCTCGCGCCTACGCTCGCCAGCATCAGGAAACTTTCCATCGGGACGAAATCCTGGCGCTTGAAAACTCTTTCCATGGAAGAACGTTTGGGGCGCTTTCCGTGACCTGGCCTGAAAAGTACCGCAAGCCGTTTGAGCCCCTGGTCCCGGGCTTCCGGTTCGTCCGGCTGAATGACACCGCCCACTTACGGGAGAGCTTCACACCGCGAGTGGCGGCGCTGCTGCTGGAGGTGATCCAAGGTGAGGGCGGAGTCGTGGAGCTCAGCGAGGAATTCCTCAAGACGGCTGAAGAGCTCTGCCGAACGCACCATGCCCTGTTGATTTGCGACGAAATCCAGTGCGGGCTGGGACGCACCGGGCGATTCTTTGCGTTCACGAAGTTCGGACTTGACCCGGATATTGTGGTGGTTGCCAAGCCCTTGGCGGCGGGTCTGCCCCTGGCCGCCATCCTGGCTCGTGAAGAAGTGGCGCAGGCTTTCTCTCCCGGCATGCATGGCACGACGTTTGGCGGCGGGCCACTCCAATGCCGCTTGGCCCTGAAATTTCTCGAGATTCTCGAACGCCCTGGGTTTCTCGAGCACGTTCGCGAGGTCGGCGCTTACTTCCGCGCCCAACTCGAGGAACTCCGAGACGAATTCGCGGTGATTCAGGAAGTCCGCGGCGACGGCTTGATGCTGGCGGCCGAACTCCTGGTTCCAGGCAGGGGTGTGGTCCGGCGGGCGCTCGAGGCGGGAGCGATTTTGAACTGCACCCACGAGAAGGTGCTGCGCTTCCTTCCGCCGCTGATCGTCGAGTCACCCCACGTGGATGAATTTATTAAGGTCTTAAGGCCGATTCTGGCAGCCCTTACGCCAGCGCCGGCTAGTAGCGCCGACCTTTAGGTCGGCAGGTGCCGGCCCCGCAGGCGCGGGGCCGGCTCTACGTCGAACTAGCAAAGGGGTGAACGCATGACGCCAGCCCTGAGTATCGTCGGAAAACAAGAGAAGCTGAGTGTGAGCGATCTGCTTGCCGATCGTGACCTTTCGCCCCGCGACCTGCGCCTGATCTTCGAGCTGGCGGAACGCGTCAAGGCTTCGCCCAGCGCCTACGCGCGGGCGCTCGCAGGCAAGCAACTGGCGCTCATCTTTGAGAAGCCATCCCTGCGCACACGCGTCACTTTTGAAGTTGGGATGACGAGCATGGGAGGTTTTGGTGTTTACTTGGATCACGCCAAGCCGCGGCTGGGTGAGCGCGAAGCCGTCAAGGACATTGCACGCAATCTCGAACGCTGGGTCGATGGGATTGTGGCGCGTACCTTCTTGCACGAGTCGGTGTTGGAGTTGGCGAACAACGCTTCCATCCCGGTCGTGAACGCGCTCACCGACCTCTTTCATCCCTGCCAGGCGCTGGCCGATCTCTACACGCTGCGGGAGAAATTCGGCAAGCTTGCAGGGCTGAAACTGGCCTTCGTGGGCGACGGAAACAATGTGTGCCATTCCTTGATGATCACCGGCGCGAAACTCGGCGTCTCGGTGCGCGTCGCGACGCCTCCGGGCTATGAGCCCAAACCTGACATCGTGGCCGAGGCGAAGGCACTGGCGGCGGCGATGGGGGCGACAGTGGACCTTTTCAACAACCCGCTCGAGGCCGTGGCAGGCGCTCAGGCGATATACACGGATGTCTGGGCGAGTATGGGCCAGGAGCACGCCGTACACCTGCGCTCGCAGGTCTTTGCGACTTATTGCGTCACGGAAGAGTTGATGGCGGCGGCTGACGCTGCGGTGGTGTTTATGCATTGCCTGCCGGCACATCGAGGCCATGAGGTTACCAACGAGGTCATCGATTCCGCACAGTCGGTGGTTTTTGATCAGGCGGAAAATCGGCTGCACGTCCAAAAGGCCCTGTTGATTCTGCTTTTGCAGCGGTAGGGCCGAGCGGCGCTCGGTCCCCCGGGATGTTTTGAATCTTGAATTTGGAATCTTCAGTTTTGAGAACCCCCGTGCGTAAGGAGCGGGAGACTTAAGGATGACATCAACAATGTTCCGACCTGTCATTCTGAACGTGTATGGCCGAAAACCGCCATCCGTGATGTCAGAAACGGAGTATGTCGCAGACGGGTGTTGCCCTCTCCCCTGGGGAGAGGGTGGCCCGCGACCGGCGCTTTCGCCAGCCGGCGCGGGCCGGGTGAGGGGTCAGTTGCACGCCGAGGACGGATCAGAAGGGCTCGTGGAATTCGCCCAATCGACCCGAGTAATGTATCGAGTTTCTGGAGAGCCTGTCGTTTTTTGGCGGGCGAAGAATCTCGACAGTCCTGCCGGCAACCAAAAATGCCGCCAAGATGGCACCGCTACAAGACGAAACCATCGCAAACGTCCTACGGAAGTGGAGGAAATGAAACTTGGACATCCGAAAAGCAGAGTTGCGCGACGTACCTGCACTCTACAAACTGATCGGCCGTTATGCGGCCAAGCAGATTTTGCTTCCGCGGCCTCTAACGAATCTCTATGAAGACATTTGGGAATTCACCGTCGCGGAAGAGAATGGAAAGCTTCTCGGGTGTGGCGCACTCAAGTTCTATAACCAGGAGCTCGCGGAGATGCGTTCGCTGTGCGTTGATGAACGGCTCAAGTCAAAGGGCGTGGGGAAAAAGCTCACGGAGGCTCTGTTGGATGAAGCCGAACGCTACGGACTGAAAACGGTATTCGCCCTGACCGTCGTCCCGGCCTTTTTTGAGAAGCTGGGCTTCCGAATGGCGCCGCGCGAAAGATTTCCGGTCAAGGTCTATGAGGACTGCCTGGGTTGCCCCAAATACTCATGTTGTGATGAGGTTGCGGTGAGCTATGAATTGGCCTGGCGGCGCATGGAAGAGGTTGAGGTCCCCGTAGAAGCTATCGACGCAGTGAGCTGACGCGGGCCGGCGTAGCGCGGGCGACTCGCCCGCTGTGGCGGGAGCGTCTCGCTCCCGCACCAAGCAACTCTTAACGTCACAGGGAAAAAGGCAGATCGAAACAGAAGGCGAAGTCGCCCGGCCGCTGCCCGACGCCGATCCATGCCCTGTAGGAAAGGCCGTCAATTTCTTCGTGCGCCGCGCAGAAAGGATCAACCACAGAGCGCATAGAGACCACAGAGACCACAGAGAAGAATACTTCTGCTCTTCTCTGCGGACTCTGCGGCCTCTGTGGTGAGCCTCCTCTTGGATTGCGCTTCTGCCGCGCTGTACCAATAGTCCCTAACCCCTAATCCCTGTTCTACAGTCACCTGTCTTCTTGGTGTACACTCTCAGCTATCATGGAAGAATTCGAAGAGGCCAGCTCGCTCCGCTGAGCCGGAGGTGTGTATGCGTTTGAAGAACCTTGCAATCGCCATATCGCTCGTCATGGTTGGCGCGCTGGACGTATTGGCCGGAAGCCCGCCGACCATGCGCCTGGACTATTTCCACACCGGCAACTCTACCCAGGAGTTGTTCAGCGTCGATCGCGTGGTTATCGAACCTCTACCCTGGCCGGGGAATCCCTCGAAGCCCATCGACACCACGAACCGCGGCGTGTACTACTTCGAAGTGAAGGACCCCAGCAGCCAGCGCGTGTTGTACTCACGCGGTTTCTCATCCATCTACGGCGAATGGGTAACTACGGAAGAAGCGAAAAAGGCGAACCGCACTTTCCACGAGTCCCTTCGCTTCCCCGCTCCGGAAGGTCCGGTTCAAATCGTCGTCAAGAAGCGCGACGCGCAGAATGTTTTCCGTGAGGTCTGGTCTACCAACATCGATCCCCATGATAAGTACATCGACACGTCAAAGCCTGCCCCCCCGGGGCGCGTGCTGGCCATAGAAAAAAACGGCGATCCCGCGCTGAAGCTTGATTTGCTGTTATTAGGTGAGGGCTATGCAGCGGCCGAGCTGGATAAATGCGAGAAAGATGTGCGCCGGCTCGCCGAAGGTGTTTTCACCTATTCGCCCTTCAAAGAGCGCCGCAAGGATTTCAACGTCTGGGCGATCTGCCCGCCTTCTCCTGACTCGGGTGTATCGCATCCGTCGGCGGGCGTGCACCGCAACACCCTTTTCGGTTCGCAGTTTGATGTTTTCGGCACCGAGCGTTACGCCCTGGCGTTCGATAATCGTGCCATTCGCAGCCTGGCATCCTTTGCCCCCTATGACGTGATGGGGATTGTGATGAACTCCAAGGAGTATGGGAACGGAGGCATCTTTGGGCTCTACGCCACGGTCAGCATTGATTATCCGTCCGCCATTCGCGTGTTCGTCCATGAATTCGGACACCACTTCGCAGACCTTGGGGATGAGTACTACTTCAACGCGAACGTCGCCTATGCACCAGCCCCCACCCGCATCGAGCCGTGGGAGCCCAACATTACCGCCCTCCTGGACCCGCAGCATCTGAAGTGGGAGGCTCTCGTGGCTCCCGACACGCCGATTCCCACTCCCTGGCCGAAGGATTGTTACGAGAACAGTATTCGAGATTCGCAAAGCCGGATCCAGCAGATGCGCTCAGGAGGCCGCCCCGCTGCCGAGATCGACGAATTCCGGCGCCAAGCGCGCGAAACACAGGAGCACTGCCTGTCCGATGGGCCCTACGCGAATAAGGTGGGCGCGTTCGAAGGCGCGATGTATGAAACCAAAGGTTACTATAGGCCTCAGCAGAGCTGCATCATGCTTTCAGGAACGGAATTCTGCGCCGTTTGCCAACACGCCATCGAGGAGATCATCGACCTCTACTCCCGCCCATAAGGTGTATTATCAGCAAGGGCACGCGGGCCGGGGCCAAATCTGGGTCTCGGCCGCAGTCGCCCTGAGGCGATTGGAAACGTCAGTGCGAGTGCTGGCAATCGACTTTGGCATGAGGCGGATGGGTGTGGCGGTTTCGGATGCTTTGGGCATCACCGCCCAGGGGCTTACGACTCTTCAGCGCACACGCCTGGAGGATGACCTGCGAAAGATCCAGGAACTGACGGAAGAATATTCAACCGAGCGAGTCATCGTGGGAAATCCCCTCGGGCATGGCGGAGGCGAGACCACGATGTCTCGACACGCCTCGGAGTTTGCGGAAAAGCTGCGCCGGCGAGTGAACTGCCCCGTCGATCTCTGGGACGAACGATTGACCAGTGTCGAAGCTAACCGCGCTCTGCGCGAAACGGGTTTGAGCGCTGGCAAACGCCAACGAGCGGTGGATCGCGTGGCGGCGACTCTTCTCCTGCAAAGCTACCTCGACTTCCTTTCCAACGAGCGAAGCCGTAACGCCGGGGCGGCGCCATGAGATGGCGGCTTCTCCTCCTGGTCTTTGGGGCAGCGGCGTTGGGGCTGCTCTGGTTAGCTTCCGATTTGCTTTCACCTTATCGTGGTTACTCCGGGAGGCTGTTGCTCGTCATTGAACCCGGGTCGCGGGCCTCCCAAGTCGCGGATTTGCTGGTGGCTCGCGGCGTGCTGAGGCATCGCCTGCCGTTTTTGGCCCGTTACTGGGTGGGCCGCCCCCGTCACATATTGCGAGCCGGTGAATACCTCTTTGACCGCCCGCTTCGTCCCCTCGATGTTTACCGAAGACTGGTGCAGGGTGATGTTTACCTTCATCCCGTAGTCATCCCCGAGGGCTCGGACCGCTTTGACATCGCGCGGATTCTCAACCTGCGGCTGGGCATCGATCCCGTGCAGTTCCTCGAAGTCACTCAACAAGCGGAGGCGATACGCGATCTCGATCCCAGGGCGCCCTCCCTGGAGGGCTATCTCTTTCCTGACACGTACCGGTTCCCTCGCGGCGTCAGCGCCTCAACCATTGTCATCACGATGCTGGCGCGTTTCCGCCACATCGCGGGCACGAGGTTCGCGAATGAGCGGCCTTCCTCGTCGGCCGACTGGCATGAGGTCATGACCCTGGCCTCGCTCGTCGAGAAGGAGACACCTGAGGCGTCGGAACGTCCCCTCATTGCTGGGGTCTTCGAGAGGAGGCTTCAAAGGGGTATGCCCTTGCAGTCTGATCCCACGGTGGCCTATGCGGCGCGATTGGACTATCGTCCTGCTGGCCCTATTACCCAAAGCGACCTCGGGTTCGATTCACCCTACAACACCTACCGCCACTCGGGACTCCCTCCCGGGCCCATTGCGAATCCGGGGGAAGCCTCAATCCGGGCGGTATTTCACCCGGCAGACGGGGACGCGCTTTATTTCGTCGCCAACAATCACGGCGGGCACGTCTTCGCCCGGACTCTTGCCGAACATCAACGCAACGTGTCACGATATCGCAGGGAAATGGCGGCGCTGCTTCGCAACCAGGCGAAGACGGCCAGCGGAGATTCGAAGTCACCCGCCGAAGCAAGCAACAGCGCCGCCCAGGCGCAGAAACGTGCCAGGAACACCCAGCAAGAAACAAATCATCCTTGAATACTGTCGGGCGAAGGCACTCGAACGAATCGGCGCTGAGGAAATCCGCGCCCTCGAGAATGAGTTGCGCGGCCGGCTGGGATCAGACCTCAGGACTTCGCCGTCTTACATTGCCAGCATTCTGCGCGAGGCGGGGAAAATCGTTGAGTACCACGACCGCTTCACCGCTCCATCTATGGAGGAGCCTTATGCGAGCCGTCTGCGCAACTTGCTTCAGTTCCACGACTTCGAAAGCGCGGAGGCTTCGCTCAGAAAACTTGATGAGATCTATCGGGAATACCGCGAGGCCTCGGACCGGATCGGGATAGGCCTGGTCCGCTCTCTGCTTCAGAAGGGAAAGTTGCGCGCCGGGAGTTTGGCAGCGAACCCGCGAGTGAGTCTGGAAAAGCGAGCGGAAAAACAGGAGATCGCGGCATGGTTCCGCATTTGGCTGGAAACGCCGGACCTGTTTTTCGATTGGCTGGAGCTGAGAAAGGCCTCAGAAGAGTTTCGGCGATTGTTCGGGGAAATGAATGCGAAAGGTTAGCAGGTTGCCGAAGAAGAAAACGAGATGCTTCGTGGCCTGGGGCGCAGGGTGAAGGTGTGCTGGCTCTTGGCAGTGCTCGCTGAAGTAGTGCGAGAAGAAGACAAGGCCCGCTTTTGGGGAAGCGGGCCTGGGAATGGAAGAAACCTGGAGACGTTCGGTTGTTATCTCTTCTTCTTAGCCTTTTTCTTTGCTGGCATGTTTTCCGCCTCCTGTTCGGGTGTCGCTAGATTTGCCGTGGACGGCCAAGAATTGTGGCCAACCAGGCTGACACCCCAATATGTAGTAGCATGCAGGTTGTTTGTCAAGAGAAATCTGCAAATTTTATTTGCTCGGGCAAAAACCTGAAACGGATTCTTAGGCCGGAGGAGGCGGGCGGACTGGTGCTTAGCTTTTCGCCAAGGCGGGCCAACTTGGAAAGCCGCGGCGATCGGTTGACCTAAGCATCCTCCGAACTCGCAATGCTACCAGCTCGAGAAGTATTCCGGGGCGTTTCCGCGCTTCCACTTGATATTGCAACCCAAGCTTGGCCTCTGATTGCTGGGCGCCGGGCGTCCCGCTAAGACTGCGTCGAGGGCCGCGCGCAGGTCAACGCCGGTAACTGGGCGTCCGTTGCCGGGCCGGCTGTCATCAAACTGCCCCCGATAAACGAGGCGGCGATCCCGATCGAAGAGGTAGAAGTCGGGCGTGCAGGCGGCTCGATACGCTTTGGCCACTTCCTGGCTCTCATCGGACAGATACGGGAAGGTATAGCCGACCTGTTTGATCTCTTCGGCCATTTTCTCCGGCCCGTCGTCCGGGTAGCTCTCGATGTCGTTGGAGTTGATCCCGACGACACCCACCCCTTTCGCCTGGTACTCCTTGGCGAGTTCGGCGAAGCGGGACCGGATGTGCTTCACATAAGGGCAGTGGTTGCACATGAACACTACCAAAAGGGCTGGCGCATCTTTGAAGTCGTCCAGCGAAACCCATTTGCCGTAGGGGTCAGGAAGGCGAAAGGGCGGGGCCTTCGTCCCGAGTGCAAGCATTGTAGAGGGCGTCTCAGCCATAAGTTTCCTCCTAAGAAGAGAATCAGTTGTAGCTGTTCAATGAAGTGTTTCACACGCAAAGTTCTGTTCGCTCTCTTCGAGAGAGCGCTGAATCAGGAAATGGTCGTAGAGGTCCGCCATTATTTTCTGATCGTGCAAGAAGCGCACCGCGATGCGTCGGCGAGGTTCACGGCCGAGACGCATGAAGTCCCTGTAGACTTAAATCTCGGCGCCGCGTTGTGCGTTGCTTTCGATGCTCTCATTGCTCGCTCCTCAAGATATTGTACCTCACAACAGACTGGATTCCCCCTTCCGCGGGAATTACGGTTTGGTCCGCGAGGGCTCACGGCTCGGCAAAAGTGCTGCCACAGGGCTGAAATCGCTGCGTAAGATGGGTCAAATGAATTTGATTCGTTGGTTCGCCGCAGACCCGGCGATCAGTGTCTTTACATGTCCAGACCGATCGAGCGCATCAGATCAAGGGCGTTGCTGGTCTTGACGACTCCCGGTCGGAGCCGGTAATCAAAGAGCAGTTTTCCATCCTCGAGGCGATCCTCAAAATGGGCGTTGGCGGCGCGCGGGCCGAGTCCCTCCGCGATTTGCGCCAGCGCCAGGTCGTGCGTCGTCACCAGTCCAATCGCCCCGCGTTCGACCAGGCTGCGCACCATTGCCTCCGCGCCAAGACGCCGGTCGTGGGAGTTCGTTCCTTGCAGGAACTCGTCGAGCAGAAAAAGCACCGCCAACGGCCCCCGGGTGAGGTCGGTGATTTGTTTCAGGCGCCTGATTTCAGCATAAAACCGCGAGATACCGCCCTGGAGCGAATCGAGTACGCAGATGCACGCGCCCACGGCGAGAGGTGAGAGGCGCAGCCGCCGGGCACGCACGGGAGCGCCACATTGAGCAAGAAACGCATTAATTCCGACCGCCCGCACCAAAGTGCTCTTCCCCGCCATGTTCGGCCCGCTGATGATGAGTACCCGCAAGTCACCTCCAAAGCACAAGTCGTTCCGCACCGCGTCGCGGTCTGACAGCAAGGGATGGGCAAGGCCTTGGGCTTCAAAACATGGTGAAGTCTCGGCGAATTCCGGGAAGACATCCGCGGGATGCTCGTAAGCATAGCCGGCCAGCGACGAGAGGGCCTCGAACTCGCCCACGGTGGCAAGCCAGCGGCGGACTGCCGGGCCGGTCCGCTGTCTCCACGTTTCAACCGCGCAGGCGAACTGCAACGTCCAAAGCACGAAGAGATCGATCGATATGACAATCATGTTCCGCCGGGAATCCAGGAACTCCATCAGCCGGTTCAATCGTCTGATCCAGCGTGAAGGAGGCCATCCCTGTGACTGGAGAGCCGCCCGGAGCTCAACCAGCCTAGGCGCCGCGAACTGTTCACCCTCCAGCCGAGCCAGTACGCCAGCCAGCAGCCCCAGGTCTTGGGCAGCGGATTCGACGGCGCTGACGGCTTTTCCCGTACGCCGGCGATAACCGAGGTTTAAGCTCACGTTGATCGCGCTGACCACCAAGGCCGGATACCCCAGCCCCCAGACCATCCAGGCAGCCAAACTCACCAGCCACAAAACCGCGAGCATCGCGCTCCCAAATCGCAAGAGCCTCGAGGCCAGCAGCGGTTCACCTTCGCCCCAGGCAGCCAGGAGTTCCGCCGGCGCAAGCGAGCGGGCTTCCTCCGCCAGGACCGCGAGGTCCTCTCGAAGGTCGAGTCGGTGTCGCAGTTCTGCGACGGCGACTTGACGACTGCGGACCCATTCGGGGGAGCTGGGCGCAAGCAGCCAATTCGCGAGTGTCTCTTGACCTGCACGTGTACGCGCTGTGCAGAGCAATTGGAATAAGGATCCCTCACCAAACAAGTCGAGATCACGAGAATAAGGGTGCGATGCGTTCTGAAACCTCTCGCCCGTTTCCCCGGTTCCCATCCAGCGATTGTCAATTCGCGCCAGCGCTCGCCTGTAGTAAGCCACGGTGCGGGAACATCGCTCGCGCTTCTTGAGGACACGCTCATGAATGATGGCTAGAACGACAATGGCGAACAGTGGAGCTGGAACCCAGAGCACTGAGACTACCTTGGCCACCAAAGCCAGACCGATTACAACCAGGGTTACAGCGCCCAATGCGAGCTTGGCAATCCCGAGGCTGCGATGCTGACTCTCATAAAGGGCTTGTACGATTTTCAAGGCTTCGAGCCGCCGAACATATTCCGCTCGTGGATCGTCGCTCGGTTCCTGGACAGAATTCTTCATGAAGTCAATCTAACGGCGGATCTGCCGCGGCGAGGCTTGCGGTCCGCAATGACCCGGCCTTTTTGCGGCAGATCTTGAAGCCTGCGGCCCAACCTCGCGCCTACGATCATACTCCCAAAAGCAAAAAAGGCCGCGATGGCTCGCGGCCTGTGCAGAGATTACAGATTTAAGATTTCAGAAGTTCTTTGACGACTGAGTTGAGCAGCCACGCCCCTCTGAAATCTCAAATTTGAAATCTCAAAGTGCTGAGCGATTTGCCCCGAGCCTTCCGCCATGAAGATCGGCGGACTCGAAGCGGGTTCTCTCTTAGAAAGGAGGTGATCCAGCCACAGGTTCTCCTACAGCTACCTTGTTACGACTTCACCCCAATCATGGGTCATACCTTGGGCGTTATCTCCCTTGCGGTTAGAATTACGACTT
>Ga0326728_10012059_pt1 | contig 19420 bp, 6 predicted proteins | sample MB3enrmetagenome_FD_207602 | JGI IMG/M metagenome (GOLD analysis project Ga0326728, IMG submission 207602) | Lab enriched peat soil microbial communities from McLean, Ithaca, NY, United States - MB31MN | ecosystem: Environmental > Terrestrial > Soil > Wetlands > Peat | place: USA: New York... | reverse complement strand
ACCCCTCCGGCTCCACCCTTGCCGCCCATGCCCAGGCTCACCGTCGCCACGCCGCCGATTCCGCCCGCCGCGCCAACGCCGCCATCCCCGCCGCCCCCGCCAATGCTTTGGGCCAGGATGCCATAGGCGCGATTACCAGCAGTGCTGATCGTATCGCTGGTGGTCACGGTGACGTTGCCGGCGCTCGCACCGCCGCCACCCGACCCGCCAAATGCCGCGCCGATTGTCGCGCCGCCGCTGATAGCGCCCGAAACGCTGAACCCGCCCGAGCCGCCGCCCCCGCCCACGCTCTGGGCAAAAACGCCGTGGGAATTGTCGCCAGTTGTCGCGATGGCGCTTTGACTGTTGACGGCGACGTTGCCGCCCGAGCCGCCGCCGGCACCGGAGCCGCCAAAGCTCAATGGAGCCGCGGCCATTCCAGCAGCCGCCCCGGCGACGCTCAGACCACCGTCCCCGCCACCGCCCCCCACGCTTTGGGCAAGGATGCCGTAGGAATGCTCCCCTGTGGTCTGGATTTGCCCGCCTGTCGTAACGCTCACTGAATCACCACTGCCACCGGTGTTGCCTGAACCGCCGAGACTTAAAGCCGCCGCGGCTACCCCACCGGCGCTCAGGGCGATGCTGTAGCCCCCGGAGCCACCCCCGCCCCCGACGCTTTGGGCAAAAATGCCATGGGCATCTCTTCCGGATGTGCTGATGGCGCTTTGGCTATTCACTGCGACATTGCCGCCGCTCCCGCCTCCGCCGCCGGTGCCGCCAATAGCCACCGCCGCCGCGTAGGGACCAGCGGCGGCAGCGCCGGCGAATCCGCCGTTCCCACCACCGCCGCCCACACTTTGGGCGAAGATGCCGTGTGAACGGTCCCCTTCGGTGGTGATGACGCCTTGGGCGCTGCTGGTGACATTCACGCTTGAGCCCGCGCCCCCCCCGCCACCCGACCCCCCGATGGCGACACTGCCCCACAGCCCCACACTGGAACTGCCGCCGCCGGTGCCGCCGCCCCCGCCAACACTCTGGGCGAAGATTGCGCTGGAATCCGCACCTTCGGTCACTATTTGTCCTGAGTTAATGGCATTGACAGTGCTTCCGATGCCGCCGTGGCCACCGGCGCCGCCAATGGCAGCGAATAGACCGACAGAGATGCCCGCATTCCCGCCGCCGCCGCCGACGCTCTGGGCGAAGATTCCGCGTGAGTTGGCACCGTATGTGTTGGCCTGGCCACTGTTATTGACCGTCACGATGCCGCCGTCGCCGCCCGCCTGGCTGTCGCCCGCACCCCCTCCGAATAACCCACTCCCCGACCCGGAACTCCCGCCGCCGCCGCCAACGCTCTCAGCGAAGAGCGCATCAGAGCCCTGCCCATGGGTTGTTACCTGGCCGCGGTTGACAATGGACGCGGAGCCGCCATTGCCGGCGCTGCCGCCGTCGCCGCCGGCCGAGGAAAAGATGCTGCCGCCGCTGGCGCCGCTGCCGGCGAAACCGCCCACGCTCTGCGCAAAGATGCCGTGCGAATCCTGCCCGAATGTCTCAATCGTTCCCCCACTCCCGCTCGCACCGGGTCCGAACTCGACACTGGCCGTCCCACCATTGCCGGAACCGCCGCCATTCCCGCCGCCACCGGAAACCCACCCACCCGATGCACTCTGGCCGCCCCCACCCCCAAGGCTGTTGGCGGAGATGCCGGGCGCATTGGTTCCGTGGGTGGTGATGGTCCAATTGCCCGCAACAACGACCGCACCACCCGTGCCCCCCGTTCCACCATCGCCGCCTGCGGCAATTACATGGCCATCGCCACCGTTACCTCCTGTGCCGCCCTGGCTGACTGAGAGAATACCGCTGGAATTATCTCCAACTGTAGTCACACTGCCGACACCAGCAACGTTGACCAAACCGCCGTCTCCTCCCGTGCCCCCGGTCCCGCCGTGCCCCGCCGTGCCGCTGGCACCTCCTGCCCCGCCAACGCCGCCCAGACTGAGAGCAAGGATGCCGTGGGAGTTGTTGTTAGTAGTCGAAGTGTTTCCGCCGTTGTCTTGAACCACGACCTGACCGCCGTCGCCGGCCGAGCCACCGTGACCTCCACTATAGGGCCAGTCCCCGCCGCTGCCTCCCGGGCCTCCGTCGCCACCTTTGCTTTGGGCGGAAATCCCGGGAGCGTTCGCGCCACCGGTGGCAATATCACCCCCGCTCGCAATAGTGACGTTGCCAGCCGAGTAACCGGGGTTGCCAGAGGAGGATGTGTAGCCAAGCCCCGCGCCCTCGCCACCGGTCCCACCAGGAGATTCACTGGTTGCGAGGATGCCGGGAGCGTTTCCGCCGCTGGTAATGATGCCCCAATCGCCACCGTCAAAGATGGCTGTGATAGCAACTCCCAGGGCTCCCAGGCCGCCGTCGGTGAACTGTAAACCGGGTGTATCGCCGCCTGGCTGAATGTTCCCGGAGAGGCCGCTGACGACCAGATCCTCCACCACCATGGAGGACGAAATCAACAAGGTCGCGTTGGTCGCCACACCGCCGGGCCAATAGCCTTGGTATTCGAACGTGCCGCCGACCACACCGGGCCTAAAGGCTTGGTATGGGAACGTGCCGCCGACAATGAATTCCGTGTTCGTCAGGCTTTGCGGCACGGTGGAAGGCACCCAGACCGGTCCGTTGGTCAGTTGGCCGTCGAGGTGGTTGGCGGTAGCATCATGGGCCGTCAGACCGCTGCCTTCGTCGAAACGGTAATAGGCCACCAGCCCGGGCTCACTGCCTGAGAGCGTGGTCAAGAAGTTGTTGGTGATCTGCGCCTGGGTCAGCGCCACGTTCCAGATGCGCAGCTCATCGAAGATGGCGTTGGCGTAACTATCAGCGGCCCAATTACTTCGGGCGACGTAGTTGTTCGTCCGGTTTACGGCGTTGGGGGCTTTCACCGTGCCCGAAATCGCCATCACGCCGTTGGTGTAGATGGTCGCCGTGTTGTTGGCGAGCGTGGCCGCCAGATGCACCCATTGGTTCGTCGGAATGGGCGGTGCGACAACCCATTGTACGCTCGCGCCGACATAAACCGCCAGGATAGGCTCGCCGCTGGTTGCAGAGCTTAGCCCGAGGTAAACGTTGTTTGCATTCGGGCCGTTGCCGAAATCAATCACCCTCGACCAATTGTTGTAGCTCCGCTCATACACCCAGGCTTCGATGGTGAAGTCGTTGCTGAACCAGATGCCTGGTGGCATCTGCACATATTGATTCGTGCCATTGAACGACAGGGCGTAGCCCCAGCCCACATCCTGGCTGGCGGCGCCGACCGCCGTGGAAAAGGCGTTCGTCCAGCCATTGCTGGTCGTGTCCGCCGTCCCGCCGTTGGTGCCGGACGTCTGGTCCCAGGCGCGGAAGCTGAGCGCGGCGGGCACCGTCCCGATAAAATTGGTCTGGGGCTGGAAATAGACCCGGCTGCCCGGCGCTGCGGCGAGCAGGAGCGCACTGAATTCGCTGTTCGTGCCGAGCAGGTTCCAATTCGTCCCCCCATCCACGGTGTAATACCAGGTGCCGTGATTGGTATCCGCGCCGGTGATGGCCACGCCCGTCACCGTGCCGGGATCTTCGTCGCTCACGTCGCTCACCGATCCGCCGATATCCACCAGGTTGGTCACCGCCGTGCCCACTGCGCCGGCGGGAGCGCCGGCGTTGATCCGCACGAAATCCAGCGCAGGCACCTCGGCAATGTCCAGCACGGGCGCATGGTTCACATGGGTGACCGTGATGGTGAAAACTTTTTCCACGCTCAAGTCGCCCGTTTCCGTGGCCCGGACGCGGATGCTGTAGCTGCTCTCCAATTCATCATCCAGCATCGCCGCCGTCTGCAACGTATTGCCCACGATGGCAAACGAGTCATTGTCCGTGTCCCCGGCGCCGATCACCAGCGCGAAGCTGCACCAGTCGCCAGGTTCGAGACCAATGGCACTGAGCGTGCCGACGGTGGTGCCGGCCGGCTGGAGCGCCGGCACCGTCGAGTTGCCCAGGCTGATGTCGGTCGGCGCTTGCGTGCCGCGCACCGCTACGGAGAAGGTGACGGTGTTGGTATAACCCCAGGGGTCCACGGCCACGCAGGTAACCACGTTCGTCCCCGCCGGAAAATCTGAACCGGAAGGCGGGGTGCACGTTACTGGCACATTGGGCTCGCAGTCGTTAGTGGTGGTGGCCGTGACGCCGAACGTCACGACTGTGCCGTTAGCGCCGGCTAAAGCCACCACCTGATTCGTGACGCCGCTGAAGACCACGGGCGACGGCGGCGGCACCAAGGTCGGAACCGACGTGTAGATCTGGCCGTCATACGTGCCCGCTACCAGCCTGCTCCCATCCGCCGACGAGGCTACAGAACACCAATTCGTGGACACCGCGCCCACGGTCCAGGTTGCCCCAAAGTCGGCCGAGAACGCAATCTGGCCGCCAAAGTTATTGCCCTCTTCAGCCGCCCCAACCAGTCGGCTTCCGTCCGCCGACGAGGCCACGCAATCCAAACTCAGCCCGCTCGAGCTTGCCATCCAGGTCGCGCCAGCGTCGCTCGAGGTGTACGGCCCAACGCCCCCCAAAACCAGACGGCTTCCGTCCGCCGACGACGCGATGCCCTCCATCCCCACGAGCATCCAGTGTTGCACCCACGTCACGCCAGCGTCGCTCGAGGTGTAAACACTTTCTCTGTAATGGTCAACCGCGACTAACCTGGTCCCATCCGCGGACGAAGCCACGCTCCACCACTGCCCGGCCGGCGCGGACGTCGCGCTCCAGTTGGTGCCGGAATCAGTCGAGGTGTAAATTAGGCCATCGTACACCACTGCCACCAGCTTAGTCCCATCGGCTGAGGAGGCGACGGACTCCCAGTTGGTGGTTTTCGCCTGCGGCGACCAGGTCACGCCAGCGTCCGTCGAAGTGTAAATTTGGCCTGCCCACTCCGCCGCTACCAGCTTTGCGCCGTCGGCCGACGAGGCGACGCAGGTCCAAATCCTGTTGCTCTCGCGTGGCGTCCAGGTCGCGCCGGCGTCGGGCGAAGCGTAGATTTGGCCGCCCTGCTCCACCGCCACCAGCCGGGTGCCATCCGCCGACGAGGCGACCGACAGTGCACCGTTAACAGACAGGCGCGGCGTCCAGATGTCACCAGCGGGTGCCAGGCTTTGCCCCGAGGGGAGGACGAAGACCTGCACCGTGCCGGTGCTGCTGTTGCCGCTGGCGTCTCTGGCGGTGCAGAGGATATTGGTGAGGCCCATCGGCAGCAGCGACCCCTGCGGCGGCAAGGAGGTGACCACGGGCGCGGGATCAGAAGTATCAGTGGCAGTGATAGCAAGCACCGCCTGGCAGGTGCCAGGGGGGGCTATGAGCGTAACCGTGGCGGGCGGGGGGGGGGGGGTGGTGTCCGGCAGCACCACCACGGTGCGGTTCGCCGTGTTGACGATCCCGAAGGCATTCGTCACGCGGTAAGTTAACGTGTAAGTGCCCGGCGCATCTACATTCACCGTCCCGCTAGCGGTAACGCCGGGGCAAAGCGTTCGTCCAAAGGAATAAGACCAACTGTCGTCGGCCAGACTCAGTGGCCAGGAAACGACCGAGCCATCGGCCTTGAGCGCCAGGCTGTGATCACCGCCCGCCGCAATCGCCACCACCCCACTTTGCGCAGTGGCGGGGATGTTGGTCTGGCCAAAATTGCCATTCTGCCGAGGAGTATTGTCTCCCCAAGCAACCACCGAGCCGTCAGCCATGAGCGCCAGGCTGTAAACAGAGCCCGCCGCAATCGCTACCACCCCGTTGGTCGCCGTGGCGGGGACGACTGCCGCGTCGAAGTAGTCATTGCCGCCCCAGCCGACGACGGAGCCATTGGTCTTCAGCGCCAGGGAATAACCATAGCCGGCCGCAATCGCCACCACACCGCTTTGCGCACTGGCGGGGATGGTGGTCTCGCCAAGACTATTGTCTCCCCAGCCGACGACCGAGCCGTCAGCCATGAGCGCCAGGCTGTGCCCATAGCCCGCCGCAATCGCCACCGCGCCGCTAGCCGGACTGGCGGCATTGGTGGACTCTCCGGACGAGTTATCCCCCCAGCCGACCACCGAGCCGTCGGCCCGCAGCGCCAGGCTGTGATCATAACCCGCCGCAATCGCCACAACGTCGGTCGCACTGGCGGGAACGTTGGTCTGGCCTTCGCTGTTCCATCCCCAGGCGACAACCGAACCGTCAGCTCGCAACGCCAGACTGTGGGCGCCGCCCACCGCAACCGCGACCGCGTTGGTCGCACCAGGCGGAATGGTGATCTGGCCGTTATCGTTGTTTCCCCAGCCGACCACCGAGCCGTCGGCTTGAAGGGCCAGATTATGACTGCTCGTACTGTGTGTGGAGATGCCGGCCGGTCCTGCGCCGGCGGTTGCGCCCGGATCAACAAAGGGCACATTAAACTGATTAGTCATGGGATTGGCGCCGAAGATCGTAATGATGGGCAGCGGCGTGATGGTGGAGGGCACCCGCACCGGTCGGTTGTTGAGCGTGCCGTTGTTATGATTAGGCGAGGCATCGTACGCCGTGATCCCCCCGCCCTCATCGAAGCGATAGTAGGCGACCAGCCCGGATTCCGTGCTAAGAACCGGACGCCACATGGCGCTCTGAATCTGGCTGGCGGTGCGAACAATGTTCCAGATGCGGATTTCGTCCATCCGGCCCGGAAACCACGTGTATTTATCCACTGTTCCAATGTAGCGAAACGGGGTGGAGTAGGGGATCGCTGTGCAGTTGGTAGAGAGGATCAACTGGCCGTTGACATAGGCGCGATAGTAGGTCCCGTCATAGGTGGCGGCTACATGGTTCCACGCGTTTGTTTGCAGCACATTCGGTGCAAGATAGTTAATCCACCCGCTCCCGGTGCCGAATCCCACCTGCAGCGTAGCTGGTCCGAGGGTAAAAATGGAAGGCGAGCGATAAGAAACCCCAGCAGCAGGCTGGTAGCCGAGCACTCCATGCCAGTTGGTGTCGTTAATCTTCGGGTAGATCCAAGCTTCCTCGGTGAAGTTCGCGCCCAGGACGGGCCCGCCTGCGCCCACATCCACGTAATCCTCCACGCCGTCGAAGGAAAGCGCGGTGCCCCAAACCGCTGGGCATTGCGCCGTGGTGGAGTTGGTCCAGGTCGGGCCGTTGACCAGGAGCCCGTTGTAACCGTGCCCGGTGGCGTCGAAAGCGTTGGTGCCGCTGCCCTCATCGAACTTCCAATAAGCCAGCAGGTTGGCTTCAGTACCGCTGAGCGGCTGGCCCATAGTCTGCCAAATCTGGACTGGGGTGCGGGCCACATTCCATATACGCACGTCGTCTATGATCGCATTGACGGCAGGATCCCCGGCCCAATTACTTCGGGCGACGTAGTTGTTGGTCCGAATTACCGCGTTGGGCGCTGGCATCGCCGTGTTGGTAGCCATTGGGTAACCGTTGACGTAGATAATCCCGGTATTGTTCGCAAACGTGGCCGCCAAGTGGACCCACTGGTTGAGCGGAAGCGGCTGCGGGGCCGCCACGACCTGGCTCGAGCTGTTGCCGTAGAAGATGATGAAGGCCGGCTGGCCACTGGTTCCATCCTGGCAAAGGAGGACGCTGTCGGAACACTCGACGTTGCCGAAATCAAGGACCCGCATGTAAGTGGCGTAGGCACGCGTGTACACCCAGGCTTCAATCGTGAACTCGTTGCCGAACCAGGTATTTGTCGGCATGACCACATACTGATCCGTCCCGTTGAACGACAGGGCGGTGCCCCAACCGGTCTGCGCCGGCGCGCGGGGCGTAGTGGTGAGCAGGGCGAGGGGGAGAAGGAGGAATGCAGGATGAAGAATGCAGAGTGGGGAGTGGCGTTTGGTTTCCATAAAATCAGGTTTCAGGTCTAGGCACACGCTGGCTTCCATCTCCTATATCCGTATTCCGGGGGAAAAAGGGGCCACAGTGTGTGAGAAAAAGTTCGTTCTTCGCTGTTTCCAATGCCATGGATACTGGGTTATCCCCGGGAGGCTCTCGCCCTGGGCCCTTTTACCGCATCTGGGCGACCCAGCCTGATCGCTTGGCGCGCCAAACAGCCGGGGTACTGGCCTTCCACCCGAACTACCTTTACCATCCCTACGCGCCTATAACTCTCCGTAGTCTCCAGCGCTCTTCCCCGGAGCCCCCCCACAGCCTCGCCGTAGTACCTCTTATCAGGATAAGAGGTACTACGGCGAGGCTCCGGCGAATGTCCGGCGAGGGTATGGGTATGAGCGAGGAAGGGGGGCGCTGCGGCGCGGCAGTCGGAAGGGTGGATTACCGGGTTTCGGCGGGAATCAACTGGCGGGCTTGCTCCAGCGCCAGCTTGTACTGTTCCGAATCCCACCAATACAGGCTTGAAGGAGCCATGGGGAGGGTGCTAAGCAGACTGACCGCGTTCCGCAACACCCGGGCGGCTTCCTGTGGCCGGTTGAGCTCCTGGAGCACCATAGCCCGGAAAACCATCGCAATGCCTTTGACGAGAGGGTTGTCATCTTTCTCGGCTTCCTTCAGCAATGCCAGCGCCCGCTCCGGCTGCCCGGCGTAGAACTCGGCCATGCCGCCGGTCTGGCAGACCCAGCCGGGGTTGTGGTCGTGTCGCTTGCGCTGGTTGGCCACCGCAAACCGGGCCAGCTCCAGCGCGGCTTGACGCAGTTCCGGCGAGAGGCTGCGGGCGTTGAGGAAACAGGCTTTGGCATAGCGGTCGGACCTGGCGGTGGCATCGCGCTCCGCCTTCGGGGTCAGCGGCTTGTCCGGGTGCAGGTCCAGCAGCAGCCGGCAGAGCCGCTGATGGTTGGTGCTGTCACCGCACCGCGCGAAGGCGGTGGCCATCTGCAAGGAGAGGCACCGCATCGTGCTTTGCTCCTCCGCCGCCGCCCAATCGAAGGACGGATGGTTCAGCGCCTCGATGTATGCATCGCGGCTTTCCCGCCACTTCCCCTGCTGGGCCAGGGCCTCGCCCCGCAGCAAAGGTTCCCGCACCGATTTCCATTTCTCCCTGGCCTGCGCCAGCAACTCGGTGGTCAGCGGTGGCGACACTTCCCGGCCCAGAATCAAGCGCTCGGCCTCCCCGCGGGCCACAAAGCCATACACCACTTCGGGCCAATCCTTCGCCGCCAGTTGCCCCGTGTCCAGCGGCACCCGCAACAGCCGCCACGCACGGGAGAGCGCCTCCTGCGCATCGGTCGTTTGGCCCATTTGCCGCCGGGCCATGGCGCCGAAGCAGAAGGCGAGGGCGGCGACGTTTGGGTCTTCGCTGCGCTCGCCCTCCTGCAGCCACTTCAACGCCTCGGACCAATGGCCGCGCCGGTATTCGGCCAGGCCCTGAGCGATCCGGCACGAGAGGTCCTTTGGCTGCGCCTGAAGTGCCCGGTTGGCGCACGCCGTGGCCGTCTCCAGGTGAGACTCATTTTCCGGTGGCAGCAGGAGTGCCTTGGCCAGTCGCACGGTATCGGTCGGATTACGGCTCGCCGCAAAGCGTTTCGCCATGTCCTGCCGCAGCTCGCGGGCGACCTCGGGCCGTGCCGCAGCCAGCGCCGCCGCGTGGCCGCATTGCCAGTAATCCGAGTTGCCGGGATCGGCGTTAATCAGCGAGAGGTAGAGCTCGAGCGCATTGGTCCACTCCCCCAGCCGCCCCATATTCCGCGCCAGCGGCGCCGCGAAACTCAAGGCCGCCTGGTTGGTCGGCCCCAGCTTTTCCCGCGCGAGACGCGCCGCGGTCTCGAGCAGGCCGACCATCTCGTCATCGGCCACCAGCTTGTCGCTGAACAACTCGAGTAGTTCCTTGGCGTCCGCCTCAGCCTGGACCGCTCGATCCCGCTCCTCGCCGGCGACGGTCCCGGCCTGGAGTGCCCGGCGCCATCCCACCAGGGCCAATGAAAGCCCCACGACCAGCGCCAGCGTGGCCGCTGCCGCCGCCGCCACCCAGACCCGATGCCGCCGCGCGAACTTCCGCGCCCGATACACCGCGCTGGGCGGCCCCGCCAGCACCGGTTCGTGCGTCAAGTGCCGCTGAATGTCCTCCGCCAACGCAATCGCCGTCTCATACCGCCGCCGCCGGTCCTTCTCCAGCGCCTTCATCACGATCCAGTCCAGGTCGCCCCGCACCGACCGCCACAGCACGCCAGGCTCGGTCCGCCGGCAATGCGCTACCTCCTCGAGCTTCTGCCCGAACCCGTGCAGCCGCGCCGAGGGTTTGGGCGGCTCTCTCTCCTGGATTATCCGCTGAATCTCATCAAAGCCCGCCTCGGCCAGCGTCTTCTGGCCAAAGGGTGTCACCCCCGTCAGCAGCTCGTACAATAGCACGCCCAGAGAATAGATGTCCGTGCGCACGTCAATGTCCTCGTTCCTCATCCCCGCCTGTTCGGGGCTCATGTAGGCCGGGGTCCCGACCAATTGTCCAAACCAGGTCACGGCTGGCCGCTCGGTGAGCTGCGCCTGTATGGCCTTGGCAATGCCGAAGTCTATGATCCGGGGGGACGGCTGATCGTGCCTCGGGGATGGCGCCGCGCTGCCTTGACCAACTGCCTCACCCGCGCCGGAAGCCGCCTCGGCACCGGTGCGGGTCGGGGATGCAGGGCGGGTGCACTCCGAATCGCCGGTAGTGACTAAAATGTTCGACGGCTTGAGGTCACGGTGGATGACGCCTTTCTGATGGGCGTGCTGCACGGCATGGGCGACTTGCACGAACAGCTCCAGGCGTTGCTTCAGGCTCAGCCGGTGCTGCTCGCAATACTGCGTGATCGGCAGACCCCGAACCAACTCCATCACGAAGTACGGGCGCCCGGCCGTGGTGACCCCGGCGTCAAACACCTTGGCAATGTGCGGATGGTCCATCAGCGCCAGTGCCTGCCGCTCCGCCTCGAAGCGCGCGACGACCTGCCGCGTGTCCATCCCCACCTTCACGAGCTTGAGCGCCACTTCACGCCGGACCGGTTCCACCTGCCTGGCCAAATAGACGACGCAGCAGCCGCCCTCGCCAATCTGTTCGCCCAGGGTATAATGGCCGATCTGATCCCCTGGCTTTTCGGATGGAGGAAGGTCCGGGGTGCCGAACGGGAACCGGTCTTGAACCGGGGGCGTCTCCGGGTCGAGGAACTGGCCGGCGGTTTCGTAGGCGCGTAGCAGTTTCTCCACGCGTGTCCGCAAGACCGCATCGCTGCCGCACGCCCGCGCCAGGTAGCCGGCCCTTTCCGCCGGAGACGCCAATCCAAGCGCGGCGTGAAAAAGCTGCTCCACTTTGTTCAGTTCTTCACTCATCAAAGCAGCGGGCAATGCCGCTCTCCTACTCATATATCCGCAAACGGCGCGGAAAAGGGGCCAGGGTTTTACGGTTTCCTGAGCCTCGCCTCAGTGCGGCTCCGTGAGTTCCTGGTATAACCAGGCCCGGGCGAAGGCCCAGTGCCGTTTCACGCTGCGCTCCGACATGCCTAGCATCTGGCCGGCTTCTGCAGCCGTCAGGCCGGCGAAAAAGCGCAGCTTCACAAGCTCGGCCTTCACGGGATCCTCGCCGGCCAGCTTACTCAGCGCCTCATCTATCGCCAACAAGTGGTCAGGCGGCGTTTCCATGGCCAGTTGCACCTCCTCCAGCCGCAACAACTGCTGCCCGTCGCCACGGCGCAGGCTCCCTTTGCGCCGGGCCTGCTCGACCAAAATGCGTCGCATCGCCTCGGCCGCCGCCGAGTAGAAGTGTCCCGGACATTGCCATTTCTGGGACTGTCCTTTTGACAAGCGCAGGAACGCCTCGTGCACCAAAGCGGTCGCTTGGAGAGTTTGACCAGGCGGTTTCCGGGCCATCATGTAGCCGGCCAGATGGCGCAATTCTTCATAAACCACTGGCAATAGCTCAGCAGTTCCACCAGCTCCCGCCGGGGAGTCCCTCGCGATCACTGCGCTCTGTGGTTCCATGGCGGAGGTTTACACCAGTTTGGATGTCATAGTGTCTCGCACGAAGTCAGCTTCCACCTCCGGCGCCTCACAATGACCCACTACGCATGGCAAGTGATGAAACGACTATAATCTATCGCGTGGCGGCCCGACCACCCGGTTGACCTCCGAGGGTGCCACTTCCCTCGGAACCTTCGCTGCAAGCATACTTGTATCAAAAGACCCGAGCTCTTGTCACGCACTGTTTTTCTCCCTTCCCCATACTCGGTCGAACCGGAACTGAGTCGCCCGGCCATCTGCCAGTTCCAACTCGGGCCCAGCAGAGAACCCACCTAAACAGCCAGACCTCTGGCCCCCTATACCTCCAAACCCGCACCAGACCGTCCTGCGGGCCGCGCCGTGGCCCCTCCGGTGCAACGCCGTCTCCTCACTGTTTCTGAATCGCGATTCGCACGAACTCATACTGCGTCGTGCTGATCGGGGGCAGCAGCCGCAGCGTCACCACCGAGGTGTTGTTGGTCGAAGCCACCGAACCCACTGCCACAAAATTCGTGGGATTGCCGTCCCAAGCAATTAAGTTGGTGGAAAGCTGCGGGAGGTAGAGCACGCCGGCAGGTGGGTTGCGCTCGACGAACTGAATATCGAAGTAGTTCGTGCGGGCGCTGCTTTCAATGAAACCTGCCGGCAATGAAGGATGGTTTACCACGAGTGGGTTCAGGTCGAAGGCGTACTTGACCAGATTGGGTATGCCGTCGCCCGACGCGTCGGCGCCGTCCCCGCTGATGGCCGGATCGGCCAGTTCCGCGGGCGTAAAATAGAGCGTACGCCAATCCTCATACGGCCCTCCCGGCGCAACCCGGTAAGTCAGCCCATTGCCCGTGGCGACTTCGCTGCCGCGGTTATCTTGCAATAAGAGCCGGAGGGTGTTTGTCCCCACAACGGCCGTGCCATCGCTGAATGTGGCCGAAAGGGAAACACGAAACTCAAATTCCATGCCGCTGGCCGGGGCCAGTGCCCACCCCAGGCCGGAAATGACGCCCTCGTTGAACCCCCCGTTCCGCTCGTCGTAGCCGGCGCTGCCCTCGATCATCCATTCAGAACCGAACGCGGCGCTCGAAGCTTGGAAACCGGTCTGGGCATTGTTGTCGCTGTCCACGAAGAGATGCGTGTTGATATCGGAAAACGGCACCGCGTTGGATGCCAGCACGAAGTGCCCATACAGATAGTTATCGTCATTGGCGAATTGGACCTTGATGAAGTTCACCGGGTTGCCGTCTGGCGCCGCCTGGTAAGCCCACGGCAGCCCAACCCAGTCGGAGAAATCACCGTCAATCGTGATCTTGCGGAAGTTGCTGGCCGCGCCATTCGTCCCCGGAACCGCCAGCAGTGTCACGCTGTTCGTGTCCTCGTGCGACGGGCTCGCGCTGTCCTCCGCCCGCACGGCGACGAAATACGGCACACCGTTGCTCAGCCCGTTGATGGTGTATTCGTAAGCGTAAATGCCCGGCCCCGTGCCGTTCGTATAGGCCGCCGGCAGCGCCGGCGTCACGTGCGGCAATCTCGTCGCCGAGGCGAAATCCAAGCCGGGCGTCGTCAGTGCATTTGTGCAGGCCGCGTAATAGACGTTGTACCACACGGGCCTCGTCTGATCCCGCGCCACGTCCCACCGGGCGGTCACGCTGCCGTCGTCCACGGCCGCCTCCTGGATGCCGACGCGCGGCGCGGGCGCGCTCGACGATTGCGCTGCGGTGCTGTCCCACACCGGCGGCAGCGTGTCGGCATTCGTCGCCAGCCACGCGCTCGCGTTGGTGTTGAACGCGCTCGTCAGCGTCGGATCTGTCCGATAGTGCGTCCAGCCTTGGATTCCCATGCTCTCCTGGTAGCTCTGGTTGATAATGGACTGCGGCAACGGTGGGCTGTGATCGTAGTCGAGCGAGACGACGTTGAATCCGTCGGGCCGGCCTGCCTCCGCGTTCAACTTCGGCGCCCAATCGTACTTGTTATCGGGGAAGGAAGGTGTGATCTGGGTCGAGTTGTCGCTGTCATTGAAATAGCTCTCGAACATCACCATGTTGACGTACGGCCGGATCGTATAGGCGTATTGCTTGTAATTCGGGTTGAAGAAGAACAACCCCCGGTTGCCCATGAGAATCCTGGCCGGATAGTTCGTGCTTATGCGTTGGATCAGACCTTGCATCCCCGGCGCCGTCCACTCGTAGGTCGTCCCGCCCCAGCTATTGGGGGCGCACGTGTCCAGCGTGTCGAGGAACACCCCATCGCATCCCAGCCCTTTCCCCACGTTCGTTGTCACTAATTCGTCCAGCCCCGCGTTCCCATCTGCCGCAATGGTCATGCCCTTGAGAATTGGCCACCAAGCGGGCGCGCCGGCGTTGATGTAGTAGCCGCCGTACGTGGGATTCCTATCCGGCAGGCCGTCAGGGCTGGCCTTCGTATCAAGATAGTACGACGCGTAATTGGTTCCGCCGGGCGAAGGCAGACCCAATCCGTTGGTAATGCTGGCGAGCGGCTCGGAGTCGGAGTTGCGCGGGTCAACGCGCGGGCCCTCCCGGTCCCCAATGAACGGGCCGCCGGGCCGGGTGTCCTCCCCCAAAGAAAGGTAGCCTAGCACCAGGACATCATCCGCCGTCCCCAAGATGTTGTCCGGGCCAGCCCTAAGGGCAGCGACCTGCGACGCCGAGACGTTATGGGCGTCAAGAATGACAAGCCGATAATTGCGCCGCGCGAAATCCACTTGGGCTGAGGTCCAGCCGCCGTAGTAGATCAGATAAGGCGAGCTGACATTGAAGCCTGCCAGCGGCCCATTCCCCTTAACTGATATTGCCGCCCCGCCCCCCAGCAACAGAAGCGCACAGAGGCACCCAGCGCTTCCGAAGAAGCGCGGGCGGGCTAACGACCTCGTCAGTGTGGGTCGGACATGCTCCCAGGCCGTTTCAATCGTCATCTCGGTCCTCGGCCTTGCCATTCCGTTTGCATCCCGGCGGGGGGCTGGCGCATTGCTTCTTGCGCCACGCCCCCGGCCGTGTTACGGCCGCCCGACCGTTCACTGCGCGAGCCGGAAGAACAGAGAGCCTGGCGACGCGGGCGGGACATACGGACTGACTGCGGCTGGCACGTTCGTCCACGTCCCGCTGCTGACCGAGCCCCTGGCCTGTAAAGTGCCTGTTCCTTCCCACGTAACCGCCACGCGGTTGCCCGGCACCGGGCTCGCCGCCAAGAGGCTCACCGGCAAGGGCGGCACGACGATGTCCACGTTGGTGTAGCTCATGACTCCGCCCGGCGGAGCCTCGTTCACCGCGACGAAGCTGGTCGTCTGACCTTCGAAGTGGACGTTCAGCACGTTGGTGGTGAACACCGGCAAGCCATCGCTGGCGTAGGTTGCCGCGCGCGAGATGCTGAACTCAAAGTCGGAGTTCGTCGTGGCCGGCAGGCAGAACCAGCCAAGCCCGTTGATACCGCCTTCATTGAAGCCCCCGTTCTTTTCCTGATACCCGAATCCGCTTTGAGTGAGCAGTTCCGACCCAATCGTTCCCGGCAGGTGCCCGGTGTTCACATTGTTGTCCGTATCGTAGTAAATGTTCGCGTAAAGGGGGAACTGGCCGGCGGCGGCGGGGATGTCCTGCCAAAGGGTGACGCGGAAGTAATAATTGTTCGCGTCGTTGAACGCATACACGGCCTTAAAGTCCGCTGCGCTTGGGGTGCCGCTCGTATCACTGGTGTAAATGGGCGCGAGGCCATCCCAATCGCTAAAGTCGCCGTCAATCGTGATACCCCTCGTGAAGCCGCCCGCCGTCACCGCTGCGTTGCCAAAGAGGTCTTTCACGCCGTTGACGCTCAGTGTGTAGAGGGAGCCAAGGCTCATCCCCGAGGTGGTCAGGATCACCTGGCTTGAATTATTCGGATTCATGGCCGCGCCGGTCACGCTCACTCCGCCGCTAATCGAGTACTTCACCGGATTGGTTGCAGTGAGGGGGTCCAGCGCTTCCGAGAAATTCACCACCAATTGAGTGGAACTGGCAGAAATGCTCGCGATGGCCGGAGGCAACGTGTCGGCAAGAATGGTCACCGCGGCGATGCGGCTGTTGGTCGCATTGGCCTGATTGCTCACCTCGACCTGATAGCCGCCCGAATTCGTCAACGCCGCCGCGGCAATGGAGTACGTGCTGTTCGTCGCCCCGGAGATAAGGCTGGAGCCAAAATACCACTGATACTGGAACGGCGGCGAGCCCGCGACCACCGACGTCAAAGTCACGGCCCGTCCTTCAACCGCCACGACATCCGCCGGCTGTGAAGGATCAGCGAACGTGACTGGCGTGTTGGTCACTGTCAGCACTGCCGCACGGGTCGTGTTGGTCGAGAGTGGATTGCTAACCAGTAACGCGTACGAGCCCGCGTTGGTGTAAAGCACCTGCGGAATAGTATAGGTCGCGTTGGTCGCTCCAGGGATCGAATTGCTATTGAAGAGCCATTGGTAGCTCAACGGCCCCGAGCCGAGCAGACTCGCCGTGAAGGTCGTGGAATCCCCGCCGTTGACAGTGCGATCCGCCGGCTGCGAGGCGTCTAGAATGACAATCGGATACTGCGCCGCCGCCGTCAGGGACAAACCGAGCACCATGTCCGCGCTGCTGGAGACCGCCTGGTGTGTTTCCACTTCGAGGAGGTTGTCCCCCAATGCAAACGCTGTCCCCGGAAAGCCGAACACACCGTACTGCCCAACCGGCGAATTCGTGCCCGTCGCGGCGGTGGAATAATCCACCGTGCCAGCCGGCATCCGCACCCGGTTGACCTCAACGCCGTTCAAGTAAAAGACGGCGCCATCGCTGAGGTAGTTGGTCACCACAAACGCCACGTTGTCGGGCAGGTTGTTCCAGCTAAAGTGAGTACGGAAGTAGTAGGTGTTCGGACCGCTGCTCAGCGCTGTTTGTATGGGGGGATAGGCGCCCGGCGTGGTTGTATATCCGAAAAGGCCTGGGCCGGAGGACCAGCCCGCCTGCGTGTCGTCGTAGCTCGGATCGAGCCAGTTCGTCCCCAGATCGGTCCCCGAGCCATTTACCTGCCACGAAGAGCTGCTGAGCGTGACCAGCGGAAGGTTTGTCGAAAGCGGCTCCGGAGCCGACGCGAAGGTGTAAACTAAGCCGCCGCTCGGCACGAACTCGACGCTAGCGTAGCTGGTGTCATCCCCTTCGAGCAGGATCGCAATCGTGTCATTGGCGAAAACCGGACTGTTGTCGGACGCATAGGTAGCGCCACGGGAAACGGCTACCTCGAAATCCATGCTGTCTCCCGAACCTGCGATGGCCCAACCCAGATTATTAACCACCCCCTCGTTAAAGCCCCCGTTCTTTTCCTGATAGCCGCCCCCCCACTGCACCAGCATTTCCGAACCGATGCCCCCCACGGGATAGCCGGTCGCGGTATTGTTGTCCGCGTCAATGAATAGGTTGTCATACGAATTGGCAAAAGCGTCGGCGCGCGGCGAATAGAGCGTGAACCGAATGTACAGATTATTCTCGTCGTTCGCGACATAAACGTTCTCATACTGGATGGCGTCGGCCGAGCCCGCCGGCGCCGTCAACGCCAAAGGTACACCCGTCCAGTCATCGAACGAGCCGTCAACGGCGATGTGCTTGTATGTGCTGGGCGCACTCGTTTGGGCATAAGCGCTGACGCCCCCGGCCAGGCTGAGCAGGCCAACGGCAAGGGCCGTCACCGAACTGATAGGTCTTTGTGTTTTCATGGATTTTGAATTCGTGTTTCCGCTACTTTGATTACTGCAGTTCAGGACATGATAGCACGCGGAATCCATTTGTCTTGCCCTTTTTCCGGGCGGCCCGGCGCTAAGAGCCTCGACTGGGGCCTTCCCGCAGTTGCGTCTTGGCGCAGCCAAGGCCCCTTGCCAGACTGCGCACGTTGAGAGCATTCATCATCTGCATGGAAAACACCGGCGTGTGGGCGCCCTGGTGCTTTCTCGCCCTGTTCGTAGCCGCCTCGTTTCTTATGATTTGGCGGCTCGAAGCCATGACCGAAAGCGGCGTCGAAGGCACGGTCCTCGGCACGCTCGTCATGCCCTACTGCTCGGGCATGGGCAACATGATCTTCGCTTTCGTCCTCGGGGCCAAAGGCGGCCCCGGCGCGGAGGTCGTGACGAACTCCCTCGTCAACAACGTCACCAACATGACGCTGCTCATCGGCCTGCCGACGATCCTCTGGGGCATGAACGTGCTGCCCAACGCCAAATCGAAGAAGAACAAGCCCAGCAAAAAGCCCAACACGAAGGAACATCAGATCAACCGGCTCTCTCTCCTGCTCACCCTCAGTGCCGTCCTCTTCTTCACCGGCGCCGTCTGGGCCCTGGCGCGCAAGGGCAGCCTCGATTTCGGCGACGGCCTGGTCCTCGTCGGCCTGTTCCTCTTCTGGCAATGCTTCCACGTCTTCGACGTGCTCAAAAGCAACGTGCGCCAGAACAAGTCCTTTAGCTGGATGCTGCCCTTCGACCTGGCCGTGCTTGCCATCGGCGCTTATGCCCTTTACCTCAGCACCGACTGGCTCGTGGAATGGCTGTCACACATCCACAGCGGCTTCATCAGCGCCCAGCACCTGGGCTGGCTGAGCGGCTGGCTCGATGTCCTGCCCAACGCCCTGCTTGCCTTTTACTACGGTTGGCGTGGGAACCCCGAGGTCGTCTATACGTCCCAGGTCGGCGACGGGCATATCAGCATCCCCCTTTGCATTGGGATCTACGCCCTTTACCGGCCCGTTCAACTGCCCCCCTTCTTCCAGACCGCCATGTGCATCCTCCTCGGAGCAGCCGTGGTGCACTTCTTCTTCATCGCACTATTCGGCCGCCTGCCCCGGTTTGTGGGTTGGATCCTGCTCGCTGCCTACCTCGTCTTCCTCGGCAAAGGACTGGGCAAGTGAACGCTTGGTTACCGCAGCAGCGCCAATGGGTCGGCGCGGAACCTGTCGCTCAGTTCGACAAACGGCACCTGCGCTCCAAGCCACAGCGGGTCTTTGGTGATGCCGTCCATTGATTGGACGGTGTTGTTGCAAATCAGGTAAATCCCTCGCCCCACCACCATGAAGGCCTCGAACGCCGGCCCCACCCCGTGCCGCGCGAACTCGAAGTCCCCGACGCTGTACTTAGGGTTCAGCAAACCCTCCCGCAGTGCCCCTACGTCCGTGAGAAAGTTCTTCTGAAACCCCTCCTTCCGCGGGCCGATGTAGGCTAGCACTCGCCCCTTCCGGGCCGCCAGAGAGATGAGCGCCCACTCGTCGAACACGACCTTTTGATACCGCGCATTCATCTGCTCGGCGCACGTTTTAATCAACTCGGTTGCCTGGTCCAATCTCATAGCTATGCACTTTGCCCGCCGTCAAGAAACAGAGCAAGTCCAAGACCACCTAACAAGCCAATTCACGCCCACCGGCGCCGCTGGCCTGCCTGGGAACGGAAAAGAGCGGGCAGGCACCCGGGAGGCCGCCTGCCCGCCTTGAAGCCGAGGGC
>Ga0326728_10012056_pt1 | contig 19428 bp, 13 predicted proteins | sample MB3enrmetagenome_FD_207602 | JGI IMG/M metagenome (GOLD analysis project Ga0326728, IMG submission 207602) | Lab enriched peat soil microbial communities from McLean, Ithaca, NY, United States - MB31MN | ecosystem: Environmental > Terrestrial > Soil > Wetlands > Peat | place: USA: New York... | reverse complement strand
GTGGTCCGCATCGGTGTGCGCAACATGCTCACCGAAAAAGACGGCTTCGATGTCATTGGCGAGGCCTCAGACGGCGACGAGGCTATTACCATGACCCTGGAGATGGAGCCCGATATTCTGCTCCTCGACGTCATGATGCCGCGCCTGCCCGGCCTGGAGGCCATGCGCGCCATCATGAACGGCGCGCCAACGGTTAAAACCCTGCTCCTCACCTCCACCATCACCACCCAGCAGGTCATTGAGGCCCTGCAGATCGGCGCCCGCGGCATCGTCATCAAGGACGCCCTCTCAGGCCATCTCCAGACCGCCATCCGCACCGTCTTCGCCGGCGATTACTGGATCGGCGGCAAGCGCGTGGGCAATCTGGTCACCGCGCTCCACGATCTTGTCCAACAGGCAGCCGTGCCCCCGCGCAAGACTTACGGCCTCACCCACCGCGAGCTGGAAGTCGTGGGTTGCATCGTCGAGGGCTGTAGCAATCGCGATATTGCGCGCCAGTTCAATCTGAGCGAGGAGACCGTCAAGCGCCACCTCTCCAACATCTTTGACAAGACCGGCGTCTCCACGCGCCTGGAGCTCGCCCTCTTCGCCATCGCGCACCAACTCATCACCTCGCCGTAACGGCGGGCTCGAAGACGCCGTGACGCGGGCCCGAAGTGGCGGGACCAGAGATCGCCCGTCCACCCAATGGAAGCCCGATTCCGAAATACGCGCGCGCCGGCCGGGAGATCGGGAATCGCCGATGCGAGAGCTCTCTGCCGGACGCGCTCTTCCGGCTGGCAATCGGGACAAGCCATAAAATGAACCCATGAGCCTCAACGGAAGAACTGCCTTCATCACCGGCGCCAGCTCCGGCATCGGCGCGGCCACCGCGCTGGCCTTCGCAGCCCAGGGCGCGCGACTTCTGCTGGCAGCCCGCCGCGCCGCAAGGCTGGCCGAGGTCGCCTCGCTCGCTCTCGAGCGCGGCGCCGCAGCCGTCCACTCCATCTCCCTCGACGTGCGCGACCGCAACGCGGTCGAGGCGGCCATCAGCGCGCTTCCGCCGGAGTGGGCCCAAATCGACGTCCTCATCAACAACGCCGGCCTCAGCCGCGGCCTGGAAAAGCTCTACGCGGGCGTGATCGAAGACTGGGAGGAGATGATCGACACCAACGTCAAGGGCCTGCTTTACGTCTCGCGCGCGGTGGTGCCGGGGATGGTCGAGCGCGGCCGCGGCCACGTGGTGAATCTGGGTTCGACTGCCGGCGAGCTGACCTACCCCAAGGGAGCCGTCTATTGCGCCACCAAGGCTGCCGAGCGGGCCATCAACGACGGCCTCCGCCAGGACCTGCTGGGTACGCCGGTTCGCGTGACCACCGTGGACCCCGGCATGGTGGAGACCGAGTTCAGCCTGGTCCGCTTCCACGGGGACACGGAGCGCGCCGCCAATGTCTACAAGGGCGTGACCCCGCTCACTCCCGAAGATGTGGCCGACGCCATCCTGTGGGCCGTCACCCGTCCGCCGCAGGTGAACGTCGCCAGGGTGCTGTTGACGCCGGTGCAGCAGGCCAACAGCCTGCTCTTCCACCGCGAATCGTAGCCACGGGTTTTCTTGAAAGGGCGCAAGCCGAACCGCGCCGTCAAACCGGGGAAGAAGACCTCGGGTTTTGGCTCCCGGGGCAATGCGTGTGCCGGCCGTATGCCTCTTCAGGCAGCCTGGCCGCGGGCTTCTTAGCCCATGGCGTGTATCTGCGCTTCAATCTGGGCCAGGGCGTCGTCCAGCGCCGCGCGGCGCAGCGGGTTCGAGCAATGTTGCGAGAGAATGCTCTGCCGCTGCAGGTTGAGCGCCTGCTTCTGGCGTTCGCGCACCGTGCGGTCGTGTTCAGCCGCCCGCCGGGCATCCTCGCTTTCAAAGCCGCCGTCTGCTTCGGCCTCCGTTCGCTCCAGGGTATTTGCCATCTGCTCCTCCAGGGATTTACGTTTTGAAACGCGACCTGTCTCCATTTTACGAGGATTTTGCCCCACTGCGTCCCACGGAACCAAGATCGTCTCCCCGGCAGAACGAAAGGATTGTCCATGCGTGCCTGGCAGATCTCATCCTTTGACGTTGATTCTTTGGAGTTTGTGGAACGGCCTACCCCCTCGCCGCGGCGCGGCGAAGTGCTCATCAGGGTGGCCGCTGTTTCTTTCAACCGCCGCGATCTCATGATTATCAAGGGCCAGTACAACCCCAAGATGAGGCTGCCCCGCATCCCCTGCTCCGACGGCGCAGGCGAAATCGCGGCCGTCGGCGAGGGCGTCACCGCCTGCAAGCTGGGCGACCGCGTAGCCGGCATCTTCATGCAGAATTGGCTCGACGGCCCGCTCACCCCGGCCAAGGCTCGCGGCGCGCTGGGCGGCGACATCGACGGCATGTTGGCCGAGTACGCCGTCTTGAGCCAGAACGGCCTGGTGCGCGTCCCGGAGCACCTCAGCTTTCAGGAAGCCGCCACGCTGCCCTGCGCCGCCGTCACCGCCTGGAACGCCCTGGCCGCCGGCAATCTCCGCCCCGGATCCACCGTCCTGATCCAGGGAACCGGCGGCGTCTCCATCTTTGCCCTCCAGTTTGCCCGCCTCCAGGGCGCGCGCGTGCTGGGCATCTCCAGCAGCCAGGACAAGCTGGAGCGCGCCATCGACCTCGGCCTCAGCGCCGGCCTCAACTACCTCGAAACCCCGGACTGGGAACGCTGGGTGCTGGACCAGACCGGTGGAGAAGGCGTCGACCTGGTGGTCGAAGTGGGAGGCGCGGCCACGCTGCCCCGCTCCCTCCGGGCCATGCGCATCGGCGGCGTAATCGCCCAGGTGGGCGTCCTCTCCGGCTCCGCCGAATCCGTGCCCTTCCCCATCGCTTCGATTCTCTACCGGCGAGCTCGCATTCAGGGCATTTACGTCGGCTCCCGCGAAAACTTCGAGCAGATGAACAAGGCCATCACCCTGGCCCAGCTCCGCCCCGTGGGCGAGAACTTCCCCTGGTCCCAGGCGGGCGCGGCCCTGGGCCGCATGGACGAAGGCAGCCACTTCGGCAAGCTGGTCCTGACGGTGGGCTGACAAGCCGGCCGGATCGAACCCTAATCCGCGGCGAAATGCGGATCGGCCGGAGGCATGGGCAGCGCTGTAAAGGGATGGTAGAATGCGCATCATGCGCGGATGAGCGGCGGATCTGCCCTGACGGGAGCGCGGCGGAATACGAAAGCGGCTGAGGGGACCGCACGATAGCGATGGGTCCGCCCGCCGTTGCCCGGAGCGGGGCCATCCGATCGGCGCGGAGTGGCCGGAATGCGCAAACTGATTCTGCTCGCACTGCTGGCAGCCATGGTTCTTCCCGCCGGCGCCGCCAGGCGCCTGACCGTGGCGCAGTTGGAAAAGACGCTTGAGGCCGCCCATGAGAAGCACCGGGCGGATGAGGAGTTGGTGTATCTACTGGGCGAGGCCGAGCTCACCGAGCGGCTCACCGACGCCACGCGCGAGCGCATCACCGCCAGCCTGCATCCGGGGCCCAAGGCGGCCCTGGCCCTGCAACTGCTCGCCGATCAATCGGCCTTTTTCGACCCTCCGGCGGCCGAGTTGCCCGCCGCCCCCGCTCCCGACGCCGCCACCGCGCAGCGCATCCTGGACGCCGCGCGCGGCTTTGTGGTCAAGACGCTGCCCCACCTGCCCGACTTCTTCGCCACCCGCACCACCTACAGCTTCGACAGCAGTCCGCAGGTGCTCAAAGCGCATGAATGGCCGGTGCGCGCCGGCCTGCATCTGGTGGGAAACTCCAGCCGCGAGATCACCTTCCGCGACGATCAGTTGCAGCCCCCGGCGCCGCAGCCGGCCAAGGCCGCTCCCGGCTCTCCTGCGCCGCCGGCGCCGGAGCGGGGACTGCAAACGCGGGGCGAGTTTGGCATGATACTGGCGATGATCTTCGTCGATACCGGGAAGGGCGAGCTCTCCTTCCACCATTGGGAACAGGGTTCCGGAGGACTGATCGCCATCTACCGTTACTCGGTGCCAAAATCGGCTTCGCAGTACACCGTCGATTACTGCTGCATCGCCTTTGGAACGGGCGGCGGCGGCCGCGCTGGGGGCCGTCGCGGCGGAGGCGGATCGGCGCCGCCGGTCAACCCGCCTCCCGACGCCTCAAACTCCTTCCACAAGACCCCCGGCTACCACGGCTCCCTGTTCATCGATCCCGCCTCGGGCGCCATTCTGCGCCTCACCCTGGAAGCCGACCTGGGCAGCGGCCCGGTCGCGCGCATGGCCTCCGCCATCGAGTATGGGCCGGTGGTCATCGGCGATCGCAAGTACATCTGCCCGCTGCGGAGTCTGGCGCTTACCGAAGCTCAGGACGCCTCCAGTTTCGGCAACTTCGCCGTCGCCACCGACCCCTATACCGGGGTCAGCACCATCGTCCAGGTCAACGAGACCTTTTTCACCGACTACCACCGCCTGGGCTCGACGGCCCGCATCCTCACCGATGCGGAAGCGCCGCCGCCCGCGCAAGCGCCATTGCCAGCGCAAGCCCCAACCCCCGTCTCCCACCCATAGGACAACCGCGCCTGACGGAGCGGCGGCCGATCCTGGCGCCGAAAAACCAACAGGCGCCTGGCCCAATTTCGCGCGCCTCCGCTTCAGAACGGCCCTGCCAGACCCGGATCGGACAAATCGCAACTGCGCATTCCGATTTTGGCGGCTTTTTCATTCCCTTCCGGCGCATCGGGATATATTGTTAGGACACCGCTCCAGCCGGAGGGAATTCCCCTCCTTGCGGCAAACCGAGGTGATTCATGCCCCAAATTCCTACCGCCATGCTGCCCCAGTTAGGCTCGCTGAAAGACCAGAAGACCGAGATGACGGTGGAGGCTCTGGCCCGCTCCTTCCTCGACAACCTTTTCTTTGTGCAGGGAAGGCCGCTCGAACGGGCCACGGTCAACGATCTTTACATGGCCCTGGCCCACACGGTGCGCGATCGCCTCGTGGAGCGCTGGATCTCCACGGTGAAGAACTACCAGGCCCAGGATGTGCGCGTGGTCTGCTACCTCTCGGCCGAGTTCCTCACCGGGCCCCACCTGGCCAACAACCTCATCAACCTGGGCATCTACGATGAAACCGAAGAGGCCATGCGGCAGATCGGCCTCGATCTAATGACTCTCATCGAGCAGGAGGAAGAGCCCGGCCTGGGCAATGGCGGATTGGGGCGGCTGGCCTCCTGCTTCATGGATTCCCTGGCCACGCTGGACGTGCCCGCCATCGGCTATGGCATTCGCTACGAATATGGCATCTTCGACCAGCAGATTCGCGACGGCTGGCAGGTGGAGACGACCGACAAATGGCTGCGGCTGGGCAATCCCTGGGCGCTGGAGCGGCCCGAGGACGCCTTTGAGGTAAAGATGGGCGGCCATACCGAGACGCACACCGACGCCAACGGACGCCTGCGCGTGGAATGGATTCCGCAGAGAGTCGTGCGCGGCGTTCCCCACGACACCCCCATCCTGGGCTATCGCACCAACACCGCCAACACCATGCGCCTCTGGTCGGCGCAGGCTGTGGAGAGCTTCGACTTCTCCACCTTCAACACCGGAGACTTCTTCGGCGCTGTGGCCGACAAGGTGGCGTCGGAGAACATCTCCAAGATTCTGTATCCCAACGACGAGGGGATTCAGGGCAAGCAGTTGCGCCTGGCGCAGCAGTTCTTCTTTGTCTCCTGCAGCTTGCAGCACATCGTCAAGATCCAGTTGAAGGGGAACCGTCCGCTGGCCGACCTGCACCGCAACTTCGCCATCCAGATGAACGACACCCATCCGGCCATCTCGGTGGCCGAGCTGATGCGCCTGCTCGTCGATGACCATTCCATGGAGTGGGACGCCGCCTGGAACACCACCCAGCGCACGCTCTCCTACACCAACCACACGCTGCTGCCCGAAGCGCTCGAGCAGTGGCCGCGCGGCCTCTTCGGCGCCCTGCTTCCGCGCCATCTGGAGATCGTGGACGAGATCAACCGCCGCCATCTTGCGGATGTGCGCAAGAGGTTTCCCGGCGACGAAGCGCGCGTGGCCCGGCTTTCGCTCATTGATGAGAACGGCGAGAAGTACGTGCGCATGGCGCACCTGGCCGCTCTCGGCAGTCATGCCATCAATGGCGTGGCCGCGCTGCACACCGAGCTGCTCAAGACCAACGTGCTGCGCGACTTCTACGAACTCACGCCGCAGAAGTTCTCCAACAAGACCAACGGTGTCACGCCGCGCCGCTGGATGGTTCTCGCCAATCCCGGTCTTGCCCACTTGCTCACGGCGCGGCTGGGCACGGGCTGGATTCACGATCTCGACAAGCTGCGCCGGCTGGAGCCGCTGGCCTCCGATCGCGAGCTTCATTTTGAATGGAGGGCCGTCAAACTCCAGAACAAGACCCGCCTCTCGGACTACATTCATGAGCGCCTGGGCATTGCCGTCGACCCCGCGTCCATGTTCGATGTGCTGGTGAAGCGGTTGCATGAATACAAGCGCCAGCACCTGCAGGTTCTGCACATTGTCGCGCTCCTGAAGCGCATCCACCGCAACCCGGACGCGGAGGTGGTTCCGCGCACCTTCGTTTTTGGCGGCAAGGCCGCGCCCGGCTACCACATGGCGAAGCTCATCATCAAGCTCATTCACTCGGTCGGCGAAGTTGTCAACTCCGATCCGCTGGTTCGGGGAAGGCTCAAGGTCGTCTTCCTGCCCGATTTCAGCGTGAAACTCGGCCAGCGGGTCTATCCCGCCGCCGACCTGTCCGAGCAGATATCCCTGGCCGGCAAGGAAGCCTCCGGAACCGGCAACATGAAGTTCGCCATGAACGGCGCGCTCACCATCGGCACCCTCGACGGAGCTAACATCGAGATACGCGAGGAGGTGGGAGAGGATAACTTCTTCCTCTTCGGACTTACCACGCCCGAGGTCGAGGCCGGCAAGCGCAAGGGCTACAATCCGCGCGCATTCTACGAGTCGAACGCCAGCCTTCGCGAGGTGCTCGACGCCCTTTCAAGCGGCGAGTTCTCCCGCGGCGACAGAAGCCTCTTCGCGCCCCTGGTGGGCTCGCTCCTCAACGGCGACGAATACATGCTGCTGGCCGATTACCAGTCGTACATCGACTGCCAGGACCGCGTCAGCCTGGCCTACCGGAATCAGGAAGAGTGGACGCGCATGTCCATCCTCAACGTCGCCCGCATCGGCAAGTTCTCCTCCGACCGCGCCATCCGCGACTACTGCGCCGACATCTGGAAGACCTGGCCGGTGAAGATTCAGTTATAGGAGGAACCCTGTCAGTTATAAGCTGCTACGAAAACGTGGGCGCCTCCTCGCTGTCCTGCGAAGGTGGGTAGCGAATGTGGGTGCGAATGTGGGTGCCCCGTCCTTCGCGTTCTTTGCGAAGGGTGGGCAGCGATCTTCCAGTGAGTCGGAACCGTTTTCGGGCGAAAACTATCTCCAGTTGCCCATGAGCACAAACGGCGCCCAGTAGTAGGGATGCGCGAAGCCGCCGGGAGCGCCGGCGCTGGCCGCCTCGAATCCCCTGCCCGTTGCGTCGGAGTCAGGCCGGGCCTTGCCCAGCAGCAGGTCCAGCTGTGCCTGCCGCAGCGCCTCCGCCTTCTCCACCCTGCCCTCGCCCGCGGCCCAGCGCCGGTAGAAGTCGGCCATCAGCTCGCCTGTACTCGCGTCGTTCACGCTCCACAGGGACGAGATTACCGCTTTGGCGCCTTTCCGCTGCGCCGCCGTGCCCAGCCCATCCACTTCGCGCCCGTTGCCGGCGTTGCCGCTCATTCCCGTCTCGCAGGCCGACAGCGTCAGCAGGTCCGTGTCGTCCAGCGCCAGGTTGGGGTTGTTGCGAAAGTCGGCCACCGTCAGGTGAAATCCCGCCGCTCCCTCGTCCTTGCCCGCCAGCAGCAGGTACGACTCCTGGTCGCTGCCCGGCTTGAAGACGAAGTGGCTGGCGATATGCACCACCGAGTGCTGGCCGCCAAGCTGGCTCTCCATCGCCCGCTCGGTGAACTGCCCATCCAGCAGGATCGTTCCCGGCAAGACTCCGTTCGCTCCCTTCGCGTGCGCGTCCTTCACGATCTCTTCCAGCTCGGAGACCACGGCCGGCAGCGCGGGAAGGTCTTGCTCGTACTTCTGTGAAATCCCCATCGCGGCCACGCTCAGCTTGGCGACATCCGGCTTGTCGGCGAGGTTGGGAATGCTGTCCGGAGTTATGGTAACTGTATTGTAGTTCTCTACCAGATACTGCTTGCCGTCATACAGCGCGGCCATGGGAACGTAGCGCAGCACACCGTCCAGCGACCACACCAGCGTCTCGGCGCGGGCCTGATCCAGGTCCGCTTTCACCGGGCCAACCAATATCTTGTATAACTCCTCAGCCGGCGGCCTGGGGTCCCGCGACGGATCGCGCAGTGCCATTCCAAAGGCCGCGACCTTTTCGTTGAGTTCACTCTCCGGGATGGCATACTCCCGCGCCGCCGCCGCCGAACCGGTGATAACAATGATGCTGGTTCGATCCTTGCCCACCAGCGTGTACAAAGCTACCGTGCGCGGCATCCTGGCAAGGATCTTCTTAAGCCCGCTCACTTGTCCCTGCACATCGGCTAACTGCTTGTTGGCGTCGCTGCTCGCGAAGAGTGAATAGAGCCGCGTGTAGTAGGCGCTCAGGATCTCGTTAGATTGCTGGATCGCGTCCGTGAGCCGCTGGAATTGCGCTTCCTCCTCCGTGGTGCGCGCCGTGTTCTTCTTCAACTGCGCCCACTGCTCTCCCAGCGCGACAATCTGCGCCGTGGACCTTTGATAATCTTCCTCCGCCTGCTTCTCAGCCGGCGTCCGCGCGAGTGGGCTGAGTGTGTTCGCCGCGTCCCCGCGAATGTAATCCGAATACTCCTGCTGCTTGAGCAGGTCCAGCGCCTCCTCGGCCTCCGGCAGCCGCCCCTGCGCAATCAGCAGTCCGGCCAGATCGCGATAGTATTCGGCCTTCGAGGCCAGAAAGCCGGCTTGCAGCTTCTTGTCCAGCCCCTGGATATTGCCCCTTACCTGCTGTAGCAGGTTCACCGCCTGCTTGCCGTAAAAGATAGCCAAAGCCGGCTGCGCAGCCTTCAGGTTGAGCATGAGATTGCGATAGATCTGAGCTTCGCGAATGGGATCTTTCACCGCGATCGCCAGCGGCAGCGCCTGGGTATAGTAACTCAGCGCCTTCTGCTTCTCGCCCAGATCGTCCCAGAGATTGCCGATATTGTTCAGTGTCGAGGACTCGCCGCCGCGGTCGCCCACCTCCCGGCGCATCATTAGCGCTTCGTCGTAACTCTCCATCGCCTGCCGCTTCTCGCCCAGGTCCTCGTAGACCAGCCCCATGTTATTCAGCGTCCGGGCCGCGCTGTCCTTTTCTCCGGATGCACGTTCGAGAGAAAGCGCCTGGTTGTAGTAATCCAGCGCCTTCCGCTTTTCCGCCGGAGCGTTGTAAACTCCGGCGATGTTGCTCAGCGTCTCCGCCTCGCCGTCGCTGTCGCCGATTGCGCGCCGGATCGCCAGCGCCTGGTTGTAGTAATCCAGCGCCTGTTGCTGCTGGCCGAGATCGTCGTAGACAACGCCAGTGGCGTTCAGCGAGGTAGCCTCGCCTCTGCGATTTCCCGCCGCCCGCCACAGCGGCAGCGCCTGGCGAAGGTACTCCAGCGCCTTCTGCTCCTCCCCAAGCTCGATATAGACTCCGCCGATGTTATTCAGCGCGCCCGCCTGGCCGGCGCCGTCGTCCAGCGCGCGCCGCAGCGTTAGCGCCTGATTGTAGTCGTCCAGAGCCTCCTGCTTGTTGCCCAGATCGGAGGCCACATTGCCGATGTTGATCAGCGCCGCGGCCTCGCCGGCGCGGTTGCCCGCCGCGCGCATCGACGGCAGCGCTTGCCTGTAAGTGTCCAGCGCCTTCCGCATCTCTCCACGATGCTTGTAGAGGACGCCCATGTCATTCAGCGTCACCGCCTCGCCGGCCCGGTCGCCGGCCGCGCGGCGAAGCGGCAGCGCCTGGTTGTAAAACTCCAGCGCCACCGCGGTCTCGCCGGCTTCGGCGTGGACGATGCCGATGTTAGTCAGCGTGTTGGCCTCGCCCCACGGGTCGCCCGCCGCGCGCCATAGAGTCAGCGCCTCGTTGTAACTCTCCAGCGCCTCTTGTCCCTCGCCGATCGTGTCGTAGACAATGCCGATGCGGTTCAGAATCGCCGCCCGCAGGTCACTGTCTCCCGCCTTTTGCGCCAGCTCGAGAGCCCGGTTGTGAAACTCCAGCGCCTCCAGGTTTTGCCCCAGGTTGCTATCCACCGTGCCCATGCCGTTCAGTGCCGCCGCCTGGCCCTGTTCGTCCCCGGAGGACGCGGCCAGATCCAGCGCCTGCTCATAAGTCTCGAAAGCCTTCCGGTTTTCGCCCTGCCCGCGGTAGCAGTTCGCAATGCCGTTCAGCGCCTCCGCCCACTGCCGCGCATCGCTTTGAGACTGGGCCAGCGTCAGGGCCTGGTTGTACTCATCGAGCGCGCTGGGGAAGTCGGAGAGGCGCGCGTGCAATTCCCCGATCCGGTTGAGCGCCGCAGCCTCCGCCTTTCCATCGCCCGCCGCTCGCGCCGCCTTCAGCGCGTCCTCCAGCTTGTCCAGCTTGACCAGGGGAGCCTGCGCTTGTGCCGGAGCCGGCGGCGTCTGACCGTTCAGGTTGCAAGCCGGCGCCAGGCTCAGGACGAGAACGGCCAGCATGACGGCAACGCCGCGCCAGGAATGGAACTCGGAACCCTTCATACGGCAATCCCTCGCATCGCAAGAGAACTTCGCAAGCCTCTGAACTCTCCGAGCCTACTACAAATTCCTCGGGGATTGGTATCGCCTTCCGCCATTCTTTACATCCCGGCCTTGGCCCTGCCACACTGGGGAGTGGACACCCAGACAATCGTTATTCTCGACTTCGGCTCGCAGTATACGCAGCTGATTGCGCGGCGGATTCGCGAGCAGAATGTCTTCTCCGTCGTGCTGCCCTGCACCGCGCCTCTCTCTGAGATTCAGGCTTTGCATCCGTTGGGATTGATCCTTTCCGGCGGGCCGTCGTCGGTTTATGACGCGGATGCGCCGGCGGCCGACCCGCGCCTGCTGGAATTGGGCGTGCCGGTGCTCGGCATCTGCTATGGGCTGCATTTCATCGTTCATCACCTGGGCGGAAAGGTGCGGCCGGGCAACAAGCGCGAGTATGGGCACGCCGAGGTGACCATCGAGGACGCGCCGACTCCGCTGTTTGCCGGCCTGCCGCCGGCTCTCGCCGTTTGGATGAGCCACGGCGACGAGGCCATCGAGCTGCCCGCGGGTTTCCATCGCACGGCAGTTTCGGCCAACGCGCTGGCCGCCATCGCCAGCCAGGAGCGCCGCATCTGGGCGGTGCAGTTTCACCCCGAGGTGCATCACACGCCGCTGGGGCCGCGGATCATCAGGAACTTCGTCTTTTCCATCTGCGGCGCGGCCGGCGACTGGACTCCGGCGCACTTCATTGAAACCACCGTCGCCTCGATCCGCGAGAAGGTGGGCGCGGGCCACGTAATCTGCGGGCTCTCCGGCGGGGTGGATTCGTCGGTGGCGGCGGTGCTGGTGCATAAGGCCATTGGCAGCCAGTTGACCTGCGTCTTTGTCAATAACGGCGTCCTGCGCAAGAACGAGTTTGTGAACGTGCAGAAGAACCTGCACGACCGGCTGGGACTCAAGATCGTCGCCGTGGACGCCAGCGAGCGGTTCATGGCGCGGCTGGCCGGAGTGATCGACCCGGAGACCAAGCGCAAGCGCATCGGCGCCGAGTTCATCGCCGTCTTCGACGATGAGGCCAGGCGCATCGCCGGGGAAACCGGCGGGCCCGATGCCAAACTCGACTGGCTGGTCCAGGGAACGCTCTACCCCGACGTCATCGAGTCCAGCAGCGTGAAGGGCCCCAGCCAGACCATCAAGAGCCACCACAACGTCGGCGGTCTGCCGGCAAGGATGAAGCTCAAGCTGATCGAGCCGCTGCGGGACCTCTTCAAGGATGAAGTCCGGCGCATTGGCCGCGATCTCGGGATGCCGGAGGAGATCCTTGGCCGGCAGCCCTTTCCCGGCCCCGGTCTGGCCGTGCGCATCCTGGGCGAGGTGACGCCGGAGCGCGTGGCGCTGCTGCAGAATGCGGACGAGATCGTGGTGGCGGAGATCAAGGCCGCCGGGCTCTATTCATCGATCTGGCAGAGCTTTGCCGTTCTGCTGCCGGTGATGAGTGTGGGCGTGATGGGCGACCAGCGCACCTACGCCTACACCGCCGCGGTGCGCGCCGTGCACTCGGAGGACGGCATGACCGCCGATTGGACCCCGCTGCCCTACGAGGTGCTCAAGCGCATCAGCAGCCGCATTGTGAACGAGGTGCGCGGCATCAACCGCGTGGTCTACGACATCACCTCCAAGCCGCCGGGAACGATCGAGTGGGAGTAATTTGCCGGCACGGCCTGGCGCGCCTGCGGCGGGACTGCTCCGCAGTTCCGGCAATCGTACCTGGGCTTGACACGACCTCACTAATCTGCCATGAATCAGGGAATGTGGCATAATCATCTTAGAGTGGCAGATTATGACTGAAACGGTGGTTCTTGGAGAAAGCGGCAGAATCGTGCTTCCTGCTGCAATCCGTAAGGAGCTTGGCCTCAAGGTTGGGGACCGGCTGACCGTTAGCAGCGATCAGGGTGCAATTCGGATCTTGAGCAGAAAGATGGCGCTGGAGAGTATCCGGGCTGACATCATCAAGCAGCGAGGGAGCTTGGAAGGACTTCTGGACGAGTTTCTAGCGGAACGGCGAGAGGAAGCGGCGCGTGAATAGGATCATTCTGGATGCCTCCGCTGTTCTGGCGATGATTTTGAAGGAACCCGGCGGAGAACGCGTGTACGAGCTCCTCGACGCGGTCGAATTGGGTGCTGGGGTTCAGGTCGCCATCAGCGCGGTGAACTGGTGCGAGATTCTCACGAGGATGCAGAGAGAGAAGGTAAATCTGTCCGGAGAGAGGCTTTCGGCGATTCTCGCGGGCGTCAAATTGGTTCCCTTTGGCAGGGCCGATGCGGAGGTAGCGGCTGCCTATGCGCATGTCAGTCGAGCGCTCTCGCTCGGGGATCGAGCTTGTCTGGCGCTGGCCAAAAGTAAACATGCAATAGCCTGGACAACCGAGCAGCTCTGCAGCCAGTGTCAGGTTGATGTTCCAGTTGAATTGATTCGCGTCTGAATGGAGCGGTCAGCACTTGCGCCGTCTTCAGTCGTGTATGCCAGCCAAAGGCCGCAATGCCAACTACAATCACCGCCAGCATCCCGATTCAGGTGGGCCCGGCGGTTAGCCGGGCTCGCCTGCGCCATTTACCGCCAGTAGTAAAACCCGCCAGCCATGTAGTAAGGCCGGTAGTAAACCGGCGGATAACCGTAGGTATAGACGCCGGCCACGTACGGAGAGCCGTAATAGGGGTAGCCGTAGGGGTAATAGCCGCGCCGGTAGAGGCTCGGCCCGCCTTGATAAAGCCCCTGCGCCAGCCGGGCCGCTTCCTGCGCGCTCACCGGCGTAACCGTCAGCGGCGCGGTCAGGTGAAAGACTACCAGCGCCTCGGCGGGAATCCAGACCCCCGGTCCGGGCGTAGCGGCTGTAGCCGCCGTCCCCGCGGCCACGCCCGCTCCGGCGCCGATGGCGCAGCCCGCGCCGCGGCCCACTGCGCAGCCGATGATGGTGCCCACAATTCCCGCGCCAAGGGCATTGCCGACCGTCGCACCGGCCTTGTTCGGTCCCTTCACCTTGAATTCGTCGGTACTGAGCGGATAGCTCTGCCCGCCAAGATCCAGCGAGGTGAGCTTGAGCGCAAGGACCGGGCTGCCGCCCAGGTCGCCGGCCTTCTTGGCCTCGGTAACCACCCCATGCACGGTCGCGCCGCGCGGAATCGCGAGCACGCCGAAGGCCACGTCGCGGATCACGGTGAACTGCACCGGCTCGCCGTCCTTGGCCCTCTTGCTGTTCAAGGACTCGGCGGTACGAACCTGGATCAACGTTCCCGCGGGGATCGTCACCGGACCCTTGGGAGTTTCGTAGGCCGGCGCGGGAGGCTGCAAACGAGTAATGCGCGGATTGGCCGGAACCCATTGCGGGCGCTGCGCCGGATAAGGCGCCTGGCCCCGAGGCTGGCTCTGGTCCGGGCTCTGCCCGGGAGCCGGCAAAGGTCCATCTGTCATAGCGGGCGGAGGCGGAGGAACGGGCGTCATGGACTCGTCCGCCTGGCTGTCTGCCATCTGCTGCGCGCCCGGGGCTGCCGGCTGCGCCGCCTGGGCTGCCTGCGGATTGCCGACCTTCAAGTTGTTGTGGACCTTGGTCACGCCCTCCACATGGCTGGCAATCGACTCCGCCAGTTCGCTGGAGGCCTCGCTCGACACTGTTCCCGAGAGCGTGACCTCGCCCTGGATCGTAGCCGCGGTAATCAGGTCGCTCTTCAGTGCTTTGGAAGCATCGAGGGCATGCACCACGTCCATCTCGATCTGTCCGTCCGTGCGCTGGCCGGCCGGCTGGGCCGTGACCGTGACGGTGTTCTGGTCCGGAGCCTGGGCAACCGCAATCACGGCGCACAGGGCAACCAGCCCGGCCCAGACCAGAATCCGGGGGATAGCTCTCTTCAGCAAGGTGCGATTCATCTTCATCTCTCTCCTCCGCCCGAAGCGCGGTTCCACGGCGGATCGAGGCTGGCCGTCGAAACGAACGCTCGAAGGTGCTGCTTCCGGCTCAAACACTTAGACGAGGTTTGGCGAAAGCCGTCATCGGTGAGAACCCGCCTCAGGGGAAAAAGTTCCGCGCAGCGCAACAAAGGCCAGCAGGGAAAGACGAGCCCGCGCGGCAGGGGGCAGGTTCGCCGGACTGCGAGCCGCAGGGGAGTTCATCCCAAAGGGCGGCGCGAGTTTCCACGGCCGGCAACGACCCCCTGATCCCTGATCTCTATCTTTACGCCAGCGCCTGATCGAATGCCGCGGCCAGCGTCGCCAGCCCGGCGGCCACATCGGCTCCCAGGTGAACCCGCAAGGCCCGGCGTCCGCGCGACTCCAGCACCGCCAGGTCTCCAGCAGCCTGGGCGTCGATGACCACGCCGAAGCTGTAAGTCTGACCCGGAACATCGACATCCGCCTCGACATCGTGCTCCGCGGTGATCTGCAGGAACACACCGCTGTTGGGACCTCCCTTGTAATCCTGCCCGGTGGAGTGCAGAAAGCGCGGTCCAAATCCCAGGCAGGTGGCCACGCGCTTGGCGTCGCGCACCTTGAGGCGAAAGCCCTGGATCGCCGCCTCGTGCTCGGCAAACATGGGCAGGAAGGCCAGCGTGGCAAAGTAGTCGCCGGCGTGAATCTGGTCGAGATGCGCGCGCAGATACCCGGCCAGCGTGGCGGCAGGCGCCGCGGCCTTCAGCACGGCCGCGTAAGCCTCGGTCGCGTAGATTCCAATCCCTCCGTCCACCAGAACCGGCTCCCGCTCCGGCAGAGCGCCCGTCTGCTCGTAGGCCGCGGTCAGGGCGCGGGTCTCGATCTTGGCCGATTCCACGTCCGGCTGGTTGAAGGGATTGATGCCCATCACCGAGCCGGCCACGGCCGTCGCCACCTCCCAGGTGAAGAACTGCCCGAAGATCTCGTAGAGGTTCGAAATTTCGATGGCTATGACCGGATGCCCCGCGGCCTGGAGAGCGCCAACCTTGGCGTCAGGGCTCGAATCCGCCGTGCCCGCCAGCTTCACGTAAACGAAGAGGCGGTCGTTGCCATAGACCCACGGCGCGCCGATCGCCTCGCGATCCACGGGCGTAATCCCCTTGCCCAGTTTGCCGGTCGATTCGGCGACCAGTTGCTCCAGCCACGCGCCCAGGTCGTAGATCTCAGGCGAGGTGAAGATGGTGAGCTTGTCGCGGCCGGCGTTTGCCGCGGTACCCAGAATCAGGCCCAATTTGACGGCCGGATTCTCCCCCGGCGGCAGCTTGGCCGCGGCCACAGCCTTGGCCGCCTCGTCGAGCAGCCTGCCGGTATCGAGGCCAGCCGCCGTGGCCGGCACCAGGCCAAAGTTCGAAAGCGCCGAATAGCGCCCGCCAATCCGCGGATCGCCATAGAAGATGTACCGGAAGCCGTCGGCTTTGGCCACCTGCTCCATCTTCGAGCCGGGGTCGGTAATGGCCACAAAGTGGCTGCCGGCCTCCTCCGCGCTCAGGGCATCCTCCATTTGATCGAGGAAATACTGCTTGAGGATATTCGGTTCCAGCGTGGAGCCGGATTTGCTGGCCACGATGATCAGCGTTTCCCTCAGGTCCAGACTCTCGCGAACCGCCTTCACCTGCGCCGGATCGGTGGAGTCCAGGATGCGGAGCGCGGGAAACTCCGGCTGCTGGCCAAAGGTCTCCGCCAGCACCTCGGGGCACAGGCTGGAGCCGCCCATGCCAAGCAGCAGAACCGTCTTGAAGCCGCCAGTCTCAATGTCCGCGCCCAGTTCGGCCAGGTTCAGCAGATCCCGCCGCTGGCGCTCGACAATGTCCATCCAGCCCAGCCAATTCTCCTCGCCATCCGCGGTCCACAGGCTGGGATCCTTCTGCCAGAAACGATCAACCTTGCTGTTGGCTTGCCAGTCGGCGACGGCCAGGTCCGCGGCCGCGCGAAGTTCATGGGGTAGTGCGAATCGGAGGTTCATAACGCCTTTCATTCTACTTGAGAATCCGGGCCGGGTCGGATGCGTCGGACAGAAGTCGGCGGAAACTGAACTCAAAGGATTGCGCTCCAGGGCCTCGGGATCGTCCTGCGAACCTGGAAGAGCCGGCTCTCGCCAGGAGTAAGGCGGCCTTTGAGATAAAGCATGGCTCCGCGGGAGAGCTGCTTCGCGGCGTCAACGCCGATGAATGCCCCGGAAGTCGTACGAGGCGCCGATCGTGACACCGTTGGGGTTGAGCGCGGTCTGCCGGCTGAAAAGGTTGGGCCAGAACTGGTACTCGTAGTCGCCGCGCACCCAGATGTTTCGGAAGGCCCGGTATTCCAGCCCTCCGCCGGGGGAACTGACGAAATTGGTTGTATGTGTATACAGCGGTTCGTTGGCAAAGGGTGGAGGAAAGTCGATGCTGCCTATGCCTGCCAGATACTTGGCGTAGGGATGGAAGTTGCGGTAGCGCCGCCAGGTATAAATGACGCCGCCATCGCCGGTGTCCTGGCGCATCCTGGACAACGACGAGGGGCGGTTGATGTCAATATCGCGCCCCTCGAACTCGATCCCGAGCCCGCGCAACAAAGAGGGCGCACGGTAGAGGTTCCAGTCGACCCACACCGTGACGCCTTCCATTCTGCGCCCCATTCCGAAATCCAGGGAGAAATCGGAGACGCCCGCGCCAACGACGAACGGCAATCCGCCTCCACTGGCTGACGGAGCAACTTGCGAGAAGGCGGGACATGTCCCGGCCAGAAAGAGCGCCGCTAGAACGAACTTCGAACGCATGGTGCGCCTCCATCAGAACCGCAGGACGCCTCAGGAGGCGAGCCCTTCCGAGGCCAGTGTACATCCGTAGTTCTGGATTGCAAAGCCAGGATCTCACCAACAGTTGCACCCCCGGCCCCGTATTTCGACCCGGACCTTGTTCGCCGTCCTTGCCTAGAACAGCGACTCTCCCCCCTCCTCTTCGATGGCGGAATTCAGCGATTTGAGGAGTTGAACCCGCCCGCGGCCAGGGCACAAACCCGCGGCTGATGGCCAAACCTGTCCACCGCCAGCGCCTCCGCCCGGATGTGGGCCACCGCCGAAACCCGCCACGCCGCTGTCATTGCGTCTTTCCCGCTGGGGTCTTTCCTGGCCAGTCAGGCGTGATGCGGATCAGGTCCAGGCCGCCCAGGTTCTCGATCAGGAACTCAGGCGAGGCAGCGGGAACGGCTACCATACCCCGTGCCGGCAGATCGACCGGCTCGAAGGCCGCCCCAGGGCTATGAATCCTGCCCGATCCGGCGGCGGCAAACAGATACGCCAGTCCGCGATCCGCCTTGCCCTCATCAGCCAGACTGCCGCTCGTCCGACTCCCATCCACGGGGATTCGCTCCACGCAAAAATAATCCTCATCCACCAGAATCGTGCGATCCGCCAGCGCCCTGGACGGGATCTTGCCGGCGCGGGTCGTAAGCCGCGTAGCTTCAAGGGCCTTCTCTATGTGCAACTCGCGCCCGCGTCCGTAGTCGTACATGCGATAGGTCAGGTCGCAGTTCTGCTGGGTTTCCAGCAGAATCGACCCCGGCCAGATGGAATGAACCGTCCCGGCATCGACGAAGATCATCTCTCCCTGCGCCACCGGCAGCAGGTTGAGGCTCTCCTCCAGCGTGCCCGCTTGAATTCCTTCCTTGACCTGGTCCAGCGTAACTCCCGGCTTGAGTCCGGCTGCCACTTGCGCTCCCGGCCCGGCGGCCAGCACGTACCAGCATTCGGTCTTGCCGCGAGGCTGACCGTACTTGCGCGCCAGTTCGTCGTCCGGATGCACCTGCACGCTCAGCTTCTCCCTGGCAAAGATGACCTTGATCAGCAGCGGCGAGCCGCCGTGTGGGGCAGCCTTGCCCAGCATGTTTTCCGGGGCCTCGGCAAACAGGCTGCCCAGCGTTCTTCCGGCATACGGGCCGGTCTCCACAAGACAGTCGTCCCCAGTGAGCCAGACTTCTCCGATTGGTTCGCCGCCTTCGGCCACCCGGTTATACCAGGGGCGAAGATCCAGGTAACCCCAGACCCGGCCCGCAAACCTGGGCGCAATGAGAAATGGAGCCAGTTCATGAACCGGAGTTTGGCCCGACATAGCCATAAAAGTCGACCCCATCCCTCTCAGCAACAAGCCGCTCGCCCTCTTCGGCTGTCCGCGGTCCAACCGGATCGGCGTCCGAGCCCCAAAGCCGCAAACCCACTCTACCAGACAGGCGCGGCCTCCTTTGGACCATTCATAACATCGGCGTTAGAGTGCAGAAAAAGTACCGAAATCCTCTTTGGTGCATCTTGGCGGAATGGTGTACAATAGGTGCATGAGAACGAATGTCACGCTCGACGAAGATGTCCATCAGCTGGCATCGATCTATGCGACGGCAAAGGGGATCACGCTCGGCGCCGCCATTGGCGAGCTGATTCGGAAGGCGGAGGCGGCGCCGCAGGCCGCTCCCGACATCAGGCGGTCGGCCAGCGGCCTGCCCTGTTTTCCTCCAAGCGGCAAGGTGCTTACGCCGCAGATGGTCAAAGAGGCTGAGAGTGAATTCGACTAAGGCTCGCTACCTGCTCGACCTCAATGCGTTGATCGCACTCGCGGACCCGGATCACTTGCACTACCAGGCCATGCAAAAGTGGTTCGATGCTTTTGGCAAAGAGGATTGGGGGGTCTGTCCCCTCACGGAAGCGGGATTTGT
>Ga0326728_10012055_pt1 | contig 19430 bp, 15 predicted proteins | sample MB3enrmetagenome_FD_207602 | JGI IMG/M metagenome (GOLD analysis project Ga0326728, IMG submission 207602) | Lab enriched peat soil microbial communities from McLean, Ithaca, NY, United States - MB31MN | ecosystem: Environmental > Terrestrial > Soil > Wetlands > Peat | place: USA: New York... | reverse complement strand
AGCGTGACCGGCCGGAACAGCCCCGCGCGCATTCCGTGGGCGCGCGCCTCATCCACCGCCGACCGCAACACGCGGGAGACAATGCCGTAACCCACCAGCAGAACCTCCGCGTCCCCAGTCCGGTAGAGCTCGTGACGCGCCTCCGCTTCCTGGCACTTCCGGTACTTTGCCTCAAGATGCCGGATGTGGACTTCCTGCTCGTCGGGCTCGAGATAGATGGAAGAAATCAGGTTGCCGCGTTTCGCTTCCGATCCGTCCACCGCCCAAGGCTTGGGCGGCGCGGTAAGCTCGCGGTCTTCGATCTCCAACGGCTCCATCATCTGCCCGGTAAAACCGTCGCAAAGAACGATGGCCGGATTGCGGTATCGATCGGCCAACTCGAAGGCCAGCACCGTGAGATCGCACATCTCCTGCACCGAAGCCGGCGCTACCACAAGGTTGCGATAGTTTCCGTGGCCCCCGCCTTTGACGTTCTGAAAATAGTCGCTCTGCTCGGGACCGATATTCCCCAAGCCCGGTCCGGCGCGCATCACGTCGGCGACCACGCACGGCAATTGCGCGCCCGCGAGATACGACAGGCCCTCCTGCATCAAACTCATGCCGGGGCCGGAGGAAGCGGTCATCACCCGCTGGCCGGTCGAGGCCGCGCCAAAGACCATATTGATGGATCCCACTTCGCTCTCCGCCTGCACAAACGTTCCCCCCACCTGAGGCAGGTACAGCGCCGCAAATTCGGCGATTTCACTGGCAGGGGTGATCGGATAGCCATAAAAGGCGCGGCAGCCGGCCAGCACTGCGCCCTTGACAATGGCAACGTTGCCCTTACACAGTTGCCGCATGCGCGGCCTCCTCGGCGACAGGTTTTTGGGCGAGCAGGCGATACACGCTGATAGCGCCAGGTTCCGGACAGCAGTAAAAACAAATGCCGCAGGCGGTGCAGCCTTCGCCTTTATACACCGCCACATGCACCCCGTAGCGGTTCAGTTCATGCTTCAGTTCCAGGCATTTTGGCGGACAGGACTCTACGCAGAGCCCGCAGCCCTTACACTCGTCGCCGTCAACCTTGACCATTCCCCGTGATGGACCCGCCATTGCCGCCTTACCCTTATCGCCGGCGCCGCCCTGGGTTCACCTGGCAGCCACCGGGCGCGCTTGCAGAACTCGCAGTGTTGCCGCCGAAAACAAGCACTGTCTTATAGAATCCGAACACACCTGAGCGTTCAGGTCAATCCATGTGCCTCATTTCGACACGTCCCCCGGCGGCTTGTGCCGTGACTTCTCTCGCCTGGGCGATTCCGGCCGAGGCACGGTTCCGGCGCCGATTGTCCCGGATCAATAGCCTGCGGCTGCTTTCCGGGCCACGCATGCCTGTTCATGCCCCAGCGCGGCGTAGTAAATTGCCCGGTCGAAGAACTGTTCCAGCAACTGCATCAGCTCCAGTTCCCCCCTTACTTCGGCGGGGTTAAGTTCCGCGGACTCGCGTTGCAGAAACTCGACCAAGTTCTCCTTTACCAAGGCGATGGCCCAAATGAGTTGCGAGAGCGGCACCCCCTGATGCGCGCGCCGCTGCCCAATCTCGCGGTAACGGCCCTCGATCTCCTGGTCGCTCTTCCCCAGCAGCCATTCGCCGAGGTGCTGATAAATCTCCGTCACCCGCTGTTTGTATTCTTCCTGCGGCGTTCGGGTAAAGGACTTGCATTGATCGCAGGCTTCCAGTTTCTTGAGCAGTCCACTGGCGAGTGCTTCGGAGTGCGTCTCAATGAGCCGCACCAAACGATATGCGAGCATCATGGCTGCCTCCTTATCTCCGTACCGCCTAGGTCCCACCGCGGCCCGCATGAAGACGCTCAGCGGTGGCGGCAGGCCCCTGGTTCGCCCGGACCGGCCTGCCCGCGGATCGAACTTGAGCCGGACACCGCCTTTCCGCCCGCTGTACGGAGCCTATCCGATACCAAACATAGAGTGTCCCCACCGGCAGTCCTTAGCGGTGATAGTGGTCACCTTTGCGGGTGACCGGCAACCGAGGTATCGTGCGCCCACCTCCTACCGGCGACGCTTCAGAAACCCTGCAATAAGACCCCGGATTTTGCGGGGTGTATCCTCAAGTTGGCACTCCCAGATCACGAGCACCTCCCAGCCCCTCCGGCGCAGCTCGCGAAGGTGAACTCCGTCCCGCTTCCGGTTGCGCGCCAACTTGGCCCTCCAGTATGCGGTTTTCGACGCCGGTACATGTGCCAGCCTGCAATCCTTGTGCGAGTGCCAGAAGCATCCGTGAACAAAAATGATTCTGTGTAAGGTGCAGAAAACCAAGTCGGGACGCCCCGGCAGCTTGTTGTCGCACAAGCGGTATCGTGACCGGAAACCCAGCTCACAAACCATGCGCCGGACCGCCAACTCCGGTGACGTATCGGCACAACGGATGCGCTGCATATTCCGGCTGCGCTGCTCCCGTGAGATTCTATCCACGGCGCTATGCCCTGGTTTGCTTGGAGAGCGCCGATTCCAATGCAGCCTGGATCGTGGCGCCCATCACGCCCATAGCTGGCAGACTTAGAGTGGAGTTGAATGCTTCCTTCAAGTTCTCGACTGTCGTCGTAAACTGTCCGTCCATCCGCAGCGGACGGATAGTCCCTGGCTGCTTAGCGGCTCCGAGCGAGTACCAGCGGAACGTAAGAGAACCCGGCCTCATCGGCCAGGAAGAAAGCGCCGAGCCGAGCCGCCCAAGCAGCCGGTTATAAACCGGCGTGGGACAGACGAAGAACAACCCCTTCTGACAGAGCGGCTCCCGGCCAAACACGTTGCCCTTTGTGAGCAACTGAGGCATGATCCTCTTGTTTACGTTCTCCCAATTGATGCCCGATGATTTTAGGGTGACCCCCCTGGGTGGCTTAAGTCCCCAGAGCCTGTGCCATTCGGCTTGGTAGCTGCCCGTCGTATCCATCGTTTGCACTTCAATGGGGACGAATTCTTGTAAGCTGCCCCCGGCGTCGACGCGGGCGAGTATCCAGTCGGCGGAATAACCGCCTGCGCTGTTAGCATTCTTCGGGACCTGCAACTCCTTTCCCCAGCGCTTCCCGAAGACAACGACCCTGTTTTGCTCGCCTTGAGTCGAATGCACGTCCTTTGGCCCGATGAGGCACAACTGGGGCCCGAACGCTACCTCAGCCGCCTCGCGCAGGATGCGGAATTTCTCGGCGTAAAGTCTGTCCGGGCAAACTACCACCTCATCGCTGTTAGGGGGCTTCACGGCGCAGGTCCCATGAACGACCCCGCCGGCCCGGAAAGATTTCCAACACAGTTTTCCCAAAAAAGGGCACTGCTTCCCGGCCCGCTGATGCCTGGCGGGGGGTGAGGTGTCCTCTACTGGGAACCCAAACACTTCGGTGATCGAGAGGGGCATGAACCAAATTGTGCCATGAAATCAGGTCTGGAGCAGAGAATTCCGAATATGCTTGGCAATGACCTGCGCCAAGAGCGGGGGCACAGCATTGCCCACCTGCTCGAACTGGGATACACGGCTGCCGAAAAAACGAAACGCATCCGGAAACGACTGCAATCGGGCAGCTTCCCGGACGGTAAGCGCGCGGTCCTGCGACCAATGGAAAAACGAACCCCAATGCGGATCGCACTTCGTAAGAATCGTGCCACTCAGGCCGTCGGGGTCAAGCCGGCCGTATCGCCGCGTATGGTCGCTGCGCCGTGCGCTCTTCATGCCCTTCGGTAGAAGATCAAACGGAATATCTCGCCAGCTTCCACCCGGAGGGATGTACCGCAGCCGTTCCAGATTCTGCTGGGAAAGCATCCCGGCAGAGTGGTTATACAGCTTTGCGGAACGCTTCCGCATTTCCTTCTGGTAAGCCGTCTGCGGAGGCGTGGTGTAATCGGCTTCCTCCGCCCCGTCATTGATGCCGAGCTGTGGGAGGTCGCTGATGGCGTCTCTTACCGGCGTATATGGCTTCAGGGGCCGGAAATGGAAGTGCGGCGGTTCATTCCCGTTGCCGATGTCGGCTATCCAGGTCAGGTTACGCCCACCCGTAAAATTGGCTCGCACCGGTGCAAAGTGGACCGGCTCAGGAAACGTTATTTCCACCTTCTGCAGGAGTGTGCCTATGAAGATTAGCCTCCAACGTTCCTGAGGAATGCCATAATGAGCGGCGCATAGGATCATGTGCGACATTCGGTATCCCGCGCCGCGAAACAGAGCGTATATGTCCTTAACGAACCGGCCGCCGTCAAGTGAAAGCATTCCTGGGACATTTTCCATCACGATCACCTTCGGGCGTATCCCCTCCAGAACGAGTCGGCCGTAGTGATGAAACAGACGGTTGCGGGAATCTCCCAGAGACCGCTTGGGAGCGTTAATCGAGAAGCCCTGGCAGGGGGGGCCTCCGATCAAGACATCTAGGTCCGTTTTATGCAGTCCTGTCGCACGAAATATGGCACGAGCCGTAAGGTCCTCGATCGATCCTTCAAAGAATTTTGTTTCCGGATGATTCTGCTTGTACGTGCAGGCATATTCAGAATTTATATCGTTGGCAAAAGCAATCCGGAAACCCGCCTGCTGGAAACCAAGCGATAATCCCCCCGCTCCGGAAAAGAGATCGGCTGCGGCAAGATCAGTCATATCGTCCCTGGAAACACGGACGTATCTGTTTCACGATTCGAACCAGATCTCCTCGTACCCAAATGTCTGCGTTCATTGTCGCGAAATCGCCTGGGATTGACAAACTGCAGGCTTCGTTACGCGCACCAGCATCCCCCTGGCTTCCACACAATGTTTCACGAATCATATCTGACCGCAGCCTCGATTCCAAACATTCCCAATAATAGGCGAACAAAATACGAATAGTCAAGGCAAAATTCTTACCGCCCGCCAGCCAGGGCACCGGCAAAAGATTCCTGTGAGCTAATGTTTCGCCGCAATCGTCCGATTACCTGTTGCAAGGGCTGTTCCCCGCCGGCAGGGGGATGGCCGGGGGCGATAAGGGTTCTGTCGGAGAAAGCAGGGCGGCTGTGGCGGCAATCGTTATTGGGGTGGGCAATCCGGTGTTGGCTGATGACAGTGTAGGGCTGAAGGTGGCGCGACGCATTGCCGAGCTACTTCCGGCACAAAGCGGCGTGGTCGTGTGCGAACTTCACGCGGGAGGCGTCCAACTGATGGAAGCCCTCACCGGCTATGACCAAGCCTTTATCGTGGACGCTATGTGCACGCCGGGCGGAGTTCCCGGAACCGTGTACTTGCCGACCGTGGACCACGTTTTCGACACCAGAAACACCTGCGCTACCCCCGGCTCGAATCTTGCCGAGGCGCTTGATCTGGGACGGCGCGCCGGCTTGCACCTGCCTTCCCGGATTCGTATCTGGGGCGTGGAAGCCGCCGACGTGACCTCCTTCGGCGAGCAGCTTTCGGCAGCAGTAGAGCGCGCGGTGCCGCTGGTTGTGAACCACATGGTGGACGAGCTATCCGAGCTGATTGCCCCGGCCAGCCCCGTCGCCTGCGCCTGAATCCAGACCGGCAATCGGCCGTTCAGCCAAGAAAGAATTCACGGGCTATGCTGGTGAAATCTTTTTCCGGAAGCTGCTCCGCCAGGCCGTCGATCACCACGCCTCCATCCTGAGCCAAAGCGCCGGCAAACTGCGGCATGCGCTGCTGCAATCGCGCCGCCGCCTCTTCCATCCAGCCCCGGGCCAGCGCCCCGCCCAACAGGTTGCGAAAGTTGGTCTTGGAATCGGGCGCCTGTACGGTGACCAGCCATCCCTCCCCGTAGGGGTCATTGCGCGCCAGGGTGGGGTCCTGCGTCAACGTCTCATTGATATCGGACACGCTGCCCTCAATGGGAGAAACCAAATCGATCTTGACCCCTTTGCGCTCTACCGTGATCATCTTTTGTCCTTGGCGAATCCACTGGCCGCGCTGCGGCAGATTTATCTTCTCGACCTTACCCAGCAGTTTGGAAGCAAAATCATCCATTCCTACCCGCACCAGCTTGGGGCTCTCACTCAAGGCCCAGGTGTGGCCGGGATGGTAGCGTACATTGTCCGGCACCTGGAACCCGGAAACCACGCTGGGCCGCAAGCGCGGCGCCACTTCGGCTGCCATATAGGCCGGCGGCTGCACCACCTCCTGCACCAGGATGGGCTGCACCCCTTTACGTTTGCTATAGAAGTGGTCGATAACCAAGATAGCTGCGAACGTAAACAGAACCAATATGACCGCCATGTTGCCACCCCCTAGTGGTCTTCTATAAGTTCTTGCTCTTCTTTGTTTCACCTGCCACCATACACTCGAAGCACATTGCCTGCCATAACGGAAAATCTATGGACTTGAATGCTTAACTGTTGCGTAAGTCAATGCATTCCATGGAAATGTGTGTATAAAACTTAAACACTGGCAGGGGCATTACACGGTTTTGCCACGCTCTGGCCGATGATGATTTTAGCGACAGCGATTGTCTGCTATTTGGCGAACACCCGGTGCATAAGATATCAATTGCTTATTAATCAATAGTTTATTCATTTGCACGCAGGCGCTTAATTTATTAACGGCGCCATTGAAAAGGACAACAGCACTGTTCTTGGTTAACGTGGTATTGTTCCGGCTGCAGTTTTCAGCAAAACAAACCCTGACCGGAGAGGGTTGCAAGTTGTGAGCTCTGAGCCCAAAACTTTCAAAACGACATTGAAACGCCCTTGACGATAAGGGCAATTGGAAGCTCGCCGGCGGCAGTGGAGAGCGGGGCAGCGAAAACGATGTATCCGTTGGAATCGGTGTAGGCGGCAGGCAAGGTGCGTTGGTCAAGGGCGGGCATGCTGAAAACAGCAGGATGATTAGTACCCGCGGCACGGCTGCTGAGCCTTACCAATTCGTCATAGAGCAAGGTTTTGGCTGGGCCGGGGTCGTCCGCCAGCGGCGTTAGCAAAAGAAAATCCCGGTCGGGCGCAACGCCCATGTGGTTGCCGTCGTTCGGCAGCAGCTCGTAGCGCAACGCATAAGCGCCGGGCTTAATAGGCTGGCTACGAAAATCCTTGGCGGGCGTGGCGAACGAGATAACTCCCACCAGAAGCCCGGGAGTCAGGGCGGGGTAATTGGCTCCCTCGACCTCTTTCTTGCCGCTTACCGGCGCATCTTTGCACAACCAGACTTCGGCCAAAGGCCTGCCGTCCGCGGCCAGGATGCGATATCCATGCGCCTGCAGTGCCGCAGCGATTGCGGCGGGCGCTGAAGCCGGCGGCGCGGAAACGGGTTCCACCTTCAGTTCCGCACCCATGGCCTGGGTGACACTCAAGATGACCAACAGCAGAACAACAGTTGTGCGAGCTTTCATTTACTTCCTCTCCGGACCGAACCAAGTGGTGTTCACGATAGCAAGAAAAGCACCAAGGCGGCAACGTCTGGGACGGGGAGAAAAAGCCATAAGTCTTCGATTTTGGCAACCGCTCCAGGCGGGCAAAGAATTCTGTTTCCGCAATGGTGCCCGCTCAGTCCAGATTAATCCTCATGAAGGCTCCCCGTTTCTTGCACTGCCAACTTACCGTGTGCGTTAGTCAGCGGCTCATGACCGCCTCCCGAGAACTCTCCGAGGCTACGGCCGGGGCCGGCTGGCCCAGGGCGAAGGTGCCGACAAATGCGCTGCGTTTGCCGTGCAGCTCCCAGGTGGCGCCCAAGTCTGGGCCGCGGTATTCGTCCGTGACGGCGACGGCGGGCATCGCGTGCGCCAGTTGGGTCAAGGGCGGGTAGTAGGTCTCCTCATTACCGCAATAGTGGTCGCCTTCATTCACGGCGCGCGTCTGCACCGTGGCGGCATAGCCGGCGCGCAACAGGGCAAAGCCGTGCTGTGGAACCACCAATTCCATGGGAGCGCTTTCGATTTTAACGACATTCGCCAAAAGCTCTCCGCCGGCGGCGTGCGCGAAGCTGAGCAGCGCCGCGCGTTGCGCTGTGGTGGCCTGATCGTCGACGATCAGTACGGCCCGCGCCGGATACGGGTGGCCGTAAGGATTACCCAGGGTATCGCGGGCGCGCACCACCGCCGCCACCGTGAGACCCTCGAGCGGAACGCCGTTCCAACTCCCGCTCCGGATACGCCATCCGAGGATAGCCGTGTCGCCGGCCAGCCCAATCTCGCTGTTGGCAAAGCAGTAACCGGTATAGACATCGGCGTTGCGGCTTTCCACGTAGTCGCCGGTAAGTTGCTGCCCGAAGGCGAAGGTTGAAATGAACAGAACCAGCAAGAGGGAGAAAAGGATCCGCATGGCGCGCCTCAGTACTAATGGGATGATCCCGGGAGGAAATGGGATGCGGGAAGCGCAGCCGGACTCATGGCCACAGATCAACGCAGATGGGGCGTCTCAGATTAACTCGATGTGCGCGCGGTGACCCGAAGCGGCGGCAATCTTGCGGTCGCCGGTCAGCAGAGGCGCGCGCAGGGCTTCGGCGAGCGCCACATACATCGCGTCATAGGCGGTCAAAGTGGCGCGTAATTCCCACACCCGGCCAAGTAGGGGAATATGCGGATAACGGGCGAGCGGCAGGCTCAGGAGGTCTTCGATGGCCTCCCTGCCCCGGTCCGCCGTAATCACACCGGCGACAACGTACTTTCTAATAACCTGTGCCACCTCGGCGTCGAGCAGGTGCGGTGTGTGCAGCGTTTCCGCCGACGAGAAAATTCGCTGTTCAACGATCTTTCCCGTGGTGGTCCGCAGCAACCATTCGATGGCCGCGGAGGCGTCAAGGACGATCAACTGGCCTCCCGCTCCGTTCGCACCGCCCGGGCGGCTGGCTGGGGCAGCTTGACCGCCTCACGGTGTTCCAAGCGCTCGCGCATTTCGCTCAAGGTCGGCCGTTCCGCTGCGTGGCGAATCTCGGCCAGCAGGTAATCGGAAAGCGACATCCCCGCCATGGCCGCGCGCGCCTTCAAGATCCGATGCAATGGCTCAGGAACGTTGCGCAACTGTATCATGCGTGACATGTGCATAGCATACTTACATGTGTAAAACATGTCAAATGATCGGGAGTTGCAGCCTCGGAAGCAGGGTTATAATTCCAGGTGGTCCCCCGTGGGAATCGCATGAGAGGTAAGAAATGCGGCCGGTGGCTCATCCCGTTCTGTTGAGTTTGCTGCGTCTTCGTTTGGCGTATCCCCGCGTGGGCTTGGCCTCGCTTCCGGCGCGCGCCCGGCCTGGCCTGTTTGGCAGCGATTGATCCGCTCCCCTTCCTTTTGCCACGAGCGCGGCTGGATTCGCGCTTTCCGTTTATCCTTTCAGCATCATTCAGGAGGGTTCTATGGCGATCCTGGGAGATGGACTCCCGCACATCCGCACCAAGCTGCCCGGTCCGAACGCCCAGCGCGTCCTGGAGGGCGACCAGCGATTCATATCGCCTTCCTACACGCGCTCCTATCCGATGGTGGCGAAGCGTGGCCGGGGAGTAATCGTGGAAGACGTGGATGGAAACGAATTTCTCGATTTTGCCGCGGGCATTGCCGTCACCTCTACGGGACACTGTCATCCCGAGGTGGTGGCGGCCATACAAAGGCAGGCGGCGGAACTGATCCATATGTCGGGCACGGATTTTTACTACGAAAGTCTGGTGACTTTGGCCGAACGTTTATCGGTGATTGCGCCCATGGGCGGCCCGCATCGGGTGCACTACGGAAACTCCGGCGCGGAGGCCATTGAGGCCGCCATGAAGCTGGTGCGCTATCACACCGGGCGGCAGACCATCATTGCTTTCTACGGCGCTTTCCATGGCCGCACTATGGGAGCGCTTTCCCTGACCGCGTCCAAGGCGCAGCAAAGGCGCCGGTTTGCCCCCTTGGTGCCCGGTGTCGTGCACGCGCCTTTTCCCGATGTTTACCGGCGGCCGGCGGGCAGCGATCCAGCGGAGTTTGCCCGGCAAACCGCGCGCTTTCTGGAAGACCGGCTGTTTGCCACGACGGCGCCGCCCGAAGAGGTGGCAGCCATCTTCGTCGAGCCGGTACAAGGGGAAGGCGGCTACCTGGTGGCGCCGTTTGAATTTTTGCGCGAACTGCGCCGCGTTTGTGATGAACATGGCATACTGCTGGTCGCCGACGAAGTGCAATCGGGGTGCGGCCGCACGGGCAAGTGGTGGGCCATTCAGCATGCCGGCGTCGAGCCGGATATCGTCTGCATTGCCAAAGGCATCGCCAGCGGCATGCCTCTTTCCGTTACCCTGACCCGAGCCGGCATCATGGACTGGGTGCCGGGATCGCATTCTTCCACTTATGGCGGAAATCCCGTATCCATCGCCTCGGCCTTGGCCACGCTGGATATTTTGGAACGCGAGGCCATGAGCAACGCCGCCCTGGTCGGCCGTCAGGTCATGGACCGCATCCGCACGTGGCCCGAAAAACACGAGCTGGTGGGCGACGTGCGCGGCCTGGGATTGATGATTGGCATCGAGATTGTCACCGACAAAAGGACGAAGGCCAGGGGAGGGCCGGAGCGCGACCGGATTGTCCGGTTGGCGTTCGAGCGCGGCGTGCTGTTTCTGGGCGCCGGACCCAACACCATCCGTTTCTGCCCGCCCCTAGTGGTTACGCCACAGCAAGCCAACCTTGCGCTGGATACGCTGGAAGAGTGCATTGCAGTCGTGGAGCATGGCTGAGGCGGTGGTTACTTCCTCGGCCGCGCCGCCAGCGTTTCCTCATGGCGGCGAATGCGGTGCATGCGCTCGGCGCGTTCACGCGCGATCAGGTCGTGCAGGTCGTAGCTGTAGGGACCATAGGCGTGAAAGGCCTTCTCATCGAACAGGCGTTTGATGCCACAATCCACGCAGACCTGGTAGGAGAACTCGTCGTCGTAGCGGACGGGCCAGCCCAAGCGGGAGTGCCAGCAGCCGCGCAGCAGGAAGGCTGCCGCGCCACCCAGACCCGCCATCGCCAGACCCAGCCCCCACCCCCAGTGCCGGCGGCGCCGGCGTGCGGGAAGTTCACCTTCCGGGGATGGGGAAGGCGGAGGCTGAGACTCCGGTGCTTTTCCTTTCTCGGCCACTTCTACCTCCTGCTCCGATTGTATTCCAGGGCATAGCAATTTCCGGCTACACTGGAGAGCACCGTAGGCATCCTGCATGGCGACTCACCGCTTGATTATCAGCAGTTCGCTTCTGAGCCTGGAGGCGGCTTTGTTCCGCTGCATTATGGAGCAGAAGCAGAGCGGCCCGCTGCAGCCGGTGATTGTGCTCTGCGGATCCAGCTTGTTGGGGCACTATCTATCGCGCGAGCTGGTGCGCCGCGGATCGCCGCACGCTGGCGTGTCGTTTCTGACCTTGAATGAACTGGCCGCGGCTCTGGCCCGCGCGTCCCTGCTTGCGGCGAAGGCCGCGTCCCTGCCGGAAGGCGGCAAGGAATTGATAGTTCGCAAGTTGCTTGACGGCCTGCCGGCGGAGAGCTACTTCCGCCAGGTCCGGGAGCAACCTCACCTGTCCGGAGTGTTGGCCGCAACCTTCACTGACATTGAGGACAGCCGGATCGACTTCACGCGCGCTGCCGGAAGGGCCGGGCTGGCGCCGGAGGCGCGCCGGAAAGTGGACGAGATCGCGCAGTTGTACCGGCAATACACCGCGGAATCCGGTCCCGGCAGCCGGATGTTCACCGAAGCCGGTCTCTTGGTTGAAGCGGGGCGGCAGGCGGCCGGCTTCCGGAGCCGGTTCGGAACGGACAAGCTGCTCGTTTACGGTTTCTATGAAATCACCGGCGCGCAGCGGGAAATGCTGCACGCGCTCGCTGCCACGGCTGGCCTCACCGCGTTCCTGCTGGCCGGGGAAGGTTCGCAGGCGCTGCGTGACTGGTGGCAAGCGCTGGCGTCCGCCGAAGAGGTTCCGGAAAACCCTGCCGCAGGCAATCTTGCGGCGCTGCAGGCGGGCATTTTCACGGAACGAAGCTTACCGCGCGAGGATGATGGCACGGTGCGCGTGCTTTCCTGTCCGGACGAGGTTGGCGAAGCGCGCGCGATTGCCCGCGAGGCCGTGCGCCTGAAGCGGGAACTCGCGATTCCCTTTACGGAGATGGCGGTTTTGGCGCGCGATGCGGCTGCCTATCTGCCCCTTTTGGCCGGTGTCTTCGAACAGGCGGGGGTGCCCTTTTATCTTCGTGAAGGCCTGCCGCTAAGCGCCGCCCCTGCCGGGCGCAGCATCCTGGCTGCGTTGCGCTTGCCGGCGGCTGGCTACCGGCGCGCAGACATCATGCAGTGGCTCACTTCGGGAGCCGTTGCTAAAGACTCCTTGACCGCGGACGGATCGGAAGCGCCAACTTCGTTATGGGACCGCCTCAGCGCCGAGGCGGGTATTGTCCAGGGCGAAGCCCAATGGCGCGAACGTTTTCCGCGCCAACTTCAAGCTTTCCAGGCAAAGGCGCAAGCGGCCGCCGAAGAGCGCAGAGCCGTGCTGGAACACCGGGCCCGGCAAGCCGGAAACCTGCTGGGGTTCATGCAGCAACTCATTGCCTTCGGCCGCGATTGCCTGGCGCAGCAGACCTGGACCGGCCTGGCCGATGCCGCGATCGCTTTTCTCCGCCGCTTTCATGCGCCGGGCGGCGAACGCGGCCTGGTGGAAGACGCGCTCTCCTCTTTGCGCGAACTGGATCGCCTGCGCCGGCCTGCCACCTTGGCCGAGTTCATTACCGCGGCCGGGCAGGCGCTGGCCGGCGCCAGCCGCAAGCGCGGCGCATTCCAGCAGACCGGGGTTCACCTGCTCTCGCTGGCGGCCGCCCGCCATGCGCGTTTTCGCGTGGTATTTCTTCCCGGCATGACGGAAGGCGGTTTCCCCATGCCGGGCCGCCAGGACCCGATTTTGCTGGACGAAGAGCGCCGCGCCCTTTCCGTTGCCGGGGGAGCGGCGCTGCCGCTGAAGAGCCTGCGTCCGCAAGAAGAGCGCTTCTTGTTCCGGTTGGCGCTGGAAGCCGCGGGCGAGCGGGTCATACTCACCCTGCCCCGGGCAGACTCCCTGTCCGGCGGGAAAAGAATTGCGTCGCAGTTTTTGCTGCGCGCGGTGGAATGCCTGGCGGGAAGGACGGCCGGCCAGGCCGATTTGCAGTGGCCCGCCAACGCTCCTGCGCCAGGAATTAAGGCTGTCGTCTATGTCCGCAATGACTCGCTGCTGGCCGATTCCCCTCAGACTGCCATCGACTCCCGGGAATTCGATTTGCGCACGGTTCGCACGTGCCTGGCATCTGCGCACCCCGCGGACGCCCGGTTTGTGGAGCGCTTATCGGGCAACTTCGCCCGTGCGATGGACGCCGAGCAGGCACAATGGGGAAGCAATTGCTTTACTGCCTATGACGGCGTGCTGGCGACGCCGGAATGCCGGCAAGCGCTGGCGGAAGAGTTTTCGGCTCAGCGCCGCTACGCTCCCACCTCCCTGGAGCGATACGCCGCATGTCCGTACCGCTTCTTCCTTAACGATGTGCTGCGGCTCAAGGAGCGGGACGAACCGGAGACCGCCGATGAAATCGACGCCCGCGACAAAGGCGAGTTGATCCACGCCATACTGCGCGACTTTTATGCTGCGATGAAGGCGCAGAACCGGCTGCCCCTGGCGGAGGCGCACCTTGAGTCGTATTGCACGGCCCTCGCCGGCATAGCTCGGGAGCACTTTTCGCGGGTTGAACGCGAGGGGCTCGCCGGCCCGGCCGCGGCTTGGGCGCTGAGACAGAAGTTCATTCTCGAGGACCTGGAGCGCTATGTGCGGACAGAAACCGGCAAGGACTGGTTGCCCGAAGACTTTGAGCGGGCCTTCGGCATGGATGGCGCTCCCGGTTATAGCATTCCCCTGGGCGGCGAGACGCTTGCATTGCGGGGTAAGATCGATCGCCTCGACCTGAGCCCGGACCGCAAAGCCCTTCGGGTGGTTGACTACAAGTCCGGCCAACGCAGGTACGGACTGGAAGTCGGCCTGCTCGGTGGCGCGGCGTTGCAATTGCCGCTCTATCTGCTGGCGGCTGCCGGCCTTTATGGCGATATCGACGTTAGCCGCTCGTCTGCCGAGTACTGCTACGTCACCCGCCAGGGCGGCTGGGCGGCGTGCGCCTTTTCCGGCGCCGCCCTGGTGCAAAGACGAGGGGAGATCGACAGCATCCTGCGCACCATTGTCAACGGCTGCCGTGACGGATTGTTCCCGCGCTGCCCGGATGAGGATTCTCCCGCCGGCTGCGCCACCTGCGAGTACGCTCGCGTCGGCGACCCTCGCCGCCGGAAACTTTGGGAACGCAAACAATTGGATCCGCGGCTGGTGCCCTTTCAGCGCATGCGGGAGATACGTTAGCGTGCCTTCTGTCCCTGAACCCGGATTGCCGCCGCATCCCGGCGTTCCCGCCGATCAAGCTGAGCGCGAGCTCGCGGTGTATGACCTTTCCCGGGCGTACTGTGTCGAAGCTGCGGCCGGCACCGGAAAAACCACCCTCCTCGTGGACCGCCTGCTGCACCTGGTCAGAACCGGCAAAGCGGAATTGAACGATGTAGCGGCCATTACGTTTACCGAGAAGGCGGCCGCCGAGCTCAAGATCCGCCTGCGCGAGGAACTGGAGGAACGCCGCAAGACAGCTACTGATCCCGAAGAACGCCGGCGTTTTGCCCGCGGACTGGAGCAGCTCGACCATGCCCGCATCTCGACCATTCATGCGTTTGCGGCGTCGCTGCTGCGCGAGCGTCCGGTGGAAGCGGCCATAGACCCCGGCTTCGAGCAACTGGACGAAATGGGCAGCCAGTTGCTCCTGGACGAAGCCTGGCAGCGTTGGAAGGAAGAACAACTCGCTGATCCTCCGCCGGTCTTGCGCCGCCTGATGACGCTCGAAATCGGCCTGGAGAAAGTCAAGGTGACGGCTCTGCACGTGCTCAGAAACCGCGACCTTGCCTGGTTGTCCTCTCCAGCGCCGGAGCCGAATCCCATCCACGAGATTTGGGATGAGGCCGCAGCCTTGGTGCGCCAGTTGCAGGCCCTGGCCGCTTGCTGCCGCGATACGTCCGACCGCGGCTATGCGCAAATTCAGCAGTTGGCGAACCTCGTGGCGCACACCGGCTCCGGGGATCTGAGCCGCGAGCGGGTGCTGTTGCTGGATGCCCAGGTCGATCTCCGGGCAGGCGCCCGGGGCAAGTGGTCTCCGGCGAGTGCCTGCGACCAGCAGAAACAGATTTGCCGGGACCTGAGAGCCGTTCTCGATGCGGCCCCGAAGCGGCTGGGGCCAAGCCTGATGGCGGAGATGCGGGAGTGGCTCGCCGGCTTTCTGCAAGCGGTGGAATCGGAAAAGCGCCGGCGCGGTGTGCTCGACTTCCAGGACCTGCTGCTCAAGGCGCGCGACTTGCTGCGCGGCCATCTCGAGGTGCGCGCATACTTTCAGCGGCGCATCCGGTTTTTGCTGGTGGATGAATTTCAGGATACTGATCCTTTGCAGGCCGAAATCGTCTTCTTTCTGGCGGAGCAGGAAGCCAAGGCCAAGGACTGGCGGCATATCGTTCTCGCCCCCGATAAGTTATTTCTGGTGGGCGATCCCAAGCAGTCGATCTACCGCTTCCGCCGCGCCGATATGCGCATTTACGCCATGGCCAGGCGCATGCTTGGCACGCTTCACGAACCGCTAGTCCTGCGGCAAAACTTCCGCAGTTCCCGCTGGGTGCTACAGGCAATCAACGGCTTGTTCCGGGCTCAGATGCAGGCGGATGAGCACCAGGCCGAGTATGTGGACTTGGAGCCGGCGCCGGAGCGGGCCGGCATGGAACCGGGTTTGGCGCTGCTCTTCCCGCCCGAGGGCAGCACGGCGAAGAACATGGATGAATATTGGCAGACGGAAGCGGGACTGGTAGCCCGTTTTCTCAAGCACATCTGCGCCACGCCCGAGAGCCCGGTCAGAATTTGGGACAAAGCGAGGCAGGCAGTGCGTCCTCCGGCTTTCGGCGATATAGCGGTGCTTTTTCCCGTAACCGCCGGTTTGGCCGAGTACGAAGCCGCCCTGCGCGCCTGCGGCGTGCCCTTCCAGGCCGATGCCGGACATAATTTCTATGCGCGGCGCGAGACCCGCGATCTCATCTCGGTGCTGACCGCCATTGACGATCCGGAGGATGCCCTTGCGTTGGTCGCCGCCTTGCGCTCGCCGTTCTTTGGCCTGTCGGATGCGGACCTTTTCCTCTATGGTCATGCGGGAGGAGACCTGCACTATTTGCGCAAGCTTGCCGCAGGATTTCCCCGCATGGCGGAGAGTCTGGGAGAGTTGCGCCGGTGGCACGAACTGCGTCCTGTGCTTTCCTTGGCCGCGCTGGTGGATGCGGTGCTGAATGAAAGCTGCGTGCTCTCGTTCCTGCTGTTGCTGCCCGATGGCGAGCTGGCGGTAGCGAATTTGCTGCGCATCGTGGAATTGGCCCGCGGCTTTGAGAAGGAATCGGGCGGCGGTCTGCGTTCCTTCCTGCGCTGGCTGGAACAGCGCGCGGCTTCGGAATTAGCCGGGACCGAAGCCGGCCTGGGCGGCGAAGATGATAACTCGGTGCATCTGCTCACCATCCATGCCGCTAAAGGGCTGGAGTTTCCGGTGGTCGCGCTGGCCGGAATGGCTTGCGCTCAACACCAGGCCAAAGACGTGCTCGCCGACTATGCCGGCGGCCAAATCGCCCTGTCGTTGACCTGTGGCGGGCAGCGCATGATTTCCAGGAACTTCGCGCCACTTGCGGAAGACGAACAAAGGCGCGGACGCGCCGAGGACCTGCGCCTGTTTTACGTGGCGGCCACGCGCGCCATGGATTGCCTGATCGTTCCCCGGCTTGCGCCGGAAAACCAGAAAACACGCCGCTTTCTCGATTTTCTCCGGCCTTTGGACGTTTATGGCGGCCGGCCGGAGCAAACGGTCTGCGTCGAGGGCGTGCTTCGCTTCCGGGCCGAAGATTTGCCGGAGATGGAATGCTCCTCCACCGTGTTCCTCCACGATGTGGGCAGGCTCGCGCCCGATCCGCAGCGCCTGTCTGCCATGGTTGCCGGGCGGGAAGAGTGGAAGGCGGGACTCGAAACGCTGGGCGTGAGCGCAGCCGGGGCGGAAGACGGCGCTGGCGCGCAGGCCGCAACCCCGCGAGCTGCAGACTCGCTGGCTGCGGCTTTAGGGACCGTTTTCCATCGCATCATGAGTCAAGTGCTGAGCGCAGAGGATGGCTCGGCGGCCGCCATCATTGAGAACGCCGCGGCCGGCGCCGGCGTCTCCGCTCACGCCGCGCTCTTGCGCGATTGGGTGGAGCGTACGCTTTCATCGCCCCTGCTGGCGCGCGCCCGCAAGGCGGCCCAGGCGTGGCGCGAACTGCCCTTTTGCGTTCCTTACCAGGGACAGATCCGGGAAGGGTGTATCGACTTGTTGTTTGCCGAAGGCGGGAATTTGGTGCTGGTGGACTATAAGACCGATGCCGTGGAAGCGGCGCAATTGCCGGAAGCGGCCGAAATGCACCGCCCGCAGCTTGACCTCTACCGCGAGGCGGTAAAACAGATTACCGGCAGCTATCCCGGCGAAGCGGTGATCTATTTCGTCCGTCCCGGGCTTGCCTTCCGGCTGGAACCATAAAGCTTCCGGCTCACCGTGCGAACCTGGGCTCAAAACATTTTGGGCTGATTTTGAAACTGTTGGTGGGCCATCCTTCAGCGCCCGGCATACGGCGCCCGCAGTGGTGGCAGGCGCGATGCCCCCGGGGAATTACCCGAGGTGTGCTAAGTGTTTTACATGATTACGTGAGGCCAAGCCGTCGGCCGCTGGAAATCGTCAGCCGCCGCCAAACATCCGCACCGTCAACGGCTGCACCGTTTCCTGGCATTTGTACACTGGCCTTTTAAGTTGCGTCCGCGACTTCGGTAATCTGTTCCATTTGCTCCGCAACCGACACTCTGGTTCCAGCGCTGGCCATGCCTTGCCAGTGCAGCTCGAAAAATAACCAAGGGCCATGAGGTGTCTGGTGCGAAAGTCTATTTCTTCGTGGAAGAGATTCATAATCAACCCTGTTATTGAAATTGGGCTGCTAAGCGTATTGCTCGTAAGCACGTCCCTGGCTAATGCTTCGACCTATCCCTGGCTCTCAAGGACGGCCAATGTAACGCCCGCTAGCCTTACTTACGGCAGCCAACTGCTGAACACTACTAGCGCTGCTCAAACCATTACGCTTGCCAATCCCGGCTATCCTTGGGTCACCATATCCTCCATTGCCATCACCGGCGATTTTGCCCAGACCAACAACTGCGCCACCAAATTGACTTCGTTCGGCACTTGTACCCTGAGCGTCACCTTCACCCCCTCGGCGGCCGGAGTGCGCGCCGGAATTCTAACCATCACCGACAATGCGACGAGCAGTCCGCAGCAGGTTGTGCTTAGCGGCACCGGTGTGAATTCCACAGACCCGGCCGTCAGCCTGACGCCGGCCAGTGTGGTTTTCGGCAATCAGGTGGTGAACACCACCAGCGCGGCGCAGACGGTGACGGTTTCCAATCCGGGCGGCTCCAGTCTGGCGATCAGTGCGATTGCGGTTACGGGGGCGTTTGCCGAGAGCAACAACTGCGGGGCGACGCTGGCGGCGGGGGCCAGTTGCACGGTGAGCGTCACGTTCACGCCGACGGCCACGGGATCGGCCAGCGGGACTCTGACGATCACGGACAACGCGGCAGGCAGTCCGCAGCAGGCATCGCTGACGGGGACGGGAGCGGCTCTGGCGGTGAGCCTGACGCCGGCCAGCTTGGCGTTTGGCAATCAGGCGGTGAACAGTACTAGCACGGCACAGACGGTAACCGTCTCTAACACCGGCGGCGCCAGCCTGACGATCAACTCGATTGCGGTCACGGGGACGTTCGCCGAGAGCAACAACTGCGGGGCGACGCTGGCGGCGGGGGCCAGTTGCACGGTGAACGTCACGTTCACGCCGGCGGCGGCGGGCTCGGCCAGCGGGACTCTGACGATCACGGACAACGCGGCGGGCAGTCCGCAGCAAGTGTCGCTGACGGGAACGGGAGTGGCTCCGGCGGTCAGCCTGACACCGGCCAGCTTGGCCTTCGGGAATCAGGCGCTAAACAACAGCAGCGCGGCACAGGCGGTGACGGTCTCCAACTCGGGCAGCGCCAGCCTGGCGATCAGCGCGATTGCGGCTACGGGCGCGTTTGCCGAGAGCAACAACTGCGGGGCAACGCTGGCGGCGGGGGCCAGTTGCACGGTGAACGTCACGTTCACGCCGACGGCGGCGGGCTCGGCCAGCGGGACGTTAACCGTCGCCGACAACGCCGCCGGCAGTCCGCAGCAGGTATCGCTGACGGGAACGGGAGTGGCTCCGGCGGTCAGCCTGACACCGGCCAGCTTGGCCTTCGGGAATCAGGCGCTAAACAGCAGCAGCGCGGCACAGGCGGTGACGGTCTCCAACTCGGGCAGCGCCAGCCTGGCGATCAGCACGATTGCGGTTACGGGGGCGTTTGCCGA
>Ga0326728_10012052_pt1 | contig 19433 bp, 15 predicted proteins | sample MB3enrmetagenome_FD_207602 | JGI IMG/M metagenome (GOLD analysis project Ga0326728, IMG submission 207602) | Lab enriched peat soil microbial communities from McLean, Ithaca, NY, United States - MB31MN | ecosystem: Environmental > Terrestrial > Soil > Wetlands > Peat | place: USA: New York... | reverse complement strand
TCTAAAATTCTACTATGCCCGTTTGTTGCCTCGTAAGTAGGAGGGCAGGGATTGGTTGCGTTAGTTGTGTTGTCATAATCATTGTCGAACATCGAGAAGACGTCTGGTTGAACTTCTTGGAGGTCGTGTGAGTGGAACCATAGGCTTGACACCTTTTGTCCGTTCGAGCCTAGGAGCGTGAAGTTCCCGTGTTTCCCCAGGCACCAGATCATCTTACTGGTGGTTTTGTCAATCTTGCAGAACGTGTCCGTGTGACGCATGTTAAAGTAGATGATGTTATCGGCAAGGTTCCACTGAAGGCTATTTGCGTGGGTGAGGTCTGTGACTGACGTGCCGTTTACTACGGCTGACTCGTTACACTGACAGGCGTCGCTGAGGTCGAAATGGCCATTCAAGTAAGCGTCCCAACTCCATAATATGTTCCCGCTGATGTCTAGTTCAACAATCTGGTCTACCAACGCTGCCTTGCCATCGATGTTTTCGACATCGCTCCTTAACGTGAGAAAAGTGTCAGTGAACGGGTTGTAGATCATATCGTGGTGGCCGTAAACGTTCGGAAAATTGGTTGTCTGGTTTGTTTTCAGATCCCAAAAGTGCGTGGTGGTGTAGGGTTCTCCTTCGAACATCAAAGTATCATTGGGAATGTACTTTACAGGCCAATAGCTCTGATCAACGCTTGTTTCTCGGAGGTCAAGTAATTCGCCATTTGTCGTCATTACGACTAGGTAGCTATGAGTTGGAGGATAGATTGGCCCCCATACTGGGGAACCCGTTGTATTATACTGCCATAACCCAAAAGCCAGGGTGCCGTCCCATGCTTTGCCAAAGGTCTCGATCTTAACTGGAACAACGAAACCCGCATTCGAAGCCGGAACAGTAGCGTAAGAGAGCTGAGGAACACCACTAAACACGCAGATGAATAGAAGGAGAAAAGCGGTTTGCATCGGTAGACGTGAAGATTTGAAAGTCCTTGAGTTGGACACGTTACTTCCACAATGCGAACTTTTGACCTACTAAATACGCTTTTCTGCGAGAGAAGACGGTCACAGTTCTTCAAGGCGAACTTCGCAGTTCACCGGAAATATCAAAGATACCTCATCCAGAAACTCTTTGACGCGATTTCACTTGCTGAAATCGCGATTCAATTTCGCGGTTAATAATGAGTATAAATATTCTGCGAATAAGGTTAATAATAAACGGGGAATATGATATGTGAAAGTTAATAACTAATACAGAATACTTAATAGCATAATTCTAACACTGTTGATTTGTGGAGTAAGGCTTGCAAAAAAATGCGTATCTAGTTGCCGCAGTTTTAGTTATCGTAATCTTGGTGGGAACGGTTGCAGGATTATATTTCTTAAACCAGCAAGCATCGAGTACAAGTTCCAGTTCAACAATGGGTCAGGGTACGACGTCGGCAGTGCAAAATTCACCATTGCAAATCGTAGCCGCCGAGAATTTTTGGGGTAGTTTGATATCTCAGCTTGGTGGGACACACGTCCATGTGGTTAGCATTGTTACGGATCCAAATGCTGATCCCCATGAATACGAAAGCAGCAGTGCAGATGCTATTGCGATTGATGATGCAAGCTTTGTAATTGTCAACGGTGCCGGATATGATACTTGGGCTTTGTCGCTTATTGCGGCGGATAATAATCCGAATCAGAAAGTTTTGAACGTGCAAGAACTCATCAGGCAATCAATTGGCGCTAATCCTCACTTCTGGTATAGTCCTTACTATGTGAATGATACTGTGCATGCGATGTATGCAGACCTTCTTTCTATCGATCCTGCCAATGCCGCTTATTATCAGCAGCAGTATGTTGCCTTGAATGCTTCGCTTGGAGTCTATAACGAACGAATCGACGAGATAAGGCAGCAATTCGCAGGTACGAAAGTAGCGTCTACCGAGAGCATCTTTGTGTATCTCGCAAACGCTACCGGTCTTGATCTCATTTCTCCTCCCGCATTTATGGAAGCGGTTGCAGAAGGAAACGATCCGCCCGCGCAGAGCGTTGTCCAGTTTGAGCAACAGATTGACAGCGGAAATGTGAGTGTGTTGGTCTATAATGAACAAACGGTAACTCCGCTTACGCAGAGTATTAAGGCACTGGCTGCTCAACATAATGTTCCGATTATCGGTGTAACAGAAACTATACAGCCGCCTGATGTTTCATTCCAAGTGTGGATGAATGGGGAGTTGCTGTCTCTTCAGAACGCGCTGAACGCAAATGCTCTTGGGCAATGACGACCGGAGATGAAAACAACAACATATTCAATGGCCGTCCCGACCTCAGCCCAACCTGAAATCGTCACAGGCGAAAAAGTTGTCGCCGGCTATCCCGGCAAGATTGTTTGGCGAGATGCCAGCTTCAGCTTCGATCGCGGCGAGCTCGTAGCAATCATCGGCCCAAACGGAGCCGGCAAGACAACACTATTTCGCTTGCTTCTTGGCTTGCAGCAACCTGTAAGTGGCACAATCAAGATATTCAACGAAACCCCGAAGCGAGGCAACAGTCGCATCGGCTATGTACCGCAACGCCATGTAATCGATAGCGAAACGAACGTCGAATGCCTTGAATTAGTGCACTTGGCATACTGCGGTCACAAATGGGGCTTTCACTTATCTGCAAAGTCCGAGCGCAAAGCCGCCCTTACCGCGCTAGAAGCAGTTGGCGCAGCGGAGCTTGCACCTCAACCACTCAACGCTTTGTCAGGCGGCGAATTACAGAGAATATTCTTAGCCGAAGCACTGGTAAGCAACCCGGACATCTTGTTGCTGGACGAACCGTTGTCGAGTCTCGATATCCGGCGTGCTAAGGAATTAGTGCAGCTAGTCGATGGAGTAGTTCGGTCACGCAACGTGACCGCGTTGCTTGTCGCACATGACATTAATCCGCTACTTCCATACCTCGATAAGGTGGTTTACGTCGCAAACGAGAAGGTAGCGACAGGGAAACCGCAAGATGTCTTGACGTCCGAGCGTCTATCGGCTCTCTACGATGTCCACGTTGAAGTTATTCGCGATTCAAGAGGAAATGTTGCTATCATAGGAATAGAAGACCATCACGGTGACGAACGGCAATGAGCTTTAGCGCCAATTTATTTATCGACCTCGAACAGATGTTGCAATACCAATTCATGCAGCATGCTTTTGAAGCCGGAACGTTGGTAGCAATCGTGGCGGGCATAGTCGGTTATTTTGTAGTGCTGCGCCGTTCCTCGTTTGCGGCTCATGCCCTGTCACACATTGGTTTTGCTGGAGCGGCGGGCGCTGTGTTGGTCGGGGTCAGCCCTATTCTCGGCCTGTTATTATTTACCAGCGTCGGTGGCGTCGGGATGACTGTGCTCGGTCCGCGTGCTTCCCATCGGGATGTCCAAATTGGTACGGTTCTCGCGTTTATGCTTGGGCTCGGAGTGTTATTCATTAGCTTGTATACGGGTTACGCGACTGAAGCATATTCGATTCTGTTCGGAGAGATACTTGGCATCAGCAGCTTCGATGTTCTGGTAACAGCGATTTTTGCGGTAGCAATTCTGTGCGCTGTCGCGTTCGTATTCCGGCCGCTATTGTTTGCCTCCTTGGACGAAGACGTGGCGGAAGCCAAGGGACTGCACATGCATATGCTCGGCATAGTCTTCATGCTTTTGGTCGCTTTAGCAACATCGATTGCGGTCCAAGTAGTGGGCGTACTTCTGATCTTCTCCCTAATGGTGACGCCTGCGGCGATTGCAGAGCAACTTGAAAAACGACCGTGGCGGGTGGTAGTACTATCTGTAATCATCTCGCTAGCGGTGACATGGTCAGGTCTGTTCGTAGCCTTTTACGAGCCGTACCCTGTGAGTTTCTTCATAACCACCTTCGTGTTTGTTCTCTACTTGCTTGTTAAATTCATTCATCCAAGAATGAAATCCGCTTCAGTTCCGTTTCTGGCGAAATAATGACTTCGGCGGCTGCATGAATGTAAGGACACTGTGACAGATGGCTTCGTGTGTCGCTCGAACCGAAAAGAGTTTTCGAATTGGTTGTTGGAGATTAGAACTATTAGTCACTGATCTTGTCAATGTTACGAATGCGGAAGATCGATGAAGAAATTTATTAACGATCCATTCAGGGTAACGCTCGAGAGCATCGAGGGCTACGCGAAAGCATACCCACATCTTCTCAGGCAGGTAAATCCCCACGTCGTGGCTAGGAAGACCGCTCCGATCAAAGACAAGGTTGCGGTCGTGGTAGGAGGCGGAAGCGGACATGAACCCCTCTTCCTTGGTTGGGTCGGGTATGGGATGGCCGATGCAGCCGTACTAGGCGAAGTCTTCGCCGCTCCAGCACCACCCCTAATCATTGAAGCGACAAAAGCGGCGAACGGCGGCTGTGGCGTCTTGTATGTGTACGGAAACTATGCAGGAGACAACATGAATTTTGACATAGCCGCAGAAATGGCAGAAGGAGAGCATATAGAAACAGAAACCGTCAGAGTAAGTGATGACGTGGCATCCGCAGCACCAGAGAGAAAACAGGATCGACGCGGACTAGCAGCAGACTTGTTCGTGATAAAAATTTCGGGCGCAAAAGCCCAGATGGGATGCTCTCTCTCCGAAGTCAAGAAGACAGCAGAAAACGCGAGAGACAATTGTAGAACATATGCGGTCGCTCTCTCCTCTGGGACAGTTCCAACAAGCGGAAAGCCAACCTTCACGATTGGAGAGAATGAGATGTACTTTGGAATAGGAGCCCACGGAGAGATGGGGACAAGAAAAACCGAAATGCTCTCCGCAGACGAGACCGCTAAGTTACTTGTTGAAGCCGTCGTAAACGACCTGCCTTTCAGAAGTGGAGACGAAGTCAACCTGATCGTGAACGGATACGGTTCAACGACTCTGATGGAACTCTTTATCGTAAACCGCAAAACTCACAATCTTCTCTACGACCTAGGAATCAAGATTCACCGTACCGAAGTAGGAAACTTTCTCACAACGCAAGAGATGGCGGGTTGCTCAATAACCCTCATGCGCCTAGATAATGAACTCAAAGAATGCTACGATGCTCCCGCAATCACGCCTGCTTATGTGAAATGTTCTTTCAATCATGAAGGATCAACTATTGGACGATACGCTTAGTTACACACAGGTGCTGAATTTTCTTTCAAAGTTAGCAAACCAGATCATTCAGGAGAAGGACCGATTAAACAGCATGGACGCGGCATGTGGTGATGGCGATTTCGGAACAAGCATGTATGTTGCCTTTAGTAACGTGCGAAAGACTCTGGAAGAGTCACAAAATGATATTGGAGCCATTCTGACCTCAACAGGATATTCCATCTTATCTTCTGCCGGCGGAGCATCAGGAGCACTGTTTGGAACTTTCTTTATTGAAGCAGGAAAACACGCAAAAGGCAAGACCGAAGTTAATCTCACTGAATTAGCGATAATGTTCGATGCATCGATGGAAAAAATTCAAACTCGCGGAGAAGCTCGAGTAGGCGACAAGACTCTCATCGACTCTCTCGAACCGGCAGTCAGATCTTTGCAAGAGTCAGCCAAAGCGGAGTCTACAGTTGTAGCTGCTTTGGAGAAAGCGACGACGGCCGCGGAATCTGGATATGAATCCACGAAAAACCTGGTCGCTAAACATGGCAAATCTAGGTATTTGGGCGAGCAGACTCTGGGTCATGCTGACCCAGGAGCATACGTCATGGTATTGGTGTTTAGGACTTTAGCAGGGACGCAAAACGAGTGAAGGTATGTGAATCACTAGTTAGCAAGCCATTCCAGTGAAATTGACTATTATCCCACTGCAGCCAATCATCTGTTGAGACGATTGGGAAAGAGAAGAGAGCTTCAAGTAATAGACGAAGAAAATGAGGAAAACGCTACAGAAGAGACTACGAAAGAAGAGTAAGTCTATTCGCACCGCATACAACAATGAATGCGCTAGATCGGAATCCAGCGTACTATTGAGTTTATTCTGGATAGTTTAACGAACTTGAAATTGTTAGTGTCCAACAATCCTAAGTCAGTTAAACGGAGTTCCGGTAGGGTTAGCAATGACATTGTCATGAAGGGTGATACCCAGGTGCATCCAAGTCTCTTCCAGTCAGCGTACATTTACATTGGATTTAGCCATATATTCATCCAGTTTTTCGATATTTTTTTGTTTTTCCGCTTCTGTCAAAAAGGATGCCTCGAAAGAGTTTCGTGCGAGAATGTAAAAGTCATTTCCATCCAAATGAAGAGCTTTCTGTACAGCCAAATAATTTGCATTGATGTAGCCTCCAAAATAAGCAGGATCATCAGAATTTATTGTTACTAAAACGCCTTTCATCATTAGTTTTTTTAACGGATGATTTTCCATTTTGTCTATCACTCCTAGTTTTAGGTTAGAGAGTGGACAAAGAGTAAGAGGAATTTTTTTGCTCACTAATTCTTGAACTAAATCCTCGTCATCCAAGCAGTGACCCCCATGATCAATGCGAGAAACTTTTAACAAATCAACTGCTTCCCGAACATACTCTGCGGGACCTTCTTCACCCGCGTGCGCAACAGTCAAAAAACCTTCTTGGCGAGCAGCATCGAAAAGTTCCTTAAATTTCGAGGGAGGATTACCGACTTCGGCACCATCGAGCCCAACAGCTATGATTAAGTCCTTGTATGGAAGTGCTTCTTCCAAAGTTTTAAACGCAGATTTTAGATCCAAGTCTCTTAGAAAACACATGATTAGTCTAGTTGACAGCCCATATTTTTTCTTGGCATCTTCCAGTGCTCTGTGAAGTCCGTTAATAACAGCTTCAAATCTGACGTTCCTATCAGTGTGTGTTTGTGGATCGAAAAAAATTTCAGCATGCAACACGTTTTCGTTATGAGCCCTTTCAAGATACGCAGATGTCAAATCGTAAAAGTCTTGTTCTTTTAGCAATACTCCCGATCCCTCATAGTAAATGTTCAAAAAATCTTGTAGATTACCAAAGTGGTAGGCGTTTCTGAGATCGTTAACAGATTCGTATTTAGGCTTGACAGAATTCCGTTGTCCAATTTCAAAATGCAGTTCTGGCTCTAGAGTACCCTCAATATGTAAATGTAATTCTGACTTGGGGATACCTTCAACGAAGGATTCTGGGCATTGGCTCATGATTGGTCCGTTCCCAGAAGACTTGCATCATGGCCTCCAACTACTTTCTTAGCTCTTAGTGCCGCGGCGATTTCTCCGTGCATCGTATTATCGCCAGCTAGTACGCATGGATAATTTATTACTTCGCCGAGAGCCTCGAGAAGTTCACCCGAGTTCACATTCACCAAATTGCCATTCTTGATTACAAGATCCACTTTCTCTCTACCAAGAGCTGTTGCAACCAGCGACTTCGTGACGTCATATAGGTTCGTGCGTCGATGATTGTTCAGTGAAGTCGACATAGGCTCCAGCTTCGGAGCAGCGATAATAAACTCTTTGCAGAGAGTTCATGATTCGGAATAGTTGCTAGGGGGTAGATCTGTTTATGATTGCTGAGAATTTAATAAAATGTTGGACGCGTGGGAAGCCCTACACTGACAATTAGTTAGATGTTCACATAGACCACTAATACTGAGCAGAATAGGGATCGCATTTTTTTCATGCGAACGGAAAATCTAAACTCATTCTCCAGAATCACTTCCCGGCAGTAGCTCGATCCAATCAAAATCGCCTTTCAAACGAGCTTTACCTTTTACATTGTCGCGATAATGCGCATCATCGGACTGTATGATTCGTCCATTCTGATTATATGTGAGGCAACTACCTGTCGTAGTTGTTAATAACTGGTGAAATTAGTGCAGAAAATGACGAAATCTACTACGACAGGAATTCTACTACTCTTAGCTTTAGGAGGGCTTCTGGCAACAGCGCCACTCGCATCGGCACAGAGCACGAACGGTGCCTTCAATCCGCAAACGCAATTCCCGGTTGGTTCGACTTTAACCATCACTTCAGTGTACGGTCTCGGAGGAGGGGGAATGCCGTTCTTCCGCACAGGCATGATGGGTGGTATGAAGGATAACTGGACTAACGGAAATCAAAACCATACCTGGGGACAAAACGGTAATCAAAGCCACACTTGGGGACAAAATAACCAAGGTAACTGGACTAATCATAGCTGGGGTCAAAACGGAAACTGGACAGGTGCACGAAATTGGAATCAGACACGTCCATCTTTCAACGCATCTTTAACGATAACCGCTAAAGTGACAAATGACACTTCAAACGGCGCCATACTCTGGACTATTCAAAGCGGCTCAATTATCGAAAACGGGACAACTCTAACCATAACTAGTGGCAGAGGTGGAATCGGAAAACTGGATCGAATCTTGATGGGTGGAAACGTAACTGATTCTAGCGGCCACACTTACGGATGGTTTTTGGAAGGACTCGCAGCTATGTACAACGGCACTGTAATCGCTTCACTCAACGGATTCAGCGCTTACAATCCAAACCCAATGACAATGACACAGACTACTACAACGACAACTCAACAATCATCCACATGGCGCCACCATAGAGGACCTAGAGGCGTACGCCTAAGCTTCATCGCTACCGTGACTTAGAGAAAACTATTCTTTAAGTCAACGTTCCTTCCTATTTTTTTATTTTTTCATTAACACGGCTACCCAAAAGACAGATCACAAATCATCCTTAGAATACGAGCTTCCTCGCCGTTATCGAATTCCCTGCAATCCGGCCATTTCGTTACAATTCAACATTAACAGCAACTATAACCGCACGACTAACAAGTTTCAGAATTACTGAAAGTAATTTATACACATTAAACACAGGTCCCATGCTTGAATCGACAAATCATGGCGAATTTCATTCATGTCACGGAAGTCAGCACTTAGGAAATGCATTACTGGAATTGCAGTGCTGTTTCTTTTGGTCTCAGTCTGTGTGAGTCAGCAAGTTTTCGCGGACCCAAGCATATACTTTTTCGGAAGCTACGTGTTCGTTTCAGGTAACCATGCTGTACAGCTCACCTTTCAAATTGAAGGGGTTCAGTTTCCTGATCAGATTCATGTTTCCGTCAGCCTAAGCAAATCTCCAGGAGTATATTGGAGTGAGAATCTGAATTATTATTACCAGGGTTTCGGAATCTTCAATGTGGTCGTGCCATCCAAGGATGGGACCGGGCCATTTCAACATGGTTACACATACTTGGCCACTGTGTACGTTTTCGTAACATTCAACAACTTCGGATCACCGTCAACCTATGGACAGTTCGCCGAATACAACATTCAACCTTAACCGACGCTATCTCAGCAACTACTCGATCTGTTCAACTTCCTCGCCGATTTCTTCAACAGCACGCTGATCTACGTCAGAGTCAAACAGAACAACAACAAAGTTTAGTTTCCTTTGATAAATTATTGTCAAACTGTTCTGGTAGCGAATTACGACAGATCGGGTGTCGCCACAGGATTCTTGAAGCCTACCAACACTTCCGAGAATTACGAGGGGTGCGATTGAAACAAACTCTCTCACGATTTGCTCTGGAATTTTAGTTGGAGGTCCGTTACGTGAAGCGAACTCTAGAAGGGTGTTGCTGCTGTCGAGCACGGCCACATAGGCTACTGCCGAATTTAGTTTAAGGACACGCTCACAGAGACTGCTTACCAAGCATTGTTGCTTCCGAATTTTCTTGGCGTAGAACTACCAGATTCTTATGGTTTTCACTTATGAAATCTGCAATCGCGCACAAACACTTCCGATTCAGAATTACACGTTTACGAGTAGATCTCCGTCAATAACGAACGAGTGGGGCGGAACTCTATCTGGCACAGGAATCTCCGAGGGAGTCATAGTCAACAACAACCTCACAGAACTATGACAACTCAGCCTACCAAGCTGAGCGGTGAATTGAAATTTTATTTCAACTTTACCCAGAGAATCGCGAACAAGAACGATGTAAGAAAGCCTGCTTCTCCGAAGTAATCAAGCCTGATCGGAAGCCAGGTTGCCAACGGCCAATACACTGAGCCTGGGTTCGCAAATTGGAAAGCAATTACGTATATCCAGATCGCGAAACTATATGCCCACAACACGGCTACTAAATTACGCAACGTTGCAAATCGATTTAGAAAATGTTCCTTCCGCAGTTCATTGATCGGTCGAAGTTGACCAGTCGCTTTACTCACATTTGAATGAATTAACTGTGCTAAGCTTCTATCCCACACCTTATCCAGATGACTGCCTAAACCGTCCGAATAGTCTGCCTTGAACGGGTCTCCCTTCCGTCTAGCCTTGATCCATGCTTCAGCTTCCTCCTTACTCATCCCTAAGGAAGTGAGGTACTTGGTCAGGTCCCACTCGTTATCTGAATCTTGTTCGACCAAACTTCGACACGCTATCAGTTATGCATTTGGCCTGTATCTCTGAATTGTAACCTCAATATCAACTGATAAGTCAAAGGGAAGAAAACCTAGCGACCTGGCCTGAACACGTTTCTAAATATCCACACTCAAATGAGCCGAAGCTTCAACGCTTCGAGATGAGATCGAACTATGGCGTCGTCCCATGCTGTTTTATCGACGTAAAGATTCTTCATGTACCTTTCTAGGATCAGGTCCAGGTGCTTGCCTAGTTCGTCCGTCGAGTCGTTCATGAATGGTCGGCCTTTCTTTCTTGCCTTCACCCATTCGTTTGCTTCTTCCTCAGTCATCCCTATGGACATCAGAAAGCGTGCCATATCCCAATGTTCAGTATCTTTTCCCATTTTACTTACCTCCAGATCCGCACATTCCGTATTCGCAGGACTCATGATCACCGACATCACATGCCGAGCATGTGCACGAACAGTCGTAATCAATTTCCATTGTGGGAATCTCCGTCATCTCGACCATGCAACCTTGCATAGATTGTGCGTTAGGGTCCTATGGGCACACTGTAACTGGGATGCTGATTGTTGAGTTACAACTAACTAGGTATGATTGGATTGTGTTCCTTTTCAGTTTCTGGCCGATTTCTTTGATCCTTGGGTTTCGGATGAAAATGTGGCTATTGAGGATATCATATCTCCCTGGTCTAGTCTCGATACTCTAACTCCTCCGGATGATCTGCCTTGGAAGGGAATCGATTCTACTCCTACGCGAATCGCCTGGCCTTTTTCTGAGGTTGCTAGGATGTCATCTGAATCATGAACGCTAACGATTCCGACAAGGTCACCTGATTTGCTTCCAACCTTGAGTGCAATCACGCCGTAGCCTCCCCGTTTCTGTAATCGAAACTTTTCGATCCGGGTTCTCTTTCCTAATCCATTCCGCGTTATCATTAAAATCGCTTCGTTTGTCGGTTTGATTGGAACGGAGCAAGCGTCGGCGACTTCGCTTCCCTTCTCAAGTCGTATGCCAACCACGCCCTTAGCCGTGCGTCCGACTACGGAAACGTCGGTTTCCTCGAACCTGATTGCCAGGCCTGTATTAGTTGCAATGATGATCTGTTCTTCACCTGACGTGATTAACGCTTCTGCCAGTGTATCGTTGTCGTCAAATTGTGTAGCGATGATTCCGCTGGATCTAATGTTTGAGAATGCGTCTAGGGGTGTGCGTTTTATCGTTCCCTGTTTGGTCACTAGAGTTAGGTTCTTGGTTGGAATGAATTCTTCCACTGCGACCGTTCCCGTAACTTTTTCGCCTTCACCAAGTTGCAGAAGGTTGACGAGTGGTGTCCCTCTTGCCGATCTGCCTGCTTCGGGGATCTCATGAGTTTTCATTGTGAATGCGCGCCCTTGATCTGTGAGAAACATTACGGTATGAACTGTTCTCGTTGCGAGGACTTTGAGCATCTTATCCTGTTCTTTCAAGTCCATCGAAAGGATTCCTTTGGCCCCTCGACCGAGAGCGGTGAAGGATTTTGAGGGTAGACGTTTGATGTAGCCGTCTCTGGAGAGGAATACGAGCGCTTGTTCGTCTTGTACGATCTGTTCCACATTGAAATCTACTGATTCTAAGCGGACTTCTGTGCGTCGTTTGTCGCCGTACGTTTCACGAATTTCTGCAAGTTCCGTTTTGAGCACGTTGAGAAGTTTCGCGCGTTCACCCAGCATCTGTTGTAATTCTTGAATTTCCGATCGTTTTTCGTCGGACTCCTTCTTGATCTTACCCGATTCAAGTCGTGTGAGTTGTTGTAGTCGCATTTGCAGTATAGCTTCAACTTGTTTTTCGTTAAGGTTGAGTGTGCTTAGGTTTGTGGCTGCCTGTTCAGGGCCGTCGGATGCTCGAATGATTTCAATCACTTTTTCAATATTCTTCAGTGCGATAGTGTATCCGTCAAGCACGTTGAGGCGTTCTTGTGCCTTCTGGAGTCGAAACTTGGATCGTCTTTCGATTACTTTGATCCGGTAATCGATGAATGCTTGAAGTGTTTCCTTCAGGTCGAGAATTTGCGGCCGTCCATCCAATAGTACTAGGTTGATGTAGCTGAAGCTGGAATGGAGTTGTGTCATCCTGTAAAGCTGGGCTTTAACGACTTCAGGTTGGTATCCAGGTCTGAGGTCGATGGTGACTCTGATGCCTTCTCGGCTTGATTCATCTTTGATATTAGAGATGCCTTCGAGTTTGTCTTCCCTGACTAGGTTGGCGATATCTTCAACTATCTTTGACTTGTTCACTTGAAATGGAATTTCAGTTACGACAAGTCTTTTCCTGTCGCCTTTCAGGATTTCTTCTTCGATGCGAGCGAGTATGCGGATGGAACCTCGACCATGATTGTAAGCCTGCAGTAGTGAGGTTGCGTCGTAAATTATTCCGCCGGTAGGAAAGTCCGGTCCCTTAATGAATTTCAGCAGGTCTTCGACGTGAGCATTTGAGTGGTCAACTAGGTATGTTATCGCATCAATGACCTCACTCATGTTGTGAGGTGGAATACTGCAACTCATTCCAACCGCAATACCTGAAGCTCCATTCACGAGAAGGTTTGGGAAGCGTGAGGGGAGAACGGTTGGTTCTTGGAGTGAGTCATCAAAATTCGGCATCCAGTCCACAGTTTCTTCGTCCAACTCACCTAGCATTTCTTCTGATAGTTTTGCAAGTCTTGTCTCCGTGTATCTCATCGCGGCTGGTTCATCGCCGTCGATGCTACCAAAGTTTCCCTGTCCATCAATCAATGGGTAACGCATGGAGAACTCCTGAGCCATCCTCACTAGAGCGTCGTAGACGGACATGTCGCCGTGGGGATGGTATTTTCCTAGAACCTCTCCTACTACTCTCGCAGATTTTCTGTGCTGAGTTTTAGATGTGAGGCCGAGGCCTTGCATGGCGAACAGTATTCGGCGTTGAACTGGTTTCAGTCCATCACGAACATCTGGCAGTGCTCGTCCAACTATTACGCTCATAGCGTATTTGATGTACGATTTGCGCATCTCGGTCTCAATAGCGACCGGCCTAATGCGTTCGGCTGTGGGTGCGATTCCCAATAAGAGCGGCCTCTAAATATCTAACCAGTCTACTTCGTCAGCATTTTCCTGAATGAACTGACGACGTGGTTCTACTATGTCGCCCATCAAAGTGGAGAAGACCTTGTCGGCCTCGGCAGCGTCATCCACCGCGACGCTAAGTAGCGAGCGGGTTAGGGGGTTCATTGTAGTATCCCATAACTCTCGGGGGTTCATCTCTCCGAGACCCTTGAACCTTTGAACCACGTCCGGTTTGCCTTTCAGTTCCACTTCCACTATGTTCTTGCGTTCCTTTTCGCTCATAACGTTGAATATTCGATCGCCCTTTCGAATTCGGTAGAGTGGTGGTTGAGCGATGAAAATCCTGCCTGTTTCGATGAGTTGTGGCATATGTCTGTACAGGAATGTGAGAAGCAACGTGCGGATGTGGGCGCCGTCGACATCAGCGTCCGTTAACAGAATAATCTTACCGTAACGCAACCTGCTTAGATCGATGTCGTTGCCAATTCCTGTTCCTATCGCTGTCACCAAGGCTCGGATCTCATTGTTATCCAAAACACGAGTGAACCCGTGTTTCTCCACATTCAATATTTTACCTCTCAATGGGAGAATTGCTTGAGTTCGCCGATCCCTTGCCTGCTTAGCGCTTCCTCCCGCAGAATCGCCTTCAACGATGAATAGTTCGGTTTGCTCAAGGTCGTGAGCCTGACAGTCGGCAAGCTTTCCCGGAAGAGTTACTCCTTCCAATGCGCCTTTCTTTCGAACAAGCTCCTTCGCCTCTTTCGCAGCCAAGCGGGCCTGCGCCGCTTCAGATGTTCGCTGAACGATTACTTTCGCAACGGTAGGATTTTCTGAGAAGTAAGTTTTGAGGCCGTCGTAGAGTATTGATTCAACTGTTCCGCGAATTTCACTATTGCCCAATCTAGTTTTCGTTTGTCCTTCGAACTGAGGGTTGGGCAAGCGAATACTCAAAACTGCGGTTAATCCCTCGCGTACGTCGTCACCTTGAATTTTCAGTTTCTCCTCATCTATAAGATCATGACCGATCGCGTATTCGTTGATGGCTCGGGTCAGCGCGGTCTTCAAGCCGACAAGATGCGTACCGCCTTCTCGCGTGTTGATGTTGTTGGCGAATGTGTGAATACTCCAAGAATAGTCGCCTGTATACTGGAATGCGAATGCAACCTGAACGTCACCTTTTGATCCGGACACGTAAGCGACGTCATCGTGAAGCGCATTCTTGGATTCATTCAGGTACTTTACGAACTCACGCAATCCTCCGTCATATCTGAAGGTCCGTGACTTCGGCGGAGTCAGCCGATCATCGGTAAGCATGATCGAGAGGTCACTCGTTAGGAAGGCTAATTCCCGAAGTCGAGCCGCTATTATCTTGTAATCGAACTTTGTTTCCTCAAAAATTTGAGGGTCGGGCTTGAAGGTTACAGTCGTTCCGTGCGCTGATGGAGGGCCGATCTGTCTTACGGGAGCAGCGGGCACTCCGCGTTCGTATCGTTGCATGAACGTTCCGCTTTCAACGCGAACTTCAACTTCCAGCCATTCGCTCAAAGCATTTACTGCAGAAACACCGATTCCATGCAATCCGCCCGAGACGCTGTATGTCTTATGATCAAATTTCCCGCCTGCGTGAAGCATTGTCATAACGACTTCAAGTGCAGATTTTCCCGTCTGCACGTGGGTTTCCACTGGAATCCCGCGCCCATCGTCAACAACTGTGACTGTGTCATCCTTGTTCAGGATAACACTGATGTTCTTGCAGAAACCTGCAAGAGCCTCATCAATTGAGTTATCGACAACCTCGAACACGAGGTGGTGGAGACCTCGAGTATCTGTGCTGCCAATATACATGGCGGGTCGTTTTCGAACGCCCTCCAAGCCCTCCAAGACCTGAATTTGGTCTGCAGAGTATCCTTGCTGACTTGACATAACCTTCACAAACAGCTTCCGTATCCAAATTAACGCGGTTTGAGACCAAAACAGGCTCCTCAGGCACAAAAGCTTTGCATGCTTAAACACGAAAAAGAAGCATGAATATTCGTTTAAGCGTGCAACAAACTTCACAATAGGCTTAGATTCACTGAAATACGCTGAGATTTACCTGAAAACCTGTCACAAGGCTACTAATTATGCTCGAAACGGTGCTCTGAAGGCTTCCTCGGGGCTTGTTAATGTTTGGGGAAAGCGCTCAGAGGGAAGGAGAAAATGTGATGATTGAGGCTTTACCGGATTTTGCGGCTCTCAGCGCGGATAATTGTTTACGCGTTTCATGCTCGCAGTGATTGCATGGGAGATACCCAGTAAATCCGTGAATATAATTAGCAGTTATTTTGTGGCATCTGGAACACTTGAACCAGTAGAACTCGCTTGGAGCTCTCCAACCCGACCTTCGCACTTGCACCGCAGGTCTTCTGGCGCCGAAATTAACTAAGATCCGATCGACAAGGCTGGGCTGCTGAAGAGTCGTCTCATCAACATCAAGGCCAGTGTTCTGCTCCTGGAGTTGTCCAACCTTCTGCTGTGATACCTTCTGCTCTGCTACTTTCTGCTCTGTTGTTGTCAACGATGCGCATCTACGAGAGAAGAGTGCGACTTTTCATAATGCGATTATGTCACCCAGAAAATCGAAGATCGGTGACAGCTTCAACATCCAGGATTCCATTTCAGGCGGGTCTATCGTTTGTGAAGCTCAGGCAAGCCATGCCAATTTGTCTTCATATGTTAGAGTGAGATCAAATTGTCACTCCGCATAGTTTTGATCAGTCACACGAGTCCCATGTCGAGCGCAAGGGGTTCGATGTTCTCGATGACTCATGACCGCCAAGAGCCCGAGAACAATTCTGACTGCGCTTGTCTTGCTCTTAGCGGTTGTTCAGGCGGGAACCTTAGTGACGCCGTATGTGTACGCGTCGCAGGTAACGAGTGCTGCGCCGACAATGTGGCATACCCAGCAGGACTACCTTAGCGTTCGAATGGTTGGCGGATCAGACTGGGCACGTGCGGCGGTTATTCGCGCGATGAATGAATGGAATACTCAGCAGGAAGCGTTTATTCAGAAATATTATCCGAACGAAACCTACAGTTTACCGAACAGCTGTGTCACGAACACGACCGTCGCCTGTGTACAAGGCGTTGAGGCTAGTAGCAGCATGACCAACAGTTACGTGTTCTACGAGGATGAAAGCACTGCAACTCCAATGGTCACAGTGCTCTTCAGCCCAGTTCATTCTCAGCAAGCAGCAGCAATCGAGCGCGCTGGGTCCGAATTAGCGGTAACAGGTTTCGACGGAACCAAATTTACTATCTCGGTCCTCTCGGCTCTAACGGATGTTCCAGACAACGCAACTTCAAGTGAAGTTCTTTACAGGGTAATGGTTCACGAGTTTGGTCACGTTATGGGACTCGGACACATTTTTGATGGAAAAGACATAATGGATGGAGATGCCTACTTCATATTCAATCTCAGCAAGAAATCATACATCTCAACCGTCGACCTATACGCAATCCACTACCTAGCAGAATTAGGAAGCGGAAAACTCAAACCATACAGCTTCATACCCTTACCCACCACGATTCCTTATCAACTCATCGACGTCGACCAATGAACCCGAGTTCCCCAAACCGCCCTTTCATCGGATAACCAATACCGCAGCTTTTCTTCTCAAGCTAGTTAGTAATTCCTACCCCAATGTGAATGCCGCCACTATAACTCAAGTGAGGGGGCAGAATGGTTAGAGTTATGATTACTTGCTGATCGTTGCCAAGAATCACAATCGGAACCGATGGATCCGTACTCTGCATGGTGAATCCTGGATCCTGCTCAGTAATCGATTTGACCACCACCGAACCCGGTCCATTGTTTAACTGCTGATAGGAGATCGTCACTCTTACGATGATCACATCGTTCGAGTAAAAGTACTGTGTACTGTTTAGAATCGAAGCCATTACGGTCAAGTTCGAAGTCGTGGGATTATCATAATTAACGATCGCAGCAGGAACCAACGAAACCCAAATGGACGTTTCAGGAATATTATCCGTCCCAGCGATGACCATAGAAGGATTCGTATAATATTGTAGCTTCGTAGGCTTCTGACCATTTAAAACCGCGAACGAAATTTGCCCACTAACATGCTGCCCGTTCATGAGAAAAACATTAGTCAGCGGATTCTTTTCACCTGAAACAGTAATGGCATTATAGATGGACAGTTCGTTTGTGATGAGATGAAAATTGGACGAATCCAACTGCCAACTCACATTACCCACGTAGGACGCATTTATTGTAAGCAGGTAATCCGAATAGCCTGTTGGCGCATCGATCTGATCAAAAGCAACACTCAAAATTTCAACGCTGTACGTTGAATTCACATTCAGAGCCACAGATTGAGAAGTAACACTTTGAACCTGAAGTAAACTGCTGCTGGTTGAGGTTGTCGACGGTAACTTGGAAGGACTGTTCATTAAGGGATATACGGAAATTCCAACGATGATCCCAATCACGAAAACGGCAGCAATTATGGCGATCAGTCTAAATCTTGAGCCAGTCGATGAATTAGCTCTCATCGTCAAGTGAATCGCCAACCCTTAGCAAATACCCGACCGAATAAGTCGTCCGGTGTATACGTACACCTTTGGATCTGAAATGGAGTTCAGAATCGGTTAGTTTACTTACGTATCTGTTGAGATAGACGTCACTGGCAGAGGTACTTCGAGTGAAGATAGTCTCTCAAATGACGATCGCAATAGTTCTTGTATCTATTGCGACCTTCGTGATTCTGCCACTTACCGTTTCCTATGCCCAATCAACTCCCGGCCTCTGTTCGCTTCAGATTTCAGGAATGGACGTACCAACAACCGCGCAACCTGGACAGAATATCCCCATCAGCACATATCTCTCGATCGCCTGTGGCGGGACTACCCAGTATCTCCTTGCAAGAGTCGACATATCGCAAGTGAACTCGACCAGTACCCTTTCAGAGAGCAGCCTAGGACTGGGAACTGACGTGACACCGAGAACCTGGAATATCTCACTCCTTAACAGCGTCCAGACGCCTGTGTCAACAGGATTTTGGGATCTAACCGTGCATGCGTGGGTTTTCGCGAGCACTCTTGTTGTCGCCGAATCAATCAAGTCTTTTCATATACAAATAGTTCAACCCGGAACGATTACAACCAGCAGTGTTAACAGTGCATCTACCTCGCTACAAATGATCAGCACAACTGCACAAACCTCGCCTTTAGCTACTTCAGCTACCCAAACCACGTCATTCCCGACGAACCAACTCGGATTGGCGGGGATAGTTGTCGTACTCCTCGCCGCGTCAGTAGTACTAGGAAAACGCAGAAAAGCAGTCACCCTTGGCGACAAGCAAGTAACGGTCACATCTAGCCTGAAACCAATCGAGCAGGCATCAGTCAGCATCTTAACTGGCTACGACGAACTCGACTCTCTCCTTGGAGGCGGACTGCCCGAAGGCTACGCTGTCCTGATCTTATCTGAACCATGCGACGAAATGGACTTGATCACGCGAAAATTAATTCAATCAACCATCTCTCAGGGCTATTCCGTCTTCTTCGTATCCCGCGACGTAATCAAAACACAACATCTGATCGGCAGATATCCAAACAACTTCTACGCGTTCAATCCAATGGCCGACAAAATGCCAGCTTCCTCCAACTTATTCAAAATTTCCGGTGTCGAAAACCTCAGCGACCTCAACATCTCACTCGGCAAAGCAATGGAACCCCTACTCAACGAAACCTCGAAGCGACTACTAATCTTAGACGTAATCTCAGACGCACTACTCGAACATAAGGGGTTAACGACAAGAAAGTGGCTTAATGATTTCATTGCCAAACGTAAGGCCGACGGATTCACAATCCTAGGAATATTTAACCCCAATATTGTCTGGAAAGCCGATGCTCAAGCCATAATCGACCTCTTCGACGGCGTGATCGAGGTATTCGAGAAGGGGCTTCGCGAAAGAGCAAGGCGATTTCTTATCA
>Ga0326728_10012051_pt1 | contig 19434 bp, 16 predicted proteins | sample MB3enrmetagenome_FD_207602 | JGI IMG/M metagenome (GOLD analysis project Ga0326728, IMG submission 207602) | Lab enriched peat soil microbial communities from McLean, Ithaca, NY, United States - MB31MN | ecosystem: Environmental > Terrestrial > Soil > Wetlands > Peat | place: USA: New York... | reverse complement strand
TCACCCCGCCGTGATCGCGGCGGCGGTGAACCCAGCCCATCAGCACGGCGGTGCGGCCTTCATCGGCGGCGCGTAACTGGCCGCAGGTATGCGTACGGCGAAGCTCGCCGAGAAAATCCAGCGGAACGGAGGTTTCCATAATCGGTCTATCTGTTTTGCGCCACAGCGAGCGTGACGGCGATTTCTTCCACCGTCAGGTCCTGCTGCTCGCCCGTAGTCATGTTCTTGAGCGCGTACCGGCCGGCGGCCAGTTCGTTGTCTCCCACGATCAGCGTGAAGCGCGCTCCCAGCTTGTTAGCCAGTTCCATGGCGCGTTTCAGGCGGCCCTCGGCCACTTCCACCGCCACGCCGGCGCGCCGCAAATCCCGAGCCATCACGGCCGCCAGCCGCAGCGCCGGTTCGCCCAGGGGCGCGATAAACAGATCGAGCGCCGCGGGCGTCTCGCCGCCTTCCACGCTCATCACCAGGCGGTCTTCGCCGATCGAAAACCCTATGCCCGGCGAACGCACGCGCGACCCCAGCGATTCGGCCAACCCGTCGTAGCGGCCGCCGCCCAGCACCGAGTTCTGCGCGCCCAGCGCGCCGTGCACCACCTCGAAGGTTGTGCGCATGTAGTAATCCAGGCCGCGCACCAGGCGCGGCGTCAGGCGCCAGGCGATGCCGCGGTCGTCCAGGTACCGCTTGACCGCGTCGAAATGCAGACGGCACGGCTCGCAGAGGTGGTCCACAAGTGAGGGCAGGGAATCGATGATGGGCTGATCGGCTTCCACTTTGCAATCCAGCACGCGCAGCGGGTTGGTTTCAGCGCGCCGCTGGCAGTCGCCGCACATACGCGGCGCCATGGTCTTCAACTCCTCGCGCAGTCTTTCGATGTATTGCGGGCGGCAGTTGGCATCACCAACCGAGTTGATCAGAAGTTGAAAATCTTCCAGGCCCGCGCTCGTGAGCAGTTCCACTACCATCTCGATCACTTCGGCGTCCACCGCCGGAGCTTCCGAACCGATGGCCTCCGCGCCGATCTGATAGAACTGCCGGTAGCGGCCCTTCTGCGGGCGTTCGCGCCGGAACATGGGGCCGATGTAGTAGAACTTCTGCACGCCCGGACGCTGGTCCAGGCGGTGCTCCAGGTACGCGCGGATGACTCCGGCGGTATTCTCCGGCCGCAGCGTCAGAGAGGTGCCGTCGCGGTCCTCGAAGGTGTACATCTCCTTGGTGACGATATCAGTATCCACGCCCACGCCGCGTGCGAATAGCTGCGTCTCCTCGAGGACCGGCGTGCGGATCTCGCGGTAATTGTAGGCCCTGAAGACAGCGCGCGCGGCGGCCTCCACGCGGTTCCACGCGTCCGTCGATGGAGGCAGCAAATCCCTCGTTCCTTTTACGGCTTTTATCAAAGTGGTGATCGGAAAATCCATGCTAACATGCGGCGTCGGGTGAGCGCGCCAGTCGCCGGGTGAGAAATCGTTTCCGGCCATGGACACCCGCAACCGCCGCGGATACAATGATATCTCCCCATGAAGAGCAACTCTGAGGTACAAATCGATCGCCAGCTCGATCGCCATGACCTGATCGTCATTGCCGGCGCGGGTGGGTTCATCGGCGGCTCGCTGGCCCGCTATTTTCATTGCCTGGGCTATACCCGAATCCGGGCCATCGATCGCAAACCCTTGCCGGATTGGTACCAGCGCGTTCCGGGCGTGGAGTGCCTCTCGATGGATTTGAGCGAGAAGGCGAATGCGGTGCGGGCTGTCGAAGACGCGGCGGAAGTTTACAATTTCGCCGCGGACATGGGCGGCATGGGCTTCATCGAGAACTTCCGCGTGGAATGCCTGCGCAGCATACTGGTCAACACGCACCTCATCGAGGCCGCCTGGCGAGCGGGCGCCCGGCGCTATTTCTTCTCGTCCTCGGCCTGCGTATATAACACCGATCTGCAAAAAGATCCCCACGTTCGCGCGCTCAAGGAATCCGACGCCTACCCGGCCATGTCCGAACGCGGCTACGGCTGGGAAAAGCTGTTGTCCGAGATGTTCTGCCAGGAGTATTGGGCCGAGCGCGGCCTGGAGACGCACATCGCGCGCTTCCACAATATCTACGGGCCGCACGGCACCTGGTTCGGCGGGCGCGAGAAGGCCCCCGCCGCGGTATGTCGCAAAGTCCTCGAGGCCATCGATTCGGGCCGGCCTTGCATCGAAATCTGGGGCGACGGCTCGCAGACCCGCAGCTTCTGCTTCATCGAGGATTGCGTGCTCGGCGTAGACCAGATCATGCACTCCAAAGACCTGATCGCCATTCCAATCAACCTGGGGTCGAGCGAACTGATCTCCATTAACGACTTGGTCAGCATGGTCGAAGACATTGCCGGCGTCAAGCTGGCGCGCACTTACGATCTCAACGCGCCCAAGGGCGTGGCCGGGCGAAACAGCGACAACGCCTTCATCCGCCAGGTCCTCGATTGGGAACCGCTCACACCCCTGCGCACCGGCATGGAGAAGACCTATGCCTGGATCGCCGAACAGTACACCGACCGCAAAGCCGGCAGGCGCGTCGTGAAGGACTGATGCCGGCGCGCACCCGGGCGGCAGCCGATATCGGCGCTTTGATCGGCAAGATCCCGCATCGCCTGGCTCTGGCGGGCGGCTGGATCGATCAGCCGTTCGTCTCCGCGCGCAACCCTTCTCCGCCGGGCTCTATGGTGGTCGTCGGCCTCGAACCCGACCGCCTGTTCATGGACCGCGCGGGGATGGCCAGCGGCACGCGCAAGGTGGCCCTGCACATCTGGAATGGCGCGCTGCCGGAGCGGCCGCGCCAGGAGTTAGTCCGCGAGTTGTATCGTGCCGAGAACGGCGAGAAATCCGAACCCTCCGGGTCCCAGGACATGATCGGCCTGATCTATCCCGGTGTGAGCCGGCTCGATTACGACGCGGCGCACGAGGGCGGCTATTTTCCCGTCCGCGTGGAATCGAACTGCGATCCCGAAATCGCGCGCTGGCTGGAGTGCGTCCTGCACCTGGTGCCCATCAACCAGCGGCCCGAAGGATACAATCCCCTGGGTGTCAAGAACCTCGATCCGGAGAGGATCGGGCGCCTGGGGCAGACCGGCCGGCGCTGCTTCGAAGCCATCGTCAGCCGCGACCTCCCGGCTCTGGGTGCATCGATGAACGAATGCATGGATTGCTGGGAGGCCATACTCCCCCACACAGTGTGCCATCCCGCCATCCCCATCGACCTGAAGGCCATCCTGGCGAACTTTCAATCCCGCTATCCCGGCGCGATGTATTCGGGATGCGGCGGCGGCTATCTGGTGGTGGCCTCCGAAGCGTGCGTCCCCGGGGCACTGCGCGTCAAAGTCCGGACTTCCTGACTTCACATCTCGCGGCGCTCGACGGCCGGGATCTGCGTGTCCGGCAGCGGCGTGCAACCATGCGACGTGAAGTCCTTCACGTTCTTCAGCACGATCGTCGAAACGCCGTTGGCCTTCTGCGCTTTCACATGCTGAAAGTCGGCGCCCTCGACGTCGTCGAGGACGAAGGCCGGCCGCCGGTCCTCCTGCAGGAAGCCGACTTCCACGTCGTTCAGCTCGATGCTCTTGGCGTGGCGGATGAAAAACCCATAGGCGGGCAACAGGCCGAACATCGAGGGTTCGGGATACTCTTTCTCCCGTTCCGGGGTATCGAACGCTTCGCGCGGCGGCACGCCGCCGCGGAAAAAGAACGAACTCACCATATCCGCCGGCTGCTTGGCCACCTGGTCCAAGTTCATACCGCCTCGATACAGGATGCGGATGTTGTTAAGTTTGATGTCTTCCACATTGTGGCCGGGAATGCCTGTGATGATGGAAGCGTAGCGCGGGTCGGCATCGTACACCACCACGTTGCTGATGCTCACGCGGCGCGCCGTGCCAATGGGCGTTCCTTCCGGCGCCGGAGCCCGCATGCGGCTGCCCAGCCGGATGAAGATGGGGCTGTTCGAGACATCCCTCATGGTGACGTTGGAAATGGCAATGTCTTCCATGTGCCCCCCATCCACGGTTTCCAGGGCCAGGCCGCGGGAGCGGTCGAACACCGCGTTGGAAATCGTGATGTTCTTGAAATCGCCTTCGCTTTCCGTGCCGATCTTGATACGGCCGGTGGGGCCGTCGCGATCGGGCGCCTGCGTGAGGGTGCGCTTATATGTGCCATCCAGCAGCGAGCCGATATCGTAGCCGCTGACCAGTACATTGGTGATGGTCACATTTTCGACGGTGCGCCCAAACCCGAGGCCGCCGCGGTTCTTCATGCAGATGGCGTCGTCGTTCGGCGCGTTGACGCTCAGGTTGGAGATCCTGATGTTGCGGCAGGCATCCACATCGAAGCCGTCGCGGTTGGTGTCGATCTTGAGGTTGTCGGCGGAAAGGTTATCTACGCCCGTGGACAAAATCGCACAGCTCCCGCCGTTGAGGAGGGAGAAGTCGCGCAGGGTCACGTTGCGGGAGCGTATCAGCGAGATGGCTTTGTCGCCCATGCCGCCGCCGCCAGCCCTTACGAGCGCCTTCCCGCTGATCAGGCCGCCTCCCACGATGGATACATTCTCGATACCATCGCCCCAGATCAGAGCGTGTTGGGGAGGGTCGTAGGTGGCCGGATCGGTCGATGCTTCGATGACGGCCCCGTGGCTGATTCGCAAGGTGATATTGCTGCGCAGGCGAACCGACCCCGTGAGGTAGGTTCCGGCAGGAAAATACACAGTTCCGCCGCCCGCCGCGGAGGCCGCGTCGATGGCTTTATTAATGGCGTCGCGATCGAGCGTCGTGCCATCGGCCTTGGCGCCGAAAGCTTTGACATCGAAACTCGCGGCGCGCGTTTCGAGCGGCGCGGCCAGTGAAAGCGCCAGAGTGGCGCAGCACACAAGAAGAAAAAGCTTTGACATTCCACCTCCTTGGTAGAGCCGACCGCGGCTGAATTCCCGGCTTCGAGCGGCGCTACCGGCCTAGACATATTATCATTGCGGCCGCGGGTGGCTCATGCGCTGGCGGCGCTTTCCGGGACGCCGCTCGCCGCGCTGTTTTTTCCGCTGGACACGAACTTGCGGGAGAACCCGAAAATGGGTTACACCTGAGGATTCGTGTCCGATCGGAGAATCTGTGGCAGATTCGAGAAATCAACTCAATTGCGCGGTCAGCCGCCGCACAGCTTTCCGCGGGCTGGCAGGTTTTCTCGCCGGTTCGTCTCTGCTGGCCTATCAGCAGGATCCGTTTCGCGACCACAGCCGCGTTCCGGCGCTTGGCGAGATGGTCGAAGCCTTCGACTTCGAGCCGGTCGCGTTCGCGAAACTCCCGCGCCAGAGCTACGATTATCTGTCCTACGGCGTCGACGGGGAGTTCACGCTGCGCCGGAACCGGGAGGCGTTCGACTGGGTCAAGTTGGTCCCGCGCATACCCAGCGGGCCGGTCACGGTCAACCCCGCGTCCAGCCTTCTCGGCTTGAAACTGGCGTTTCCGATGTTCCTCGCGCCGGTGCGCCAGATAGGCTTCCATCCCGAGGCCGAAGCGGCCACCCACGCAGGCGCCACGGCCGCCTCCAACACTCCGATGATCGTGAGCAACGCCGCCAGCTTGCCCGTGGGAAAAATCGCGGCGGCGGCCACCGGCCCCTTGTGGTTCCAGCTCTATCCGCAGCCCGGCCCGGATTACAACCGGAAGACGCTCGACGAGGCTCTGGCGGTCGGCTGCCGGGCGATCGTTGTCACGATAGACCAGCAGGCTTCCTTCTACGAGCGCTCGCAGCATGACCGGAATCTCGCCACTTCCGCGACCCCCGTGCCGATGCCGCAGTCTTTTGCCCCGCGGCGTGCTCCAGGCAACCCGTATCGCGTCCTCGATGGCAGGCTCTGGTACGAATGGAAGTTGTTCGACGAACTCCGCGCCATGGTCAAGGTGCCGCTGATCGCCAAAGGCATCGTCACGGCGGAAGACGCGCTCCTCTGTCTGGAACACGGAGTGGACGCGATTTACGTGTCCAATCATGGCGGCCGGTCTCTGGACTATGGTCCTGCCACGCTCGAAGTGCTGCCGGAAATCGCCGATGCCATCCATGGCCGCGTTCCGATCCTCTTCGACAGCGGTATACGCCGCGGCACCGATATCCTGAAGGCTCTGGCCCTGGGCGCCAGCGCTGTCTGCCTGGGGCGCCCGCCGCTTTGGGGTCTGGCCGCCTACGGCGCGCCGGGCCTGCAAAAGGTCCTCGAAATTCTGCAAACCGAACTGGTTCAGGCCATGGCGGCAACCGGCCGGCCCACCCTGGCCTCCATCGACCGGACCCTGGTGAAAACGGAGTTCCTATGAGCCGAGAGCAGACATTGATTGGAGAGCCGCCCGGCCGTATCGCACCGGTACGCGACCTGGTCAACACGTTCGAGTTCGAGGCGATGGCGGAGCGCCGGCTGCCGGCCACGGCCTTCGCCGAGATCGCCGGCAGCGAACGGGACGCCTTCGAACGCATTACGTTCCGTCCCCGCTTGATGGTCAACACCACGCACCTCGACCTGACTACCGAAATCTTCGGTCAGCGGATGTTTGCGCCCATCCTGGTAGGTCCCACATCCGAGCACAAGCGGTTTCACCCCGAAGGTGAGTTGGCTACCGTGCGGGGCGCATCCGCCGCGAAGGCCGCCATGGTGGTCGCCAGCCGTGCCGGCTATTCGGTCCAGGAGATTGCCGCTCAGTCGGCCACTATGCTCTGGTACCAGGTCTCGCCCGAGACGGACACGGACGCGCAACGGCGACGTATCGGTCAGGCCGTCCAGTCCGGGTGCAAGGCCTTATGCATCACGATAGGTCGAGCGGACTGGGGTGCCATTGACCGTCTTAGGCAGGGCGTCGGCATTCCGTGCCTGCTCAAGGGCATCATGAGTCCGGAAGAGGCTCGCGACGCCATTGCCAAGGGAATTGACGGCATCGTGGTTTCCAACTACGGCCTACCGGCTGGAAAAGCACTGGCGTCGCCCATGGAGGTGCTGCCCGCCATCGCCGGGGCGGTTGCCGGGAAAGTGCCGATCCTGATCGATGGCAGCTTCCGTCGCGGTTCCGACATCATGAAGGCGCTGGCCTTGGGAGCGCGCGCTGTCATGATCGGCAGGCCGGTGCTGTGGGCGCTGGCAGCTTACGGCTCCGCCGGCGTTCAGACCTTGCTGGAAATGCTGCAGACCGAACTGGCCCGCGACATGGCCATGAGCGGCAAGCCGAATCTGAAATCGCTGGACCCCAGTGCGGTGAAGATCCACGCCCGAGGTCCTTCGCGGCTCTGAAGGCGCGCGCTCGCGTCGCGTTCAGGCGGGACGGGCGAAGTTGCCGGGGCTTTCTCCTCGATGCGTCCATCCCGTTCCCGCGAGTAATAGTTGCCCGTGTCAATCATCACCACATCGCTCGAAACACCGGCAAACAGATCTTTCGGCAAATCCCGGATCTTCGCCTCGGGAATCGTCACCACAACCACATAGCCCGCGCGGGCCGCCTCCCGAGCGGTTACAGCCTTCGCACCGGTCTCATTCGCGAGCGCGGCGAGTGCTTCGGGCCCTCGCGAATTAGCTACCGATACCTCGTGCCCCAATGCGGCCAACCGGCGCGTGAGCGTGCCGCCGATATTGCCTGCGCCAATGATGCCAATCTTCATGTTTGCCCCCATTTGTGAGTTGCCATCGGGGCATAAGATGCGGGAGAGCCGGCTCTGGTCGCACCCGCTCCGAACGACAGACGCGAGCCCCTTTCAAGAACGCTTCACGGCACACTCGAGTCCCGCGCCGGGTGGCCTGTGGGAACCGGCCTGGTCACTCAAAGACCACGTAGCCTTCGGAATTGCAAACGTAGATTGCCTTAAATAAACTGAGCGGCATCAATCCGTCTATTCCCGGCTCGGCTGCACGCGGCAACGCGACGGCTTCTCCACGCCAGATCTTTCGCCCCTCGATGTTCAGCGATTTGCCGGGTACCATGCCAATCTCCTGGGAACTCGCGACGGTATGCAACTCGAACTGATCGCCGAGGCCTATATCCGGCTTGACAGCGAACAGAATTATCCGCTCCGCGCCCGAATCCAGAACCAGGTCGCCGAGGCTAGTGTTGACGGCCGGCAGGCCGTTAACCATCGTAAACCGGGCGCGCGTCCCGTCCCGATCCTGTTTTCCAAATTCGAGCCGCCTGCCGCGCAGGTCGAGCATGTAATCGAATCGCGAAAGAAACCCCTGACCCAGTACGCCATGAACATCGGGCCAGCGATGGTGGAGGGTCTCAAGCCCCAAGAACAGGAACTTCTGCCCATCCGCTTTCGCCGGGTCCAGTGTCACTGCGATCCCGTTGGCTCCCGGGACGACGATCACACCCGCGGGCGAGGCCAACTCTGTTCGAAAGGTTGCTCTCATCCCGATGGCGCCCGCCAGATTCGCCTCGATAAGGTCTACATCTGCACCAGTGTCCAGCAGAAACTTGTAAGGCCCATGACCGTTCACGTACACGCCATCGACGATCGGATGGCCGTCACGAATCAGCAGCTTAACCTCGCCAGGCAGCGAGCCGGCGGTCCCAGCCTCCGCAGCCTGCCCCGCCTGCGCCGTCATCCCGGATAGAGCCATCATGGCCATCAACCATTTGATCCTCATTGCCTTCTTGCCTCCGCCGGTGCAGGCGGAACCGGAAGGCAGAAACCGCCATGACGTGATACTCTTTTTTCAGGAAGCTGGGATGCCGCTTGACCAATCCTCGCAAGTCACTGTTTTATTACGGGCTTGGCGCAGTGGCGACAGCGCGGCGTTGGAACTGCTTGCGGCAAAAGTCTATGACGAACTGCGCCGCGTGGCGCGCCGCTACATGAGGAATGAGCAGGCAGGCAACACGCTCCAGACCACGGCGCTTGTCAATGAGGTGTACCTTCGCCTGGTCGACGTGAAGAACGTTGACTTGGAGCACCGGGCCCAGTTCTTTGCCCTATCGGCGCGGATGATGCGGCGCATTCTGGTGGATGCGGCGCGCGCCCGTCGCTCCCATAAACGCGGCGGAGGCGTGGTGAAAGTCAACGTAGACGATACAGCAGTCCTTTCACCGGAGTCGGATGGATCCATCTTGGCGCTGAATGATGCGTTGGAAGCGCTTGGGCAAATGGCTCCCCGCCAAGCCAAGGTGGTCGAGTTGCGTTACTTCGGCGGGCTAAGCGTGGACGAGATCGTGGAGGTGCTAAAGGTCTCTCCGAGAACCGTGGAGCGCGACTGGGACTTTGCCAAGGCCTGGCTCATGCGGGAGCTTTCGCAGCGATGAAGCCTTGGTAAGCTTGTGAGACGAGGACCGGCGGGGGGGAATCAGCATGAGTCCGGATCGCTTGCAGCAAGTCTACGATCTCTACCACGCGGTAGTGGAGCGCCAACCCGGAGCGCGCGCGGAACTGCTGAATCAGGCGGACCCCGAACTCAGACGAGAGGTTGAATCTCTGCTCGAGCGTAATAGCGGCCAGCCGGGCGCCGGAGTGCTGAACCGTCCCGTGTGGGAACGCGCAGCGAGCCTGCTGGGCGATCCCGCCGGCGCCCCACTCGAGGCCGGCACAGAGTTCGGCCCATACCGCATCGAGGCGCCGATCGGGGCCGGTGGCATGGGCCAGGTCTTTCGTGCCGTCGACACGCGACTCGGCCGGAAAGTCGCGCTCAAAACCTGCCTCGATCAGTTCAGCGCCCGGTTCGAGCGTGAGGCACGGGCGATTTCCGCCCTGAATCATCCCCACATCTGCACCTTGCACGACATCGGTCCCAACTACCTGGTGATGGAACTGGTTGAAGGTCCGACGTTGACGGAGCGCCTGAAGCAAGGCCCTTTGCCGATGGAATCCGCGCTGCGCTACGGAACCCAGGTCGCCGATGCGCTGGCGGCCGCGCACGCCCAAGGCATTATTCACCGCGACCTGAAACCGGGCAACATCATGATCACCAAGGCCGGTGTCAAGGTGCTGGATTTCGGCCTGGCCAAGATTTTGTCGGGGAGTAAGACGGATTCGGAAACGGGCATCACGGAAACCGGTGGCATCATGGGCACGCCCGCCTACATGGCGCCCGAACAGGTGGAGGGCAGGGAACCGGGCAATGTCACCGACCTTTTCTCCCTCGGCTTGGTGCTTTATGAGATGGTTGTCGGGCGGCTGCCGTTTCCCGGTGCATCCTTGGGGCAGATGCTGTCGAGCGGGACGCAACCCGCACTGCCAGCGCCCTCGCGGGCACGTGCCGGCGTCACGGCCAGCCTGGATGGACTGATCGCGAGGCTTCTGGAAAGAGACCCAGCCAAGCGCCCGCAGTCCGCAGCCGGCGTGGCCCGCGAGCTGTCGGTGATAGCAGACCAACGGGCTGTTCCGCGGTCTCGTATCGGTTCACTCTTGCGGCGCGGGTACGCCATCTTCGCAATCGCTTTTATTGTGGTTCTTGGAGTCGTCGGACTATGGCTCTACCGGCGATGGGAACCGGTCAAGAGCCAAACGCCAATTACCAGCAGCCCGGCTTTTTACACCCAGCTCACCAGCTTCACCGACTCTGCAGTATGGCCTACCCTTTCGCCTGACGGCCGGATGCTCGCCTTCTATCGGAGCGACAATCCGTTCCTCACCTCCGACCAGATCTGGGTCAAGCTGCTTCCCAATGGAGAACCCGTTCAGATTACCCACGATCCACGGCCGAAATACAATATCGCGTTTTCCCCGGATAGCAGCAAAATCGCCTATACCGCGTTCGGAAGCAATCTCTTTCAGACCCACATGGTCTCTTCATTGGGAGGCGACTCGCAGCTCATGTTTCCCAACGCAGCAGGCCTGAGCTGGGTCAACGACGGTCAATTGTTGTTCTCGCAAGTCAAGACCGGGGTTCATATGGGAATTGTGACCGCAAAGCCGGACCGGTCCGACCTTCGCGAGATCTATTTCCCCGTTCAAGACCGCGGCATGGCGCACTATTCCTATCTTTCGCCGGACCGCAAATGGGTCCTGTTGGCGGAGATGGATCCCCAATGGCGTCCGTGCCGCGTGGTTCCCTTTGCGGGCGGATCGCAGGGAAGGCAAGTCGGTCCCCCGGGCGCGCCCTGCACCTCGGCGGCTTGGTCGCCGGACGGAGAATGGATATATCTGGGCGCCCAAGTGGCCGGCCGATACCATCTGTGGCGGCAGCGTTTTCCCGATGGACAGCCCGAGCAGATTACTTCCGGCTCCACGGAAGAAAGCGGTATCGCTGTGGCGCCGGACGGCCGCTCCCTGATTACCTCGATAATTACGCGGCAGAGCGCGGTCTGGATTCACGATTCGAGAGGCGATCGCGCGCTTTCGAGCGAAGGATACGCCCAGGAAACTCCACCCATATTCTCGCGGGACGGCAAACGCCTCTACTTTTTGTTGCGGCAAGATTCACCCGAGTCGCCGGCCGAGTTGCGGCGCGCCGATGTCGATTCGGGCAAGACTGAGGTGATCTTACCCGGCGTTTCGATCCGCGAGTATGACATTTCGAATGACGAGAAAGAGGTGGTCTTTTCCACGCAACCCGCCGGGCAGCCGTCGCAACTCTGGATCGCACCCTTGGACCGCAGCACACCTCCGCGCCGTATTTCGGCTCATGGCGAAGCTGTTCCACATTTCGGTCCGAACAATAAGGTGTTCTTTCGTCTGGCGGATGGAGAAGCGTACTACCTCGCTGCAATGGCGCGGGATGGAAGCGACGCCAGAAAGATCATTCCCAATCGAGTCCTGAACGTCGCCAACATCTCCCCGGATCGTCGCTTCATGATAATTGGAGCTTCCCTGCCCGAAACTCCGAACCTGATCGCGCCACCTACTCTCGCTCTCCCCTTGGACGGCGGTCCCCCACAACGGATCTGCGACGGACTATGTTCGGTCGCGTGGTCTCCGGATGGCCGATACTTTTATGTCGAACTCATCCCGGCTTCCCGGGACAACCCGGCCGGCAGAACGGTGGCGATTCGCGTTCCACCTGGAGCGACCTTACCCTCGCTACCGCCCGGAGGGGTCCGCCGGCCGGAGAATTGGGCCAAAATTCCGGGAGCCAAGACAGTGGAACACGCCGACATCGCGCCAGGACCGGATCCTTCGATCTATGCCTACGTTAAATCGTCCATTCATTCCAACCTATTCCGCGTTCCTCTGCGCTGAGAGGTTGCGAATTGGGGTAATGACTCCCATGGCTTAGGTCTGGTCTCCACAACCGATTTTCCTTACTGAATTGTTCTCCAGCCTGGATCTTTCCCCGGATGGCAAAACGATTTGTCGCACCCGGACAAGAGAGATGAGCGGGATGCGGTGTCCCGCTTGACCGTTGCTCCAGGATTTCTTCGACGAAGTTCGCCGCCGGATTCCTGATGGCTCCCACCTCGGGCTATTTCACCCTGCCGGCCTGTTAGCATGTTCGGTGGGTTCCTGGATATGACCGAGTTCAAAAACATACGGCGACGCGAGAGGGCGCTTACCGAAGAGCAGGCGCGGGAAATCTTAGCACGGGCCGAGCATGGCGTGTTGTCCACCGTGGGGGCTGACGGATGGCCTTATGCCGTCGCCGTGAACCACGTGCTGTCCGGCGATGCGCTCTACATCCACGGCGCCATGCAAGGGCACAAGGTGGAGAACATCTCGCATGAGGCGCGGGTCTGTTTCTGCGCCATCGCCAGCGCCACGGTCGTGCCGGCCGAGCTTACCACCCTCTATGAGAGCGCCGTGGCTTTCGGCCGGGCGGCTCTGGTGACAGATCCCGCGGAGAAACGCCGGGCTCTCGAGGCGCTGGCCGTCCGCTTCTGTGGAGACGTTACGCCCGCCGCGGAAGACGAAATCGCCACTACCGGCGCCCGGACCGCCATCGTGCGCATCAGTCTCGAACGGATCACCGGCAAATCCAATCACTCTGTCTGAGCGCGCCGCGTTGTACACTCGGTACTTCGAGATCGTCATCCTACGGGAGAAAATTTATGCGGATTGCGACGGGTTTGTGCCTGCTGGTTGCGGCGCTGGCGCTCTATAGCCAGACCGCATCTTTCCATCAAGACACGTTGCATGGGCGCCGCGCCTTCGTTCTGGAGAACGACCGGATGCGCGTGAGCACGCTCCCCGGCGGGGGTTTCATCGGCGAGATCCGCTTCAAGTCCGCGGACCCGAAGAAGAACGTCAACCCCATGCGGGTGCCGCACTATCAGACCATTGACCCGTATGCCTATGACATCGAGAAGCACGGCGCGCTTTACGGCACCGGCATCCAGCGCCGGCTGATGAGTGGCTACATGGGACATTTTCTCTGTTTCCCCAATTTCGGCGCCAGCGCGCCTTCCGAGTTTGCCCTGGACTACGGCCAGCACGGCGAAGCACTGGCCGTCGAGTGGAAACAAGACAAGCTGGAGACCCGCAAAGATGGTGTGACGCTGGTATACTCGGCCAACCTGCCGAAGACCCAGTTCCGCGTGGAGCGGACCATTACGTTGCCCGCTGACGAGACGGTCGGCTATATCGACGAGTCGGTGGAAAACATGACGATGTTCAGCCGGCCGGTTCAATGGGTGCAGCACATCACTTTCGGCCCCCCGTTCGTCGAACTGAACGAGACTTTCGTGGACGCCTCCGTGGCCAAGACGCTCGTTATGGGCCGGATGGGCAGGGGTAGGGGATCGGCCCCGCCGTCCATGACCGAGGGCACGTGGCCCGAATCAAAGGATGCCGAGGGCCAGACCGTGGATCAGCGCGTCTTTTCGGGCCGCGGCGGCATCTGGCTCCTCGATAAATCGAAACCCAAGGTCTGGTTCACGATTTACAACCCCAATTACAATGTGCTGCTCGGGTATATCTTCCCGAGCGCACAGAATCCCTGGGTTCTGGATTGGCAGGAGAACATGCATACCACGGAGAAACCCTGGGACGGCAAGGTAGTCGCCCGCGGCATCTGCATCGGCGACTCGCCATTCGCCATGGGTCTCCAGAATGCCGTCAATACCGGCACGACGCTGGGCACGCCGGTTTTCAGTTGGATTCAGGCGCGCGAGCGCCGCTCCGAGACGTACGCGTTCTTCCTCGCCGAAATCCCGCTGGGGTATAAGGGCGTGGCCGACCTCCGGGTGGGCGAGGGCAGGATTCTGATCACGGAGCGCGAGACTGGGAAGACCATCTCGGTGAAGAGCGCCGGCGCGTTTTGAGATGCTACCATTGAGATTCGGCCCTGTAGCTCAGTTGGTTAGAGCGCTTCCCTTACAAGGAAGAAGTCCACAGTTCGAGTCTGTGCAGGGCCACCACTTAGGCCCGCTTACTTCTGCCGCAGGTAGGAATCGTCGCCTTTAATCCAGTCCTCCCGCACCGGCGAGAAGACCTCGATGATGATGGTATCTTCCAGCGCTTCGTTGCCGTGCGGAACATGCGGCGGAACGTGAACCATGTCGCCGGTCTGCATGTTCAGAACTTCGTCGCCGCAGATCATGCGGATGGCCCCCGAGTGGACGATCGTGACCTGATCGTTGGCATGGTGGTGCGTCGCCACCTGATTGCCTTTATCGAAACGAAAACGCGCAACCGTGATGGCCGCGCCGTGGAGAGCCTTGCGGCCGGCCAACGGATTCAGGGTCTCCTCGTGGATCGTGTCCCAGGTCTGGACCTTGTACTTGGTTTCGGTCATGGCGGTATTTTATCACGTGGCAACTGCCCGGCCTCCGGTGTTCTGATCCACTGTATCAATAACTTAGGGCCATAGCCCGATTTAGCTCGAAGCCCCTGAATCGCCGCCCCGAGCCGCCTCATCCAAAACTCCGAGGGGACGAAAGAGGATCAATTATGTCCGCTAAAATCGGCTTTATCGGTCTCGGCATCATGGGGCGGCCCATGTCGCGCAATCTATTGAAAGCAGGCTACAAGCTAACGGTTTACGACCTCTTCCCAGCCGGCGTGGACGAATTGGTGGCTGCCGGCGCCGTTCGCGGCCGATCGGCGAAGGATGTCGCCAGCCGCTCGGATGTCACCATTACGATGCTGCCTGATGGACCGGATGTCGAGAAGGCGATTCTCGATCCGAGCGGCGTGCTGGAAGGCGCCCGTCCCGGTTCCACGCTCATCGATATGAGCTCCATCAGCCCGTTGGTTTCGCAGAAGGTCGGCAAGGCCTGCGCGGAAAAGGGCGTGGCGTTTCTGGATGCACCCGTGAGCGGCGGCGAATCCAAGGCCATCGATGGCACCCTGGCCATCATGGTGGGCGGCGAGCGCGAGGTTTTCGACCAGGTGACGCCCATCCTGCACGCCATGGGTTCCACGGTGACCCTCACCGGTCCCGTGGGCGCGGGAAACGTTACGAAACTGGCGAACCAGATCATTGTGGCGTGCAATATCGCCGCCATGGGAGAGGCGCTGGTGCTGGCGACGCGCGCGGGCCTGGATCCCGAGGTAGTCTACAATGCCATCCGCGGCGGCCTGGCCGGCAGCACCGTGCTGGACGCCAAGGCTCCCATGGTGATCTCGCGCAATTTCAAGCCTGGTTTCCGCATCCGGCTGCACGAGAAAGACCTGCGAAACGCCCTCCTGGCTGCCGAGGATCTCAAGGTGCCGCTGCCCCTTACCGGAATTGTGCAGGGCATGATCATGTCGTTGATGAACGAAGGCAAGGCAGACCTGGACCACTCCGCAATCGTGACCGCCGTCGAGAGGATGGCCGGTGTGGAAGTGGCTCGCCCCGCCGGCGCGGTGGAGGAATGGCGCCAGCGGCTGGCCGCCGATTAGCCGCGCAGCGCGATGCTATCCTGGTCGTTTGACCGGCCTTCTTCCCGTTCGCTTGGCAACCCTGTTTGCGGCGGCCTTCGCGGCCGCCGCCCAGCCTTCCGTTCTCCTGGATGTCATGTCCCAGGAGCTTACCCGCAACTTCAATGTTTTAAAGGAAAAAGCTGACCCACCCGCATATTTTTTGAGCTACGAAGTAGCCGAGTCCGAGTATCACGCCATCTCCGCGAGCCTGGGAGCCATCGATTCCAATAGCGGCGGCAAGGGCCGCACCCTGGATGTTTCGGTGCGCACCGGTTCCCCGCAGCTCGATAACTACCATCGCGTGCGCGGGGCGGGAGCGGGCCAGGTTTCCTCCGGCGCGCAGATCACCTACGAAGACAGCGTCAATTCCATCAAGCAGCGGCTGTGGCTGGAAACCGACCGGGCCTATCGCACGGCCGCCGAGCGTCTGATCCGCATCCGCACCAACACGCAGGTGAAGGTGGCGGAGAGCGACAACTCCGCCGATTTCTCCAGCGAGCCGCCCTCGGTGGCCATCGAAACTCCGCCTCACCTCAAGTTCAATCAGGAGGAGTGGACCGGACGCTTGCGCCGCGTCTCGGCGCGCTTCGGCAATTATCCGAAAGTGCTTACCTCGCGCGCGACGGCGAGTTTCCAGGTGGAAACCAATTACCTGGTGAACACCGAGGGAACCCGGTTGGTGCATGGCCGGGGGTTTGCGCGCGTCGTCCTGACCGCGGGAGCCAAGGCCGCCGATGGCACGGACCTCAGCACCTTTGAGACTTTCGAAGCCGTGGATGCCGCCGGGCTTCCGGATGAGAAAATCCTGCTGGCCGCGGCGGACCGGCTGGCCGGTGAGATCGATGGCCTGCTCAAGGCGCCCGAAGCCGAGCCGTTCGTGGGTCCGGCCATCTTCTCGGGACGCGCGGCGGGCGTCTTCTTTCACGAGATCTTCGGGCATCGCGTGGAGGGACATCGGCAGAAGGATGAAAGCGAAGGCCAGACGTTTACCAAGAGCGTCGGCACCCTGGTGCTGCCGGAGTTCCTGTCGGTGGTCTTCGATCCGACGCGCCGCAAGGCCGCCGGCGTCGATCTGAACGGCTGGTACGATTACGACGATGAGGGCATCAAAGCGCGGCCTGTCACGGTGGTCGAGAACGGCACGCTCAAGACGTTCCTGATGTCGCGCTCGCCCATCCAGGGTTTCGAGCACTCGAACGGGCATGGGCGCCGCCAGCCGGGGCTGGCGCCGGTCTCGCGCCAGTCCAATCTGATCGTCGAGTCTTCGAAGGCCGTGCCCGAGGCCCGGCTGCGGCAAATGCTCATCGAAGAGGTGAAGCGGCAGAACAAACCTTACGGCCTCTACTTTCGCGATATCACGGGCGGTCTTACGACCACCGAGCGCGCCGGGGTGCAGGCTTTCAAGGTGATTCCGGTGATCGTCTACCGCGTCTACCCGGATGGCCGCCCGGATGAGCTGGTGCGGGGCGCCGACATCGTCGGCACGCCGCTGGCCAGTTTTTCGAAAATTCTGGCAACCGGGGACCGCACGGAAGTCTTCAACGGATATTGCGGGGCCGAATCGGGCAGCGTGCCAGTCTCGGCGGTATCGCCCGCCATCCTGGTGGGGGAGATCGAGATCGAGAAGAAGGCTAAGGCGCAGGATCGCCCGCCGCTGCTTCCCGAGCCGGTTACCATGGAGACCCAGGGAGGTGCGCGGTGAGGCTGGCTCTGGTGGCGGGGACCGCGGCGCTGGCGGCGGCACTGGTTTCAAGCGCGCAACAGGCCGCGCCGGACGAGCTGCTGCGGGCCATGCACGACGAGATCGAGCGCGCGCGCAAGCTGACGGTTCCAGGGCTCGAAGCGCCCTATTTCATCGAGTACCTGGTGGACGAATCCGAGAACTTTGCAGTTTCGGCCAGCCTCGGCGGCGTCCTGGCGCGGCATCACGACCATTTCCGCGTGCCCGCCATCCGCGTGCGCGTGGGGGATTACAAGTTCAACGACGGCAATTACGTGGGCAGCGGAATGCCGTTCGGCACGCGCTACGACCTGGGCCGCTTCCCGCCCGAAAACTCCTACCCGGTTCTGCGGCGCTATCTCTGGCTGGCTACCGATTCGGCCTATAAGTCGTCCGTGGAAGCCATCGCGCGCAAGCGCGCGGCCATGCGCAATGTCACCCAGAGCGAATCGCTCAACGACCTGGCGCACGCCGAGCCGGTGCACTATCTGCGCGAGTTCGGGCGGCTCTCGATCGACGAAGACGCCTGGACCAACCGGGTGCGCGCCCTCTCGGCGCTGTTCGCCGGATTTCCGGAGATCTTCCAGTCCCAGGTGGAGCTCGAATCGAGCGTGGGCGGCTACTACGTGGTGAATTCGGAAGGCACCGAGGTGAAGGCTCCGGAAGACGTCACATTTCTGCGCGCGCGGGCGATGGCCCAGGCACCCGACGGCATGACCACGCGGGACGCTGTGACTTTCCATTCGCTCGACGCCGCGCGCATGCCCGGCGATGCGGAGTTGACCCGCGGCATACAGGCACTGGCGGAAAACGTGACCGCCCTGGCGCGCGCCTCCAAGGGCGAGGAATACAGCGGGCCGGTGCTGTTCGAAGGCATGGCCGGGGCGCAGATCTTCGCCGAGGTGCTGGGTAAGAACCTGGCGCTGTCGCGCCGTCCCGTGATGGAGCCGGGACGCGGAGGCGCACCCCCGCCGGGCGATCTTGAGGGCCGCCTGGGAGCGCGTGTGCTGCCGGATTCCTTCGATGTGGTGGATGATCCCTCGCAGAAGGAATGGCGCGGCCGGCCGCTGTTCGGCAGCTACGATGTGGATCGCGAAGGCGTCGCGGCCAAACCGCTGCGCCTGGTGGAAAAAGGCATTCTGAAGAGCTACCTGCTCACGCGCCAGCCGGTGCGCGGCTTCGAGGGTTCCAATGGACGGGCGCGCCAGCCGGGCGCCTACGGAGCCAACGCGGCCGGTTTCGGCAATCTGTTTGTCAGCTCGTCGGAAACGTTGCCGGCAGGGGAGCTGAAGAAGAAGCTGATCGAGCTCTCGAAGACACGCGGCAAGCCCTATGGGATCGTAATCCGGAAGATGGATTTCCCCTCCTCGGCGACCCTCGATGAAGTGCGCCGGCTGCTCTCGGGAGGGGATAACAGCGGGCGTCCGGTGAGTCTGCCGATACTCGTTTACAAGGCTTATCCGGACGGGCGCGAGGAGCTGGTGCGCGGCCTGCGGTTCCGGAACTTCAGCGCCCGCTCGCTGCGCGACATCCTGGCCGCGGGCGACGACAGCAACGTATTCGAGTTTATGGATAGCGCGGCGCCTTTTGCCCTGATCGGCGCCGCCTCCTACGCCAGCGAAGCGTCGGTGGTGGCGCCCTCCGTGCTGATCGACGACCTGGACCTGCGCCCGCTCGAAGGCGATTACCCCAAGCCGCCGGTCGTGCCGCCGCCGTCTCTGGCGCCGTAGGAAACCGCTATGCGCCTGATCGGCCGCTACGTTTTTCGGGAGATCCTGACCAGCTCGGTGCTCGGCACGCTGCTGGCCACCTGCGTCATCTTTCTTCAGAAGGTGGACCGGCTTTTCGAACTGCTGGTTGGCAGCGGCAGCGCGGGGCTTGCGTCTACCCTCAAGCTGTTCGGCTGGGCCATGCCGCCGGTCTTGCCGCTGACCATTCCGTTCGGCGTGCTGGTGG
>Ga0326728_10012050_pt1 | contig 19437 bp, 17 predicted proteins | sample MB3enrmetagenome_FD_207602 | JGI IMG/M metagenome (GOLD analysis project Ga0326728, IMG submission 207602) | Lab enriched peat soil microbial communities from McLean, Ithaca, NY, United States - MB31MN | ecosystem: Environmental > Terrestrial > Soil > Wetlands > Peat | place: USA: New York... | reverse complement strand
GCCGACTGGCACACTTACGCAAGCTACACCCGCAAGGGGAACACGCTGTACATGCACATCCACTTCTGGCCGGCGCAAACGGCGGGCACTAAAGCCCTCGATTACTATAAACCGCCCACGGTGGTGGCCATCGGCGGGATTCGCACCAAGGTCAAATCGGCCCGCTTGTTTGCCTCCGGGAAGAAGGTGGATTTCGTTCAGGACGACATTTCCGTGAGGTTCACGGGGTTGCCCCACGACGCGCCCGATCAGCCTGTGAGCGTGATCGAGGCGGAGTGCGAGTCCGAGCCGATCATCGAAAGCGAATACGTGCGGAAGCAGCGGCCAAGAGCCCAGGTGGGAATTTAGAGCACTGCAGTGCACCGCGCCCCCCCGCGACAAGAGCAGCCCTCTCCCTTGGGGAGAGGGTGTCCGGCGACGGCGTTTTCTCCAGCCGTCGCCGGACGGGTGAGGGGTCGGTAGGTGTCTAGGGCGAGGCGTGCCCACTTGCATCACGGGTGCCTGGCAATGTCAGGATTTGCTGCGGGCGGCCTAAACTTCGCGCAATTCGGATCGTGCTCGTCAAGCCACGGCATTTGACCGCTCTCTTTCACGAGATCTGCGAAGGCGGTGGGAGCGAATTGGCATAGGCTGGTACAACCGCCCGACTTTGTTAGGCAACCAAAATCGAAGTCGTAGGCGCGTTTTCTTTCTTCAGTATTTGCTTGGGCGGTGAGGGTGGAGTCAATTCCCTCCCCGCCACCTGGAGTTGTTATGTTGAACCAACCCACATGATAGGAGCGCTGGCCCATTCCGTCTTGAAGATACTTCGGTACTTCCTTGAACTCGCTAGCGCGGCGCCCCAAGACCTCGCCTCCCTTCCCGCGCACAAACACGGCATAGTCAAGGTGGGTGACAATCCCGCGGTCAACCGTCACGTTCGCCCCACCCAGTCCATCTTGCAGGCCGAGAGCGGGCAATAGGCGGAGCAAGTAATCCCCCATCTGAGGAGTCAAGAACCGACCCCACAGCTCGATGAAAAAAGGGAAGTGTTTCAACGTCACATCAAGTGTGCAATGCGCAGGGCTGCAAGGCGTGTGGTCGTAGGTCGAAACACCGCCGTGGTGGCGGAGGATCAGAGCCCGAGCATCCTCGAACGTCGACTTGCCGACCTGCAGTTGCCTGACGTCCTGGAGCAGCCGCTCCGCTCTACGGCGGTAAATGCGATTGGACACCTCTTCGGCCGAGATCGCCAACACAGCGACAGCAGCAAGTCCGATTAGTAGATAACAGATGAATCGCGTAATCGGTAGTCGTGGCAGAAATGACATACAGAGCCGCCCTTGATAAAGCGGCAGGCCGGATCACAGGTCGCGCGTAAAGAACCCCTCACCCATCCCGCTCCGGCTGACGAAAGCGCCGGCAGCGGGACACCCTCTCCCCAAGGGAGAGGGCGGTCGCACGCACTCGGGTCACTTTAGATTCGCTGCGGCCTCCAGCCGAATCGTCACGATCTGAAACGGCTTTATAGAGAATCTGAAGCCATAAGGAAGAACCTGGAGAGGCCCTTGCTTCCTCTCCAGGGCGTCGTTCAACCACGCCGATTTCACTTGGAATAGCGGCGATTGCACCTCGATCACGCTTTCCTTGCCCGCCACTTCCACAAAACGCAGGATTGTGCCCTGGCCGTCTTCGGCCCTCTTCCACGTCACGAGGACGGCGTCGGGATCCTTCACTTCGAGGAAGCTTGCCCGGAAAGGATCCAATGGCCGTGGAGAATTGATCGCTTTATCCTGGGAAGTGATTTGGTCGATTTCAAGAGGAGACATTTCCTCGCGGCCCAACCGGCCCAGGTAGCCAGGCTCGAGATTATTGCCGCTGGTAAACACGTAGCGGAAGGTGAAGCCGCCTCCCTGCCCTGCTGCATAGTTTGTGTCCCAGTAGTTGTCCATCACATATGAGAAGATCGTGCCGGGGCGCTGCCCGAATTCGAGCGGCCATGTCCCCCGCACTATGTCTCCCAAGGCCACCAGCGGGGCATCAACGGGAACCAGCGCCGCCGTCACGCCGCCCTGCTCCGCCGCCACCCAGTGCTGCACGGAAAACCATTCCTTGCCGGCTCCGGGCAGTTGATCACGGCTGGGGTCCACGATTCCGTTTTGAATCTCGTAGCGAAATCGCGGATGGTCCATGGCCAGGGGAAATGCAAAGTAAACACCTTCCTTCGTGAAAACCTCGGTTTTGTGCACGCGGTTGATGAACTCGATTTTCTTCTGCCCGTTAAACAGAATCACCTCCGTCTCGATGCGGGGCGTATTCACGGCGGCAGACTCGAGGTGCGCGACGGTCCCGAAGGGCTGCCTGGTCACGGACAGCAGCCGCCCTTCCCCCGAGTTGTGCACCGTAAGCTCCGGGACAGGAAAGGCGGGACTGTACTGAACCAGCCGGTTGGGAGTTTGATCCGCCCCCGTGACGTAGAGGTACTGATCGAACACATAAGGACTCGAGGCATTCACAAGTTCCTGGTTTAGTTCCTTGTCGTAGATGCTCTTCACCGCACCGCTGTCGGGATCGAGCGTCACCCGGTAGTACTGATTCTCGAGAGTTTCTTCAATTAACGCCTGCGGAGCCGCCGGTTCGACTTTGATTCCCTTCAGGGCGTAAGCCTTGTAGCCCACCGAGGGCACATTCTGAGCGAGGAAGCGAACGCGCCGGTAAGCCGGCCCTGTGGACAGGACTTCGTAAGGGACGGTGCGGCGGGTGAACTGGTCAACGAGTTCGAGGCCTTTGTCCAAATCCATTTCGACCAGGCCGGAGCGCTGCCAACTGAGAGGATTGAAAACCAGCAGCGTACCTTGCGGGTCGTAGATGTAGTCGGCAAGAGCGGCCATGCCTCGCCGCAGCACGTAATCGACGTCCTTCTTGGCCTGTGCTGCGAATCCTTCTTTGACGGACCATTGCCCGAGGGTTTCCTGGCTGCCGGGATTCGATTCACTACCCGCCGCGCCCCAGGTGTGCTCATCGTAAAGCACCATGTTGTGCCAAAGGCGCTTCAGCGCCTCGTCCCCGGGTTGAAGGCGGGGATTGACCAGGCTGCTAATGGTGGAGAACTTTTCCGCCGCAAGTGCTCGCTGTTCCGTCCCCCGCTCGAGGGCCGCCGAACGAGCCGTGGAGATAATCCCATCTTCCCAGTACGGCCCGCCGTCGCCTCGCACCACAGGAATCGCTTCTCCGAATTGACGGGCAATGTAATTAAGCGCTTCGGAAAAACCCGTGTAGCTTAGCCGTGGGTAGGCGTAAATCTTGTTCCACTCCGCGGCCAGCGTCGCTTGCTGCGGGAAGAGGTCCGTATTCTCCACCTGCGTGCCGTAAACCACTACGGCGTCGGATTTGTATTCAGGATGCGAATAGATTTGAAGGAAACGTGGCAAGGAGTCGCGCCCGCCGGCAATTTGAGGCGGTATCCCGAACAATGTTAAGACCTGATGGTAGTGCCGCGAGTACCACATCAGGATTCTTCCGCCGTCCGGGCCTTCCCACCAGAACGGCGACTTCTCATGAAGGCGTCCCTGAAGGAGAACTGGAGCGCGATAGTTGTCGCTTCCGGCAGCGAAGTACTTCAGGCCTGCCGCCGCCAACACCGAGGCGTAGGACCAGGAATAGGAGGGGACATCCGTGATATTGGCATAATCGCCGTCGCCCCCGTGATCGTGATTAAACCGGAAGCCAGGGTATAGCGAGCGCAAGAGTGTCTCCAGGCCGGGAAAGCCGGTGAGAAGGCTCGCCTCCACCGAGGGCACGAAAATCTTCTTCCTCTCGACCATCTGAAAAAACCGCTGCTTCTCCTCTTCACTGCGTCCCTCGAGAAACTGCCGCACGCACCAAAACCCATCCGGGCTGAAACGAAACTCGGGATGGTCGAGAATCAACTGGATGGCTTCGTCGAGCGTGCGGCTTTGAGCTTCCGCCACCTTGGCCTGGTAATCCGTGTAACCCACATCCAGGTGAGTGTGAGGCACGATGAACAGGTTCCACTTCTTTGCCGGGTCCAGCGCCGCCGGAAAGCGTTTCGTGCGCCCGCCCAAGCTGACGGTAACCTCGCTCTTGGTATGGGCGTCAAATTTCGGAACTTCGAACTCCACCCGTTGATCGCCGAAATCCCAGCCGGAGTCCAGCTTCGCGGCGAACTTCTCTTTGCCGACGGTCAACTGCACTTGACCACCTTCTGACGGAGAGTTATGGCGGATAAAGACGTCGACCAACTCCACTAACTTTCCTTCACTCTGCCGGTAAAAAACGGTCGGCTGCGTCTGGACAGTGACGTCCTCGGAGGGGAATTTCCCATCCGGGTCTTGCTCGAGTTCCAAAGCGTCGTAGAAGATTCCGGGGCTGGTGACGTCATCGCGCTCCGACGGCTCATCCACAGCCGTGAGGACAAGCTCGTTGACTCCCTCCGCCAGGTAATCTGTGGGCAGATCGACCGTGATGGTGTCGGCCGAATACGCAGGCTGGAATACACTGCTCACGTCGCCCCCGGCATAGTTCAGGGTGGGGTGCTGAAAAAGTAGCGCGCGGTGCCCGTTGATTCCCACCTGCAGGCGCGAGACGCGCGGGGTTTCAACCAGCAATGCCACTTTCAGCGTATAAAGGCCCTGCGGAGCGCCCGGCAGATCAAACTGGATCGTATAAGGATGAGGACGAAACCCCGCCCCGCCATTCGACGAGCCCGGCTGAAAGGCCGGCCAGTCGTTTGCCGGGTTGCTTTTCCCGACGATGTAAAGCACTTCGCTCTCGCGCTGGGCGCCGGCAACCACGGGCGCTTTCATCTCGCCCTGATGGAACTCAGCGGAGGATTGATCAAACTTGCCGATCTGCCATACCGTTTCCGGAGCCGCTGCCACGAGGGAGCAAGTGCAAATCACAACGAGCCATAGCCCGAAGCTGCGTTGCAGAACTTGTTGATATGTGCGCTTAGGCATGCATTTGACCTGAGATTAGAGTTGACGTCTTGCGAATTCTACACCTTACCTATGCCATGCCGTTCTTTATTGTTGATCGGATTGTTGAGTATGCTCCACAATGTGAAAATCATCCAAATTGTAGCGGATTGGGTGCAATTGCCGTAAGGAGGGATCGTGAAGAAAGGACGGAAACTTGTTGGTGTTCTCATGCTTCTGGCCACGCTGAGTGCCTTGGCGCTCGGCCTTAGCGCCGCGGAGGGCCCGGAAAGCGGGGCTGACGCTGCCGGCGGCCAATCCTGGATGAAGGAAGGCACAGGAAGTTACGGTTGCGCGGCGAAGGATATTGGGCACTATGTGGCGCGGCGGGCGGCGGGGCCCATCGTGGTTGACGGCCGGCTGGACGAACCCTCCTGGCAGATGGCGGAAAAGTCTCCGCGTTTTGTGGACATGGTTACGGGACAGGGAGGGTTTTACGACACGCGAGTTGCGGTTCTGTGGGATGACCAATACCTTTACGTCGGCCTGTGGCTGGAAGAGCCCTACGTGGAAGCCCACCTGACTAAAACCGGTTCGCTGATTTTCCAGGAAAACGACGCCGAGGTGTTCATCGACGGTGGCGATGCCTATTCGGAGTTCGAGACCAATGCCCTGGGCACGACTTACCAGGTGTTCTTCATTTGGCGCGACGCCCATAAGAAGGGTAGTGTTTTCGATGTGCCCGAGTTCGACATCTTCAAGAATAACGCCCTGACCTTTGGAGGCGACTTCGACCGCTCCGACCAGTCTTTCTGGGTGGGAACTCATCCCCGCGGGCTCCGCTGGGCATTTCTGAACTGGCAGTTTCCGGGCCTCCTTCATGCTTCGCACGTGGATGGAAAAATCAACGACAACTCCGTGCCTGACAAAGGCTGGACTGTGGAATTGGCCTTCCCCTGGAAGGGAATGAAGTACCTGGCGGCGGGCCGTTCCCTGCCGCCTAAAGACGGCGATATCTGGAGGATTTTCTTCGGACGCTTCGAGAAGTTGATGCCGGGCGGCGTCGAACTGAACCCGCACCCCGCCTGGGTGTTGAGCCGCCACGCCGTCTACGACACCCACATCCCGGAATGCTTCCCGTTCATTCAGATGTCGAATCAAACCGTGGGGAGGTAGCAGGAGTCACAATGGGCGCAACCGGCCACAGCCTCTTTCCAAACTTGACCACAGAGCCAAGTTCGGCGCGGACCACGGGAATCCTGCCCGCTCAGACCATTCGGGAATTGATTGCCGGCGGGCGCATCGTGGCGAGCAACGAGGTCACGGAGGAACAGATCCAGCCCGCCAGCATTGACCTGCGTCTGGGCGAGGTCGCGTACCGCGTGCGCGCCAGCTTCCTGCCTGGTGCAGAGTCCAGCGTCCAGGATAAGATCTCTTCGCTCGCTATCACCAAGGTCGATCTGACAGGCGGCACGGTGTTCGAGCCGGGGCGCGTCTATATCGTGCCCTTGATGGAGGAGTTGCGCCTGCCGAAAGACGTTGAGGCAAGGGCCAATCCCAAAAGCACCACGGGGCGGCTCGACATTTTCACCAGGCTGATCGCCGATTACGGCGTCGAATTCGAACGCGTCCGCCCCGGTTATCGCGGCAAGCTTTACGCTGAGATCGTCTCAGGCACGTTTACTATCCAGGCGCGGACGGGAATGAAACTGAACCAACTGCGGTTCATCCGCGGCAATCCACCTTCTCACGACGGCCCCTTGGCGGAGTTGGACGAGAGGGAAAACCTGGTGTACGAAGACGAGGAGGGTCCCGTAAAAGCCAAGATTGACAAGGGGCTGCGCATATCCGTAAGAGTTAATGCGGAAGGCGAAACTGATCTTGTCGCTTTCCGAGCCAAGAAACATGCCCCGGTGGTCGACCTGGGCGTACGCGATTTCCACGATCCAAGAGAGTACTGGGATGCCGTCTACTCCGTGCCGGGACGCGGCATCGTCCTGGACCCAGGTGATTTTTACTTGCTGGCGTCCAAAGAGAAGGTTCGCGTGCCGCCGGACTACGCGGCGGAAATGGTCCCTTACGATCAGTCGATCGGAGAGTTTCGCGTCCATTACGCAGGCTTCTTCGATCCGGGCTTCGGATACGGCCTGAGCGATGTTCTGGGGACGCTGGCCGTGCTGGAAGTCCGGGCACATGAAGTGCCCATCCTCATCGAACACGGGCAGACCGTGGGCAGGCTCATCTATAGCCCCATGCTGGCGCGACCCGAAAAAATCTACGGCGTCCAAATAGGCTCTTCCTACCAAATGCAAGGTCTGGCGCTCAGCAAGCAGTTTAAGAGATGGCCCTGAGCGGATGATCGATGTTCGATTGACGATGGGCGATTGGCATGCCGGCTTACGCATACATCATTCTGGCAGCGGGATGGTTCGCTTGGATGATTCGATTTATCTTCGCCTCATTCAAGGGAAAGACATCGCCCGCCGCGAAGGTTGATCGCCGTGCCCGCTGGGGCATGCCGATAATCGCGGTGGCTTTTGCACTTGTGTGGCAGGGCAACTTCTGGACGCGATCGCCCGGACCTTTGCGGATCGCAACTTGTATTCTCCTTTTCGCAGCCGCAAGCATTCTCTCTTGGACGAGTACTTATGCCCTGGGACGACAGTGGCGGCTTGATGCCGGCCTTAATTCCGATCACGAACTGGTTCGGTCCGGGCCGTACCGGCTGATCCGCCATCCCATCTACACTTCGATGCTTTGCATGTTGCTGGGTACGGGTTTGCTGTTGGTGACGCCTCTAACGCTCCTACTGCCATCAATCCTATTCCTCATCATCGGCACCGAGATTCGCGTGCGAATCGAAGAGAAGCTGCTCGCAGCGCAATTTGGCGACGAGTTTCTGGAATATCGGCGCCGCGTTCCCGCCTACATTCCATTCCTGAAGTAGCAATGGATTCCCGCGTGCGCGGGAATGACGCGAGAATCAAAATCCCCACTTACCACCTGCGACGTACCACTTACCGACTTATTCCGCGACGTGGACTATCGCCTTCGCAACGCCGTCGCGATAATCGGCGACGAGGTCGAAAGCCTGCTTGGTTTCGGCAAGAGGGAAATGGTGAGTCACAATCTGGTCGAGGTTGATGGCGCCGTTGGCGACCAGTTCGATCGCGGGGGCCACGCACTGGTTCTGCCGACGGACGCTCTTAAGTTGTATTTCCTTGCGCCGTAGGGTGTGGATGCTGAAGCTGACTCGGTCAACCTCCGGAATGCCGATCATCAGAACGGTTCCGCCCGGCTTGAGCAGCTCAATCGCCTGGTCGAGGGTTTCCTGCTGCCCCGCGCATTCGAAAACGCAATCCACCCCCAGCGGCTCAAGCCCTCGGATAGCGCGAACCACGTCGGTTTCTTTCGGGTTCCCGGTCCACGTTGCTCCGCAGCGCCGGGCCATCTCGAGGCGCTCGCCGATCAGGTCAGTGACATACGCGGCGCAATCGCCGGCGGCGCGGCTGGCAAGCAGCACGCACAATCCGATGGGTCCGGAACCCAGGATGGCGATCTTGGCCCCCGGCCGCATCTGCGCCAGACGCTGCGCGTAAATCCCAATTGAGAGCGGCTCGACCGCCGCGGCCTGCACCATGGTCATGCGCTCGGGAATTGCGTAGCAGGACCGTTCCGGCATCACCAGGTATTCCGCCAGCGCTCCCGGCCCCTGGCCGGGGCAGGCCAGGAAGCTCTGGTTTCGGCACGTGTGTTCCCGGCCCGACAAGCACTGATCGCAATGCCCGCAGGCGATCAGCGGGTCCACGGCCACGCGTTGGCCGACGCTTAGTTTCTTCACCTGATCCCCAACCGCCACCACGCTTCCGGCGCATTCGTGACCTGTCCATTCCGGGTAATTAACCACCAAGGTGCCGATCCGCCCCGTCGTGTAGTAATGCACGTCCGAACCGCAAACCCCCACCACTCCGACGCGCAGCAGGACGCTCTGGGGATCGGTGATCTGCGGAGGCGCAGTCTCGCGAATCTCCATTTGTCTTATGCCGGTTAGGAAAGCTGCTTTCATCTGGGACCCCCCGCCAAACAACCATTCTATCAGGTGACGCGCCTTGGAGTGCGGCGGCGAAGCTGCCGCCTTAGGGACGACGTTGGCCGCTGCAGGAAAGGCAGTAGCTGCACTACCGCACTCCAAACGGCCTACGTCGCGCGACCCACCGTGAACTTCGGGAAGCAGCGCTTCACTAGCCCGCTATAGATCGCTGCACCCAGCAAGCCACCCGCGGTTGGTGCAAGGAGGTAAACCCACCACTCATGGCCGCGCGGGCCGGGCAAGGCGATGCGTCCCCAACCGGCGAGATAACCGAAAAGGCGCGGGCCTAAATCGCGAGCCGGATTCAAGGCAGCCATGGTCAACGGTCCTCCCAGCATGACCAAGGCCGAGACGGTGAGCCAATGAACAACGGCGCCAGATTGCTTTTCGGCGCCTGGGGATTCCACTCGTCAATGAGCGCCATTATGGCCAGTCCCCACACCGCGGCCACTCCCAGCGGGTCATAGGCTCCGACGAGGACGGCGGCGCCCACGATGCCGTCTCCGACGAGAACCAGAACAAAGGTTCCGAGAACTTCAGCAAGACACTCGCCCGTGATTTGTTTTCGCAAGACATTCACAAGGCTCCCCTGCCATTCGGCTGGTCACTATTATCATGTAACTTCTTAACCAATTTGGCTACATTGAGCGCGAAGTGCCGGGCTGTCTCAATTCCTTCTTTGTCCTGCCAGACCTCGCCGGGGAGCCGGCCAAACGCCATGTTCCAATAGGTCGATCCCGGCACAATCATGTCGTTAATCAGGAAGAACATAAGCATTTCCTGAAGCGTCGAGGTGTGGCCGCCGCGCGCCGCCACCGCCATCGGACCGCCCACCATGCCCGAGAGGAATTGGTCCGACTTTTTGGAAACCTGGCCGATGCGCTGCAGCGCTGCCATCACGTCGCCGCGCGCCGTACCGACATAAACCGGCGAGCCTACAATGAAGCCCTGCGAGGCTCGGAGCTTCTCGATAATATCATTCAAGCCGTCGTCGAGACTGCACCTCTTCGATTCACCACACTTTCCACACGCCGTGCACGATTCGATCTTCATTTCAGAGAACGAGATGACTTCCGCCTCGACCCCCTGCTCGCGAATCAGGCGCGCGCATTCGTTCATGAGTTGCGCGGTATTGCCATCCGCTTTAGGGCTTCCACTTATTAAGAGTACTTTCGCCATTATTATCTCCTGTGGGTGTGTAAGGGCAACCCCTGTGGTTGCCCCAGGGCGGCCACGAGTGCCGCCCCTACCGGCCGCCGGTCGCGGGCCAATCGCTCCCCAGGCGTCTGTGAGATAACTCGATCGTTCTGTCATTCCGAGGAGCCGCGGGCGACGAGGAATCTCGCACTGCCTTGAAAATCCTCAGAGCGAGATTCCTCGCTCCGCTCGGAATGACAGCCTTGAAGCGTTTTCACACAGGCTCCCCAGGGGAGACGGCTACTTTATCGAGATGGGAAGACGTATACTGGGCATTATATAAGTAGATGTGTTAACTTAATTAGAATCCTACCCAACCCCGTAGCTATCGGACGATAACAGCATCTGGTTCTCAGGATTTCTGCTCTCGCCGACGCTGGTGACGCGCACGGCGGCCGGCGCCTTCACGGGGCATTTGACTTCGCAAATGCCGCAGCCGATGCAAAGTTCCGCATCCACGCGGGGCTGCTTCACGGTCAGTTTTTCTCCCTGAGTATTCCGCACTTCCACTTCTTCAAACCAGATCGCTTTCTTGGGCGTAGGGCAGTGCTCTTCGCAGACGATGCAGGTCTTCGAATAGGCCCAGGGCAGGCAGCGGCTCCTATCGATGTAAGCCAATCCGATCTTGATCTTCTGTTTTTCGGCGACCTCGATCTGGCGAATCGCGTGCGTGGGGCAAACCTGAGAACACAGATTGCACTCGTAGTCGCAGTAACCGAGCGACGTCACTATGAGGGGTGTCCACAGGCCCTCGAAGCCGCTTTCCAGCGAAGCGGGATGAATGGCGTTGGTTGGACACACCTTCATGCACTCGCCACAGCGAATGCAGCGGGCAAGGAATTCGTCCTCACCCAGCGCGCCGGGGGGACGAATCAGGGCGGGATTGAAGGTCCGCTTGGAGGCTTCTGGAGCGACGCCAAAGAGGAGCTTGGCGCCCGCGCCAGCCAGGCCAGCCCCTAATACGGCTCGCCGCCCCAGGTCCAGCCGGGCTTCTTTGGGAGGATGAAGAAAGTCAGCGATCCATTTGGAAAAATGGTTCATCGTGTTTTCGTTCCAGCCTCACATATCGTAGGGGCAAACCCTTGTGGTTGCCCAGGGCGGCCACAAGGGCCGCCCCTACAGCACCGTATCAATGCGCATCAGGACCGACCGCCAGCGTTGAAGGTGATCGCCTGGGCGGGGCAATCCGATTTGCAATTCCAGCAATAGAAGCATTCCGAGGGTTTCCAACCCCTGTCGGGAGCGGCCCCGCCCTGGCAGTCCACCAGGCAAAGCCGGCAGTTGTTGCACTTCTCCTGGTGCTTGTTTAAGCGGACGAGGGGATTCTTTCCCACCACTCCCAGCAGGCCGCCCAGCGGACAAACGTAACGGCACCAGAAGCGGGCGCGCCAGAAGTTGAGCGCCACGACGGCGACAAACAGCGACCCGATCAGCAAGCTGCCCAGGTAATACGGTTGTGTGGCGGCCAGCAAGTATTTGCGCAGGAAGCCATAAACAGGCTCTGTCACCAGCGTGAGCCGTACCGGTCCGACGCCCGGATTGGCGTCGTAAACCCACGTGAACACGGCCACCAGGGCCTTATTGATGGCCGGGTAGATGGACGTGGAGAGCGAGCGGAAGAAGAAGGAGAACGGGTCAAGCCAGCCAACCACGTCGGCGCCCAACAAGGCCGCGACCAGAAACGCCACCAGCAGGTAGTACTTTGCTTTCTGCCATGGGTGGTAGCCGCCCGCCTCGAGCTTTTGCTTGGCAGGCCCGCCGCGCAGGCTGGTGAAGAAGTTGTGCAGCGCGCCAAAAGGACAAACCCAACCGCAGAACCAGCGCCCACACACGAGCGTCACCAACAAGGTAACCAACGAAAGCAGCATCGCCCCCACCAGCACGTGCGAAGCCAGCCAGGAATTGAGCGCCACCAGCGGATCGAGATTAAAGAAAAACGTGACGCCGCGGCCGGCTTGGTTGATGGGGTGATAGACCGTCTGCAAAAAGAGATAACAGAACAGGAGAAAGAAACTCGCTTGCGCCAGCCGGCGCAGCCAGACGATCCACGAGGTTTTCTGCTTCTTGGCCATGGGTGATTACACTTCTATTTGCCTGGGCGAAAGCGACTTGAAATCCATGGCGCCCAGACCTCTGGCGCTTCCCTGCACAATGTAGCCAATCGAATCAGGCTTGTAACCGAGTAAGGTCGCACCGACGGCGTCCACCGCGACCTGGTCAACGCCCGCCACCAGCGTGTCCTTTCGCTTGACATCTGCGAGATTGCCGCCCACAGGGCCGTTCGCCGTCAGCACGCGAATGGCGTCCAGCACCACCAGTCGCGGCTTCAGAAAAGCCGCCAGGTCCGCCACCGTCCCACCCAAGTCCTGGTGAAGCCGGTTGCGCGCCCCGCCAATGACTCCCATAAGATTTTTCATTCCCAAGGTCGCCAAGCACAGATTGTGGTTCTTGGCGATGGGGACGTTGATCAACCGGTCCGCTTCAACGATGTCCTGGTAGACTTCCCACTCCTTCAAGACTTTGCCGTTGAGGGACATCCTTCGGAATTTTCTTTCGTCCAGGAAGGGCACCTCCGCGCCCGCTTTTTCCGCCGCCGGCTGAATTCCGCTGCGCGGATAAGAGAGCCGGGCAGGGTTGCAGGGGTTGTCGCTGACCAGCACTTTCTTTGCTCCTGCCTGGTAGCACATCTCGACCAACGTTGCGACGACATCAGGATTGGTCGTAGCGGCCTGTTCCGGCCGGCGGTCCCAGCCGATGTCAGGCTTTATCCAGACAACGTTCCCTTTCGAAACAAAACGGCCCATTCCACCCAAGGCGTCGACGGCCTGGCGAGTGAGCCGCTTTGCCTCCTCGGCAATGCCGTCGGGGTCCGCCGGGGAACTCTTGTAATGGGCGATGCTCAATGCCGAGGGCTGGGGACTTGCGACCAAGGGCTGGGGCCTGAGCAGACTAATTCCCAATCCCGCTCCGGCCGTGACTCCTGCTCTTAGGAAATCTCGCCGATCAATATGTGCCATGAATTAACTCCTCGACCTTCCAGCCTGTAGGGGCAACCCTTGTGGTTGCCCAAGGGCGGCCACAAGGGCCGCCCCTACGACATCAAAACGACACGCCGGCTCCTTTTTCTTCAATGCGATCCTTGACTGTCTTCAAGAACGATTCAGCTTGTGGCGGAGGGTTCAAACAGAGGATCGCGTAGGAGCCCGCCGCAAAGAATACGGCCTGACCCTCGAATTGGTTCGAACCCGAGAAGGCCGTGGGAGCCAGTCCCGGCAAGGGGATCGTCTTGCCCGAGCGCCCGAAGTATTCCTGCAACTTCCCTACCTTAGTTCCCGCCCCTGCTGCGTCAGCCGCCTTTGAGATGACCAGGGTTGTCTGTTTTTCTCCCAACCTGTAAGACGCCAGAATCGCGGGCGCCAGGAATTCATGTCCCAAGGGGGCTTTCTTCACATACCTGCAGGAGTGGCTCGCCAAGGCTTGCGAGGGAAAAAGAGAAAGAAATGCCGGCATGGATGTGGAGGGGCCAATCCTTCGCGATACGGCCAGGGCAAAGCGCTCGAGCAGCAGCACGGTTTTCTCTTTGTCGCTGAAGGCCGAGAGTTTCACGTAAAACTCATCCTGCAGGAAGTTCAGGATTTCATTGGTGCCGTAACCTTCCGCGCCGATGGGAAGGAAATGGTAGTCCGGCGAGCTTTCGGCGGCGTAAATCCCGAAGGCATTGGCCGGCGTGCCCAGGTTGTAAATATCGAGCGTGAAGTCGGTGCTCGGGGATTTGTATTCCTGGTGAACCATGGCCACCAAGCCATAGTCAAGGTAAACATCCGCCCCGCCATCGCTGTATTGATAAAGGTCGGAGCTGTAGAACTTCGGCTCGCCGCCCCGCGCCGCGCCGACTTCCGAAGGGTCCGGCAGCAGTTGCGCCAACCTGGCCCTCGCCGCGCCAGGAATCACTGCGGGCGCCGCGTTCTGGCCCCCCTCCTCTTGCGCGACCAGCAGCACGGGCAACGCTGCAATCAGCAGCAGAAAAAGAGCTATGGTTCGCATCTCGTTCCTTACTCCTGCGAGGGGGACGACCCCCTCACCCGGACAGCCCCGGGCTAACCGAGGCTCTCAGCAGCAAAAACCTCCCGTGCCGCCAGGAGCCGCTCGACAATGGCAATCCCATTGGGGCATGCCGGCTCGCACTGCTTGCAGAGGCGGCACGCTTCGCTGCCGGTTTTCTCCGCCGGGAGCGCGCGATAAGTACGCAACGCCGTCTGCGCGTCTCTCATTTGGTCGTAGTAGTAGTCCTTGCTGCGCAACACGGTAGAGACTTCGACCCCGAGCGGGCAGGCCCGCTTGCACTCATCGCACATCATGCAATTATTGGAGCGGTTCGCCTGCGCGTAGCGGTACAGGGCCCGGTCCTCCGCGGCGGTCAGCGGCTCCTTGAGCGCCGCCAAATAGGCATCGAACATATCGAAGGAGCCAATGCCCTTGGTCACCGTCGTCACCGCCGGATTGCTCAGAAGCTTCTTCAAGTAGGCGACTTCCGAGTCGAGGCCTTTGAGCCCCTTCATCGTCTTCATGGCCATCACGCCGACGCCCCGCTGCTGGGCCAGGCGAAGTTCTTCCGTCATGGCTTCCAGGTTAGGCTGATTCAGCACCGGCATGACGACGTTGTAATAGCCGGACTGAAGGCCCGCCGCGGTTGTGCTCTTTACCATGGCGTGGCTCGTCAAACCGGCGAACCTGACTTTCCCCTGGTTCTTCAGCTTCTCGAAAGTCTCGGCGATTTTTGCGTCGGAGGCCGTAAAGGGGAAGTGGCGGTTGAACATCAGGAAATCCACGTGGTCGGTATTGAGGACTTTCAGGGCTTCGTCAATGCTGGGGTAGTCATCCTTCAGGGCTAGGTAGAACCTGTCGCGCAGAGACCTTAGCCCTGCGCCGAGTGTCTTGATCGATTGTCCGCCCAGGTAGTCCCAAGCGACATGCACCAGGTTCACGCCGTGCTCGATGGCGTAGCGATGCACCGACTCCGCCATGACCAGTCCGCCCAAGCTGATCTCCGACACCAGGATGCCGGTATTGCCCATGGGACGGTACTTCATGGCAGGGTTGAAGTTAAGGATTTTTGGCTGCGCGGTGGACTTATTGTCATCATCACCCGCCTGGGCTCCCAGCCCTCCTGCGCCCACTGCCACTGCTCCTAGAAGACCACTCGAAATGAACCCTCGCCGATCCATCAACGGCACCTTCGCCTCCCTGAATGCGTGATCTCACACTCTCCCCGGAACTCTATGCTTTTTTGAGGCCATGGTGGACATTCTCTACGCTCACCCTTTGTTTTCATACACATTCCCGGATCGTTCGTTGAAAAACAGCCTCCAGTGGTCGGCTGTCAGCCGTCCGCCGAGTCCACCGCCGCCTGTGGAAGGGCAACCCTCGTGGTTGCCCCAGGTTGGCCACGAGCGCCACCCCTCGATCCACAAGATCCTGTGCGCGGTCGGACACGAAGTCCGAGGCGGTAAATCAGCCGCCGCACCTGGAGAACTTGCAGGTGCGGGCGGCGGCACCGCCAACGTAGCACTCTAGCCTACTATTGGGCGCTGGTCAAGAGACAGGAAGTCTGAGTCACGACCCGGCGGGGCAAAACTCAGGCACGGCGGCGCTTGTGGGCTCGGGTGGCGCTGTGCGCTTTGTGTTTCTTGGGTTGCGGTGCGGCTTGAGGATGTACGCTGGGAGCGGGCAAGTCCGTGTTTACCATGTCGGCCACGGCTTTCCAGCTTCCGTCCGCCTGCTTCTTAAAAACCGTCAGGTACTTGCCCTGGTCGGTAACCGGCCGTTGATCTCTGGGACTCGATGCCGTCATCGAGTAAGTGCCGACCACGTAAACGAAATCGCCGCTTTTCGAAGCCTCTCCGCGCGTGGACTGGAAAGTCAGGGCAAAGTTGGGGTCGGCCAGAATTGGCTTGAAGGCTGCCTTGATATTGTCTTTGCCGGTGATCATCATCTCGTTGGGAAGCAGGAGTGAAGCGTCATCGGAAAAGTAACTCACGAACTTGTCCACATCTTTCGTGGCAATGTCTTTGACCCAGGCAGCTTCGACGCTTCTCACCGCCGCGACATCAGCGTTCTGCGAGCTAGGGACGTTCCTCGAGCAGGCGGTCGTCAGGGCGAACAAGGCAACACACGCAAGTAAGTGGCGGGGGCGTAGCATAGTTTTTCCTCCACGAGAATCTGGGATAATTCTACCACGGACCAGCGGCGTTCCGTCGAACGAAACGGGGTCAGCCTTAAAGGCAATTGAAGACGGCATAGAGCCCGTAGGAGCGAAGGGCTGGGCGGAACTATCGCGCGCGGATTACTTTTTTTGGACTGGGCACTGCTGGGGGAGATTAAGTCGAGGTGTCACCCCGGACGCATGCGGGGTTAATTCACAGGCACAGTAGCTTCAGTTTCGCCGGAGGCCGCACTTTGTGTGCCATTTGAGCCTACAGCCGTAACCACGTAGTAGTAAGTTGCTCCGGGCGCAACACTCTCGTCCACATAGGTGGTGCCGTTAATCGGCGATGCATTCAGCGGAGTTGAACTCTCGCCGCCGGAAGTGGTTCCCCGGTAGACGTTATAGCCGACGGCCCCACTCGTCTCGCTGGAGGTCCAGGAGAGAATCACGTCATGGCTGCCCGCGCCCGAAAGGCTCACAGTCTGCGGGCTTCCCGGGGCATTGTCCGTGATGCTGAGGGCCGCCGTGCGCTCCCCGCCGCCACTCGGTGTGAAAGTCACCCCGATGGCACAAGCGCCTCCTGCTGCCACCGAACCGCGGCAGGTGTTTGCGATCTCTGCGAAATCCCCGACGTTGGCTCCCACGACCGCGAGGTTGCTGATGCTCAAGGGTGCGCTGCCCGTGTTGGTCAGAGCGACGGTTTCGGCCGCGCTCGTTATGGCGACAGCCTGACTTCCAAAGGAAAGGCTGGTGGTGGACAGGCTGACGGCCGGGGCGATGCCCGTCCCGGCGAGGTTCACCGTCTGGGGGCTGCCGGCGGCATTGTCCGCGAATATGACCGACCCGGTGCGAGTTCCGGCGGAACTGGGCTTGAAGGTGACCGTTAGTGTGCACTGATCGGAAGGCGCCAGTGACGAGCCGCAATTGTTGGTCAAAGTGAAGTCGGCGGCGTTAGACCCGGTAACTTCGACACTCGAAATAGTCAGACTCGCGTTGCCAACGTTAGTCAAGGTGGCGGATTGAGGCGCGCTGGGGATGCCTACTTCCTGATTGGCGAAATCAATACTCGTGGAACTCAAGGAGAAACCTGCGGTGGGAGTTGCGGCGACTTCGGAGTGTCCTCCGGCGCCGCCACAGGAGATACAGCATAAGGCGCTGGCGAGGCAGACGACGGCGAGAATCGCTTCCTTCGCGTGGGCAGAATGGAGGGGCCTCGCTTGCATACTCCACGACTTCCCGGCCAGTGTGGCGCCAGCCTCGGGTGGATTCCTAGCCTTCTACAGACAGAGCAATTTCGATGCCACGCGGCCGACGCTAAAGTCCCATTACCCTCGACCGGAGTCTATGGCACGAAGGTACCGGCCGATGGAACGGGCATTGTGTCTCATACGCGTGGTCCGACCGCTTGTTGTGGTATTCGCGATATTAGTGCGTGAAAGCTCGAAGAATCTTGTTGTAGGGGCGGTCCTAGTGGCAGTCCTTGGGCAGCCACAAGGGCCGCCCCTACGAGAACTCACCGCACCGCAACCGGCTAAGAACTACGATGTGAGTGACACGGTTCTGCCGCCGGGACTGGCGATGCTGGCATGGAGTTGGGGCTTATCGCCGCGTGTGATGGGAATGTCGAGGGCGAGAAGCGTCGAAATACGCTGCAATTCGGCGCCGTCAGGTACGGAGATTTCGAAGCGGAGGATTTCGCAGCCTGCGGGCGCATCGACGGAAGGATGGACGGTCTCAGCGCCCCACTCGATGAAGAAGGGGAGAAGCCCGGCTCGATCGTCTTGAAGATTGAGAGTCTTCCATTCGAGAAGGCGGCCGTCGGGACGCTTGCGCGCGCCGGGTGTGGGTCCATCGAAAGCAAGGTTGGCGTCGCGGAGACGTGCCGCGAATGCGTTGAGGTCGCCGGGATGCGCCGCCCAGCCAACCAGGCGCGGCGCTGTAAGTTTCTTCAAACCATAGTGGTCGGGTGCGCCGGTCTGTGCGGGGTCTGGCGCGATGATTTCGAGATAGTGCCTGTCACCGAGGGAGAGCAGGGCGTTGCGGGTGCCGCGTCCGGGATGAATGCCGCCGAAGGCGGCAGTGACCCCGGTATGTTCCTTGACGAACGCGATGCCTGCCTCGAGATCGCTCGAGCCGAGAAGAATGTGATCGAGTACGATGGGCACGTTAGCGCCTCCCCAGGAAGTGGCAGGCAGGGTTAATGCGCCTGCGGTCATTGCGAGAAATAATCTGCGGGATAGCATGACCGTTTAGATACTTTTGTCGGGAATCCTTCACGTCTGGTGCCGAAGAGAGGATTCGATACTGGCACAATAGGCTACCCCTAACAGAATCAACAGAACTCTTCCACGGCCGCATGAATACAGGATACTACCGGCATTCTATTAGGTCTCGCTGTTCCCCCGTCATCTCTCTGGTGCTTCGCAGAAATAGACACCAAACAGACACCATGGACAGACACCAAAGGATGCCCCTGCGACCTTTCCAGGCCAGTGCGAGAATTCACTTCGCATCTGCACTTCCGACCCCACGTCCCATGATATCGTATGAAAGTTCCCTCGGAATTCGAGGTATCAGCGGAGCTGTGCCTGCCCAATTCGGCAGACAGCTTTTGAGGAACGGCGAGACTATCTTGTGTGACTCCGCGACGGCAATGAGCTTGGCCTCTTTCTGCGGCTCCAGCGGCAAAGTGATTGTCATACCGTCCTTCTTCTTTCTTAGTGATACCGTTTATAAGGTACCTCAAAAGCTATCCATCTTGCAAACCAGGCATCAGGTGGATGGGTTCGAAGGAATGTCACGGCACGAGAAGTGCGCAAACCAAAGGTGATGGGCACGCACTGATCCCGGCGCGCGTGGCCCAGCAGGACTCGGCGGCCACTGATTCGCGGATCAGTGGTCACGGTGCCACTGATGCCGTGGTTTGATGCTTTTACAACGCAAGAAATCAAGGATTATGTGCATATCGTCTGCGCGCGGCCAGACGAACCGTCGCCCTTCCCCGGCCAACTCATGCAGTCCCTGCCGCA
>Ga0326728_10012048_pt1 | contig 19441 bp, 15 predicted proteins | sample MB3enrmetagenome_FD_207602 | JGI IMG/M metagenome (GOLD analysis project Ga0326728, IMG submission 207602) | Lab enriched peat soil microbial communities from McLean, Ithaca, NY, United States - MB31MN | ecosystem: Environmental > Terrestrial > Soil > Wetlands > Peat | place: USA: New York... | reverse complement strand
CGAGCCTAAGCGCAAACTGGATCTGTCGCGGTGCGCCTGCGTAGAGGAGTTCTCCAAAAGTCGAATCCTCATACCCAATGTCCGGGTTTCCGAAATTCGGTGTATTCAGGATATTGAACACCTCCGCCCGGAATTCCAGGCGCTTCTTTTCTCCGATCGGAAACTCCTTGTGGGCTGTAAAGTCCACACCCACGAAGCCTGGACCCTCGACGATATTGCGGCCCGCGTTCCCAAAGGTCCCGGGGGATGCATACCCGAAGGCTGCCGGATTGAAAAAGCAGGTGAGCGACTGATGGCCCGTCGGACAGCCATAACTCGCTTGAACGTCCTGGCCGTAGGAGAAATCCTTGGGCTTGCCCAGCAAGTTGGGGCGTGCTCCGGCGGACGCGTACACAGGTGCGTTGGCGGGGTCGATGTAGGTGAAGGGGACGAACCAAAAGCCAGTCTGGAGGCTCGTAATTCCGCCGATTTGCCAGCCCCCTACTACACCATTCAACACGCCGTGCAAATTCCTGCCCAGCGGCTTGCCACGCCCGACCGGCAAATCGTATAGCCAGCTCATGACAAACCGGTGTGTGACGTTGAAACTGGAATTGCCATAATCTAGGCCCCAGTTGCGCGCGTTCCGGACACTATCGCTGCCACCTTCGCCGGAGTTTCCAAGGAGAATAGCCAATGGAACATCGTCAAGGGAATGGGACCAGGTGTAACCGCCCATGAACGTAAGGCCATTCGACATGCGCCGCTCGATCTTGGTCTGGAGCGCGTTGTAACTCGACTTGCCCATGGTGTGGTAATACCCGAAGGGACCAAGGTTGGGGAACGGCCTGCGCGATTGCACGGGGATGTTCGGATCCGCGGTGGGGTAGGGTTGGTTATCATCGATGTCCACCCAGAGGTGGCGTCCCGCCGTAGCGGAGTACGCCACATCGAGGAGCGTCTTGAATCCCAAGTCGCGTTGAACGGTGAAGTTCCAGTTCACGGTGTAAGGATCTTGGATGTTGGGATCAAATGGCTCGAGGGCAGACATTGAGACCAAGTCCGGGTTGGTAGCCCAATCGGCTGGGAACCCGGTAGTAATACTGGTAACAGCAACAACTGCCTTTCCGGTAATGGGGTCAATCGGGCCGGTGTTCGGGCTATAGGCATTGAAGCCCTCGGCGAAAGGCGGATTCAGCGGCATGGAGATCGTTTCGGCCGCTTGATCGAGGTTTATGAAGAAAATGCCCGCCGCGGCGCGAAGGACCGTCTTCGGTGTGATCTGGTAAGCTAGACCGAGCCGCGGGGCTATGGAACGGTTGTCCGCATGGAGTAGGCTGTGGCTGTCCGACCACTCCACAGGATATCCGGACGGCAGGAAGGGGGGGATATTCTGCCGACTCTTTGGTTCTATATATGCCCCGGTCTTCATGTCGATGTTGGTGACGCGATCAAACCGTTCGCGCACCGAATTGCCGAAATCCCAGCGCAGCCCCATATTGAGCGTTAGCTTGTCCGTGGCTCTCCAATCGTCCTGGATGAAGACAGCCCCGGACTGACGGCCACTGTCCGAAAAAATGGAGTTGCTCACCGCCGACGAATCCGGTATTCCAAACAGGAATTGGGCAAAGGGCGCTCCCGTTGCCGCCGCGGATGTCATGCTCGAGGGTGCACTGAGGTCAGCGGTGAGAATCCCTGAGAAACTGTACTGCGCAGCGATGGCCGCTGCCTCATACTGTGAGGTCCACCAGCTAACCGCGCCCCCTCCGATCTTGAAGGTATGTCTTCCTCGCACCAAGCTCAGGGTGTCCATTAACGTTTCGGTGCGGGCAGTGGTAATGACGGGAGTCCAGCCGGAAGTGCCGATGGCGGCTATTCCGGTAATAGAGATGCCGGGAGGGCCACCCACCACCCCGGGTTGGAAGGGTACATTTTGGAAGCCCAGAGACGCTGGATCGAGATACTTGTCCCCCACCATGGCCGCTGTATACGCGTTGCGAATGTATCCCAAACGAAATTCATTGATCGTGGTCGGAGAGAATACATGCGTGTCGGCGGCGGTGGCGCGCTGTTGGCGGTTCAGTGCCTTGGAGCCGCTCCCGGCTGCACCAGGGAAGTCCGGGATGCCGGCCGGAGGAACATCCCGGAAGGAATACTTAAAGGCAAGATGGTCGTGCTCACCCCACTGGTGGTCAATGTTGACATCAAATTGGTTGAAATCATTCCGAAGTGAGGGGCTCCAAATATATTTGAACGGGTCTCCAACATTGGGTGCGGGGAGGAGCGCCGCCGTGTTCGCAGCGGGGAGAACGATCTGGGCCGGATTCATGACGTTTGCCTGGCCGTTATACGAGACCGGGGTCCGCGCGAAGCCCGTGCTGCCGTCCAGGCAGGTCACTGCCTGGGTGGAATTAGGGTCGAAAATCTGCCCCGTATCGTAAACGGCCCCGGTGCACGGGTCGGTAAAAGTCTGGCCCGTGAGCTGATCTCTGAAGTCACCTTGCCGCCACGCCATGCTGGGCAGAATATTAAACTGCGTTGTGCCTACCCGGGAACGGAAGCCTTCATAGTCGATAAAGAAGAAGCTCCTATTGTGTCCATCGTAAAGGTGGGGGATAGCCAGCGGCCCACCCATGCTTCCGCCAAACTGGTTCTGAGAGAAACGCGGCATGCTGGTTGCAAAGAAGTTTCTGCCATCCAGGTCCGCGTTGCGGACAAACTCGTACAGGCTCCCATGAAGGTCGTTGGTTCCGCTCTTGGTGACAACGTTCACAATCCCTTCTGCACCACCAAATTCAGCGGAATAGCTGTTCGTATTGACCTTAAACTCCTGCACGGCGTCGGGCGAGGGCCGGATATTCCATACCCCGCCGGAATTCAAACTACCTAGGTAGTTGATATTGGTTAGGCCGTCGAGCACGTACCCCTGATTCTGGTCGAGCTGGCCTCCCATGGAGGGCATCCCGTCGGGAGCAACACTCGCGCCTGGCGAAAGCGTCACAAGCTGGTAGATGTTGCGCCCATTCAGAGGCAGATTGGATACATTGGAAGAGTTCACGACTGTGCCTAACGATGAATCTTGAGTCTGCAAGGCCAGAGCGGTTCCTACCACCTCGACTTTCTGACTCGCTTCGCCCAATTGCAGCTTGAAATCCAACTGTATCCTCTGCTGCACGTCAAGGGTGGTCCTCCCATGAATCTGAGTCTTGAATCCCGGCTTTCCGACTCTCACTTCGTAGTCCCCAATCAGCAAGGGCGTGAATACGTATTCGCCCGACGGGCCGGTCGAAGTCGTGCGGCTATAACCGGTTCCAAGATTTCTGACGGTCACTTCGGCGCCAGGAACCACACTGCCGCTTGGATCAGTGACGGTTCCGGCAATCGTCCCTGTATCCTGCTGGGCGGTGGCGGGAGACGCAAGGAGAATCATTGCCAAGCAAAAAGTAGACCATCCAACAAGCAACTTGCACATACCATATCTCCTTCCTTTAACGGATTTACTAAACCGATGTAATCATAATTCCGAAATGGAGAATGTCAAGCGAAATGTTAGTTATGTACAGATTTACTAAGCCCATGCAATTGTAAGCGTGCGATGAAGCGCGTGAAGCGAAGTCTGAGGAAGGGCATGACATGATCACGATCATAGACGTAGCAAAGGAGTGTGGCTATTCGCCAACCACGGTTTGCGCGGTGCTGAACAACGCTCCCTTGGCGCGCCACATTCCGGATACCACGTCAGGTCAGACCGCCGCTAGAAGATGTACTTCAATGCGACCTGGATTTCGCGCTGATTATCCGGCAACGTGGCCGTGATGCTGGCTCCGCCGGGCACGTCGACGAGGGAGGGCGTCCCGAGATAGATGGGGCGCGCCCCGCCGGGAAGATCGAAGTTGGGGTGATTGAAGAGGTTAAAGAACTCTGCTCGTAACTGTATTTTCTGTCCCTCGCGGACCGCAAAGTTCTTAATCAGCGCGAAATCGAAGTTGACCAAGTCGGGGCCGCGCAGAATATTGACAGGCTCATTCCCGAATTGATGGGCCGACACTTGGCCGGGAGCCAGTGGAGGGACCGCGAAGGCCGACTGATTGTAATAGCAGGTCAGAGTCTGTTTGCCGGGGGGACAGCCGAGCGCAATTTGCCCGGATGTATCATAAGAGAAATCCATCGGGCTATGAATCAGGTCCGGCAGGGGAAGATAGGTTCCCGTGTTAGTAGGATCGAAAGACAAGGCCCCCGTAAACACTTGCCCCGTTTGAGCGGTGGTAATGCCGGAAACCTTCCAGCCGCCCAAAGCCCAGTCCACCGGCTTGGGGGAGTTGGATAGGAATCGTTGGCCGTGCCCCACGGGTAGTTCCCACAAGTAACTAACGACGAGGCGGTGGCGAATGCCCGGCGTGGTTTGGCCGTCCGCTGCACCCACGTTGTGAGCGTTCTGAATTTCACCGGCGAAATCCCCATCCGTATTGCCCAGACTTTTGGCGAAGGTATAGGCGAACAGCAGATTGAAGCCATGGGCGAATTGTTTGTTCACCGAGGTTTGGAAGGAGTGATAGATAAAGGAAAGTTGAGCATAATCAAGCGGCAAAATGGTATTCAGATTGGGCAAAACGTTGAAATAGGGGCGACCTAGGTTTCCCGTGGGATCGGAAAAATTCGAATCGAGAGGAAAGTACGGTTGATCCAGGTTCGTGCCCTCGCTGTTCCACAGGTCATAGGCACGTGTTCCCACATACCCGGCTTGCCAAATCCAATTGCTGCCAAATTCGTGCGCCAGCGTGAGGTTCCACTCCATAATGCGCGGGCTCACCCGGGTGGTCCCGGTGGTTTTGACGGCTCCCGCGGGATCCAAGGGGTTGGGAAATACGACAGTGGCTGGAAATCCGGCCGAGATCAGTTGCGACCCCGTGGGAATGAGCAGGGGATTGAAGTTTTGTGACGTCTGTTGCAACCAGGGCGGATTTTCACCGAGATCCTCGAATCCGTTGCCTTCCGGACCATAGAAAACTCCGAAGGCACTCTTGACCAGAAGAGTCTTGAGACCCCACGGAGTCCACACGAGCCCCACTCGCGGCCCCCAGTCAGTCTTGTCGAACTTCACCCCACCGTAGGGCACGGCCCCAGGACCTTTTGACACGACCACAACGGCGCGTTTCAAATCAAAGTTCCCGACCTGTCCCCCGGCGGGAGAAAACAGGTCATAACGAAGGCCAAAATTGAAGGTCAAGTTCGGCCGCACATGCCAATCATCCTGCGCAAACCCCGAGAGGGAGTAGTAACGTGTGGGATAGTGACCTTGAAGAGTGTCTTGTTCGGAATAAATCGGGATCCCAAGCAAGAGGTCAGCAACACTGTTACCTCCGGCGGAGGTAGCCAAGTTCTCCGTATAAGCTCCGGAGAACTGAAATTGTCCGCGCGGCGCCACGATCTGCAAAAAGCGGCGTCCTTGCCGAAGGTAGACGAATCCGGCCTTGAGGGTATGACCATTCCTTACCCAATTCAAGGTATCCGATAGTTCGTAGGTATCCTGCGCAGCGAACTCCGGCGTGTAAAGCGAGTCGCCCAGGCTGGTGAAGCCGGAGGGTGCGATGTAGGAAAGGCCGGAAGTGCCGGAATCGCCACGGTTAGCGTACGGGATCCCCAGTTGCTCGGATAGATTCTGGCCAAAATTGAGGCCGTTGGCGATAACGAGATAGCGCGTAAATCCGAACCGCGCCTCATTTAGAAGATTGGAACTGAAGGTGTGCGTCCAACCAAGTCCAAAGGTCTGCGCCCGGTTCGCGTCGGCGCTGGGACAACAGACTTCTCCCCCCAGCTTGCCAAGCGGTGAAGGGCGGACGATCTTATAGGTATCAAACGTATAATGCGCGAAGAGGTGGTCTGCATCGCCAAGGACGTGGTCGACGCGGGCATCCACGGAGCTTTCGTTCGAGGGCGACGACGGATCATCAGCGTAGTTATTGATTAAACCCGGCAGGTTAGGGAGCGGGTAAATGCTCGCGACATTTTGGCCCACCGCGTTGATGCGAGCCGAGGGGATGACGTAGGGATTGGCTGAATTGAGCAGGCTGCGGTTGCCAGTGGCAGGATCGGTCGTCGCGGGATCGTAAAGGAGAGTTCCGAGCGCGGTGAAGTCGCCCTGTCGTTCGGCGGCCGTGGGAACCGTGGAAACAAAAGGCTGATCTTCACGCACGCGCGTGCCTTGATAATCCGCGAAGAAAAAAGTTCGGTTCTTCCGGATCGGACCACCTAGAGAAAATCCGAACTGATTGCGTTTGAAGGGCGCCCGTGTGAGGTCGAAGAAGTTCTTGGCATCCAGCTTTTCATTCCGCAAGAACTCCCAGGCATCGCCATGAATTTGATTCGACCCGGACTTCAGAACCACGTTGACCGCTGCCCCTCCGCGGCCAAACTCGGCTTCCATGGAGCTTTCTTCTGTGCGGAATTCCGCAATCGCATCCGGAGGAGGCAGTGCGACCGCGGCTCCGTTCCCGAACTCATTGTTATCCAGCCCGTCGAGCAGGAAATTGTTGTTGAGCACGCTGAGGCCGTTGACCGCCAGCGACTGATTGGCGCGCGCGGTTTCAAACGTCGTGCCATTATTGGTGGCGCCCGTGACGCCGGAATTCACACCCGTTCCGAGATCGGCCAAGCCTACAAAATTCCTGCCGTTCAAGGGTAGGTCCACAATTCTCTGCTCGGTTTCAATCGTCCCCACCGCGGATTGCGTGGCGTCGACCAGGGGCGGAACGCCCGTGACCTCGACGGTTTGCGAAACGGCCCCCAATCGCAGGGTGATGTCCACGCAAATCGTCTGATTGAGCGCCAACTGAATGCTAGAAAGCACCGCCCGGGAGAACCCTACCTTCTCCGCACTGATTTCATATCTGCCGATGGGCAGGAGATTGGCGAAGTACTCCCCGGCTTGATTGCTGGTCACCATGCGGGAGGCGCCGGTCGCCATGTCCTTGAGGGTGACTCGGGCATCTGGGATTGGAGCATTACTGGGGTCGAGAACGGTGCCGGTGACGGCGCCCGTGGTGACTTGGGCGTCCAGGTTTCCCACGGAGAGCGTCAGGCCTAGGAAAAAGATCATCACCCCGCAAAAGAGCGAGCATCGAACCAGCAACCTGCGCATGCTGTCTCCTTTATCTGATGGATTTACTAAACCGATGTAATGATAGTCCCAAAATGGGGGCTGTCAAGCGAAATGTTCGCTATTTACAGATTTACTAAAACCGTGCAATCATAACTCCGGGATGTTGGTCGGTGAGCACACAACTCCTAGTACAATGGACTTGGTGAGTCCAGCCGACATCATTCAGAAATGTCTATGAGAAAGGGTCTGACATGATTACGATCAGAGACGTAGCAAAGGAGTGTGGCTATTCGCCAACCACGGTTTGCGCGGTGCTGAACAACGCTCCCTTGGCGCGCCACATTCCGGATACCACCAAGTCGCACGTCAGACGTGCCGCGGAGAGACTCGGCTACCATCCTGACCCCTTCGCACGAGCTTTGCGAAGTCAAAGGAGCCAGACGATTGGTGTCATGGTGCCCGACGTTACAGACCCGTATTGCTCCCAGATCCTCAGGGGCATAGCGACGAAGTTGAAGAAGTCTGGATTTCTCTGGTTTTTGACGGATATCCAGAACAGCAGGGTGCTCTTCAGACGTTACTTGGACAGCCTGTTGGAGCGGCGTGTAGAGGGTCTCATCACCCTCGCTAATTCGCTTTACTTTGAGACTGACCTTCTTGAGGCCTTTGAGAAGCGGAGAATACCCTGCGTGATTCTCGGGCGACAACTTGAAGGGAGTTTGATGAACTGGGTCGCAACAGATAACGAAGTCGGAGCACATATGGCTCTGCGGCATCTGCGTGAGCTTGGCCACCGCCGGATCGCGTTTATCAGGGGACCAAAAATGATTGTGGACTCCGCGCGCCAATGGAAAGGCATCTGTTCCTTCATGCAGAAAGCCAGGCTGGCGTTGGACCCCCAATTGGTTCTGACTCTCACCAGTCCTTTTTCTTCCTACGAAGGGGGCTATGCGCTCACCAAGGAGTTATTGCTCCGCAAGCGTGCCTTTACGGCCCTTCTGGCCTTTGACGATATGGCGGCGTTTGGCGCTATTCGCGCGCTAGTGAGTGCCGGTATAAGGGTGCCTGAAGATTGTTCCGTTGTAGGCTTTGACGATATTCCCGCAGCCGCGTTTTACAATCCTGCTCTCACTACTGTCCGCGAGGGGATGGAAAGATTGGGTTCAATGGGGGCAGAGATTCTTGTGGAAGCAGTACGCGCTGTACGAAGTAATGGCAAACCACTAGGGCCCGTCCATCGTCAGGTCAGACCGCAGCTTGTTATCAGGCAATCAACGACTAAAGCACGAGAGCGTTGATCATGCTCTTGCTCTTACCATGACATCGGGCCTTGTTAGCCGGCGATTAGTTCGTGTCAGAACCAGACCACTCACATTAGCGTTGACTGATCCTGCTCGACGGTCCCGATTGTCAGCTATCTGGGGTGCAGCCGCGCCTACGCAATGGCGGAATCGGGCCGCTTTACATTTCGCCTCAACTTCCACTCATCGATGAACACCTCGAGGTTTTGCCACGTCTGGGGTGCATCCACGGTGATGTTATCGACAGGCGAAAGGATGAACCCCTCAGGCCCCAGGGTCTCGATGGCGTGCCGGACAGCGGCGCGAATTTCTTCCTTTTCACCCATCTCCACCGTGACTGCTCCCGAGACACCGCCCCACAACGAGATCCGCCCGGTGGTTTTCTTCTTGATCACCGCCAGGTCGGTATTGGTGCCCTGCACGGGATCAATCCCGATCAGGACATCAATTCCGGCTTCCAGAAAGTCGTCAAGCAGCGGCAGTATGCCGCTGGAGCAGATGTAACCAAACATTGCGCCGTGCTCATGCGCGAGGGCGGCGTCGCTCTTGAGCCGCGGAAGGATCACCTTCCGGTAGAACTTGGGGTTCACGAAATCACAGCCCTCATACCATGCCCGGTAAATGAAAAGATCGACCTTGCCCGAAAGCACCACGGCCATGCGTTGCTGGTTCCAGACGTGGATAATGTCGAGCAGCCCCTCGACAAATGCCGGCTGGTCGCCTTCGAGCAGCATCAGTTTCTCAAACCCGCAAAGCCAGTTCGCCATATCCACGCCGACGCCCCAACCGCCCGCAAGGAGCACTCCATGCTCGCGGGCAAAGGCATGGGCGCGCTCGGCTTCGGCCTTGAAGGGCGCGAGGTCATCGGATTGAGGCGGCGTCAACAGGTACCGCAAAGCTTCCAACTCCACCGCCTCGCCAGTGAGAAGAGGCTTGATGGCGCGCGGTACCTGGTAGTCGTCAATGAAAGGGATGTGATCGCCATGCGGCCAGTCGTCAGAGAGCCGAACGCTGGTCTGGAGCGTGCCCGCGGGCGTCGAGTATTCTTTGTGAAGAACGGCATGCTGGCCGGGAACGTCTTCCCGCCGCTCTCGCATTACTACCGCGGGATCAAACCGCACCGGCAACCCACGCAGTTCGGGGTGCTCCGGTCGCTGGGGGCGTGACAAGGTGGGAATAAACAGAAACGAATCCAACCCCATGGCTCGTTCGGCTTTGACCAATTCGTACATGTTTTCATGGCAGCGGCGGCGTAGCGCCGTAAAACTCATAAAACAACAGGGTACATAATCAGGTGTCTCGAGACGCAGCGCCCGTCGAAGACGTTCTCGCGAAGTGAGGTTAGGCATTCAGATAATCTTCCTCTCGGAATCTCTGGTAAACCCGCTCGTATCTCGGCGGGCTTACTGTTGCAGACCAGATCCCAGAACTGTCAGGCAGTCAAGTCCCCAGCCAGAGGTTTACAGGAATCGCACCGGGGTCCTTCGGCTCGTAAGGCCAGTTGATTCTGCGCCCGGTACCGGCTGACTCATACGCCGCATAGATAATCACCAGCGTCGCCTCGCCGTCTTCACCGGTCTCGCGGGACGGCTGATCATTCAAAACACATTGCGTGAAGTGGCGCATCTCGTGGGGGAAACCGTAAAGGTGCGTTTCCTCGGAAACCGTGAATGTCCAACCCTTCGTGTCCCCGGACTTTTCCATGGCGTACCCGTAACCCTGCGCGCTGTAGGTTTCCATCGAACTCCCATGCAGCAGGTCGCAGTAAACCACTCCACTCGTTCCATACAGTTCAACCCGGTCATCCATCCCGCCGTGCCTCACCCAACTGTCTTCGATGACGGCAATCCCTCCCCCTTCGAATTCCAGGATGATTACGGCATTATCTTCGCCCTGGGTACGTTGGTGGAAGACGCGTTGGCAATGCGCGACGACGCTCTTCACCTTGGGCTTGCCGTACATCCACCGCGACCATTCGATACCGTGGCAGCCCATGTCCATGATGGCGCCGCCGCCCGCGCGATGGATGTCGTAGAACCAGTCCGAGTGCGGGCCAGAGTGCTTCTCGCCTTGCTTGATCATATACATCTTACCGATGGCGCCTTCCTCCACCAGTTGTTTGGCGCGGGCGTACTTGGGCGAAAAACAGATCGTCTCGGCGTACATCAGTTTGACCCGGTGCTCCCGGCAGGCCTCCACCATGGCGCGGCCCGCCTCCAGTGTTTGCGCCAAAGGTTTCTCGATGATGATATGCTTTCCCGCCTCCGCCGCCGCCACCACGACCTCGCGGTGCAGGTCGTTGGGAATACCCAGCACGACCATGTCAATATCCTTGCGCTCGAGCAGGCGACGGTAGTCCGTCGTGCTGAAGGGAACCTTCCACTTCCGCGCAAATTCCGCTACCCCCACCGCATCCGCTCCGCAACTGGCGACGAGCTGCGCCTCGGGCACTTCTTGAAATGCTTCCGCATGAATCTGGGAGATAAAGCCGCTCCCAATGATACCCACGCGCACTTTTTCCATGATTGACCCCTCCACCCCTAGGTACTGTGGCCGGGACGCCGCTGAGGACGCCAGCCGGCAAGAGTCTACACCCGCAGTCCCCCCCTGGCAACTTTTGAGAAGTCTGAGAAGTCTGTTGTGGTGTCATTTGGAGAATGAATGGCAGAGTGCGCACGAGCTACACGCCGCGCGAAAAGCAGGGGGGTTGACGAAAACATGTATGAGCGGTATGATACGTGTTAGTTCCCATTCCCGATGGAGTGTGTCAATTCGTGCCAACAAATCTGATTTCCGCAATCGCCAACTACAACGATCTCTGTGGAGAGAATCCTCTTTGGGACATAAAAACCCAGCGGCTGTACTGGACAGACATGACGGGCCGGCGGTTTTATGCCTACGATTGGAAATCCGGCAAAAGCGAAATCCTCGAGGAAGATTTTGAGGTCTGCGGCGCCGCGTTTAATGAACCCGCTTCAGGCGATGCACCGGGATGGGTGGTTGTCAATAGCCATGGCATTTGGCTCTGGGATGGTTTGGAGCGTCTTTCTCTGTTGACGGCCGAGGTTGATGGCGAAAGGTGCCAAATGGATGATTGCATCGCGGATCCGCAAGGCCGCCTATTTGCCGGATCATGGTTTTACGATCCCGCAGATGACAACTATCCCTTGGGGCACCTCATCCGCGTCGATGCCGATGGCTCAACGAGAATTGTGGACGACGGTATCCACTTGGCCAACGGACTTGGCTTTTCGCCTGATTTGAAGACACTCTATTTCGCGGATTCGGCCGCGCGCGTGATCCGCGCTTACGATTATAACGTCGATTCCGGCGGGATACGTAATCGGCGTGACTTCGTGCGCGTGCCACCCGATTCCGGCTTGCCCGACGGACTCACAGTCGACGCCGAAGGTTATGTTTGGTGTGCGCACTGGTTTGGTGTGCGCGTCGTTCGCTACGATCCGGATGGCAACATCGAGCGCACAATTCTCTTCCCAGCCAAACAGGTGTCTTCCATTGCCTTTGGAGGCCCGGAGTTCACAGACATTTTTGTTACCTCGGCAGGGCTTTCAGATTCACCTCCGCTCGCGCCGATGGGCTATGACCCGGGCGCTGGCTATATCGGCGGCAGCCTTTTCCATACTAATCTCGATATCCCGGGCAGACCGGAATACCGCGCCCGTATATCGATTCCACGGCCGCTTGCGGGATGAGATACTCATGCTTGCGTGAAGAGCCGCCAGCATGGCAAAAGGGCTCCGTCCCGGAGGGCTTCCGTTGGCCAGTTTTGACCCCGCCACAATTGGGCGGTTTTGAAGTGAGCACCGAGGGTAGGTGGTTTACAAAAGATGAAAATCTCCCGCCGTTCCACTTTTGATGTCGCTCTCCTTGTATTGGTGAACGCGATGTGGGCTGCGCAGTATGCTGCTTACAAGGTCGCCGGCGAAGCACTGCGCCCGGTCACGCTGGGCGCCTGGACGTTCCTGGTTGCTGCTTTGGTACTGCTGCCGTTCCTCGTTGTAGAACGCCTGCGGGTGCGCAATCAGAGGCAGAGGAGTTTTGTGCTGAGCAAGCAGCCCACGTTGCGGGAGGGGCCGCTGCTGCAACCCAAGAACGCCCTGGGTTTCCTAATGATCGCTATCCTGGGACTGATTCCATGCTCGGTGTTTCTGGCTTGGGGAATCAACCGGTCGTCAGCCTCAAACGCCGCCCTCATTTACCTGACAGTCCCCATCATCACTGCTCTGTTGGCTTCGGTCATTGTCGACGAGAAAATGACCTTCGCTCGATGGGTGAGTCTCGTAATCGCTCTCACTGGCGTTTTGATCCTCTCCGATTTCGATTGGCGCCATCTCGAACTCGCCAGCAACAAATTCCTGATTGGAAACATCCTGGTGCTTGCGTCATGCGCCACTAGTTCGTTCTACAACGTGTACTGCAAAGGGCTTCTTCGCCGATTTACACCCCTCGAAGTTTTGATTTACGGCTATCTCCTTGCCGTGGTGATTAGCTTTCCGCTGGCAAAGTGGTTGGAAGGGTTTTCACTTGGTTCCGTTCTAAATTATCATCCCCTCACTTGGCTTGCATTATTGGCTCTGAGCGGGTTGAGCTGGGGACTGGCAATGGTGCTCTGGATGTTTCTATTGAAACGCCTCGATGTCAGTCAGGCGTCGGTCTCGGTTTATCTGCTGCCGTTTCTTGGGGTGCTGGTCTCCGCCGTAACGGTGCATGAAAGAATCACGGCGCGGATGGTTTTCGGCGGCTTGGTGACCTTAGTGGGAACCATCCTCGTTACAAGCACAGAACCCACTAGGAAATGAGACGAGCTGTTTCGGGAGCGTCTCATGCCCAACTCGATATTCAGATGTGTGGGCGAGGACCACCCCAGTACCTTCAAGTGTGGAGATGGATACGGAGCAGGACCGGAGCGAGTTCCCGCCTCCCGAAGGTCCGGTTCCGACGACTCGCGGTCCGCATGGACGTGTTCTTACTTGCGAGGGCCTCGCAATTGGGCGCGATGCCCCATTTCGTTCTGCACTTCATTTCTTCCGCGATTCCCCAAAAAAGCCGGGACAGCAGATCGCCTGGTTGAACGGATGCGAGGGTTCGCAGCATACCCACGATGCCTCCGTGCGGAGCATGAAATTCCTCCAGGCTCTCCCCGTTCAGGCCTTGAACTCTCCAAAGCAAGTCACCCTTCTTGACTGCGTCACCGACACGGACATAACTCCGGAACAGACCCGCGAAGTTTGCCAAGCAAGCCCGGTGGTCGATAATCTTGGGGTTTAGACAAGGAGGATCTGCGACCGAGTCTTTCGAATCGATCATATCAAGGTGCACAAGCAGGCGATACACGATGTTTCGATAGGTGCGGCATCCCTCCTGCGTTACCATGCCCATACCCCCCACTTCCGGCTCAAGCGCCGCCGCTCCGTGCAGGAGTCGGCGAAGTAGATACTGCCCCTTGGGCCGTCAAGGCTTTGATCGAAGCGCCGGGGTCCCACATCATGAATCAGGGGATGACGGAGCTATTGGTAGGTCAGGACCCCACCCAACCAGCCGCGATTTGGGATCGTCTTTATACGTACACCGCAATGACCGGGAGGCGCGGGGCGGGTATCTGCGCCATCGGCGCCGTTGATATAGCCATCTGGGACATCTACGGTCAAGCCAAGGGAAAACCCGTCTGGAAACTTCTAGGGGGTGAGCGGCAAGAGTTCATCACTCCCTATGCCAGCCTCATTCCGGACGGTAGGACGTTGGCCGAGCAGCGAATTAGTCTGATTGAAAAGGTAAAATGGGCGCGCTGCTTTGGCTTTACAGCCGCTAAACTCGAGGTCTGCATAAAGGGGCCTTACGCACATAACCGTCTGCGAGAAGGAGACGAAGCCATTGTCGAACTGGTGGGCGCCTGCCGTGACGCTGCCGGACAAGAGATGACTCTAATGGTAGACGTCGCCTACTGCTGGTCCAACTGGAAAGAAGCCCTGCGCGTCTGCCGCAGCCTGGAGAGATTTGATGTATTCTTCCTGGAGACTCCCCTGCAATCCGATGATCTTGATGGCATGGCGCGGCTCGCAGACGCAACCGACATTCGCATCGCGGCCGGGGAATGGCTGCAAACGCGATTCGAGTTCCGGGAGCTGATGGATCGGGGACGAGTGGATGTCGTCCAGCCTGATGTGGGCCGTGTAGGAGGCATCACTGAGGCGTTGCGGGTGACGCAGATGGCGATGGATCGAAGCTTGATCATTGTTCCGCATTGTTGGAAGACCGGGATTGGGATCGCGGCCACTGCACATTTGGCTGCAGCTTGTCCCAACTGCCGGTTTATCGAATTCCTTCCAGCAGACGTTGCCCCTTCCTTGTTGCGGCGCGAGTTGGTGAAGGACGAGATCACAATAGAGGCAGGGAGAATAGCACTGCCCCAACGCCCCGGCCTGGGAATCGAACTGAACCAGGCGGCTATAGAGAAGTACGCGGCAGCGGCGCTGGAGAAGTACTCCCTTGTAAGGCCGATAGTGGCGTGACGGGGTTCGTTCGAGCGCCGGGGGATCAGGTTCGGCGCAGAAGGGAACAAGAGATGCGACTAAAGGGACGGGTGGCAATCGTGACGGGTGCAGCTCAAGGCATCGGCCAAGCCATCGTTCAGGAATTCGCAAAAGAAGGCGCTACGCTGGCGGCCATTGACCAGAAGGCGGAGGTCAAAGAAGTTTGTCGCCACGTTCACGCGTGCGGTGCGAAGGCAACGGCCTACGTCTTTGACATCACCGATAAAGAGGCGTACCGAAAGTGTATCGAAGATACTGTGGAGCGGGAGAAGCAAATCGATATTCTGGTAAACGACGCCGCAGTCATGTTTTACGGCAACCTTTTTGAAGACAGGCTGGATTTATGGCAGCGCACGATGGCGGTTAACCTGGAGGCCATGTACTGGGGTTGTAAGCTGGTGGCGCCCTACATGGCGAAACAAGGTTGGGGGAGGATCGTCAGCATCACTTCGGTGGAAGCAATTGCGACCCAAGGGCTATTGGGCGCTTACTGCGCAACCAAGGGTGGAATCATCAGCTTTACGAAGTCGCTGGCCGTGGACCTTGCCCCTCACGGGATTCTCGCGAATGCGATCGCGCCGGGCTGCATTCATACACCCCTTTCGATCAACGATGGCGTGGACGAAACCGAGACCGAATTATTCAAGACTTGGTACGTGGGCAGGAGGAAAATTCCGCTTGCGCGGCCGGGGCAGCCGGAGGAAGTTGCTCGGGCAGCGGTTTTTCTGGCTTCGGAGGATTGCTCATATGTGACGGGCCATACTCTTGTTGTGGATGGGGGTCTGACCATCACCACGTGATTTGGCAAATTGGGAGCTGCGGTCAAACTGGATGAGAACTGATCATCGGCCGCAAAAGGGGAAGGAGCATATGACGGCGAAACGTATCAGCAAACTTTTTGATTTAACAGGCAAGGTGGTCGTAACGGGAGCAGCCGGAGGATTGGGAAGCGCCATCTCCCGTGGGCTGGAGTGCGTCGGGGCAAAGGTTGTGGCAGCGGACATCCGCGATCCCCAAACATCCCTCGGGAACCAAATCATCTTCCGTCGAACTGACGTTTCCGCGAAAGAGGAGGTGGATGCCCTGGTGGAGGAGACGTGCCAGCGCTTTGGCCGGATCGACATCATGGTACCCAATGCAGCGATTGGAGGCGGGGCCGCGGCTGAGAACGAGACTTTGGAGGGCTGGAACAAGGTGATGGCAGTTAATGCCACTGGTAATTTCCTCTGTGCAATGGCCGCAGCGCGAAAGATGATCCCGCAAGGGGGTGGAGTCATCATCAATCTTGCCTCGGTCCTTTCATTCATCGCCAGCCCGACTTGCGTGTCTTACACCGCAAGCAAAGGGGCGATCTTACAGTTGACCCGCACCTTGGCTACTGAATGGGCAAAATACCGTGTTCGTCTCAATGCTATTGCGCCTGGATTCTTCCGCACTCCCTTAAACCAAGCTTTTCTTGACTCCGAGGACTACATGAAGCCTATCGTCGCGAAGATTCCCTTGGAGCGGATCGGGGAACCTGACGAAATCGTGGGGACAGTTATTTATCTTGCCTCCGATGCCAGCAGCTTCATGACAGGTTCTGTCCTCATAGTGGATGGCGGTGAGATGGCTGCCGGTGGGTACACGGATGGTGTATTCCCGTTTATCTACAAGTTGGTCTGAGGGCACACGAAGCAGAATGCTCTTGGAGATGTCCTGCTTCGGGAACTGATCCAACCCTATGTAACGGTTGCTATCGACTCGCGGCCTTTGGCGGCACTGTTGAAGACGTTCTGCACACATTGAAGCGGTAAGAATCCAATCAAATTCCAAGGCGGCGCCCATGCCTCAATCCAACGATCATATTCGAATCTTCTATGTCGGTGATTCCTGGCTAACCGCCGGGACACTCGGCGCAGGGACGGGGTTTTCCTACGATCTGCGCGGTGTCAGCGTCGAGAACGCGGCTGAACCCATTCTTGAGAGGTGGCGCAAGAATGCCCGTTACCAGGTTTCCTACCTGGCGGGATGGGATGTGCTGGCGCGCTTCCCCGAAACTCCCGAAGGCCTCAAGCAATACGACATTATCATTTTGAGCGACGTCGACAGCGATTCCCTGGTGCTTTATCCCATGGAGCGTGCGAACCGCTTCCCGATGGGTCCCAACAGGTTGAAGTTAATCAGGGAATTTGTGCGGCAGGGTGGCGCCTTGTGGATGATCGGCGGTTATTATTCTTTCACCGGCCGGCAAAACCTCGGAAACTACAGTGGAACACCTGTCGAAGAGGCGCTGCCAGTCAAGTGTCTCGAGCGGAATGATGATCGGCTGGAATGCCCTGAAGGCGTGACCGTGAAGGTGACAGCATCAAGACACGCCGTGATCAGAAACATCTCGTGGACGCCCGGTCCGATGTTCACAGGCTACAACCGGCTTGAACCCAAGCCTAAATCCGAGGTCCTCGCCAGATTCAAGGAGACCGGAGACCCGCTGCTTGTGCTGTGGCGCTATGGAAAGGGCCGCGCGATGGCTCTCGCATCGGATATTTCTCCGCATTGGGGAGCAGGCTTTCAGCAGTGGGAGCATTTCGGCCAGTTCCTCGACCAAGCCGTCGAATGGTTGGCTGCGCGCTAGCAAGTTGTGACGCTGCGTGACTCGACGTTCATATTGTAGTCTCCAAATATTGGATGCCACTGAAATGCAATGGGTTAGAGGACTTGGCCTGCGCGGGTCTGAGGCGTGTCACGGGCCCGTCTCGGGGTGATAGGCTGACAACATGCGTCTGGCACCCGATCCATCTCGCCTGCTGCTGATTTCGCTCGTCGACTGCCTGAACGAACACCCGCGCGACGTAATCGACTAAACCTTGCTGTCCCTGCACATCTCTGGCTGTATAGTTTGAGAATTGGTGCTGTAGAGTAGGGTTATGAGCCTGAAGAGAACAGGCTGCCAGATTGATTCTACGCCACGAGCGGCAACCCAAGGACGTTTCGGTAAGCGTTGGTTCGCGATTTTTTGATCTCATGCAGGTAAATCGTGAGGTCAAGAAACGTTTTGCAGAGGCCCTTTTCCTGACCTAAGTCATGCGGAGTGAAGAGGATAAATGGTGGACCTGGAGAGGTTCGAACTCTCGACCTCATGACTGCCAGGAAACCAACCACTTTGCTTTCTATCCATCCTTTCACATGTTTTCCATGGCCTTAGACCAATTCGGGGCGTCTGCTTTCGCTCAAATTAGCCTCCCCTTTGGGGCCAGTGGATTGAATTCTGGAACATTTTTGGAACAGTTGGTTTGGACCTCCCGATGATATCCGATTACCGTCTCGTCGCATCGCTCCTGAGTGCTCGGGAATAAATTCGCAGAATGCAGCGTCCGGCTGAGTAATCTTCCGGCTACCACTCTCGACGGCGAGCACTGCCATTATTGAGGTATAGTTAGTGGATTTGGATCTTGCCTCGATCCAGGTCGCGAAGAGTTCCTTCAATGTCTCTCAGGGTTTCAAGCAGTCCCTTAGCTTCAGCAGCACGCCCGTAAAGTTCTTCCGCGAAGTCAGGGTCGGAAGGATGCAGGAACTCCATGTAATCCCGTTCGTCCAGGTCCAGGATGAATTGACGGATGTTTTCGAGGCTCACCTGCGTCCGGCCTTCGAGAAGGGCAATGATTTCAGTTTTCTGTTTCGTGTCGTTTTGAATATTCACTCTACCTCGGATGCTACGTGTGCGGAATCGGCTGCTTCGCCCAGGCGGGCGGCTAAGGAACGAAGCCAAATGCGTGGATTCGATCCGTGAACGACGCGCCCCAGAAATCCCAGCCGTTCCGCCACGTTGGCACGATTCTGTCGGATAGCCTCCTTCGTGGTGGCTGCGTAAGCACCGAGGAAAGCTTCGATGCTCTGGGGCTTGGAGAAGAGGTACGTCGCGTGACCTAGTTGCGGTGTCTCGACGGCGATCCCTCCCGAGGTGTCGAAGATGTACTCATCACGGTATAAGTACAGTCGTCGCGCCCGCCGGCAGAGCTGGCGGTAGTATGACGGGTCGTAATCTGGCTTCCAGGTGATTTGGGCGATATCAAAGTCCCCAGGGATACCGAGGTCCCAACAGAGACTGCGCAGTTGTTCCCTTTCCATCGGCTCGCGCTCGATGCGAGTGCGGATTTGTTCGAGCGCTTCGGAGAATTCACCGAAGCGGTGGTAACTCCGTCGTGCCGTTTCAATCTGCTCGTTGATTTCCGCAGGAAGCTTCACGCGGATGCGGCTCGGCAAAGCGGTCTCCCACTTCACCAGGTTCCACTGACCATTCCGGTGACGATACTTGCCCGTCTGGACGAACGTTCCCTGCAACTCAACTTTGACCCCCGACAGGTGTTTCCACCGGTTCCAGGTTGCGTCCCAAGTGATCGGCATGGCTGACTGGTCGAGTGTCACTTCGAGTTTCCGCCGAGCATCGTGGTAGATGGCACGGTCATCGTAAAAGTCAAAATTCCGCAACGGCGCGTGGAACCGGCGCTCCCGCAGTTCGGGCCGGAAAGCCA
>Ga0326728_10012047_pt1 | contig 19442 bp, 12 predicted proteins | sample MB3enrmetagenome_FD_207602 | JGI IMG/M metagenome (GOLD analysis project Ga0326728, IMG submission 207602) | Lab enriched peat soil microbial communities from McLean, Ithaca, NY, United States - MB31MN | ecosystem: Environmental > Terrestrial > Soil > Wetlands > Peat | place: USA: New York... | reverse complement strand
AAGTTCACGGAAAGCGTTTCCATGAACTGGGTGAGGGTCGACTGGGTCTTGTCGAACATCGAATCCGCCGCGAGGTGCACCGAAAGCCAGCTGTTCACCTTGGCGGCGATCATGCTATTCAATTTCCACTGGACCTGGTCGTAGGCTTCTAAATTGGAAAACGCCGTGAAATCCGAGGTGAACAGCAGGTTCTGGGCCAGGCTCAACTTCAGTCCGGTGCTCAGCGTCCCCCCGTATTCGATGCGCGTGCGGTCGCCGTCGGGGTGCTCCCCGCCTTCGGCGTAGGAGGTGAACTGCTGGGTGAAGGTCTCCTGCGCCGCCGCGCCCACCCTCAAATGGAACCAGTCCCCCGCCCCGGTCCCTAGGCCCAGGCTTTCGACCAGGTAGCCCGGGTCCATAAAAGCCGAGACTTCCTGGCGGGTCTGCGGAGTGGTGGCCGAATAGTCGTAGCCAGGCTGGAACTGGGAATCAAAGGTGGCCCCCAAATAGGGATTCACCCACCCGTTCAACTTCCGGGTGTAGGTGGAATCCGCGTGGATCGCGTCGGCGACCTTGCGGATCCAGTCGACCCCTTCGACTTCGCTCTGCCCATAGGCGAGCTTAAGATTGTTTTCCCAGGAATAGCTTTTCGGATTCAGCTTGGCGGAGCCGTCGAGATTGCCGACCCAAGTGACGTTGTCGGAGCCGCCCGCGACCCAATTGGAATAATAGCCCTGACTGAGATCGGCGCTTGAGACCAAGGTGGTCTTCCACGCCGATGCGGACTCCGCGGTTGCCGTGTCGGCCTGGGCGACACCGGTCAGCGCCGAAGCCGAGGCATTCACCGATGCGTCCCGCACCGCGTCCGCGTGGGCGTCCGCACCGAACATCCCTAACGCGACGAACACGACCGCCGCGCTTGCTCCATTCAACAGGGTCTTTCCGAACATGGAACCTCCGAATCAGGAATCCCCTAGAACGGACCGGGGAACGCTTCCCCACCGCTCTCTTCATCAAATCTATCAGATCCCAGGGACGATCAACAGCCGCCTTTGGACCGCCTTATCTTCTATTCGTAACCGCCCTTTCTGTGCAGGGCTTTTTCGAAAGGAATCGGCGAACGGATTGGAATCATCCCTCCTCCCCTTCCCCGAAGCTCCTGCACACCGCTATCCTCCGGCCGATCGTCCTGTTACTTGCCTGGAACCGCCCGTGAAGAACACCCTGGGGGGCTCTTCCTTCGTAATGCGGTTTCCAATATAAAACCTTTATTAACAAATATATTATAAATAAGTAATATTCGTTTAAATACACTTACTGCGTCATTTTCCTGTAACAAATTCACACTTAGAACTCAAGAATGGCCTCCAAGATGCCGAATTTTAAGGAAAAGAAGACGTTCCTTTTCTGTAACTTCCTAGGCGCTCGTTTTTCAGAAATCCGGAGTTACAACCGGGTTTAAGTCCGAACAGCCGCACGAAAGCGCCGAACGGATACGGGCGCACGGCCTGCCCCAACCGAAGCTCCATTTTAACCACCCCAACCCAGGGAGTATCCATGGCACACGCCAAATCCAAAAAAGGGCAAGTTCCACTCCGCGCGGGACTCTTTCTCGCCGGTATCTTCGGGCTCGGGACGCTCGCGGCCCCCGCTCCGCTGGGCGCGGACCCGCTCGCCGTCACCACCGCTTCCGGCGTCTCCGCCTCGCTCTACGGCAAAGTCCAATTTGACGGTATTTGGAACGACAACCCCACCGCCACGGTGGCGGCCCCCTGCGGAAGCCTCTTGGCGCTCCCCTTCGCTTCCGGAACCAGCAACCAGCCGGAAACGCAACTTTCGTCCGCGTGGACCCGCCTGGGCCTGAATCTGAGCGGCCCCGAAAACGACATCGCCAAAATAAGCGGTAAAATCGAAGTCGACGGTTGGGGCGGGAACCAGGCCTCCCCGGCGCCCTTGCTCCGTTTCCGCTATGCCTGGGGCAACCTGGACTTCGGCAACGGGTTCAGCTTGTTGGCCGGCCAAGCCGACGACCTTTCCAACGCCATCGCTCCCCCGAACCTCGATTCCTTTGTGCTTTGGTTTTCCGGCCACATCGGCTTCCGGCGTCCCCAACTTCGGCTGACCCAGGAGCTTCCCGCCGGAGACCAAGCCAAATTGCTGATCGCGGTGGCCGCCGCCCAACCCAATGGCACGGGCGACGCCACCACCGGCGACGTTGCCGGGGTCAATTCCCCGATCCCCGATTTCCAGGCGCGCGTATCGTATGCGCGTCCGCTGTGGGTCGAGAACAAGAACTTCGTCCTCGGGATCACCGGCCTCTATGGCCAAGTGCGTCTCTATGACGACCCCCAAAACGACAGCATCGCGCTGGACGAAAAGGCGGGCACCGTGGACCTGCAGTTGCCCTTGGCGTCGATGGTCAACCTGACCGGCCAAGGCTTCGTGGGCTCGAACCTGGGCAACTACCTCGCCAATATCGGCCAGTGCTATGTGCAGACCGCCACTATCGCCAGTTCCTATGATTTCAACGGGTGGGGCGGTTGGGCCGCGCTGTCGACCCAAGTGACCAAGAAGCTGGCGATCAATTTGGGAGCGGGCCTGGATAAGATCACCAACGAAGGCCTGGCTTCGGGCACCCCCACTTGCAACGCCACCGAATTCCTGAACGCCACCTATATGCTCGCCCCCGGCGTCAAGCTGGGCCTCGAATACCATCACGATGCCACCGATTACGCCGATCTGGGAGAATTCAGCGTCGATGGCGGCCAGTTCAGCGTGACGTATTTCTTCTGATTTTTAAGGACCCTTGTCCCCAGGCGGCTCCCCGAGAGGGGCCGCCTGGGCAGGGCCGCCTGGGCCAAGTTCAAAGCCGTAGTGCCATCCCCCTTGCGGGCTCTGCTCCCCGAATCCGATCTTTCGTTCCGCCCTTGTCTTTCCGCAATGCGGATGAAAAACTGCTCTTCCCCCACACAATCCCGTTCCAGGGTCCGTCCAATGAATATCCTGCGTCATCCTGCATGTTCCTGGTTTGCAGCTTCGCTGAGCGCGGCCCTCCTGCTGTCCGCAGCGTCCCCCCTGCGGGCCGCCTCCGCTTTCCAGGCCGAACAAGGCCGCCTCTACCAATACTCCACCCTGGACGCGCTCAGCCAAGGCGATTTCGAGGGCGCCCTGACGGTCTCGGAATTGGGCGCCCACGGCGATTTTGGACTCGGCACCTTCAACCACGCCGACGGCGAAATGGTGATGCTCGACGGAAAAGCTTACCAAGTGCTCTCCAGCGGACGGGTGCTCCGCGCCGAAGGCGATCAACGCACCCCTTTCGCCGCTGTCGTCTCCGAGACAAGCGCGCCCCGATGGGTGCGCCTCGATCAATGCCCGGACTTGCCGTGCCTGGAACGGAGCTTGGACGCCTTAACCGATTCGCCGAATTATTTTTACGCGTTTTATGTGGAGGGGACTTTCGAACAAATCGAAACCCGCAGCGTCCCGGCCCAGAACCCACCCTACCCCAGCCTCGCGGAAATCGCCAAACATCAATCCGTGTTCAAGCGGGCCCAAAGCGAAGGGACCCTGATCGCTTTGCGGTGTCCCCTCTGGGCGAAAGGCATCAACCTGCCGGGCTACCACTGTCATTTCCTGAACAAGGCCCGCGACTTCGGCGGCCACGTGCTGTCCTGCGGCCTTTCCCAAGGTCGCGTGCGGGTGTTTTGTTTGAAAGAATACCGACTCCAACTCCCGGACACACCCGCCTTCGCCCGGGACCACCTGCCGATCTCCTCCAACGATGCCGATTCACTCAAGCGGGCGGAAGCCGCTCCGGCCAGGCAATAGCTCCCCAAAATCCAGCGCCCTTGTGTCGTGTTCGGAAAATTTGTTTGGGTGTACATTTATTGTGGAACTGCAAAATCCCTTTTTCGGCGCTTCCTGGTTCAGAGGCATCGCCATGCGGAAAACTCAAGTCGTTTTGGTCACGGGAGCGTCCTCCGGGATCGGAAACGCCGTCGCCAAAAAGCTCGCGGGCTCGGGACACATCGTCTACGCCGCGGCCCGCCGCCGGGAACGCCTGGCTCCCTTGGAAGCCCTGGGCGTCCATATCCTAAAAATGGATCTCACGCTGGAGTCCGATGTCGTCGCCTGCGTGGATTCCCTGCTGGCGGCCGAAGGGCGGCTGGACGTTCTCATCAACGCCGCCGGATACGGTTCCTTCGGCGCGGTGGAAGACGTCCCCCCGACCGAGGCAAGGCGCCAGTTCGACGTCAACGTGTTCGGCACGGCCCGTCTGATCCAACGGGCGCTTCCCCCGATGCGGGCCCGGCGCTCCGGGACGATCATCACGGTCTCCGCCGTCGCCGGAAAAATCGCCCATCCCATGGCCGGCTGGTACATCGCCTCCAAACACGCCTTGGAGGGCTTGCATGATGCCCTGCGCGCGGAAGTCCGCGGTTTCGGGATCGATGTCGTTCTCGTCGAGCCCGCCGCGATCCGGACCGAATTCGCCGGGATCGCCGCCCGGCATCTTTTCGACGCTTCCGCTGACGGAGCCTACCAGGATGCGGCCCGCAAAATCGGGAACAGCCTTAACGGGGGTGAAGGCACGCCGCCGGAGGCCGTCGCCCAGCTGATCGGGAAAATCCTCGATCTTCCGCATCCTAAACCCCGTTATGCCGCGGGAAACGGAGCCGGGCTCCTCCTCTTCCTCCGGCGTTGCCTTCCCGATCGGGCCTTCGAAAGCGTATTGGGGTTTATCCTGAAAATGAAGGCGCAACGCAAAGGCCGCGGGCGTTAGGCCGAGGCGGGCCCCTTGGGGGCCCTGCCAAACGAAAGACGGCCGATCCCTTCCAGGATCGGCCGTCCATTTTTTGATCATCGCGTCTTGGGCCGTTTTCCTTTGCCCGGCCCAGGCGCCTTTTTCCGATTTCCCGTCAAACTAGCGCTGGTACTCCGGAACCACCCGATACGTCGTGTGCAGCAGGTGCTCGGACTTCGGCCCCAAGGGCTCTCCCAGATACTCCTTATACAACTGTTGGATATAGGGGTTCAGGTGGGAGCAACGCAACTGCGTGTTCTGGTCTTCGGAGTAAAGCCCGGCGGCGCGCTTGACGCGCAACTCATTGGTGACACCGTAGGGCTGTCCGCCGCCGCCGACGCAGCCGCCGGCGCAGGCCATCACTTCGACCAGATGGTAGGGCGTTTCCTGGCCAGCGGCCTTGGCCGCCTTGACCTTTTCCAAAACCGCTTCCACGTTCTTCAGCCCGTGGGCGACGGCGATCCGGACTTCCTTGCCGCCGACGTTCAAAACCCCTTCTTTGACGCCCGTCAGGCCGCGCGTCGCCTGGAACTCCACCTTGGCCGCTTCCTGGCCGGTGATCATGAAGTGCGCGGTGCGCAGCGCCGCTTCCATGACTCCGCCCGTCGCGCCGAAGATGGTGCCCGCTCCGGTGTAGGCCCCGAGCATATGGTCGGCCTGCTCGTCCGGCAGCGTCTGGAAATCGATGCCCGACTGCTTGATCATGCGGGTGAATTCGCGGGTGGTGATCGAAACGTCGACGTCCTGGTAGCCGGAGGACGACATCTCTTTGCTGCGGATGATCTCCGACTTCTTGGCCGTGCAGGGCATGATCGAGACCATGTAAATTTTCTCCGCCGGGATGTTCATCTTTTCGGCGTAATAGGTCTTGGTCAGGGCACCCACCATGGCGTGCGGCGATTTGGCGCTGGAGAAGTGGTTGATCATGCTTCCGTGGAACTTCTCCATGAAATCGACCCAGCCGGGGCAGCAGCTCGTGATCAGCGGCAGCTCGCCCTTGCCGGACAAGAGGCGTTCCTTGAACTCGCTGGCTTCCTCCATGATGGTCAGGTCGGCGCCGAAATTGGTGTCGAACACCGCCTTAAAGCCCATCCGCCGGAGGCAGGCGTAAATCTTGCCGATCAGGTTGCTGCCCAGCGGATATCCAAAGGCCTCGCCGACGGCGACGCGCACCGCCGGCGCGATCTGGACCACGCAGACGGCTTCCGGATCCTGGAGCTTTTCCCAGACGTCCTGGCTTTCGTCGTATTCCGTGATCGCGCCCGTCGGGCAGTGCGCCGAACATTGGCCGCAACGCACGCAGGGGGAATCCGCCAGAGGGATGTCCCCGGCGGCGGCGATGCGGGTGTCGAAGCCCCGGTTCAGGAAACTGAGCGCCCAGACGTTCTGTTCCTGCTGGCACACCTGGATGCAACGTCCGCAGCTGACGCACTTGCGCGGATCGAGCACGATGCTCTTGGTGGAGCAATCCAAGGGCAGGTCGGGGACGATGCTGTCCAATTCGCTGCCCGTCAGGCCGAAGTCGGCGGCCAGCGACTGCAATTCGCAGTTCTGGTTGCGCAGGCAGGTCAGGCACTCGTTGGGGTGGCGTGAAAGCGTCAGTTCCAGGACGCCCCGCCGCACGCCGACGATCTCCGGCGTTTCGGTGAGGATGTCCATCTTCTCTTCGATGGGCGTGCAGCAGGCGCGCAACATCTTGCCCGTGTTCTTGATCTTGACGATGCAAATGCCGCAGGCGGCCGTGGCGTCCAGATCCGGATGCTTGCACAGGGTGGGAATCTTCACATGGACTTTGCGCGCGGCCTCAAGGATGGTCGTGCCTTGGGGGACCTCAACCGCCAGTCCGTTAATCGTGGCGTGAATCGAATTGCTCATCGCTCTCCTCTCGATCTCCGTTGACGTACGGTTCAGGCTTTTTGGGGGACGGCCAGCCGGCTCTTGAACTCCGGCTCGAAGTGCTTCAGCGCGGAAAGCACGGGATTGGGTGCCGTCTGGCCCAACGCACACAGCGACGCCTTTTGCATTGCCTGAGCCACCCTGCGGAGAACCTTAAGATCCTCTTCGGTGCCCTTGCCTTCGACGATCTTGTCGAGCAGGCGCAACATCTGCTTGCCGCCGATGCGGCAGGGCGCGCATTTCCCGCAGGACTCGTCCACGCAGAAGTCCAGGTAAAAGCGGACCAGTTCCACGACGCTGTCATGGTCGTCGATGACGATCATGCCGCCGGAGCCCATCATCGACCCCATCTGCTGCAGGTGTTCGTAGCTGACCGGGGTGTCGAACTGGGTCTCGGGGATCATGCCGCCCGAGGGCCCGCCGGTCTGGATGGCCTTGATCTTGCGGTCCGTGCCGGTGCCGCCGCCGATGGTCTCGACGATCTGGCGCAGGGTGATGCCCATCGGGACTTCGACCAGGCCGTTGTTGCGGATTTTCCCGGTCAACGCGAAGACCTTGGTGCCCTTGGACTTTTCCGTGCCCATGGACGCGAACCACTGCGAACCGCGGGACAGGATGCGGGGGACGTTCGCCAAGGTCTCGACGTTGTTGACGCAACTGGGTTTGTCCCACAGGCCCTTGACCGTCGGGAACGGAGGACGGGGCCGCGGGGTGCCGCGCTTGCCTTCGATGGAGGCGATCAGGGCGGTCTCTTCGCCGCACACGAACGCGCCCGCGCCGAGGCGGATTTCGAAATCGAAATTCCAGCCGGACTCCAGGATGTTCTTTCCCGCCAAACCCGCCGCGCGCGCCTGCCGCAGGGCTTTTTCGACGCGTTCGACGGCCAGGGGATATTCCGCGCGGATATAGAAGATGCCGTGGGTGGAGTTCATGGCCCGCGCCGCGATCAGCATGCCTTCGATGACCGCGTGGGGGTCGCCTTCCAGGACCGAGCGGTCCATGAACGCGCCCGGATCGCCTTCGTCGCCGTTGCAGATGATGTACTTGACGTCGCCCTCGACCTTGCGGGCGAGGTCCCACTTCAAGCCGGTGGGGAACCCGGCGCCGCCGCGTCCGCGCAACCCGGAGTCCAGAAGCTCCTTGCAGATGGCTTCGGCGCTCATGGTCATGGCCTTGCGCAGCCCTTGGTAGCCGCCGTTGGCGATGTACTCTTCCAGCTTTTCCGGATCGGCGTGCCCGTTGTTCGACAGGACCACCCGCTCCTGCATCTTAAAGAAGGGCGCGTCGAGGTCGAGTTTGTGGCCTTTCAGCTCGCCCCCGATCTCCTCTGCCTTGGCGCCGTTCAGGATCGGGACCGCGGCTTTTTCCACGAGCGTGGCGGCCATCTCCGGTTTGACGTCGGAGAACAGGATTTCCTGTTTGCTCTTGCTGGTGAGGCGGACCAGCGGGCCCTTGCTGCACAAGCCCATGCATCCGGTGCCGCCGACCGAAATCTTGCCTTCGAGCTGGCGGGCCTTGATCTCGGCCTTCAGCCCCGCGATGATTTCGTTGGAGCCGGACGAGTGGCAGCCCGTGCTCGAGCAGCAGTTCAAGCGCACTTCAAAGGCCTGCTGCTTCGCTTGTTCTGCAGCCGCCTTGACATCGAGTTCTTCGGGTTTCATAGCGTTCCTGGTGTGTGGATGGTTTGCGTCCGGTGCAGGTGCGTTCGGATCAGGCGGCCGATTCTTCGTGTCCGCCGACCATCGGCTTGTCTTCCTGGATGCGTTCGATCAGCTTCGTGCTTTCGTCGGTCTTCAGCTTTCCGTAGACCTTGCCGTTCACCGAAGCCAGGGGCGCCAAGCCGCAGCAGCCCAGGCAGCGCACCCCTTGCAGGTGGTACTCCTTGTCCGGCGTGCTCTGGCCTTCGCTGATCTTCAAATCCTTTTCCAGTCCGGCCAGCAACTCGGCCGAACCCTTGATGTGGCAGGCCGTCCCGGTGCAGACCGAGATGATGTATTTGCCGGGGGCTTCCAGCTTGAAATAGTTGTAGAACGTGATGACTTCGTAGATGCGCGCGAGAGGAACGTCCATCGCCTGGCCCAGCTTCATCGCCGCTTCCCGCGGGACGTAGCCGAAACGGCCCTGCAGGTCGTGGAGCGCCATGATCAAGCTGCCGCTCTTGTTCTTCCATTTGAGGGCGATCTGCGTGACTTCGTCCTTCGCTGCAGGCGCACCCGTTTTCTTGGCTGTTGCCGCTTCCACCGCGGTGGTCATCTTTGCCTCCGAACGTTCCTCGCAGTACGCGTTCCCGCTTGCTGAAAACCGCATACGGCATTTCAAAAGGGTCCCGCAGCGCCAAGGCCATTGCCCGGCGTGCGGCGTCGCCCCCCCTTTGGCGTCCGTTTGCGCGGCTCCGCATGTGCAGCGGACGCTCACGAACGCACCCAGGAAAACCGACCGTTTACGCGATAATAACACGGATTTTGAGGGCGATTGGCCGGGCGGGCCCCGGCGCCCGGGGAGGCTTCCGGGCCCTCCTTTTCGTCCCATTTATTTTTCACGATGAAATGTTCTTGTTGTCCCTTCGCGCTCCGTCAAATCCTAAAAAAACGGACTTCACGCGTTTGGGGCGGAAGTCCGGGCTCGTCCGAATAAAAAAAAATTTTAGGGCCTTTTTAAAAAGTTATTTTTTTATCGATCTTAGGGAGCGATCCGGGTGGCCACCCCCTTTCCCTGTCGGCTAAGCCGCATCCGTTTTCCCGGCGGGCAAGATCTCAACGAAGAAAAACCAGCTTCTATTCAAGGGTTCGAAGTCGCCAACGCGTCCACTTTGAATACGACGATTCTGCCCCATTCGACATGAATGCCGCGACTGCATCAAGTAAGCGTCGTGCCCCCCGGAAATGGGTTCTTCTTATCGGTTTAGGACCATCCATTTAAGCAACGTAATCGTCCACCCGGTTTTTCATAAAAATCCGTCGAAACGTGCACCCTGCGCCGAACCCAAAAGGGGTAGCCCCGGAATCCGTCCCGCGTTTCAGGGAAACTCGGGGTGCAGGGGCCGAAACTCCTTGGGTGGAGCCCAATACGGCAAGCCCTGCGGCGGTCGAGCGAGCACCAGCGCTTCCGCTGCGGGAGGGGGAATATCCGGCTGGCGATCGAAGTAGATTCTCAACAACCACCACGCGAGCCAATAATCCCGTCCGCTGTTCCACAGGGCCTGCGCTGTCGACAGCAGAGGCCATCCATCCTGAAAGGGATCGGCCAGCATGCGGACCGCGTCCTGGCGAGTGAAGCCGGCTCCGGCGGTGGCCAAGGACGTATACCGTTTCCACAAACTGGAACGCCAAAGCGGATCTTTCCAGGGATCTTGGAGGGCGTCCGCCCATTGCCGCATTTGGGCTTCCCGCCCCTCGGGCAGAGCGTCCTCCAACGCCCGAAAGCGCCGTTCCAACTCCAAATAGCGTCCCCCGGAGGCCGCATTCGGTTCATAGAGTTCCAAGGGCCAAGCCTGTTCGGCGGACGCCCTGAGGGCATGGACACTTCCGCCTTCCCCGGAAAGATCCCGTAGCAGCTCTCGCGGCAGCACCACAAGCACCCGCGCCCCGGAACGCGAAGTTTCCGCCGATGCCGGCCAGATCAAAAACCTGGCCACCGGTCCCAGGGGACTGAGCCGCGTGCAAAGAACCAAACTGCCGTCCGTCAACGCCTCCCGATTGGATTCCACAAAACCACGAAGTGCGCGATTTTCGGAGTAATGGATTCCGTCCGCCCAGCTTTGATGCCTCTGAAAGGCGCGTATCTCGATGAAGGCGCCCCCAAAGACCAGCGCCAACGCCAGCCCTTCGGCAAGCGCCTTCCGCTTGAAACGGTTCCGCAGCCACTCATACCCAAGTCCCGCCGCCAATGCCAGGCCCGGAAGCGCCCCCGCAGCCCGATTGGGTTCAGGCAATTCCGTGGGAAAAACCAAGGGCAACAACGCCAGGCCCAAAAAAGCAAAAAGAGCGCGGTCCCGTCCCCAGGCCGCCCAAAGGCCCAAACCCAGAAACGGCCACGCCCAGGGAGCCAGCCATGGATGGGAGCGGACGACCATGAACGGGATCGCCTGCTCCGAGCCGAACCACAGGCGTCCAAGGTTCTTAAGTCCGCCCCAGAAGAGCGGACTTGAAATCTGCGCCGGCGCCGCCAGCCCACCCTTTCGCACCGCCCACCAACCGGCCAGAACCTCCCTCGAAGGGATCAACACGAGGAGGGCTCCCCCCAAAAACCCCAAACCCAAGGCCCCCCAACAAAGACCTTTCCCCCGTCCCGAAAACAGGAGATAGGCCACCGCCGCCGGCCCCGCAAACAGCCAAGCGTCATATCCCGCCATGCCCAAGCCCAGCCAAAGGCCGGCAATAAAAGCCGCTCCCGGAGCTTCGCCAGCTTCCCCCAACGTCAATACCGCCAGCACCTCCAAGGGTATCGAAAAATAGGCGACGAACGCGTGGGCCCGTAGGAAAGCCGAGGCGCTCAGGACGTTAAAGAGAACTCCCATCCAGGCGGCGTCTTCGCCGTGCCTCCTCCGGATCCAGCGGAACAGCAGCAGGTTTTCCGCCACCATCACCAGTCCGGTGAGCAAATGCAGCAGTCCCAAAGAAGGCCCGAAAATCCGGCATCCGACAATCTGCAAGTTTTTGGTGACGCAACCTTGGGCGAACGCCCAGGGAATCCACCCGGTATTCAACGCACGGACGATGTCCCCCAATAATTGGGGCTCGTCCGTGATGGATGGATCCGGATGGAAATAAACGGCATCGCGCAAGACCCAAACGGCGGCAAACCCAAGCAATATCAGGCAGGCCAAACGCCAACCCAATGAGGGTCGATCCGATTCCGGCGGCGAAACTTGAACCGGCCGCCGAAAAGCAGGCGCAAAAAAACGTGCCCCAGGGAGCCTCACGCTATCCTCCCGGGCCGGGAATAGTTTGGAATCCGTCGAGTCGAAAAGTCTGCTCGTCCATCGGCGGCGGACTTCCGTGGAAAAAGGGCTTTACGCAAGTGGCCGGTCCGCTAACGAAACCAATGACACGCACGGCGGGGAAAGGCCGGAACATACCGAAAGGGCTTCATCCCCCACCCCCAAAAAGAACAAAGCATTTCAAGGCAGCCATTTTGCCCCTGGGTCCCAGGCGAGTCAACCAAGCTAAGCGTTCCTGAAACGCGAAACTTGCCAAAAACCCTGGAAGAGCCGGGCCGAGCGCACTAAAATGGCGTTCCCCTCAGCTTACACGGGGAACAGGCGTCTTATCAGCGATTCCCAAGGAGAAGACAGCGTGCGCTACGGATACTTCGACAATCCGAACAAGGAATACGTCATCACCGACCCCAAGACGCCGACCAAATGGATCAATTACGTCGGCACCCTGGCCTTCGGCGGCTTCGTCGACCACAACGGCGGGGGCGTGATCTGCAAAAAGGACCCGTACCTGAACCGCATCACCAAGTACATCCCGCAGTTGCCGGCCAGCGACATGAACGGCGAAACTTTGTACATCCGCGTCAAAGGCGCCGACGGCAAACGGTCGGTGTTTTCGCCCTTCTACACCCCCACCTTGCACGCGTACGACCGCTGGGAATGCCGCGTCGGCCTCGGCTACAGCCGTTGGGTCCACGAAGGCTTCGGCCTGCGCGTGCAGGTCACGGTGTTCGTCCCCTTTGACAGCGAACGGGTCCTGCGCGACATCCAGGTGAGCAACCTATCCGGCGCCCCCTTGGACGTGGACGTCATCCCGGTGGTCGAATACACCCATTTCGACGCGCTCAAGCAGTTCACCAACGCCGATTGGGTACCGCAGACCATGCAAAGCCGCGCCCTCAAGCAGGACGGCGGACGCCTGGTGCTGACGCAATACGCGTTCATGCACAAAGACGGGATGGTCAATTACCTGACCTGCGACCAGCCGGTGGCGAGCTTCCAAAGCGACCGCCAGCGCTTCCTGGGCAACAACGGCTACGGCACCTGGTCCGCCCCCGGCGAATTGGCGCAGGACAGCCTGGGTAACTACGAGGCGAACCGCGGCGACAACATCGGCGCCCTGTTGGTCGCCTTGAAGGCGCTCAAGCCCGGCGAGACCCGCCGCGTGATCAGCCAGCTCGGCCAAATGAAGAACCTCGCCTCCGAACAGGCTGAGATCGACCGCTTCCGCGACCCCAAGGCCGTGGACAAGGCGCTGGCCGACCTGGCCAAGTTCTGGGAGTCCTACACCGCGCCCATCCAGGTCAGCACGCCCAGCGCCGACCTGGACAACATGGTCAACATCCACAACCCGCGCCAAAGCTACATCACCAAGAACTGGAGCCGCTACCTGTCGCTGTACCAGCTGGGGCTGGGCGACCGCGGCCTCGGCTTCCGCGATTCGAGCCAGGACTGCATGGGCATTTTGCCGAACCGTCCGAGCGAAGCCAAGGATCTGATCGTCAAGCTGTTGTCCACGCAGCTGCCCGAAGGCAACGCCATGCACCAGTTCAACCCGCTAACCATGGTGGGCTCGGTGGGCGACAGCCACGAAATGCCGGATCGCCCCAAATACTACGGCGACGACCATCTCTGGATCGTGCTGACCACCTGCTATTACCTGAAAGAGACCGGCGACACCGCCTTCCTGAAGCAGGGCGTGCCCTTCTACGACAAGGCGGCCAAGAACCCCGGCAAAGATCTGGAACCGGTGCTCGAACACCTGGAGCGTTCGGTGGCGTTCACCCACGGCGATCTCGGGCCGCACGGCCTGCCGCGGCTGGGCTTCGCCGACTGGAACGACACCATCAACCTCCGGACCGGCGCCGAAAGCCTGTTCAACGCCAACCTGTACGGCGCCGCCCTGGCCGAATTGGCCGAACTCTTCGACCACCTAGGGGACGCCTCGAAGGCCCAACGGTATCGGCAATGGTGGGCCGAGATGAAAAAAGCCGTCAACGACGCGGCCTGGGACGGCGAATGGTGGCTGCGCTATTTCGACTTCGACGGACGGCCCATGGGCAGCAAAGAGAGCGCCACCACCAAGCTGTTCATGGAATGCCAGCCGTGGAGCGTGATTTCCGGCTTCGCCGAGGGCGATCGCGCCCGCCAGTGCATGGACAGCGTCCACGCCAAACTCAACACCAAAAACGGGCTCAAACTGTCCTGGCCCAGCTTCACCAAGTTCGACCCCAATGTGGGCGGGGCCACCACCTACCCGCCGGGGGCCAAGGAAAACGGCGGCATTTTCCTGCACACCAACCCCTGGTGCATGATCGCCTCGGCCCTTCTGGGCAACGGCGACCGGGCCTACCAGTATTACGACCAAATCTGCCCTTCGACCCGCAACGACCGCATCGAAGAGTACGAGATCGAACCCTACGTGTACGCCCAGAACATCCTGGGCGACGAGCATCCCCAATTCGGCCTGGGACGCAACAGCTGGCTTTCGGGCACGTCCAGCTGGACCTACCAGGCGGCCCACAAGTACATCCTGGGCCTGCGTCCTGAATACGGCGGACTGCGCGTCGATCCCTGCATCCCCAAAGCGTGGGACGGTTTCACCGCCAAGCGCGTTTTCCGCGGCGTCGAATACCGCATCACGGTCAAGAACCCTTCGCACGTCAGCAAGGGCCTTCGCAGCCTCACGGCGAACGGCAAAGCGGTGCAGGGGGGCGTTCTTCCCCCGGCTCCCGCCGGCGCGGTGGTGGAAGTCGAGGCGGTGCTCGGCTAGGTCCTGCGGGCGGGATGCGCGGTCGGCGGGATCGCCGCGTAGCCCGTCTCCGCTTTCGTCTTCACCACGGTACGTTTCCAACAAGTTCCCTGAGCGCGGGTCGCGTCCGGACCCGCGCTCATTTTTTTACGCCTCAGCTGAACCTGCCGATGTTCGCTTCGGCCAGGGACACCGAAACGCTTCCCCGATAAAGCTTTTGGGGACAAAGCTTTTGGCGTCCCGACAGGGTGCGAGTCCCAGTAAAATCCGACGAACAGGAGCCCTCGGAACATCCACAATGGACACCTTTAACCAAGAAAAAAGGCCGATCCCCGAAGGGACCGGCCTTTTTCCTACGTACCCAAAATGCCTTCTTTCTGTGCTTTCTTACAAAGCGGTCTTAGTTGCCCCAGGCGTAGCTGGCGGACAGCTTCTCGAACAACAGGTTGTCGTTGCCGCTCAGCAGATAGGTGCCGCTATAGAGGATCTCCTGGTTCACCACCGCGTCCACCGAGAACGTCCCGAAAACCATGCTCAGACCGACCGAAGCCTGGGCCGAGCCGGAAGGATCAACGGCAGCGCCTTCGGTGTAACCGTTCAAGATGGCATTTTCTTCTCCGCTTTCAACATAGGTGTTGCCGCCCTCGGAACTGAGCGTCTCGACGTCGCCGTGCTCGCCCAGCGACGAAGCGTATCCTCCGGAGAAGACGCTTCCACTGATTCCCGCGCGCGCCGTCAACCAATCCAGGATCTTATATTCCCCGCCGGCGGACAGCTCAACCTCGTAGGCATCGTACTTGACCAACAAACCCTCGTTATTAACCTGCTGCAGGTTGTTGTCCGATCCGAAATCGCCCAGCAAGCGCAGACCTGCCAAGCCCAGGGCCTTGTCGGAACGCACGCCGAACGCGTAACCCGCGGAATACGCGGTGGAGTGACCGAAATCGCTCTCCGCGGTGTCGCTGTGGGTCCAAGTGTAGGGTTGCGCGGGGTCCGAGACCACACGCAGTCCCGAGGTTTGGAAGGTCAATTCCATACGCCCGAAACGCCCGTCACCCCGGTCCACGTCGCCGCCCACGCGCACATTCAAGCCCGTAGCCGACGAATCAAAAAAGCTCGTCTTGCCCGAATTATTGGCGTAAGCGTCGATGCTTTCCTCGGTCAGCTGAGCGCCGATCTGCAACAGAGCAAAGGGCCCCAACTCCTTGACGTCGCCGCCCAAAGTCAGGCCATAGATATTGCGGTTCAGGCCCGTCTCCGTTTGAACGCCCAGGTTCCCGTCGGAATAGTTGTCCTGGAATGCGGCGTAATTCACGCCCAAGGCCAGGTTCACCCGCTGTCCCACGGGCAGGGCATAGATCACGTCCACCCGGTCCTTGGGAGCGCTGTTTTCGGCGAAATTGTAGATGGTCTCTTCGGACGTTTCGATTCTGTTGTTCAGATAGCCCCACCCGGCATCGCTAAACTGGGTCTGTTCCCGCGAATTGTCGATCTGGCTGAAAGCGTAAACCCCGTAGAAGTCCTCCGCGGAACGGCCGATGCGCACTCCCAAGGCCCCCGGCCCGAGCGCAAAGTTGGCGCCGCTGCCCGATTGGGTTCCGGTCAAGTAGGTGGCCAAATTTTTGGGCGCTTCATTGTTCGGGCCCGCCAATTCCAGGAAAGCCGCGTCCTTGTAGGACAGCACCACCTGGGGCAGGGTCGTATAGGAGGAATCACTGACGATGAAGTTGCTCACATTGCCGAATCCCAAATCCCGGGAATCCGTAGCGTAGGCTCCGACGCTCGCTCCCATCAGGCCCGCCAAGGCCAGACTTGTTGCTTTCTTCATTCCTACCTCCTGTGATGGTGAATCACGTTTTGGTTCCGAACCGATAGCCATCCTGAACGTCGTTCAAATCAGGCGCCCAGGATCGCCCTGTGGCGGCACCAGCGCCTCCACTCCGAGTCACCGATGCACCCTGTAAACGGATTGCATCGGCAACTGGTTTTGTAACAATAATGTAATAATAATCGATTCCCGTCTAAACAACAACACGCCCCCGAATGTCCCCTTTCCAAACGGGTCGAATCTTTTTTCAAATATGATTAAATAGCTTCCTCTTTTTCACGGGAATTTTTGGCGCCCCACTTCACGCGTTACCAATAATAAAACAAAAACTAGAGGGACCAGGAGTGGAAAAAGTTCCCGTTCGTTCCTGCTCCCGCATTCGTGGGCTTGGCCTCAAACGCCCGCTTGGACCGCCCCTTCCGCCGATTCCCCGATGAGATAAATCCCTTCCACCGCCGTGATGCGGATCTTGGTTCCGGCTTTCAGGTCGCCGCCGGGGAGCATCACTCCCCAGTTGGCGCCCTTAAGGTTCACCCGGACGTGCTTTTCCGCGCTGTCTTCCTGCAAGGTGGTCGTCATGCCCACAAACTCCGCCCCGTAGCGATTGGGCGGCGCCGAGGGCGCCACCCGTTCGCCGGTCAAGCGGTGCCCTTGCAGGTACTTCACCACCAGAATGGTCCCTGCGGAAAGCGCGATCCACAGGCCCACGGCCGTGACCAGGGACAAGTCCGGAACCAGAGCGATCAAGCCGGCCACCAACACGCAGGAAATGCCGGTCCAGAGGAACACCGTCGCTGGAACCAGAAGTTCCCCCGTCATCAGCAGGGCGCCGATCCCCAAGGGCCACCAAAAGCTCACGTGGACAAAAAGCTGGTCCATTTATTTCCCTCCTTTGACGCCGCCGCCCTCGCCGTTGAGAAGGGCCGCCAGGCCGCCGATGCTGGCGACGCTCGCGCCGAATTCGGAGGGAATCATCACGATCTTGGCGTTGGGGTTGATCTTGGCCAGGGCGTCGATGTACTTCTGGCCCAAAAAGTAGTTGATGGCGGTTTCGCCGCCCCCTTTGACGGCTTCGGCGACGGATTTCGTGGCGTCGGCCTGGGCCAAAGCGATCGCCTTGATCGCCTCCGCTTCGTTGCGGGCGGCCTCGAGCTTGCCCTGGGACTCCAGGATCGCCGCCTGCCGTTTGCCTTCCGCCACCTTGATTTGCGCCTGCTGATCGCCTTCTGCGGTGAGAATCTTGGCGCGCTTTTCCTGGTCCGCCTTTTTCTGCTCGCCCATGGCCGCCAACAGGTCTGCGGGCGGACGGATATCGCGGATTTCCACGCGGGTGACCTTGATCCCCCAGGTCTGGCAGGCCGAATCCAGTTCTTTCAGGATTTCCTCGTTCATTTTGATGCGCTCGGACAGCACCAGATCGAACTCCCGCAGGCCGATGACCGAACGCACGTTCGCCAACGTCAACTGCTGGGTGGTCGAGACGTAATTGGCCACATTGTAGGCGGCCTTGTAGGCGTCCACGATCACCAGAAAGACGATGGCGTCCACGGTCACCGTGGCGTTGTCCTTGGTGATCACCTCCTGGCTGGGAATCTCGACGGCGTGCTCCATCATGTTCATGCGCCGCCCGACCCGGTTCACAAAGGGAACCACGAATTGGAGACCCGGGCGGAGCGTGGCCACGTACTTGCCGAAGCGCTCGAGCATGGCTTCATACCCTTGATCCACGGTCACCACACTGCTGGTGATCACCACGACCGTAAAGACGATCAGCACGACGACGAACGCGAGCGCTAAAGTCATACCACCTCCCTGGGGTTAAAGAGCCAACGGATCATTCTACGGCAAAAGAAGCGCTCCGGCGACCGCCTTGGTTTCGTCGCCCCCCTTACGCAAAAGAAGCCCGCCTTTTCAGGCGGGCTTCTTTGTTCGCTACGTATATCCGAACTTGGCGAACTTGGGGAGCCGAATTCTCATCCCCCTGCGGTGCTTCTACCGGATATCCGGGGCCTGCTCGCCGCACCACTGGTTCAGGTAGTCCAACTGCGGGTCCAGGCGGGTGGCTTCCTTGAAATGGACACGGGCTTCGTCGTAATGCCCCGCGTGCCAGGCCATCGTGCCCAAGGCCTCTTCCACATACGCGGAATTGGGGTTCAGGCTCTTCATGGTCTTCAGGATTTCCACCACCTGCTCGTCGGCGTTCACCATCAGCGCCGGCTCCACGAACTCCGCCCGCAGGCGGTCGATCAGGTGTTCCGCGATCTTCTCCATCGTCCGGTGGATCTGCTTGGCCGATTGGTCGGCGCTCGGGTACTGCGCCGCCTTCAATTCCGTCAGGTATTTCGCCACCAGATCTTCCACCACCGGCTGGGCCGCCGCCGCCGTTTCCGACACCTGCTTCGCCGTCGGGGTTTCCACGGCTTGGGGCGTCGGGGCGGGCGTGGGTTGGCCCATGAACTGGTAGCGCAGTCCCAGCGAACCGGTCTGCTCCGTCAGGTTCCCGGTGGGCAGAACGGCCTTGTAGTCCGCGGTCAGGGCGAAGCTTCCGTAGAGCTGGGCGGTGAATCCGCCGCCCACGCTCACTTGGCTCGCCGCCGGTTGCAGGCCCGCCACGCTGAAGTCCGCGCCGTTGGCCGAAACGCTCCGGTCCTCGTCCTGCTTCGCCACTTCGGTGCTCCACCCGGCGTTCAGGTCCGGGCACAGGCTCCAACCGCCGATCTTGAAGTTCCGGCCCGCGCTCACGCCGACCGTCGGCCTCAGCGAACCGCTGTTTTGCGCGTCCACCGCCAGGTCGTTGGCCCCCGCGCCGCTCTCGGACAGCTTCGCGCCGTCCAAGTCCGCTGCTTGCAGGCCCAAGGTCGGTAGCACGTTCACGCCCCCCCACACCAAAGGCAGCCCGGCCTGGATCGCGCCGTTGAACTCCTGGCCGTTGTGGTTGGCCGTGGCGTTCTCGCCCACCGAGGCAATCGTCCGGGAGGACGTGAAGCACTCGTAGGCGTATCCCAGGTCGCCATCGATGCGCAGCGCGCCCAGATCGATCCCTCCGTAGAGCGCCACGCTCGGGCTTTCGATGGTTCCGCTTTCCCCGTCGGACACCGCCACGTTGCTGTAGCTGTCCCCAAAGGCGAAGCCCGCCGTCGTCTTGCCCCAGTGCCGGTCCAATCCGGCCATCACGCCGCCGCCCCAAGCCGAATATCCGGCCGCTTGGCTGTCGCCGCTTAAGCGATAGTCGGCCCCGGTGTTG
>Ga0326728_10012046_pt1 | contig 19447 bp, 13 predicted proteins | sample MB3enrmetagenome_FD_207602 | JGI IMG/M metagenome (GOLD analysis project Ga0326728, IMG submission 207602) | Lab enriched peat soil microbial communities from McLean, Ithaca, NY, United States - MB31MN | ecosystem: Environmental > Terrestrial > Soil > Wetlands > Peat | place: USA: New York... | reverse complement strand
CTTGAAGTTGTATTTCTGAGCCTCTAGACTAGTTAGTCTGGAGGCGGTACGAAGGCGAGCCACGGGATGAAAGCAGTTCAACAGGGGGCGCGGCAAGTTTTCAGGCTTGGCGCCCGCGCCTCCAAACTCCCCTGGCGTGTTTTGAGCTCTTCTTTGGACTCCAGGCGTGTCCCGCGGGAGAAATGGTGGCGGGAGAAATGGTGTCAGGAACATGTGAAAAAATTGAATTTGGACCCCTTATCAACCGTGTAACTTATTGAAAATGCGTAGTGCTGAAATCGGTAAAACCAATTTTTTCACATGTTCCAGGGTACCTTTTTCCCCTGGGAACAGCACTACAAAGGATCACGGGGTACCCGGTCCTGGCCCTCATATTCCTCAATCTTGCGCGCGGAGGATTTCCCGATCGTGCGCTCCAAAGCTGAAAGAGCCTTTCTGCGAAGGGTGTTAGTCTTTAGCCTTCCGGGCGGGTGCTTCACATCGCCAGCTTCGCTCGCCGTCATCGTGGCGTCGGCATTGTCCGGGCTGATCCTGTTACCTCCAATTGGTGAGATGATCCGGTTGTTGCTGGTGATCTTCGGGATCTCCTGCGTCCTGGTGGCGAGGGTACTCATATCTTCTGGGTTTTTCCTCCAACCGTAATCAAGCGCAGAGTCCCAACAGCAGGGACTCTGCGCCGTGTCGCGTTGGCGCCTCGCTATGGATAACGAATCAACCCACGATGTTACCTGCCCTGCGGATGCCATCAACTCTCACCGCCCCGGCGGCTTCTCGCTGCTTGAGATGATGATGGTGGTGACGCTGATCTTGATTGTGGTTTCCATCGCCACGCCGATCTTCCAGACGGTCGTGGTGCGGACGCGCGAAGCGGTGTTGGCGGATCACCTCAGGGAAGCTATCAGCTCTCAGCCATCAGCCTTCAGCGAGCTTGCTGATAACTGAGAGCTGACGGCTGAAAGCGTGTGCTGGCAGGAGAGCAAGGAAGCCGCGCCGCTCTCGCCCAAGCAAACGTCCTTGGGGATTGCAGACGTGCACAGCGGCTCGGACGAGCTTTCCCTCAATGGCACTCCGTACAGCAGTTGGTAGGAATAGGACTCAGGAGTCAGGATTCGGGATTCAGGAGTCAGAAGTCAGCAGTAGCGCGGACCCCCGGCTCTGCGGTCCGCGCTACCGCTACGCACGCGACCGTTCGACTCTCGACTTCTCGACCCTGTGACCTTTTGTCTCCTCCACTTTTTTCTTGCACTTTTTACTTGACATGCGACTCATCATAGCCTAGAGTTGTGGTGATGGAAAGAGAAGCTAGGGAGGCCAACGGTGGAGGCAAGGCGGAGAGAACGAGATCCGCACTGACGAAAAACACCGCGCCAACGGAAAAAGACGTTATTTAGAACGAGCGAAGCCAGTAAGTTATTGAAAATGAAGGGCTGATGCTGAAAACGAACTCATTTCTGAGCGCAAACGAACGCCAATCGGACCCCAAAAGTGGCAAGAAACAGCCCTTATGTGTCTTCGAACCCGAGACCGCGACCCGACTGGCAGAAGTGGGTCAGCTCGCTATAGCGGCGCTCTCCGAACGCCGGAACGCTTCGAGAATTCAAGACCGGCGGTCAGAGACCGCCGCTACAAGAATCAAACCGACCCGCGACCCGACTGGCGAAAAACACCGCGCCAACGGAAAAAGATGTTACTTAGAACGAGCGAAGCCAGTAAGTTATTGAAAATAAATGACCGATGCTGAAAACGAACTCATTCTTGAGCGCAAAAGGAGCGCCAATCGAGCCCCCAAGAGTGGCAAAAACAGCCTTTTAGTGTCTTCGAAGCCAAGATTGCGCGGCAATGTGTGATGGCGGCAGGGCGGACAGAACGAGACGCGCGGCCGGCGAAAAACTCCGCGCCTACGGAAAGAAAGATGTTATTTAGAGGGAACGAACTCAAGAAGTCATTTGAAATGAGTGACTTAGATTTTTGCAATGCTGAAAACGAACTCATTTCTGAGCGCAAACGAACGCAAATTGGGCCCAAAAATCGTCAAAGAACAGCCTTTACCCCTCTTCGAACCCACGAGCGCGACAGGCTAGGCGCCGCAGGGCGTGCGCTACGCGGGGCTAGAGAAAACGTGAATCACCCCGCAACGGGTGACCGGGAATCCAGTGCCTCAATACTCCCCGGTGTTTGTCTTGCGCTTTCATCTTCCTGGGTATAGTATGAGCGCCTTCTAAGGGAAGGCCTATGAGCGATCATTTAACACGACGTCATTTCCTACGCCACGTTTCGGCAGGGGCGGCGGGGTTAGGTCTGGCTGCACAGCTCGCCTCGGACGCCTTTGCCGCGCGCCCGGGTTGGAAGGCCGGGCTCGCGCGGGCCGTCATCACGCCGCAGAAATCTCTCTGGATGGCCGGCTACGCGAGCCGCAAGAAGCCGTCCGAAGGCGTAATCCAGGAGCTTTACGCCAAAGCCCTGGCGCTCGAGGACCACGCCGGCAAACGCTCGGTCCTGGTGACAAGCGACTTGCTCGGTTTTCCAGCGGTGGTTAGTCACAATATCGCCGAGCGGGTGGAGAAACAGTATCACCTGACGCGCGACCGGCTGCTGCTGAGTTCCTCGCATACACACTGCGGCCCTGTCATCGGTGAGATGCTGGGGACCATGTACCCGATGAGCTCCGAGCAGTGGGCCGACGTGGAGGCGTACACCAATGATCTCGAGAACAAGATCGTTGCCCTGGTCGGCACATCACTGAAATCCCTGCGCCCTGCCCAATTGAGTTTTGCCCACGGCGATTGCGGCTTTGCGATGAATCGCCGCGCCCGGACGAAAGAAGAAATAGTGATCGGAGTGAACAAAGATGGGCCGGTGGACCACGACGTCCCGGTGCTGCGAGTCGACGACAAGCATGGACGGCTGCGGGCGGTCGTCTTCGGGTACGCGTGTCACAACACCACGGCGCAAGATATGCTGCTCTTTAATGGCGATTATGCGGGCTTTGCGCAAGCGCGCCTCGAGCAGGACCATCCCGGCTCGACGGCCCTTTTCATCGCCGGATGCGGGGGTGATGCTAACCCCTACCCGCGTGGCTCGGTCGAACTCGCCCGGCAACACGGCGAAGAACTGGCGGCGGCTGTCGAGAAAGTGTTGGACGGGAAGCCCGAGCCTATCCACGGCCCCTTGAAGACTGCGTACGAAGAGTTCCCCGTCGCGTTCGCAACGCCGCCCGACCGGGAGGAGTTGAAGCTCCAACTCGAGAGCAAAGACGTGTTTCACCGGAACTGGGCCGGAGCCATGCTCAAGATTCTGGATCGCGACGGACACTTGCCCAGTGATTACCCTTACCCCTTGGAAATCTGGCAATTCAGCCAGGACCTTACGTTGATCGCTTTGGGGGGCGAAGTCGTGGTGGATTACGATTTACGCCTGAAAAAGGAGCTGGGCGCGGAAAAACTCTGGATGGCAGCCTACTCGAATGACGTATTCGCCTACATCCCCTCGTTGCGCGTGCTCGAAGAAGGCGGTTACGAAGGCGGAGGCGCCATGATTTATTACGGCCAACCCGGTCCGTTTGCGCCCAGCATCGAGGAGACGATAATCGGGAAAGTGCGCGATCTCCTGGGACAAGTTCGTGGCGATATTTCTTGAACTGAGGAGGACTTATGAATACTGATTTCACGCGCCGTCGTTTTCTTCGCGCCATGTCGGCCGGCGCGGCGGGGCTGGGGTTGACAGCCGGGACCACGTCCCGCGCCTTCCCCTCCGGAGCGACGGGAGAGAAGCCGGCCATCCTGGGTGGGAAACCGGTGAGGACCGAGCCTTTTCCATCTTGGCCCATCGTCCAGGAAAACGACGAGAGGGGCTGGATGGAAGTGCTGCGCAGCAAGGATTGGTGCCGCGCCGGCGACGGGCATTTTACGACAAAGTTCGAGGAGACCTGGGCAAGGACATTGGGGGCAAAGTATTGCGTGGTGACGTCCTGCGGCACCACCGCGCTTTACGCCTCGCTCAACGCCTTGGGAGTGGGTCCCGGCGACGAGGTCATCCTTCCTCCCTACACCTTCGTCGCCACTCTCAACGTCATTCTGATGCAATACGCGTTGCCGGTGTTCGTAGATAGCGACCGGGAAACCTTCCAGATCGACGCCCGCAAGATCGAGGCGAAAATCACCCCCCGGACTCGCTGCATCATGCCCGTGCACTTGGGTGGCAATCCGGTGAATATGGACATGGTGCTCGAAGTGGCCAAAAAACATAAGGTGCCGGTTCTCGAGGACGCGTGCCAGGCTCATACGGGCGAGTGGCGGCACAGGCGGGTGAGCACTTTGGGCGCCCTGGGCTGCTTCAGCTTTCAAGCCTCGAAGAACCTGAATTCGGGCGAGGGCGGGGCCATCCTGACCAGCGATCCGGCGCACCACGAATTCTGCAAGAGTTTCCAGGACCAGGGGCGCGGCCCGGCCGGCGCCACGTTCGCGTATGCGCGCCAGGGCTCGAACCTGCGCATGACCGAGTTTCAGGCCGCGCTGCTGTTGCAACAACTGACTCGCGTGGAGGAGCAATCGCAGACCCGCGAAAAGAATGCCCAGTACCTGACTGGCCTGCTGCGCGAAATTCCGGGAATCTCTCCCGCTCGCACGTACGAGGGAACCACCAGGAATGGCTATCACCTCTATATGCTGCGGTACGATAAAACGCACTTTGCCAATTTGCCGCGTGCGCGCTTTCTCGAGGCCCTCGAGAAGGAAGGGATTCCCTGCGCGGGCGGCTACTCCCCGCTCAACAAAGAGCCCTTCATCAAGCAGACGCTCAACGCCCGGGTCTACCGGACGATGTATTCCGAGCAGCAGATTGCCGAGTGGGAGGAGCGCAATGCCTGCCCGGAGAACGACAAGCTCTGCGAAGAAGCGGTGTGGTTCTTCCAAACCATGTTGATCGGTCCGCGGCGCGACATGGACGATATCGCCGGCGCGATACGGAAGATTCAGAAGCACGCGGGGGAGTTGCAGTCGTAGTTTTCGTAAGCGGCCGTGGCAGCCGCTGTAGGGGCGCCCCTCGTGGGCGTCCGGCGGAAGAGGTCATCGAGGCACTACGCCAACCGGCGGATGAATGCCACAGGGTGGCCACAAGGGTCGCCCCTAGCACGCCAAAGTGCAGGAGGCAGAAAAATGTACTGGCAGCAATGGTCGGACCGATTGAAGAAAGAACTGAAGATCGAGACGAATCCTGTCGCCGTAAGCTTCGGGGGCGCACCGGCGCCGGGCGCCCCTTCACCTCAGGGGAAGGTCTCCGTGTGCCAAGCCTTGAAGAAAGCCAGCGAAGGCGAAGCCGTCACCATCACTGCGGAGACCTGTGGTTGCCCTGGGGGCCTGACGAGCTTGGGGCTGGGGCAGATGCCGGCACAAGGGAAAGAGAGGCTGGTGGACTTTCTCGTCAAGAAGGAGAAGGTATCCTGCTCCCGTGTGGCGATCTATCGTGGCCAACAGAGTGTGCCTGCACCCCTGGGGATGGCAAGTCATGTCTTCTTCTCGCCCTTATCAAGCGCTGTGACCCTGCCTGACGTCGTGGTGTTCATTGGCAAGCCCGGCGCGCTCCACCGCCTGGTAAGCTTCGCGGGCTACTGGGAAGGAGGCTCGATGAAAGCCGAGCTTTCTGGTCCCGCGTGTCGAACCGGGATAGCGTATCCAGTGGTCACGGGTGAGATAGGGCTATCGCTCCTCGATTTCGGGGCGAGGCGGTTGGCTGGCTTTTCCGAGGACCATCTCCTCCTGGCCGTCCCGCTTCATCGCATGATGGGAATCATCGCAGCTCTCGACCAGGGAGTTGGGGATGGAAGTGTGGAAGAGAGCGAAACCATCGAGCGACAGATCGATGAGTTAGGCAAAGTGGAAGCTGCATGACTTTGGCGCCACTAAAAGGCGCGGCCAACCTGCGCTGCGGTCATGTCACGCCTGCGCCAAAAGCGGGGTATCGCAGCCGCCATGGCGCGCCAAGCGGCGAGCTCCTCCCCCATGCCCAACGCCGCCAGTACATCGTGGTTCGGCCGAGCGTCCTTTTGGAAAGCCTCCCCGGGGGACGGCGAATCGAGTTCATGGGCCAGGAGATTGGAAACATAGATAGCCTAGCGAGCGTCGAAATATGCGTGGGGCACTCGACTGGGACCGTGGTGTAACGCGACAGCCTCCACCAAGATATACGGCAATCCCCACAATTCCAGAAGATACCCTCCGATCTCGGCGTGGCTGAACCCATACTCGCGCTCTTCCACTTTATACAGCGGGCAGCATTCCTCTGCCGCTTGCGTCAGCAGCCTGAGCGTGACACGGTACTCGCCGTGATACCTCCCTCCCTGATTGTGCTTCCTCAGTTTCTATCGGCCAACCGCAATTACCGCATGAGCCCTCGGAGATGGGCGCGGAGCCTCGCTCTGCGCTAGCTGGCGGAGTATAATGAGCCTTTCTCATGGCATGGCCATGGCTTCTGATTGCCGAGGTGATCGGAAGTAAAGAGGAGATGAGAGATGCGCAAACTTCCCGGAGATCGAATGACGGCGCGGCAACGTATCGAGTGTACCCTGCGGGGCGAGCTGCCTGACCGCGTACCCGTCTTCGATCTCATCCAGCACATACCTCTCATTGAGTACATTACTGGTGAAAAGGTCACTCTGAAAAACGGCCTGGACTTGGTTTGCAAAACCATCGGCGAGCGGCTCGATATTACCAGGGGAATTTCCCCTCCCGTCGAAGAGAAGATCATACGCCACGATGATGGCTTCGTTTACAAACAGGAATGGTGGACCACTTGGCTGATCGAGCGTCCCTTCAATGACGTGGTGGGACTGCTCGATTACATTCCCCGCAACATCGAGGAGATACGCAATCGTAAGTACGGTGACATGTTCACCTTCGCCGGCAAGAGTAATGTTTGGGGAGCATCTTCCAAATCGCCGCGCGAACAGTTCCTCGAGTTGCAGGAGAAGGTCGGCGAGAACACGGTGGTTTTTCCCAACGAGAGCCCGGTGGGGCTGGACACGGCGCACGTGAGGGCCGGACTGGACTTGCTGGTTTACGCCTACGCGGAGAACCCGCAGCTCGTTTCCGATTGGTTGGAAGCGCTGAACTGGGCGGAGATTCAACGTGTGCATGAGACGGCTGACCCTACCCTGTCGCCCGTCGCCCTGGTTTTCGCGGATATCGCCAGCACGGAGCAGATTTTCTTCTCGCCGTCGTTCCTGCGCAAGGAGTTTTTCCCGCGCCTCATCAAGCTGGTAAAAGCGTGGCACGAACACGGAATTAAAGTGATCTATCACTCGGACGGCAACCTGTGGGCGATACTGGAAGATTTCCGGCAAGCCGGGATCGACGGACTTAATCCCTTAGAACCGCTTTCCAAAATGTATGCCGGCGACGTGCGGAAGGCCTATCCGGAATGGATCTTGATGGGCGGCATCGACGTCTCGCAACTCCTGCCTTTTGGCACTGAAGCAGAGGTCCGCCAGTCCGTGCGAAAGACCATCGACGACGCCGGGGCCAGCGGGCGCTACTGGATTGGCTCGACCACCGAGATCCATCCTGCCGCCAAACTCGAAAATGTTCTGGCTATGTGGGACGAAATCGAGAAGTACGGTTACTACCAGTGACGAGTGACAAGTGACGAGTGACCGGTGACGAGCGAAGAACAGGGCTCCCGCGCGAGGCAGAGCCCGCCCTGAGCGGTGGGAAGGGACGCCCGCGCTACTCGTTCACAGAATCCTCTTGAGCTGTTCCAAGAAGTAGCAGTAGTTCCTGTAGGGAGTATCCGGCGTGGCGCTATGGTCCAACATCGGGACGTAGCCGCCGTCGTCGATGAGGGGCTTGACGCGCTGAAGTTCCTTCTCGATCGCCGCCGCGCCCACACTCAAAGGCCGTTTATCCACTCCACCCCACATGCGTAGGCTGCGCCCGTATTTCTTTCGAACCGCTAGAACGTCCATACCCGCTTGAACCTCGAAGGGGTAGAGGATATCTATCCCGGAATCCATCCAGACCGGAATCAGTGGATCGACGTTGCCGTCGCTATCGAGAGCAAAGAAGCGCACCCCGTGGCTTCGACCAAAGTCTACGACCTTCCGGTAGCGTGGAAGCATGAATTGCCGCGCCAGTCGCGGAGAAATGAGCGGCGCCGTGTGATAGGCCATATCCTCCCAGAACGCAAATACATCAATGTCTGTTTCTTCCAGCATCTGGGAGAGCATGTCAATCAGAAAATCGGCGTCGGCCTCCAGCATCTCCTCGAGGAATGCCGGGTCATCGTAAAAGAGCGTGCACAGGCGTTCCACACCCACCAGGTTTCTGATCGGTCCGAAGAAGCCACCCCATCGGTCAGCGATGACCACGAAGGGGAAGTCACGCTTACGGTATTGGCGCAGTTTTTCGCGCCAATCCGGCCCGATGCGCTCGGCGAGGTCCGGCCGCATCCTTTCCCGCCAGTACTTGCGGAAGTCTTCCCGGGTTTCGACAGGATGCCGGATGAATTGCGGCATGGAGCTCAGGGGATTCTTCTTGAATTCCCTCATCACAATCCCCTGCGGGTCGACGTAGGTTGTGTACTCTTCATCGTCAGCCAGGATTTCTCTTTCGAAACGCGGTTGCGGCCAGAACCAGGAGAATTCCACTACCCATTTGTCGCACCCAAGATCCGTCTTGCCTGGGGCATACCCACCTTCTCTTGCCCAGCGTTCAGCAGTCTCGGGCCAAGCCGGCCACATGAACTCATAAAAGGGCGCTCGATCGACCGCCGCGTATTCCAGCGTGCCACGAAAGCGTTCAAGATCGTTCATATTCTCACCTCACTGCGCTACGGCCGATGCATCTCAGTCAGACTCATGCCGAACAACATTTGATTCGAGGGGATCCACTAGTTTTCGTTTTTCCTCAGCCGTAATCTTCTGGAATTCCTGATAAGCCTTTCTGGAATCATCCTCCATCCCCAAATGATGATAGACGGTTCCAAGCTGATAATAGGCTTCGGCAAGGCCTGGCCGATCCCGGATGGCTGCTTCGAGTTCTTGTCGTGCGCCCTGGAAGTCTCCCGTCTCCTTATACAAGTGGCCCAAATTGTAGTGCGTCAAGGCATAGGAAGGGTCCAATCGCTCGGCGGTTCGCACTTGCTCGATGGCTGCGGTACTGTCCCCCATCCGCCCCAATAAGGTGCCGTAGTGCAGATGGTAGAAAGGATTACTCGGCGCCAGCTTCAAGGCTTGTTCGAAGTACTCCTTTGCTTCAGGCAGCTTGAATGCGATCATTTTCGAAACGCCTAGCATAAAGATTGCCCGGTGGTTATTCGGATCTAAACCCATTGCACGCAAGAAATGTTTCTCAGCTCGCGGGTAATCTTCGAGGAAAAAGAAGCTCATGCCAAGGAAGTAAAACGTCTGGGTGCGACGCGGGCGAGCCTGGTCGGCCAGAAGGAAGGACCGAATGGCAGCAGGCTGATCGTTGAAACTTTGCAAGACTTGGCCCTGGGTCATGAGGTACCGATACTCTGCGGGGCTCTTTTCAAGCGCCTTGTCGATGGCGGCGATGGCCTCGTCCTTCCGGCGTGCGAGAGTCAGCACCCTAGCTTCCAGCGCCCAATAATCCGCAGAATCCCGGATCGGGCCTTGAAGACGGGCCAAGGCTTTGTTCGCGCAACTCGAGTCGGAGCGCTCCACGCAGCGATAGAGGGGTACGAGCGCCGGGGTCAGCGTATCCCAATCGCCCGGCTGAGAATCCTTACCTCCTGACCCGGTAAAATCTCCAGTCATCGTGCGGCGGCTGTCTCCGCCAGACGGCGCAGGTGGCACCGTTTGGGGTGCGGCCTGAGGGCGCGTCTCGATCTGGCTCGCGTTCGGCAGAGAAATGGACCCGTTTGGTTCGGTCGCTAACCCGTGCTTGATGGGATTATTCTTCCGGCTCAACAGCGTCGCCTTCTCCGCTTCCTTCTTGGCTTCGTCCGGCCGGCCTAGGCGCCTCAACAAGCCGGCAAGCTGAGCGGGAAAGGCGGCCTCCTCGGGAAATCGCTTCTCTCCCGCGGAAAGCGTTCGGAGCGCATCCTCGGGCTGGTTCGCTTCGTTCTGCGCGGTGGCCAGTGCATTGTATGCCAGGGTGTTGTTGGGATCACGGATCGCGGCTTGTTTCAGATAGGGAAGAGCCTCGGTGTTTCTGCCCAGGCGGCGGAGCGTCTCGCCCAAGTAGAGATAAGAGTCGGCAAAGGTCGGATCGATTGCGACCTCCTTACGCAAATGATCCTCGGCGGCGGCATAGTTGGCCCGTTTGAAGTTGATATAGCCCAACTGAAAGTGGACGGCAGGCTGATTGGGGGCGAGCTTGAGAACCTGTTCGTATTCCGCCTCAGCGCTCGCGTCTTCGTTCCGCGAGATGTAAGCGTCGCCATAAAGCATGTGCAACCAGGGCGAGTTTGGAAAGCGCTCGTGTAAGGTGCGAAAGTCACGCAGTCCGGCTTCCTTATCACCCGCCGCCCGGTCCTGTTCGATGAGTACATAGAGCAGATAGGGATCTTCGTCACCCGTCGCGAAGGCATGCGAGAGCGCCCGTTGCGCCTCCTTGGGCTCTCGCAGAGCCCGATAAGCCATGCCGAGGTAAAACTCGTTCTTGCCTTCCGGCGCAGCCTTCTTCAGGATGGCAACCGCCCCCTCAGGATGGCCTACGAGGAGAAGAGCAATGCCTTGGTAAGCAATGAGATTCGCATTTTCAGGCGCGATTTCGAGTCCGCGGCGCGCCCACTCGAGCGCGCTGTTGCCCTCCTGATGCTCGAGCAATAGGGCAGTGAGCGCCGCGTATAGGGACGGGTCGTGAGAACACGCCCGCACGGCGGATTCGAGGGCTGCCTTGCGTTTTGCGTAGTCCTGCGACGTGTCCGCGCCCTGTTGCAGGAGGCGCGTCACGGGTGTCTGCTCGCGGCAAGGCTGTTGATCGCTGACCGAAGCAGGGCGGCCACAAGGCGCGGCGCCCCGGCTTTCGGTGGACCCGAGGACGAGCAGGAGAAAAGCCAGCCCGGCCGTGTACAACCCCGGGGGCAGGCGTCGGAAGTAACCACGCGCCCGTCCCGCTTGACCTGGTGAAAGCGCCGGCAGTCGGACACCCGCTCCCCTTGGCTGAGGCCCATACCTGCGGCTCCGACCGCTCCGCGGGCAGCCGCAGCAAGCGCGGGTTTTCACAGCGTAGGCGCGCCGGGACATCAGGCTGATTGTAATTGAAACGCTCGCACATTGGCGAGAACGAATGAGGGGTAGCGATTGACCGAGGTATCAGCGACTTTACCTCGTCATGGCTCCAATCGCTGCCATCCGCCCTCGATAGCATAAAGCCGCCGCTACGCGTTTCTCCGCGGTGTGCGACGTCAGCATTGGGCTGCCCCTCCCCGGAGAACCGGGGAGGGGACAGCGATTGAAGACTTGAGAAGCTAGAATTGGTACCGAAGCCAGGATTCCGGTTATAGCCATCGACATCCCCCACCCGGGCGCCACGTATTTCGGCGCCAACAACTATGAAGCCGGCTTAATTGCTGGACGTTACCTGGGGCGTTGGGCCGCGAAGAATTGCCGTAGCGCGATTGGCGAGATCCTGATGATTGAGATTGCCCGCGCAGGGCCGATTCCACAGACAAGAATCCGGGGCATGCTTGCCGGCATCGACGAGGCGTTACCCGCGGCTGTCGAGTGCCGCAGGATTCATATCGATGGCGACGGGCAGTTTGGGACAACCCTGGAACGCGTGCGAAGATATTTGCGGATGGCAAGCGCCGGGTTTACGTTGGTATGTGCCGCGAATGACCCGAGCGCACTCGGCGCCTTGCGAGCCTTCCAGGAAGTGGGGCGTGCCCCCGACTGTGCCATCGTCGGCCAGAGCGCGGAACCTGAAGCGAGAGTGGAATTGCGTCGGCCTCGCACACCCTTGATTGCCTCGGTCGCGTACTTCCCGGAAAAATATGGCAGTCACTTGCTCCGGCTGGCCGTGGATATCATAGAGCGCAAGCCAACTCCCCCGGCTGTCTTCATCAAGCACCAGTTGATCACGCCGGACAACGTGGACCACTTCTATCCAAACGATGGACTCCTGACACTGACCGAATCGCTGCCCGCATGCCGGTGGTAAACCGCAGTGCCGGTGTTCTGATTGCGATTCTTCGGCGCTCCATACCCAACCCACTCCTGCCCCTGTGATTTCGGGTCTTGCCAAACTGCGAGTGGGACGAGTAGAGTCCGTACAAGGATGTTGGGCTTTGGGCGGCAAAGCGCCCCGCGGGAGCACCGCCGATCAGAACAAAGTGAGGTAGCGGTCGGCGAGGTTTCATGAGACTGAAGGGGAAGATTGCCGCGATCACAGGTGCGGCCACGGGGTTGGGTGAGGCGACGGCCCTTCTGTTCGCAACGGGAAGTGGCGAGCGCGATTCTGTTCTTGGCTTCCGACGAGGCCTCATACATTACCGGAACGCACTTGATGGTGGACGGCGGATACACAGCGATGTAGTGATTCAATTCGACGGATTTGACACGTTTCCGGGTCTCAGGCATGATGGCAGACCATCCAAAATATTTCCTCCTTCGAGGTGCGCCATGTTTCATGGAGACCGACATTTGCGAATGCTGGCCGGTCCGGGGCACCCACAAGGGATGCCCCTACTTAGCATTCGAATAATTGCAGGTTTGTTTCTGCTGTTGGGTTTCGCGGGGTCCATCTACGGAGCCGATGGCCCCTTAGCCCCAACCGACTTGCGCTGCGAATATCTTTCCAACCCTCTGGGCATTGATGTTCAAAAGCCTCGGTTTTCCTGGGTGCTCCAGCACACAGAGCGCGCCCAAGCGCAGACGGGGTACCAGGTTCTTGTCGCCGGCCAGGCAGAGGGGTTGGGGCGGGACACGGGCGACGTTTGGGACTCCGGAAAAGTGGATTCGAATGATTCGATTCAAGCGGTCTATGCCGGCAAACCCCTCGCCAGCGGCAAGACATACTACTGGAAGGTCAGATACTGGGACACGGCGGGCGACGCCAGCCCTTACAGCGCTGCGGCGCAATTCGAGACGGGTCTTCTCGCAGGGGAAAATTGGAAGGGGCAGTGGATCGAAGGGAATATGCTCCGGAAGGAAGTAACGCTCGACGGCAAGGTCGTCCGCGCCCGAGCTTACGTCACGGCGCTTGGCTACTACGAATTGAGAATCAACGGAGAAAAGGTGGGAAGAAATGTGCTGGACCCAGCCTGGACGACCTACCCCAAGCGGGTTCTGTACACGACGTACGACATCACTCGCCGACTGCGTAGCGGAAAGAACGCGGTGGGAGCAATGCTGGGTGGCGGTTGGGCGACGCTCGGCAAGCGCTTCTTCTCGCCTGACGTTGGACCTTATTACCAGGCCCCGACCCTTTTGCTCGAGCTCAATATCGAACTCGAAGGCGGGAAAACAATCAGGGTGGTGAGCGACGGCTCTTGGAAAGCTGCGCAAGGCCCCATTGTGATCGACAGCGTGTATGACGGTGAAGTCTACGACGCGCGGCGGGAGATGCCGGGGTGGGACCAGCCGGGATTTGATGACTCGAGTTGGAGCGCAGCGAAGTCGGTCGAGGGCTCGAAGGGAACTTTATCCGCCCAGATGATGCCGCCCATTCGAGTCGTCGATTCGATGGTCCCGCGCAGCATCGCCAACCCCAAGCCGGGCGTTTTCGTGTTCGATATGGGCCAGAATATGAGCGGCTGGGTGCAGCTTCGAGCGCACGGGCCGGCAGGAACGCAAGTGATGCTGCGTTTTGCGGAGTTGGTTTATCCCGATGGGATGATCAATCGCGAGACCATCGGACAAGCGAAGTCGCGCGACATCTACACCTTGAACGGGGAGGGAGAGGAAACTTACGAGCCGCGTTTTACCTATCACGGCTTTCGTTATGTCGAGGTAACAGGCTACCCAGGAACACCTAGCCTGGACTCGCTGCGTGGGCGAGTGGTGCACACGGCGGTGGGGATGGTGGGGAGCTTTGTTGCCTCCAAGCAAATTTTGAACGACATCCAGCGACTCATCCACTGGTCGCAACTCACCAATCTGTTCAGTATCCCTACCGATTGCGATCAGCGGAACGAAAGACAGGGCTGGATGGGGGATGCGCAGGCGACGGCAGAAGAAGCCATGATGAACTTCGACATGGCCGCCTTTTATACCAACTTCATTCGCGACATTCGTGATGCCCAGTTTCCCGATGGCCAACTGCCTGACACAGTTCCGCGCAAGTATGGCGGGGTCCCCGGGGATCTGGGCTGGGAAACGGCCTATCCGCTGTTGTGCTGGTACATGTGGCAACAATACGGGGACCGCCGCATCCTGGAAGAGAATTACGACGCGCTGAAGAAATACGTCGAGTTTCTTCGCAGCCACGCGCAGGGCAACGTTTACCGTCTTCACTGGGAGGGTGATTGGGTGGAACTGGCCCACACGCCCGGGGATTACATTGGCGACGTCTGGTATTACTACGACGTGTCGCTTTTCTCCAGGATGGCGCAGGTCTTAGGCAAGGCCGATGAGGCTGCCTCCTATGCTCAATTGGCCGGCGAGATCAAAGACACATTGAACCATACCTACTTTGATGCCAACACCGCAAATTATGCGAATGGGACCCAAACGGCAAACGCGATGGCATTATTCCTGGACTTGGTTCCGAAAGATCATCGCGACGCCCTCGTGCGTAACCTGACTGACGATATCGTCTACGCTCACAACACTCACCTGACCACCGGCTTCATCGGCGTCAAGTTCCTGATGCCGCTGCTCACCGCCCTCGGACGCTCGGACCTGGCTTACGATTTGGCCGTGCAAACGACGTACCCCAGTTGGGGCTACATGGTTAAGCGCGGCGCCACCACGCTCTGGGAGCTGTGGCAAGAGAAGACCGGCCCCGCTATGAACTCTCAAGACCACATTATGTTCGGCAGCGTGGGCGCGTGGTTCTATAACGCGCTGGGCGGAATCAATCTCAGCCCCGACAGCGTGGGCTACCAGCACATTCGCATTGCCCCGCAGATCGTCGAAGATCTCAACTGGGCCGGCGCCTCCGTCGATACCATCCGGGGAACCGTATCTTCATCCTGGACACATTCTCCAGGGATCATCACGCTGGAGGTGACGGTGCCGGTCAACAGCGACGCCCAGGTTGTCATACCCACGGAAGAACAGATGACCGATGTGGTGATCCGAGAGGGCGACCGGGTGGTTTGGGAGAATGGCCGCTACGTGAGCGGCGATCCGGGCGTGAAAGCCGGTACCCAGGATGGCAGGCTCGTGGTCTTTCAGGTTGGGTCAGGCCACTACTCGTTCCGGTTGACGGGCGAAGAGTGATCGAGTCGAAAATACAGCCCTCTTTCCGAGGGTAATTCTCTGCTGCCGCTCCCCGGCTGATTTCTTGTAGGGGCAACCCTCGTAGTTGCCCGCGGGCGTCCACAAGGGCCGCCCCTACAATCGAGGAGCTTTGATGGCCAAGAATAAGACCTACCACGTTCGAGTACTGAAAATGGGTCAGTGCGACGTTCCGGGGCCTGAGATCTACTGGATGTCCCACTGGGACACTTGGGAGACACTCAATTTCTGGATGGTAGTGATACAAGCACGCGGTTTCACGGCGCTCATTAACACCGGACCGCCTGCCGACCTCACGGAACTTAACGAGTTCTGGCTCCACTTTGCCGGCGAGCGATGCCAGATGATCCGCAAAGAATCAGAGCGGCCCGAAAAGGCCTTGCAGAGCATCGGCGTTGATCCTTCTGAAGTGGACTACGTTTTCCTGTCGCCACTCCAGGGTTACGCCACGGCCAACGTTGCACTTTTCAAGAACGCAACTATCTGCATCTCGCGCCGAGGTTGGATCGAGGACTTTCATGCCCCCTGCACGAGATGCATGTGCCGCGGTGGATTTGCATCCCGGATGATGTGGTCGAATACCTTTGTATCACCGCGCCGGAGAAGGTGCGCCTGCTTCCAGATGAAGAAACGGAGGTAGTCCCCGGGATTCGTACTTTCTGGGCGGGCGTCCATCACCGCTCGTCGATGGCTGTCTCGGTGGACACGCCGAAGGGAACGGTGGTGGCCAGCGATTCTTTCTTCAATTATGAAAACGCGGAGGAGAGCGCTCCGCTGGGCATTGCCGAAAGCCTCGAGGAGTGTATCCGGACTTATGACAAGGTTCGCAAGGCGGGTTCAATTCTTCTCCCGCTCTACGATCCCGACGTTCTCCAGCGTCACCCCTCGGGCAAGACTGCGTGAAACACTTTGCGGGAAATCTGCCCTTTCGTTCAGGGCCAATCTGCAAACAACTAAGGATGCGGCCGCGAGCCTATTCCTTTGCGGATTTCAATGTCAGGACCTGCTCCGTGTAAGGCACAATCTCGACAGGCCCTTCGAGCCCGCAGACATCGATATTGGCAAGAATCTGGTGCGAGGGTCCCACGGCCCGAGCGTTGGCTTCGGTGTTGGTCAAGCGAATCTTTAAGTGATTCTCGCCGGGCTTTACGAATTCGGTGATGTCCAGTTTGTAGGGACTCCACACCAACGTTCCTGCCTGGCGTCCGTTGACGAAAACTTCCGCCACTGAGCTTACGCGTCCCAGGTCAAGGACGAGTTTCGAGCCCCGATAGGACCCGGGTAAGGTGAAGCTCTTCTCGTAGATCGCCGTTCCCGAGAAGTTGGCGAGAGGCGTCCTGGTCCACGATTCGAGAGGGAAGGGCGTCGCTCCAGTCACAAATTCCACCGGTGAACTCAGCCGGTCGTCCGCGCGCGCGACAATAACGAGCACGTTCTTCTCATCGCACTCCCCAAGATCATCGCCGATGCAAGGCAGCAGGTACCGAATGTCGATGGGAGTTCCGCCCGATGGCTTGAGTTCGACCCCGTTCAAGATCAGGCGGCAGGGCCCTTCGAGCGCGGGTGGAACAATGGCCGTGACGCCCGGTGGAACCTCCGTCCGGTACCAGCGCATTTCGGGATGGGTGTTTGCAGCCTTCTGTACGTCGTAAGGGAGCATGCCGTTGATGATGCCGCACAGCGTCTTGCCCGCTTGGTCTGCAACCCTAAAAGTGAATCCGTAATAGCCGCTCGAGGCGCCCCGGCCCAAGCCTACTTTCAGGAGCACTTCATTCCAGCCCTCGCGCAGCTCGACCGGAATCTGGTCAGCCCAGTTATCATTCATCTCGTACCAGAAGGGATGACGCAGGCGCGCAAAGACCTGCTGATGGTTCAACCACACCTTGACGCAGTTGTCGGCCGCCACCACGAATTTGGCCTGCTGATCTCTAGGCGAATAGAGGTAAGTGAGGGCGTAGCTCGTGATCCAGTCTTGCCCCGAAGTTTCCAGCACGCGATTGAACTGGACGATATGGGCGGAATCATCGAAGGGGCCGCCTTCCGTATCCATCCAGATGTTCCAGTGGCCCAAAGTCAGGTAAGGTTCGTCTCCGTAGTAACGCTTCCATCCCACCTGATTGCCGTGCAAGCCCGTGTACGTCTTCTCCGGTTTGATCTCTGTTTCGGGCGGGTAGACGGCTTCGAAGCCCGCGTCATCCGCATTGGGGAACGGCCCGATGACGTTCCAGTTGCGCACCGTGTTTTCTGCTTCGCTCAGCCAGAGTGAGGGCCAGGCGGCGTCATCGAACTGGGCGCGAGACCAGCCGAGCTTCTCGCCCTCGCCTTCCTTACCGTCTTTGACTTTCACATAGGGAATTCCCACCCGATCGGGTTCAGGACGGAAGCCCCAATTCCCCGAGAGTGAAATCGGCTTTAACTCGGCAATCGGGGCTCGCGCCTGGTACGTCTGGCCGTTGGCGCGCATGGTGACCGCAATATCGCGCTGCGTGCCAGGCGCTGATGCGCGCACCTGGATCGCGTCAGGCTGCCCGGAAACAATTACCAGGCTTTCCGCGTTCGTGCTCACGAGTTCGACATTCTGGCCTTGCCCCTCGAGTGGATTGAAGACCACGTAGTAAGCGTCCCAGGGTCCGAAGTCCAGCCGCACTTCGGTCCCTTGCGGATGGTTCACGTAGAACAATGGCAAGCGCTTGCCGCTCAGGGCATCCCATTTCTCGGGCGCGCCGGTTACCGAGAAGAGAACCTGATTCGTCCGGAACCGGTCCGAGTCGTTGACCACCCAATAGTAGTTCTTTCCCAGCTTCTCGCGGTGTTCGAAGTATAGGTGGGCGGACGAGCCCGAAACCACCCGGACGTCTTTTGGCACACCTGAATCGAGCAAATCAATCAAGGTTTCCACGTCGTGAGAAACGAAATAAGCGCGACCGCCCCCGGCGCTTTGCTGCTCGGTGAAAGCCAATGGCGTCTCACTCGCTTGCGCGCCAAACAGGCCGGCAATCCCTTTCTTCACCTCGGCGTCATTCTCTCCCGCCTCAGGCGAGGAGGTCGGAAGCATGCGAATGCCAAACACCGTCCCTCCCGCTTGGTAGAACTGGCAAATTTTCTCGAGGGTCGCTTGGCTGAGGGTGCTGATGGGCGGTAGGACTATGGCCTGAAAATGTTGCGCGTCAATCACCAGTTCTTTACCCTCGATTCGCGCTCGCGCGAGATAGTCATCATCGGCAAGGTTGTAATCCCACTGCCGGTCCGCGAGCCGGAGAATAAGGCGCGTGTAATAGTCGTTGATCGCGATGGTGAGGTTCTTCCAAACGGCCGGCGTGCCGATCTGACCGTAAGGCGCGCTGCCGGAGAAAATGGGATCTGAGTTTGCCCACATCGAAAGGATGGGGTAGTAGAGGAGGACGCTCGCGGCGTGGCGGCTTTCGGAATTCATGTAGCTGATGCGCCGCGTATAGTCCGCATAGTAGTGGAAGTAAGGCCAGTAGGGCTGATGGAGCCAATCCGGCGGGTAATTAGCGCGCGAGGCATCATAATTGAAAGCATGACCCACAAAGAGGTTAACTCCCCACAAACCGATTCCATTCGTCCCCCGCCGCAATCCCTCCATATCCAGGTAGGAATCCGTCCCTTGCACGCCCTGGTTTTCACACATGAAACGCCGCCCTTCGAAGTCTGCCACCGATTGCGCGAGCTTGAAGTTGAGCGGCTGGCGGCCGTAATCGAACAGGGAATCAACGCCCACCGGATTAAGGCCGCGCTCCACAGCAAATAAGCTGCCCTCGAGCGCCGCGGCCCACTGCAGAGATTCCTCCCACGCATGGCCGGTGTGGCCAATCCCCTGTTTGGCTGCGCTGCCGGTGATTCCCTTCCAGAAGGAGTCCTGGTAGAGCCGGGTTACCGTGGCCAGGTAGTCGCATCGGACCTTGATGGTGGAATCGCCTCCGTCGTAAATCAGAAGGGGCAACACTTTGTGGAGATCGTAACCCGTTCGCTGCTCAAAGGTCTCAAACAAGGCGGGTGTCCAGGCGATGCGATAACCGTAGTCGCCTTCGTGGTCCGCGAAGGAATAATGAATGGTACTGCCGA
>Ga0326728_10012044_pt1 | contig 19449 bp, 11 predicted proteins | sample MB3enrmetagenome_FD_207602 | JGI IMG/M metagenome (GOLD analysis project Ga0326728, IMG submission 207602) | Lab enriched peat soil microbial communities from McLean, Ithaca, NY, United States - MB31MN | ecosystem: Environmental > Terrestrial > Soil > Wetlands > Peat | place: USA: New York... | reverse complement strand
ACCTGCGGAAGGAGGCCATTCGCTCCATGGGCCTGATGGGATCGCGCACCGCCGACAGCCTCACTTCGCTCTACCAGAACGAGAAGACCACCGACATCCGCAAGGAAATCATGAATGCGTTCTTCCTCCAGGGTAATGCCAAGGCGCTGGTGAACATTGCCCGAAACGAAAAGGACCCGCAACTGCGCAAGACCGCCGTGGAAAAGCTGTCGTTGATGAATTCCAAGGACGCCACCGACTTCATGCTGGAGATTCTGAACAAGTAAGAAAAGCTGGATTGCGCAAAGCAAAGCTCTGCGCAATCCGGCAGGCGGGAGATTCTGAGTAAGTAAGGAGGGTTATGCGAACCAACTTTTTCTTGCGCGGTATCGTTTGCGTTTTCTTGTTGGGATCTCTGGCCGCAAGCGGGCAGCAACCTGACATCGTGCATGCGAAGCTGGACCAGGCATCGGCCTCGGCGGGATTGTCCGCGGCCATCGCCAATGTGACTCGCCGCGATGCCGCGCCCGCATGGATCGGATACGCGGTGCCGGCGGTTGCGGATGGGGATGAGAATGGACACGCGGACCACGGGTGGAGTTCTTGCCGCGCCGACCTGGAGGAAGGCTCAAGTAACACGAACGGCGCCGGCACGGCCAAGGAAATCTCAAACCGGCAAATCCTGATATTTCTCCGCGCCCATCAACAGCAGATCGAGAAGGTTCGTATGTTCGAAGCAAGCTGTCGTGTGGATGCCGACGGCCTGCCCGTACACTGGCTCACCGAGGTCCGGCCTTCCGACAGCGTGGAATTGCTACGTATCTACGTTCAGGGAGATGACTGGACCGAAAAAGGCCATGCGAAGGGAGCGGCCCTGGCGGCGATTGCGTCCACCAACGATCCCTCCGCCGACGCCGCCATGCAGCAATTCACCAGCGCAATTTCCCCCGACGGCCTGCGCAAAGAGGCCGTCTTCTGGCTGGGGGCCGTGCGTGGACGCCAAGGCTACGAGATGCTGCGCACCATCGTGAAAATCGACCCCAGCGATGAGGTTCGAGACCGGGCCGTCTTTGCGCTGTCGATCAGCCCCGTGCACGACGCTGTCGATACCCTCATCGACGTGGCCCGGCATGACGCGAGTTCCCACCTGCGCGGGCAGGCCCTCTTCTGGCTGGCGCACAAGGCCGGGGCAAAAGCCGCCGGCGCCATCAGCAGCGCCACGGAGAACGATCCGGACACGCTGGTGAAGAAACGGGCGGTGTTCGCACTCATGCAGCTTCCCCCCGATCAGGGCATTCCCCTGTTGATCAAAGTCGCACAGAGCAATCCGAACCTCGAGGTTCGCAAGCAGGCATTCTTTTGGTTGGGGCAGTCGCACGACGCGCGGGCCCTGGACTTCATTTCGCGGATTCTTATGAATTAATGCGCTGGTGGGGATTATCCCGCCGGATTACTTCCCCGCCGGATTGCGATTTTCCCTCAGTGTTTGGCAAACATGGCCTGCACGTCCTTGCGCAAGGCCGCCTGGCTGCCCGGACGGCTGTAGAACATGTGGCCCCCAGGATACTCATGCACGGCGACGCGCGTGGGATCGCCCATCAGCGGCATCTGGTCCACCGTCAGCACCGAGCCCATGAATGGACATGAGAGGTCGTTCCAGCCGTGCGCAATGAGGACGCGTAACTTCGGGTCGGCCGCCACCGCCCCCCGCAGATCGGGCACGGCGCCCTGGCGCAGGGCGCGGCTATCGTGATCCCAATTAGAGCCCACCTCGTAACTCAGCGCGTTGTAGCGCCCATCCGCCTTCCAGCCCACGACGCGCGTCACAAAATCCACCATGGCCGTGGTGGTCGGCGCAATGATGCTCTCCAGCATGGGATCGTTGGCGCGCTGCTCGGGAGCGAAGGGGTAGGGGTCAAACCCCGTCACATTTGAGTCGTACACGCTGCCGATTTTGCCGCTCTCGCGGAAGACCTCGCGCAGATAGGCCTCCGTCTCCAGGCGGCCGCCCGAGCGGCGCACGAACTCCTCTTCCAGACCGGTTATCTGGGTCACGTGTTTCACAATTCGCGGCGTCGCCTGCGGGTCGGAGCGGCCTTTCAGCAGGTCGGAGGCATACTCGCCGCGCGTGTAGGCAATCACCGGCGCCATCGCTTCCGGCGTCAGCTTGTGCTCACGCTCGAGATGCGCCGCCGCAATCGAGGGCAGCGTCAGCATCCAAGGAAGCGGAGAGACGTCACCGTTGCCATCCAGCTCAGGATCCAGATACGGCGAAACCAGCACTACGCCGTTCATTGCCACGCCGAGCTGCGTTTGCAGGTAATGGGTGATCCGCGGGCCGCGATAGCCGCCGTAGCTCTCTCCCACCAGATATTTTCGCGAGCTGATACGCCCGTTCGCCACCAGCCAGTCAAAGATGATGCGCGAGAGGTAATGGATGTCGGACTCGGTGTTGTAGAACTGCTTCTTGGTTTCCTCCGGCGTAACCAGGGATTTGCTGTAACCGGTGCCGACGGGGTCGATGAACACCAGGTCGGTGAAATCCAGCCACGTACCGGGATTGTCGAGTAACTTCGCCGGATCGGACGGGCTGTCTCCCTCCATGCCAAACTCGATGTGCTTGGGGCCGATGGCGCCGAGATTCAGATAGACGGAGGCCGCGCCCGGACCGCCATTCAGCGCAAAGGTGACCGGCCGGTCCTGACCCTCCACCGTGTACGCGGTCAAGACCACCTCGCCAATCTTCTTGCCTTTGTCGGTCACCGGCAACGCGCCCACCGTGACCGTGTAGTGGAGCGCTTTGCCCTCGAGTTGAATGCTCTGCGCCACATGCGCGGGCGCGGGCAGCGGAGCCTCCTTGTCAGAGGCTTTCTCTTTATCCTTCGCGGCATCAGCAGCAGCCGGTGGAGGTACGGGCTTTTCTTCCTGGGCCCACACGAGGAAAGATCCAAAAGCCAGCATGAGCACGGCCAGCATGCACGCACCGGCAAGGTTACGAATGGAGTGAAGTGAATTTTTTCGCATGTGGCTACAATAACATAAACCGGCTTTTTTGTGATTGGGCTATAGGGGCCCAAGTTGATGCCCTGCCGGCGCCCCTCATTGCTTTTCTTTGCCCATGGAAGGTGTCTTGCGGAAGTATAATGCCAGAGTAAGGCTGCAAGAACTTTGATGCCGGGTTAACGGGTAAACTTCGGGGTGAGTTGCTACCATCGAAACTCTAGAATGCCGTCCGCATCTCCTGCGCGCGATGGGGCAAGGCGCTGCGGCCCCGCGCTCTTTGGCGGCAGGCCAGCCCACACGCTCATCCTTTTCGCCCTCCTGCTGAGATGTTGCTGCGGGCAAAGCCTTGCGCAGAGTGAGCCTCCCCTTTGGGGGCAGCCGGTTACCCAACTGCATCTCACCTGCGACTGTAATCTGAAGTTGCAGAACTTTCCCGGCGCCGTAACCCAGCAAATCGGCGAGCCTCTTGACCCCGCGAAGGTCTCCGAAAGTCTCAAGCGCCTGTACGCGACAGGGCGATTCACCGAACTGCGCGCAGAGGGCGCCCCGGAAGGCAATGGGGTCACTCTCACCTTTGTTGCCCGCGCCCAGTACTTCCTGGGGGTGGTAACCGCGGAAGGCAACTCCGGCCCGCTGGAAGCCCGGGCGCTCGTCACCGCCTCGCGATTGCACCTGGGTCAGCCCCTTACCGACGAAGACCTCAACGCCGCGCACCAACGCCTGAGCGACCTGCTGGTTGCGAATGGCTACTACCAGTCGCACATTACCCACCAGATTGAACGCAACCCCGACACGCTGGAAGCTAACGTGGGTTTCACCATCCAAGCCGGGCCTTCCGCGCGGGTGAGTGCGGTGCAATTCCACGACGACTCCGGATTTTCACCCGAGCGTCTGATGCATATCTCGGGCTGGCATCCCCATATGTATCTGACGGCCGCGCGTGTGGAGCATGGGCTGTATCGCCTGCACCAATTCTATGTGTCCCATGGACACCTGGAAGTGAACATCAGCATCCAGCAAAGAATCTACGACCCCAAGACCAACACGGAGAAATTGATTGTGAAGGCGGACGGGGGGCCGCTGATCCGGGTGCGCGTGCAGGGCTCATCGATTTCTTCATCCCAACTTCAAACCCTGTTGCCCCTCTATCACGACGGCGTCACGGACGATCAAGCCCTGGCCCATAGCGAGAGATTACTGGAAAACCATTTTCAGCAGCAGGGTTATTTCACGGCCTCGGTGAAGGCCAGCCGCGTGCAACAATCGCAGCCCCAACCCCACGTTGAAATTCTCTTCCACGTTGACCTGGGGAAGCACGGTGATTTCGCCGGCTACGGCGTAAAAGGCAATGTGGCGGTCCCCACGGCGGAACTAATATCCACGATCACCCCGCCCGCCGAGGGTTTGCTTCCACCATCGCCCACCTATTCCCAGGACCTTGTGGAACAAAAAATCACAGCGCTCATGGCGCTCTATCAATCGCGAGGATTTCTCGACGCCCGCATCGCCCCGGCGATTAACGACAACTACGGAAACGTCCCGGGACGGCGATACGTAACCCTGGTCATTCAAGAAGGCTACCGCACAACGGTGTGCACACTCACCCTAGTGGGAATCGATGCCGCCTCCGAAAGGAAGATCTGGCCGTCGCTGCGCAGCAAACCGACGCAGCCCTACTCGCTGGATGGAGCGGGCGCTGACCGCGACCTCATCCTCGATTATCTGGCGGACCGCGGATATACCCATGCCGCGGCAAGCTGGCGCACCTCACCGGCGGAGTCCCCGCACCAAGTTGATTTGGAGTTCCACATCGTGCCCGGCTCGCAAGACCGCATTCAGCACATCGTGGTTTTGGGGAACGAACACACCCGGCAGGGCCTGGTGAATCGTGAACTGCTGGTTCATGAGGGGGAACCCATCGGTCAGAGTGCGGTGCTGGAATCCCAGAGACGGCTGTACAACCTGGGAATCTTCAACCAGGTCCAAATCACGCCGCAGGATCAACCGGCTTCCGACACGGAAAAAACCTTGCTCGTAGGCTTGGAGGAAGCCCGCCGCTGGGTCCTGGGTTATGGCGGCGGCTTCGAAGTTCAAAAACTGGGCAGCAATGAACCGCAAGGGCAGTACAAGGCGAGCCCGCGATTGTCCCTCAACCTCACACGTTTGGACATCGGCGGGCGCGGCCAGACTTTCAGCATGGGCGGGCGACTTTCCAACATCGATACGGGCGCGAACATGGGTTACCTAATCCCCCGCCTGTTCAATCGCGACGACCTCAGCCTGCGCATCAACGGTTTGGTGGATCGCACTCGCGACATCCTGACTTTCACGGCAGACCGCAAGGAAGCTTCCGTGAGCGTGGAGAAGCGCTTCAGCACCTCCACTCTCCTGATCGGCCAGTACAGCTTCCGCCGCGTCGAAGCTCTCGACATTTCCAGCAAAATATCCGCGCAGGAGATTCCCCTGCTCAGCCAGCCCGCCCTGGTGGGCATGGTGGGGGGCAGCTTTCTTGAGGATCACCGCGACGATCCGGCGGACGCCACCCGAGGCACCTACACGCTGGTGAATGCGGGAGTTTCCTGGCGGGATTTTGGATCGCAGGCAAATTTCCTGCGGTTTACGGGGCAGAACTCCACCTACCATGCATTGGGTTCCCATTTGGTTTTTGCGCGTAAAACGCAGTTCGGCGTGATTTCCCCTTATGGCAGCCTGTACACCATTACCGTCCCCGCCGCCAACGGCCAACCCTCCGAGGTCATCCTCACGGATTCGATTCCCCTGCCGGAACGGTTCTTTATGGGGGGCAGTGAATCCATGCGCGGGTTTTCCGTGAATCAAGCCGGGCCGCGCGACCCGGACACCGGTTACCCCATCGGGGGCAATGCCCTTTTCTTCAACTCGTTCGAATTACGATCATCCTTTGCGCAACGCCGGGTGGGCGTGGTGCTTTTCGAAGACGCCGGCAATGTTTACTCCACCATTCGCAGGATGCGATTGCTCCAAATCAAGCAGGACTCACCGGAGGATTTTGATTACACCTCCCACGCCGTGGGGTTGGGCCTGCGTTACAAAACCCCCGTGGGGCCTATCCGTTTCGACGTGGGATACAATATGAATCCCCCACGGTACAACGTCATCACCACGCAGAACAGCGTGCAAAACACCGAGGTGCAACAATTATCGCACGTACAGTTTTTCTTCAGCATCGGCCAGAGCTTCTGATCCTGGTGGCCCTGGCGGTTGGTGTCGCAGGCAGCGGCACGGTCTGGACCGCGTGGTGACCTCCATCGGTCGCGCGGCCATTACCGCCAGCGACGTGGAGCAGGAATACCGATTCGAGCGTTTCCTCGATGCGCAATGGCCGGCGCCGCCACCCAATCCCGCCGCCCTCGCCAGCGCCCGCGAGCATCTAACTTACCAGGTGCTCTTGACTCAGGTGGAGAATCCCGGACCCGCCGACAAAACGGAGAGCGAAACGTCTGCAGCTAAGCGCTTGGCCGCGCTACGCAAGGAGTTCGCGCGCCCGGAGGATTTTCAACGCGCGCTCAAGGATTTGGGGATGACCGAAACGGAGGTGCTGGCGCGTATAGCGCAACAAGAGCTCATGTTGCGCCTGATCGATCAACGCCTGCGCCCGGAGGCTTCCCCCAGCGATCAGCAGGTTGCTGATTATTATCACTCCGCCTTCCTGCCGGAATTCCAAAAGAAGAACGGGGGCGCGAAAGCGCCACCGCTTTCCGAGGTGGAGGGCCAGATCCGGGAAGTCCTCATTCAGAAACGCATTAACGAATTGCTCGACCAATGGCTCGAGGAGCTGAAACCCACCACCAATGTACGGTTTCACTCGTTCTAAGACCAAGGAAGGTTGCCTACGCGCTGGAAAGTATCCAAACCGGTTCGCATCACGATTTACCTGGTGGAAAACCTGCTGCTGCTGGCGCTCGCCGCCTTGATCGTCATGAGCACCGGGTGGTTCCAGCATGTGTTGGAGCGCCGGGTCATTGCCAGCCTGGAGAACCTCACCGGCGGCCGGGTGGAAATCGCCCGTTTCCGCTTTCGGCCCTGGCTCTTTCAAATCACGATGCAGAAGTTGGTGATCCACGGCACGGAAGCCGCCGGAGACCCGCCCCTGATTTCCACGCGTGATGTGGAAGCGGGCCTGAGCCCCGGAGAGCTCCTGCGCCGGCGGCTGCGCCTGCGCTACGTGGACATGGATCAACTCCAAGTGCACCTCCGCATCAATCCCCACGGAGTCACCAACCTTCCCGGCCCGCGGGAGCGAACCTCCCCACAACAAGGGCTGGCGGATTTGATGAGTCTCTCCATTGGACGCCTCACCATTTCCCACTCCGTTTTTTTCTGGAACGACCAGCGGCAACCCGTGGAGATCGACGCGCGGGAGTTGGCAATTCTGCTCCGCATGACACGGGGCCGTTACAACGGTACACTTTCTTCTTCCGCCACCTCGATTCGTTCACCGCGATGGTCATTTCCGCCCATCACTTTTAATAGCCGCTTTGAGCTTTCGCCCTCCAGCCTGGTCTTCTCCTCGTTCGCGTGGCAAGCCCCGGGGACTACGGGCGAGGCTTCGTTCACCATCCTCCCTTACCCTGTCCTGCAAGCCTCCGGTTCCTTCCATGCCTCGACCGAAATTCCCGCGCTGGCCCGCGTGCTTCATGCGCCGGAACTGCGGGGCGGGACGCTTCAATTCGAAGGACTTGCCGTTTATCAAGATGGAAACATCTCGGCGCAAGGCCGCGCCCAGGCTCGCCAAGTCGCGGTCCTCGCGCCCGGCCTCCCTTCCCTGCGTATGGATGGCACAACCACTTACGCACTGGAGAAAACCCAACTCAATTTCACCAACCTCCTCGTCTCGGTTTGGGGAGGCACGGTGCAGGGAACGTTGCAGGTGAATTTCCAGGATTCGCCGGCGAAGTTTCGCTTGAACTCACGGCTGCATCAAGTGCGGCTGGACAATGTGCTGGACTCCGCAGGCACGCCGCCCCTCCTCGCCACCCAGATGCGTCCTGTCTCGATGGCCGACGGCGCCCTGAACGCCACGTGGTCCGGGCGGGGGGAAGGGCTAAAGGCCGATTTTGATCTCACCTTGCAGCGACCGGCAGCCACCCCCCGCAATGTGCTTCCCGTGAGCGGCATGGCGCGCGGCACGCTCGAAGACGGGCGCGGATTGACCCTCCACCTCGCGGATTCGGAATTCCAGACCCCGCATTCCACCATCACGGCGCGCGGGACATTTGCGCCGGCAATTGCGTCCCCCGCCGCGGCCGAGCCGCTCGCGCTCAATATCATCACCGACAATTTCGAAGAATGGCGGCCTTTTTTTGAAGCGCTGGTGGCGGCCCCCTCCGGCATCCCTTTGGAACTGAAGTCGCGAGCGGAGTTTAGCGGGCAACTCAGCGGCGGTCATGAGGAGCCTTCCCTGCAAGGGCGCGTGAAGATGGGCCAATTCCTTTATCACGGCTGGACCTGGGATCGGCTAACCGCAGGCATCAATCTCCATCGCGATTTCGTCCAAATCTCGGGAGGGCGCATTGAGCATGCGAAAAGTTCTTTTGATCTGAACGCTTCCGCCCACCTCGATCATTGGCGGCTGACTCCCACTTCCGTCGTGCAGCTTTCTGCCCAGGCGCAGCGAACCCCTATCGAGGGCCTGAAGGCGGCCATCAACTCGGACATCCCCCTCGGCGGCTCGGTCACCGGCCGCGTGGATGTGGAGGGAACCACCGCGAACCTGACGGGCTCCGGCTTGCTGCGCATCGATGCCGGCGCAATTGCCGATGAGCCGTTCGATTCCCTGTCCACCCAGTTGCGGGTGGCGCAGTCCGTTTGGAAATTGCAAAACCTCGAGTTGAGGAAAAACGACGGCCGACTGAACGGCGAAATCGTATTGGAGCCGGAGCGCCGTTTCGCCTCCGGGAAGCTGGAGGGCAAGGATTTTCGTTTGGCCGACTTTCACCAGTTGCCGATCGCCCCCTCCAACGCGCCTCATAAAGGGGGGCTGGACGGCAACCTGAATTTTGAGGTGCAAGGCCGGGGAACACCCGAGGATTTACACCTGCAAAGTTCCTGGCGCCTCCGGAACTTGCGCGTCGCGGGCACTCCTTTAGGGGAATTCAATGGCACATTGACGGGCGAAGGAAAGCAGTTAAGGCTGGAGGGCGAGGAGCAAAGCTCCGGGGGGAATTTGCACCTTAGCGCGCGGGCAACGGCGGAGGGTGACTGGCCCATGGAAGCAGAGGGCGAATACTCCCGCCTGCGCGCCGACCCGTGGATTCGCGCTTTCTTCAATCGCGAATTTGCGGCCGCGGTGACCCTGGGCGGCTCCTTCCGGGCCGCCGGGCCTTTGCGCACGCCGGCGAAAATCGATTTCCAGTCCCATGCGAGTGATGTGGCGGTGGACTTTCCCAGCATCCAGTGGCGTAACGACCAGCCCATTGATGTGCGTTACTCGAACGGCAAACTGGCGCTCAGCCGGTTCGTTATGCGGGGACCTTCCACGGAACTTGCCATCGAAGGGGATGTCCGTTTCACCGGCGGGGTCACCCTGGCGCTCCGTGCCGACGGCGCGGCGGATGCCACCTTGCTGACGGTGTTCGACTCCAACCTCCAAGCCACCGGCCGCTCGACCCTGCGCCTGCGCCTGACCGGCACGCCGGACCGCCCCTTGCTGAACGGCGCCATGGATATTCAAGATGTGAGCCTGGACTATACCGGCCTGCCCTTTCGCTTCAGCAACCTGCAAGGAACCATCAGTCTCGAGGGCGAGCGCGCCGTCATCCGCTCCCTGCGCGGCAGCAGCGGCGGAGGGACGGTCAGCCTCAGCGGTTTTGTGACCCTGGTGGAAAGCCCCCGCTTTGAAGTGGACGCTGAGCTTAGCCAAGTTCGCGTCCGCTATCCGCCCAGCTTCACCTCCGTGATTGATGGCAATCTGCGCCTGGCAGGAGGCGTCGACCAGGCGCAATTGCAAGGTGAGCTGGCCGTTCGTCAGATGGTCGTCAATGAAAACACTAATTTCATATCGAAGATTATTGAATCTTCTAACCCTTTGCCCGAGCTTCCGGCCACCCTCGCCTCACCCATTGCCGGAAAGATCCGGTTGAATGTGCGTGTCACTTCCGCGCCCCCCGTGCAATTGCAGACACCCAATTTGCGGCTGATGGGCGATATCGACATCCGGCTGCAAGGCACCGTGGCCAATCCCGTGCAAGTGGGAAGCATCCATCTCCTCAGCGGCGAATCGGTTTTCCGGGGCAACCGGTACACGCTGGTGCGCGGCGACATGAGCCTGACGAACCCCTTCCGGACGCAAACCTATCTGGACCTGGAGGCCCAGACCCGCGTGCAGAGTTACGACATTACGCTCGATATCTCCGGCCCGTTCGACCGGCTGAAGTTTGCGTATCGTTCTGACCCGCCTTTGGCCAATACGGATATCCTGTCCCTGCTGGCGCTCGGCTACGTGCGGCAGGAAGAAGCCTTTGCGACCGTAGGGGGAAATCCCAGCGCCACCATCGGCGCCTCCGCCATTCTCTCCCAGGCTCTCTCCAGCCAGACGACCAGCCGCATCCAGCATCTGTTCGGCGTGAGCCGGATCAAGATCGATCCCAACGTGGCGGTGCCCGGCTTTGGCTCCGGCGCTCGCGTCACCGTGGAGCAACAGGTGGCGCACAACCTCACCCTCACCTATGTCACCGACACCTCCTATTCACAGTACCGGATCATTCAGTTTGAATGGAATATCAGCGACAACGTTTCGGTGCTGGGGGTCCGCGACCAGAACGGAGTTTTCGGCATCGAATTCCGTTTTCGCCGTCGCTTCAAGTGATGCGCTGGTTCGTGGCACGGGCATCCCGTCCGTGCAGCTCGCAGGGGCAGGCCATGGACCGCCTCCACCTCACCACCTTCTTCGTTTACCCGCTCATCTTCCGGGATGTTATACTGGTGAGGTTGCCGTGAATCAAAATTGTAATCCGGGAGCGTTGCTCCGGGATGCAAGCGCGGCGCGAAGCCACGGAGAGGTGTCCGAGTGGCTGAAGGAGCACGCTTGGAAAGCGTGTTTACTCGAAAGGGTAACGTGGGTTCGAATCCCACCCTCTCCGCCACGTACCGGGTGGTACGTGGGCGTGGTAGCTTGTCGGTGTTTCGCTCACCGACATGGCATCTCCTCCAATTCCCCGCCATGAACACGCACTTGTTTTTCCGGCCCGCGTAGCATACCCTTCCCGGCGAAAGCGGACAGAGCTGTCCCGAGGTGTTGCCGCTACGGGGACGGCCAAAAGTAATGGCGCGGGCGCGAGCCGTTCCGCCGGCAGGATGGACGGCCCGCCGCCCATCAACGCGCGACCCGCTTAGGAACCTATATCCAGGAGAATATCAATGGAAGTGAACCCTTCATCCCACACCGCCTTAAAACCATCAATGATCCTTGTCATCGCATCGATACTCTTAACGAGCATGCCTTTGGCGGTTGCACAAGAATGGACCCATCAGGCGCCGACGCCGGCGCCCAAAGGACCCTGGTCCGACAAATTCTTGTCGCCTGATCAGCGCGCCGACCTGTTGATCCAGCAAATGACCGTGGAAGAAAAGCTCTCTCTCGTCCACGGAGACGTGGGCGAGGAAGCGTTACAGAAATCGCTGGGCGGCGCCGGGTACGTCCCGGGAGTCCCACGCCTCGGGATCCCCGCGTTGCAGATGTCCGACGGAAGGTCCGGTGTCGCCAACATCGGCCGCACTGGGCGTTACGCTACGGCGCTCCCCTCGGCTTTGGCCAACGCCGCAAGTTGGGACTTACAAGCGTCCTACGACTTCGGTGCGTTGCTGGGCAAGGAAATCCGCGACCTCGGGTTCAACGTATCGCTGGGCGGAACCGCCAACCTCATTCGTGAGCCGCGCAATGGACGGAATTTTGAGTGTCTGGGCGAGGATCCTCTCCTCATCGGCAAGATGCTGGGCAGCGAACTGAAGGGGACACAGGATCAGGGGGTAATTGGCAACATCAATCGCTATGCGGTGAACGATCAGGAGACCGGACGCCAGGTCTTGAACGTCATTATCGACAAGCGCGCCATGCAGGAAACCGACCTCCTGGCGTTTCAAATTGCCATCAAGGAGTCGAACGTCGGCACGGTGATGTGCGCCTATAATCATCTCAACAGCGTCTATACCTGCGAAGATCCCTACCTGCTCACCGACGTCCTGAAGAAATCATGGAACTATCAAGGCTGGGTTATGACGGATTGGGGCGCTGCCCACAGCACGGTTCCCTCCGCCCTCGCCGGTCTCGATCAAGAAATGGCCAGTGGGAAATACTACGGAGATGCGCTGAAGGCCGCGGTGGAAAAAGGCGACGTCCCCGTGGCGCGCCTGAACGACATGGTGCATCGAATTCTGCGCACGGAATTTGCCCTGGGGGTTTTCGATGAGCCGCCCGTATTGAGACCCGTGAATCCTTTCACGGGAGCTGAGGTGGCGCAGCGATCCGCCGAATTGGGGACCGTGCTGCTCAAGAACGCCAATGGCCAGTTGCCTCTCAAGGCGTCCAGCATTAAATCGCTGGCGGTCATTGGCGAACATGCTGAGGCCGGAGTGCTCTCGGGTACAGGTTCTGATCAGGTCACTCCCGCTGAAGGGAACGCCGTTCCCGGGAATCAGTATGGTTGGCACCCCTCTTCCCCGTTTAAGGTCATACGCGCTCGATTGCCGAACGCGAAAGTGACGTTCGACGATGGGATCGACATCCCCCGCGCGGTCAAGGTAGCGTCATCGGTTGAGGTCGCTATACTTTTCATGCATCAACATACGGGAGAAGGTCACGATGCGCGGAACCTTCTGTTACCCCACGTCCAGAATGAAATGATTGAGGCAGTGGCCAAGGTCAATCCCCACATCATCGTTGTGCTTGAGAACGGCGGGCCCCTCACCATGCCCTGGGCCAACAAGGTAAGCGCGATTTTGGAGGAATGGTACCCGGGAATCCGCGGCTCCGAGGCCGTTGCCAATATTATCTTCGGAGATGTCAACCCCTCGGGGAAACTGCCCGTGACCTTCCCCAAGAGCGAGGCGGACCTTCCCCATCCCACCCTGGCCGGCTTGCAGTACGTACCGGAAACCGCCGCCCATAACCAGCACATCGATTTTCCACCTTTCGATGTCAACTATGACGAAGGGTTGGAAGTCGGTTACAAGTGGTTTGAAGCGGAGGGCAAGGAACCGCTCTTCCCGTTTGGATTTGGCCTTTCCTACACCACCTACGCTTACTCGCACCTTCAGGCGACAGCGGAGAAAGGATTGAAAGTAAGCTTCCGCGTCACCAACACCGGCAAACGCGCCGGAGCTGAGGTTGCGCAGGTATACGCCCTACTGCCGGCGAGCGCGGGTGAACCCTTCAAACGCCTGATCGGCTGGGAGAAGGTCCCACTGGCTCCGGGTGAAACCAAAACCGTCACCGTAACGGTGGACCCGCAGTACCTGTCCATCTTTAATGTCGAGAGGAATGCGTGGGAACTGGTGCCCGGCGATTACAAGGTGTTCGCTGGAGGATCATCCAGGAGCACACCGCTGAGCACAACGGTACATTTGGGGGCCGGGCAGTAAGTTCCGGCGCAGAAGACGCCTAAGCACAAGGGGTGAATGATGAGGCGACGCACGTTTCTGCAAGTCGCCGGGGGAGCGGCGCTGGTCAATCCGGCTCGGCAGGGAGCTTCTCATAGTCTCGACTCGGCCCCGAGCGTCAACCAACTTGAGCCTGCGCAGTCCCCATCCGGGGATATCATTACCTACAGTCCTGATGACCACCGGCGCCGGCTCCAAAATATTGCCGTCTGTGAGCGTGCAATCCGGGCGTGCATGCGGAAGCACCTCGTTTCGAATTATCTGCCGGGACAGGCCAACTACAACCTGGGTGAGTATCCCTGCCGAAAGGTTTGGGATCCCGATGAGTGGGACGAGCGCGAACTGGACCGGTTGAAGGAGCATGGCATACGGTTGATCGAAATACATGACGAGTGGAACGACTCTCTGCGGTTGTTTGGAGGAAACAAATTCACCCCCGTAAATCCCGCGGGATTTCGCCGGTTTGTGCAGATGGTGCACAGCCGCGGATTGAAGCTCATTGTCTACGCGTCGAGCGGCTTCTTTGAGCGGCCTGACCCGGATTTCCGTCCCGAGTGGGCGCGCAATCAGGACTTGGTGGAGGCATACTGGCACCTCGCCAAGTGCTCGCCCGACAGCCCCGGGTGGCGCGCCTATATTTATCCGCGCCTGTTGAGGATCATGGACGAGTACGGCGTGGACGGCCTCTACGACGACCTTGGTTATCGAGCTTTGGCGAACAACCCGCATGCTCCCACTTCCGACGAAGTGCTGGCCTTCCCGGAGAGTGAAAGTCATGATGGCGCCCTGGAAGATTTGCTGGGTTTGCTCCATGCGGAAGTCCAACTTCGCCGCGGCATTTTGAAGGTGCATTACGACAGCATGAAACGCCCGGCAACCGACCTGAAAGTTTACGACTACCTTTGGGTCGGAGAGGGGGTCCGCAGGGGTGACGAACTTCGCGAAGCCACCAAGAATTACCCCCCCTATGTCGTCCCCTGCCTGGACATGAGCCGGGCCACGATTGAGAACGAAGATGAGTTGTACCTGCATACCATCCCCTACCTTCAATTTCCTTATCTCATCGCAGGAAGACCCTTTACAGGTGAGCGGGCGATGATTCCCGGGATTCAATACCCGCCGGAAGAGAAAGACTTTTGGACGCATCACGCTCGCAACATCTGGAGGTATTACCAGGCCCATCCCGATGGCCCTTACACATACGGGTGGCACGATTCGGTACCCGGCCGCCTCGAAGCCCAGCCCACGCACGCCCGCTGGCTGAAACAGTATGCACCGATGGTCGAGGAGGGCACGTGGACATGGCTGGAGATTCACGAGTCCGATCTCTTCTCGCAACCCTTGCCGCAGGATGTTGTGGCTTCGGTTTATGCCAATCGCGAACTCTACTTGGTCCTGGCGAACTACGGTCGCACTCCGGTAGAGATCGCAACCGCTGACTCCTATGTTCAGGTCGAGGGTCCGCCCGACACAAGAAAGCTATGGAACCTCGGACCACGCTCGTTGTGCATTCTCAAACGCCGGATGGCGTGAAAACAAAAGCCCCAGCGAGCACCGGTTGAAAGGGAGGAACATGGAAACAACTACATCAACGAAGCCCTTGTCGAGCGCGGAACGCGAAGACTTTCGTGCGCGATTCGAAAAGAGGCTGGAGAAGGTGAAGGCGAAGACGGCTGACGTTTTTGCCTTTAAAGAAGTTGACCAGCCGCCCTTCATTGTGAACTCGGCCCTCTACACGGCCTTTGGGCTGGATCCCGAGACCTTTCCCGAACGCTATTACGACGACCCCCAGGCGATGATTGATCTTCAGGAGCGAAACTATTACGAACAGTTGAAAGGGGTGGACGATGACTTTGCCCCTTACCTGATGCCGTGGTTTGGGACGGCGGTGACTGCCTCGGCGCTGGGCTGTCAGGTGGATTTTCCACCCAGGCTGGATCCTACCGTGAACCCGCGCCACTACCCGGTGCGCACTCCCGAGGATGTCAAGCAATTGCAAATTGCGGACCCCGAGAAAGACGGATTGATGCCGCGCGTTCTTCAGTTTCTCCACGCGATGCGGGCGAACAGTTTCCTTCCCGTGGGGATTACGGATTTTCAGGGACCGCTCACCACGGCCAATCAGCTCATGGGGTACGACAAGCTCATCTACCTAATGCAGGACCACCCGGCCGCGACCCACGAACTGATGGACAAGATCACGGAAACGTTGATTCGCTGGGTCAAGAAACAGAAGGAGATCATTGGCGAACCTCTCACCGACTGCTTCTCCGATCAGCAGGTGTACGTGGGCGGGCACGCGGGAATCTGGTTTTCTGACGATGACGCGGTGCTGATGTCGCCCGCCACCTATAAGGAGTTTGTGGTCCCCTACAATTCCCGCATTCTGAAGACCTTTGGCGGCGGATGCATTCATTACTGCGGCAACGCCACCCACCAGGCGGAAAATTTCCTGGCCACGGAGGGACTGCGGGCCATCAATACGTACACGCTCTACGACCTCCACGGATTCCGGACCTTGAAATCGAAATTGGAGGGACGCATCGTGCTGTTTGCGTGTGATTTCACGCCCGTGGAATATCAGGACTACTTCCACGAGTTGCTGGACGGACTCTCCCTGAAAGGCCTGGTCATCGATTCGCAATTTACTCCTCTGGTGGCGCTGGTCAAAGGAGGAAAGTACGTGCAGGTCCAACGCCCCCTGACGACGGGGAAGAAGAGCCTTTGCGATTTTCTTCACAACTATTTCCAGAACCGGAAGCAAGGGGGATAGCACGGGTCTCCGATGCGGGCCCGCCCCTGCCCGTCTCCCGGGATGAAGGTTTGATGAAAGCCCGCCATTTGCAGTAAGCTAAAGGCTTGCGGGGGTGTAGCTCAGCCGGATAGAGCATCGGATTTCTAATCCGAGGGTCGGGGGTTCGAGTCCCTCCACCCCTGCCATGCTTTCATCATCTTACCGGCAGCCCTTCAATCAGCGTCACCGATAGGATCGCAGCTTCTCCATAGCGGTCGCGATTTCCACGAGCAACCAGTTCGCCGCGCGAGCTCGGGCGCTCTTACGAAGCCTTGAGCAGCGCGAAGCTCGAAATCGTTAGCCCCGACGCGGCTCGGCGAATCCCCAAAGACCAGACTATAATTCTCGTCGGCGGGCCGGATAAGGGGGCACTTCCGCCGCCTCGGCCGACAATTGCCTGCCCCGCACAACCGCGGGTTGGCCGTTACACATCCACCAGGATTGTCTGGAAGTCCTCTTCCATCGAGGAGGAACCCGCAGGCCAGCACGGCCATACCCGTCAAAATTGTCGACTTACGGGGGATCAAGGTCAGCAAGACCGAAATAGAAGGACACCGGGATAAAACGGCGACGCCTGGCTGCTCGAAGGGAACAATATCAGTCCGGCCGGTGTCTATAAAGGTGTGACGCATGGTGTGGTCACAAGCTGGCCTTTGGGAGGAATTGGAGTATAAATAAATTGCTTCACGAACTCCCGCCGAGGCCGTAATGAAGCTGAAAATTCTAACTATCGTCGTCTATGTTTGTGCCGCCAGTGCTCTTTCCTACTCCTTGATGCGAGTCCTTCGGGAGGGGGGCTATTATGCATTCGAAAGCCCCGAGCTCGAATGGCGAGCTCTTGCGTGCTTCGCATCCCCATTCCTCTTCGTCCTCGCTGCCTTTGCAGTTTCTCGCTTCCCACGTCGCAGTCACGTTATGGGAGCTGCGGCGGGAATGCTTACGATGCCCTGGTTGGTCTCACAGGAGTTTGCGTGGTTCCAAATCGGGAATTCCTGGATCGCGCTGAACACGTCGGGGCCCCATGAAAGGACATACAGGCTATTGGCGGAATTGAGAATCCTCGCGGTAACCGCGGTGGTGATTGCCATGGTTGTTTCTCTTTTGCGCCTTCTTCCGGCCCGCTGGACCTTGCGAAAACGGCCCTTGCGCGACCGCACCTGGCCCGCATTCGCGGTTTGCTTCCTCGTCCTTTCGGTCTGGTTTGGGTGCGCTGTGGTGCCCTACCGGCTTCCGGGCGAGGTGCAACACCAGTTTGATCCCGACCTCAGAATTCTGCACGTAGAAAAGCGGGGCTTGCAATTTCATGAAACGGAAATAAGCACCTTCCGAAATTCATTCTACGTCTCGCAAGATGATAGAAGGCTATTTCAATATGCATTCGAGATCCGCAGTTTTCGGGGAGAACTCCCGGCAAACACCTTGGAAAGGGTGACCTCCCTCTTACAATTGCCGCAACTCAGTGGTATTCGCACCCAACCCCCAAAGGCCCTCCGCGCATGGAATGCCGAAGGTTGGTACTTCTTTGACCCGAGGAGAAGGCTTCTGTCATTTACGAGTGAATATGGAACAACGCCTCCCCAAGAAGTGGTTGCGCTCTTTCACGAAATTGAAGCGCTCCACCCCACGGAAGATTGGGGGCGAGAGTCGATCAATGATGTGTGCCTGGGCTTCTGCTACGACCCGCTGGCCGGCTTAGGGTTTCTGTATGCGGCCGACCGGTGCCGCATGGACAATGACTGGTGGGCACGGTGTAGGTAAACCGGGGGTTCCTCCGGCGCTCGGGAGGTGCACCGGAAGTTGTGGGGGATGGCGGGGGCACGGGCGGAGGCGGGGTCCGCTGGAGTGCGCTCGGCGACAATAACGGAATCGGACAATATTTCCTCTTGACAGACCCAGATATCTGGCCTATAATGTAGGCTGCAGGACGCGAGGTGCCGCCATGTCTTTGCGCAAGTCTCCCACCCGCACGCCGGCTTTCCTGGAAGCCATCCGCCGCAACGCTCAGAAATCCACCGGGCCCTGGACCGTGCGGGGAAAGGGGCGGTCCTGCCTGAACCGGCTCAAGACCGGCGAGCGCTCGCGCGTCTATCGCCGTTTGTGGTGGGGATTACTCAACCCCCCGCCCTGCGCGATCGAGCAGACGGCCCGCACGGTCCTGAACCGCCAGCAGGCGGCGCACCCCGTGTTCGCCGAACTTGTGGACTTGTCGCTTTGGGCGGAAAACATGGCGGCCATAGACAATCGCCAATTACGCGAGTTCGTGGACGCGAAGCAAACGGCGTGGGCGGCCACCGAGAACGAGCCTCAGAAGCCGGCACGGGCGGAAGAAGTTGGGGACAAATTCCTGACGGAGCAAAAACATCTCACGCCAAATCCGGTTGCAGGTCCGATTTTAATCGGACCATCGGACTCCACATATCGGAGGCCCAAAGGCGCGATATTGCAAAGAAAACAAAGCTCCTTTACCTTCGAGCGGTGGAAAGGGCAAAATAAAAGGATGTTAAGAATCGACGTTGGAAGTAGGAATGTTATTGAAAACAAACGAAATGACGACATTTTGCCATGCTATCTATCGGACATTTTATGCAATTCGGAGCTGGTTTTGACGGAAAATGCTAACTTCGGTGCGACAAAAGTTACCTTTTCGATGCGATTTACCCGCCAATGTACAGCGCTGACGATGCCCGGATGGGAGTCGCAAAGTATCCTGGAGAGAACCGCCGATGCCTCGCGACTGGCCTCCCCCAGACATAGGTTCGAATGGACAACGGGGCAGCCGTGCTAAAGTTGCGGGCTACTTCTTGACTGGTTCTGATAGAATCGGGCGGGCCGATAGGGTTAGGAGCACTGATGCCGATGAAGAAGAGCGATGCACAAGAACCCGCCTTCACCGTGGAAAGAGCTTTATACATCCGCGTGTTGGGCATCGTACTCGCCGGCGGCAAGGGAACGCGGCTGTTTCCGCTCACTCAGGAACGCGCCAAGCCGGCGGTTCCCTTCGGGGGCCAATACCGGATCGTCGATTTCGTCCTCAGCAA